>Ga0256830_1002609_pt1 | contig 11743 bp, 13 predicted proteins | sample 128326metaG_FD_190537 | JGI IMG/M metagenome (GOLD analysis project Ga0256830, IMG submission 190537) | Hydrothermal vent microbial communities from Lau Basin, Pacific Ocean - 128-326 | ecosystem: Environmental > Aquatic > Marine > Hydrothermal vents | place: Pacific Ocean: Lau Basin | collected...
TCTCCTCCTCCGGCGTCAATTGGATGGAGTACTTGGGCTTAGGTCCTGGCATCGTTCACCTCCTGGCCCAAGTATACCCCATTTGGCCGGCTAGTCAAAACTAGGAACACATTTACGCAAAGCTGTACTTAGCGGCGGACTGAGGGCTGAGGACCAAATGGCTACTCGACCAAACGACTACTCGACCAAGGGGCAAGGGGCAAGGACCAAGTGACCAAGCGACCACCCGACCAAGCGACCATCTGACCAAGCGACCATCTGACCACGTGACCACCTGACCAAGCGACCACCCGACCACCCAACCACCCGACCAAGCGACCAATGGAACCGAAGATTAACCTCTGGATCGAGAAGGACGGAGAAGTTGTCCTCAGCCGCTGGCGGGTTCGGCTGTTGGAGGCGGTGGGGGAGACGGGCTCCATCAGCCGGGCGGCCGGAGAGATGGGGATCTCCTACCGGCGGGCCTGGGAGAAGATCCACGAGATGGAGGAGCGGCTGGGAATCCGGCTGCTGGACACCCGGACCGGCGGAGTCGGTGGCGGCGGAGCGCGTCTGACCCCTGCCGCCTGCGACCTGATCGCCCGCTTTCACCGCTTCGACGAGGGGATGGACGAGGAGATCCGCCGCCGCTTCGAGGAGGCTTTCGGGAACTCCTAGACCTCCGGGTTCTACCGGCTCACCCGCTGGGCGAACCGACGTAGGAGCCGGGCCGCGTTCTCCTCCAAAGGCAGCCCATGACCAAAACAGACCAGCCTCGGCTCCAGGTCGGTCAGGCGCTGCACGGACCGCCGGGCCTCGTCCATATTGATCGTCGCCCCTCTCATCGGCAGGCGCAACCACCCCAGCCGCATGATGGCGTCGCCACAGAAGAGGATACCCCGCTCCGGCTGCCAAAAGGCCAGGTGGCCCGGCGTGTGCCCCGGCGTCGCTACCACCTGCAGCCCTCCCATCACCTCGTCGAGCACCTCCCCGTCGGACACCTCCCGGTCCACCGGGGTGCCCTTCAGCGTCGTCTCGGTCGGGCGGAGCAGGCGGGCCAGGGGGGGGAGGGCTTCCGGCGGAGGAAGAGGGATCGGCACCTGCCCCTCCACGATGGGGCGTTCCGGGGCCGACGCGATCACCTGGGCCCCCGTCCACTCCTTGAGGGCCGGCAGCCCACCCACGTGGTCCGGGTGAGCGTGGGTGACGAGGATGCGGCGCACCTCATCCGCCCTGCGCCCCATCGCCTCGATCTGACGGATGATCTTGACAGCGACCCGCTCCAGACCGGCGTCCACCAGCGTCAGCCCATCGGCGTCCTCGATCAGGTAGACCCGCCCGGAGATCAGGCCGGTGAAGGTGTAAAGTCCAGGAGCAATCTTGCGCATCTCTCGGTCCTGTTGGTCAGGTGGTCAAGCGGCGGGTGGTCCCTTGGTCCTTGCCCCCTGCCCTTGCCCCTGCCCCTTGCCCCCTCATCGCCTCATCCCTCGTTGCCCTCCCCCGCTTCTACCGCCCGGATGATCTCCGCCCCCATCTCCTGCAGCACAGCCGCCTCCTCGGGGTCGGTGCCGGCGGCCCGCCAGTACCGTTCCAGGAGTTCCACCGGGCTGAGGGATTCCACGGCGGCGATGTCGCCCAGCCGAGCCCGAGCCCGCTGCACCCGGCGCTTGACCAGGTGGAAGTCGAAGGCCAGCCGGGCGTGGCGGTAGAGAGCAGCGTCGTCAATCCGCGGCTCCACCTCCGGCGGATACTCCAGCACCAGCCGGACGATGGCCCCCTCCAGCGCCTCCGGGGCCGGCAGGTGGGCCAGGATGACCTCCATCGGATCGTCCTCTTTCTCCAGGCCCTCCAGGGAGAGGTAGCGGTCCACGAAGGGGCGGGTCTGAAGGGGAACGAACTCCCACTGCGTCTTCCCCCGGTCCACCGTCGCCAGGACGAAACCCTTGGTCTCTCGCGCCTCGCTGAAGTCTATGCGCTCGATGGAGCCGGGGTAGACGACAGGGGGATGGCCCTGGGGGTTGAGGTTCTGGTGCTTGTGGATGTGGCCCAGGGCGACGTAGTCCAGACGGGGGTCGGTGACCAGCCCACCGCTGAGGACCAACTCGTGGCCCAGCATCACCTGGCGCTCGCTGCCGTAGACGGCCCCCTGGACGCTGGCGTGGGCGGTGAGGATGGTGGGGAGGGAGGGATCGGCCTGCTCCAGGAGCTGCTGCACTGCCCCAGCCACCTTCTCCTCGATGCGCAGCAGCACTTCGGTGAGGGACTTGCCGGCCATCTCCTGGCGGGTCATCAAGCGGGAGCGGGGAACCCAGGGGATGGTGATGACCTGGGCCGGGATGCCCAACTGCCGGGCGTCGTAGCAGCGGATGCGGTCGGCGACGAAGATGTGGGGCACCTCCAGGGTGCTGAACTCGGCGATGGCGTGGGCACGGCCCGACGCGGCCGGGACATCGTGGTTGCCCACCAGGAGGATGGTGGGGATGCCGGCCCGCGAGAGGCGCATCATCCGCTTGCCCCACTCCCGCTGAAAAGTGGGGTGGGGGTTGCGGTCCTTGTAGGCATCGCCGGCGAAGATCACCAGGTCCACCGACTCCGCCAGCGCCCGCTCGACAATGGCGTCCAGCGATTTGAGAAAGTCCACGACCCGGACGGGCAGGGCGGTCTCCGGGTCGTGACGGCCATAGTTGACCATATCAATGTGCGCGTCGGCGAAGTGTAGGAGACGGATGGCCATAGGGCTACGCCTCCAGCGTCCCTGTACGTTTTAGGTATTCCAGAACGTGGTTTGCAAAAACCTCGAAATCGTCCAGCGATTGGAGAGCCTCGTACACCTGGTGGGGGTCAATCTCCAGGTAGGAGTGGACAAGGATGTTGCGGAAACCGCTCATTCCAGCGATGCGCTTGGCGAAGTCGCGGGGTAGTACCCCGACGCTGCCCATCTGGCGGATGATCTCCCGGTACTCTTGAGGACGTTTTCCGAAGTCGGCTGCCAGGATGTGGGCACCAATGTCGAGTACAGCCTGGATCGCCAATTGCAGCCCTCGTTCGACGATCCACTGGGCGGCATCATCCTCCAAGTAGGCCTCCAGCGAGAGGCTCTGATAGGGCCTCAAACGGGTGGTGTAGTCCTTGAGGGCTTCCAATCGCTCGAGTACGGGCTTGATGTCCGTCATTTTTCTGATCTTTCTGTATTTCTGTGACCTTGGTAGTGCTGGAGGACGTAGTGGTAGCGGATGCGTCGGAGCGGTCGGGTGTCTTCGTAGTCGCGCAGGGCCGTGATCTCGAAGCGGATCCGAAGGCGATCATCCCGGCAGTAGAGGAGCACCCCTTCCTGATAGACGTAGTAACGAAGCAGCGGGGAGGCCCGGTCCAGATCGGCCACATAAACATCGTTGCGCCGGAAGAGGTGACCCAGCTCCCCGATCAGGCGTAGACGTTGTTGGAAGCGCTCGTCGTCGGAGAGGGATGAAGCGAACTGCACCGCGATGTCCACGTCGGAGAGGGGACCGGCATCACCCCGGGCCTGGGAACCGTAGAGGTAGGCCAGCACGACGCCGTGCTCTCGGAAAATGCGCTGAAGCTCTTCGCGCTTGGCTTGGATGGGAAGGCTCTCTCCAACTCCCACCGGCATACCTTGTTACCCGTAACTGTTCACCCTCCCGCAGGTTAGGCGCGTTTCCGACGCGAGACCGGGCTTCCAATAGCCCATCGGGGCTGAAAGCGCCCTCGACCGGTGACCTGCGGGAGGGTATTCGTTACCCGAAGAGCTCTTCATTGATCTGGTCCACCGTCGGCCTCTCGGCGGCGACGGGGACGCCCACGCGGTCTTGGATCTCCTCCCAGAAGTCCCGATCGTAGCGGCGGGAGCGGACGGCGATGGGCATCGGGACCCCCCAGCCCAGCAGCAACACCTCCTCCCGCTCCTGGAGGCGGGCCAGCATCCCCCGCAGCTTATCCCGACCGGAGAGGCCGGTGAGGACGGCAGCGATGTCGTCGGCATCCCCCAGCCAGCCGGTGATCCGGGTGCCCAACTGAGACATCACCTCGTCGTGGATGGCGCTGGGCCGCTGGTCCACGACGAGCAGCGTGACGTAGTACTTGCGCATCTCGCGGGCGATCTGGCCGAAGGCGGTCTGGCCGGCCAGCCGAGGGCTGAGGAGCTTGTGGGCCTCCTCGACGACGATGAGCAGCGGCTTGGGCGGGCGGGCGCCTAAGGCTCGCTGGCTGCGGTACGTCTCGCTCTTCTCCACCCACCGCTCCCGGATGCGCCGGGTGAGGACGTTGCTCACCAGGAGGTAGTCCAGCTCGTTCTCATGGCGACCGAAGCTGAGGACGACGTGGCGGCCCTGCTCCAGCCGGTCCACGATGGCGGTCACGGCGTCGGCCGCCGGCTTGGGGACGATGTAGTCCCGGTCGGCGATGCGGCGCAGCCGCCGGTGCAGGGCCTCGGCCGCGCCCTCGTGGATGTTGTTCTCCCGCGCCCAGGCGGCCACGCTGTCCGGGGCCGGGATGGTCTTACCCTCCTCGGTGGTGATCGTCTTCCCCGCTTCCAGCCGGGTGAAGCGCTCGAACCAGCGTTCGCCAAAGGAGCGCCGGAGGGCGTGCAGGGTGGTGGCTGCCGTCTCCGTCAGGTTGAGGGTCTCGCCGAGGGCCATGATGTCGCCGGGGGTGATGTCGCTCATCGCGATCTCCAAGGTGAAGTCGGGCGACTGCCCCCGCACCTGGGAGCCGGCCCCCAGCGCGGCCACCTGCACCCGGGGACCGAAGAGGCTCTTCAGCCCCCGCACCAGGTTGTCCTCCTCGTCGGTGTCGTCGAAGCCGTACTCGTTGTGCATGTCGAAGACCAGGACGCTGGCCATCGTCGGGTCATCCACGCCGGCGGCGATGATGCCGGCCAGCAGCATCCGGGTGAGGAAGCTCTTGCCGGTGCCCGTGGCCCCGAAGATGCCGCTGGAGCGTTTGACGAAGCGGCCCAGGTCCAACCGCACCGGGTAGCCCTGCTCCAGCGTGTAGCCGACGACGAAGCGGTCCGGGGCCTCCCGCCCGAAGACCTCGGCGATGTCCCCCTCGTGGGCCAGCCGGACGGGGGCGTGGTGGCCGGGGATGGTCTTGACCGGGCGGGGTCGGGGGCGGGGAGCCCGGCCGGCCTCGATCTCCGCCTCCCAGGCCAGCCGCTCCAGCGGGTCCTCCGGCCCCCGATCCAGCATCAGCGTGGGGAAGACCTCCAGCGTGGCGTAGAGGGTCTGGCCGTAGAGGAGGTCGCGCAGGGCCGGGGGGAATCGGTCCGCCGAATCGCTGGCGAAGCGGGGGTCCGTCGCGCCCAGGCGCAGGTCGGTCACCAGCCCGTAGAAGCGCCAGCGCCCGCTGTCGCAGACGACGAAGCTCCCTTCTTGCAGTTCCTGGACCGGGGCGGTGAGCCGCACCCGGAGCCCTTCCTTCAGCCCACCGCCGACGATGTAGCCGATGGTTGCGCCACCGCTTCCTCGATCAGCCTGTCGGTTCTCCATGCCGTTCCTCCGTCAACAGGGCCTCGGCCTCGGTGAGTCGGCGCAGCACCCGTTCCCGCCCCAGCAGGGCGATGGAGCCGAAGAGCGGGGGGGAGACCCGCTTGCCCGTCACCGCTACCCGGAGGACGCCGAAGACCTGCCGGGCTTTCAGCCCCATCTCCGGCACCAGCGCCCGCAGCGCCTGCTCCACGCCGGCCTCGTCGAAGGTGGGCAACGCGGCCAGGACCTCGCGGGCCCGGCGCAGGATGGTCAGGCTCTGCTCCGGCGTCGTCTTGTCGGCCGTCAGCAGGGCCGGATCGTACCCGCCCAGCGGTTCCTGGAAGAAGAAGTCCACCAGCGGGACGGCGTCGTTGAGCCGCTTGATCCGCTCCTGAATGAGGGGGACGAGGGCCTGGACGGTCTCCAGGTCCGCCTCCAGGCCCGCCTTCTGGAGGACGGGCAGGAGCCGCCGGGCCAGCTCGTCAGGGGGCAGCCGGCGGATGTAGAGGCCGTTGAGCCAGTCCAGCTTGCCGTAGGGGAGGGCGGCCGGCGAGGGGTTGATGGCCTCGATGGAGAAGTGGGCGATGGCCTCCTCCCGGCTGAAGACCTCCGTCTCGGCGTCCATAGACCAGCCCACCCGGGCCAGGAAGTTGAAGACGGCCTCGGGAAGGTAGCCGGCCTCCCGCAGCTCGTGGACGAAGACGAGGAGTTCCCGGCCGCCGGGCAGCCGGCTCTTCCGCTTGCTCAGCTTCCCCTTGCCTGAGGGGTTCAGGATGACGGGCAGGTGGGCGAAGGCGGGTGGTTCCCAGCCGAAGGCCCGGTAGAGCAGGACGTGCTTGGGCACGCTGGGCAGCCACTCGTCGCCTCGCATGATGTGGCTGATTTCCATGAAGTGGTCGTCCACCACGTTGGCCAGGTGGTAGGTGGGCCAGCCGTCGGACTTGAGCAGGATCACGTCGTCCAGCTCGGCGTGCTGGAAGGTGATCTCGCCCCGGATCAGATCGCGGAAGGTGGTGGAGCCCTCCAGGGGGACGGCCAGCCGGATGACGTAGGGGTCGCCGGCGGCCTCGTGCTCGGCCCGCTGCTGGGCGGTCAGGAAGCGGCAGCGGCGGTCGTAGCGGGGGGGCTCACCGCGCCGTCGCTGCTCCTCCCGCATCGCGGCCAGCCGTTCGGGGGAGCAGTAGCAGCGGTAGGCGTGGCCCTGCTCCACCAGCCAATGGCCCCACTTCTGGTAGAGGTCCAGCCGTTGGGACTGGAAGTAGGGGCCGTACTCCCCGCCCACCTCCGGCCCTTCATCCCAGTCCAGCCCCAGCCAGCGCAGTCCGTCCAGGATGTCCTGGAGGGAGTCGGGCTGGTAGCGGGCTCGGTCGGTGTCCTCGATGCGCAGGATGAAAGCGCCGTGGTGATGGCGGGCGAAGAGCCAGTTGAAGAGCGCCGTCCGGGCTCCGCCGATGTGCAGGTAGCCGGTGGGGCTAGGGGCGAAGCGGACGCGGACAGGCCGGTTTTGGACCATATAGCTTCCTCCCTGTTAGAGTCTATTTCCACACCGGAGGGTGGTAAACTTCCGTTCTCAAATCCGCTGGCAGCCTTCCGTTCCCAAACGAACTGCTGTCAACGGATTAAGAGCGGATTGAACGGAGAGAAGTGTTCCCGCAGGAAACGATTCGACCGGTCAGCATCACCTTGAAGAAGTACTAGTCTCCCGGCGTGCCAACTCTCGATTGGCTTCGATGATGAGCTGGACGGTCTCTTTCAGGTTCTCCCGCACCTCTTCAAGGGTCCGGCCTTGGGCGTTTGCCCCCGGCAACTCTTCCACGTACCCGATCCACCAGTTTCCCTCTCGCTCGTAGACGGCAGTAAGCTTGATCATCGCGCTCCCCTGGACGACCGCCGACCACCGACGGCCGACCGCCGACTGAGGACCGAGGACCGAGGACCATCCGACCACCTGACCAACTGGCCACTCGACCACCCGACCAAGCGACCAAGCGACCAACTGAGGACTAAGGACTGCGGACCGCGGACCGCATTTCAAGCGGCAATTGCCAGTGGTACTGGCGGTCGGTGCTGGGATGAGGGCAGAAGGAGCGGGCGACCGCCTCCGGGTCGGCATTGCCCACCACCTCCACCGCCTCGGGATCGGGCCAGAGCCCCATCCGGCGCAGGTGGTGCAGATACCCCACCCGCTCCGGGTCGAAGCCCATCAGCCGGGTCGTGAGCCAGTCCACGGCCAAGGGGTTGGTGCCGGCCAGGGCGATCCGCCAGGTGACCGGATCGCCGGCCGTGGGACCGCTTCCCTCCATCCCGACGTAGCCGTCTATGACGGCCAGGTGGGGTGCGACGCGCGGAGCGATGAGGGCCAGGTTCAGGTTGATGGCCGGATAGCCCTGGTGCATCGCCATCTTGTGGGAGCCGTGATCCCCAGAACCCGGGGCTCCCGCCGTCCCGTCCCAGCGCAGGACCTGCATCTCCCGCAGACGGCGCAGGGTCTCCGGGCTCCCCACCAGCCGGCTATCCCCCCCACGGGCTCGGGGGTTGACCAGCGCCCCCATCACCATGTTCTTCAGGGCGAGGGTCACGACCACCGTGTCGTGGGTCTTGGGCGGCCCAACGGAGATGCGGTAGTCGGCCTCCACCACCGTTCGGGCCAGGTGCAGGGTGAGGGGACGGAAGCGGCGGTCGTAGACGGTCACGGGCACCGTCTCATCGGCGTTCAGGTCCAGCAGCACCACGTCGTAGGCCTCGACCAGGGGGAGGTAGCCGAAGTGGCGGAAGCCCTCCATCGTGTCGGAGATGGCCGCGCCCTCGGCGATGACGATGGGGCCATCGTAGCGGGCCCGCAGGAAGTCCAGGAGCGCCCGGACCGCCTCCACGTGGGTGGCGGCAAGCTGCCGGCGGGTGGAGACGAAGTTGGGCTTGATCAGCAGGTAGCGGGCCGCCCCCAGGTCCACCTGGTCGGCGACCAGCCGCAACGCCTGGGCCACGTTCTCGTACCGTTCCTCGCCTTGAACCAGGGCGATTCGCGTCATTGTCATCCGACCCTCCGACCACTACGACCGCCGGACGACCGCCGACCGCCGACGGCGGACCACCGACCATCCGACCACCCGACCACCCGACCACTCGACCATCAAAAATCCAACTTCCGATACCGCATCACCACGCTTTCCACCAGCCCCAGCCCCAGGAGCAGGGAGAGCAGGGCGCTGCGCCCGTAGCTGACGAAGGGGAGCGGGATGCCGGTCACCGGCAGCAGCCCCAGGTTCATCCCGATGTTGACCGTGGCTTGGAAGAAGATGAGGGTGGCGATCCCCACGGCGATGAGCCGGCCAAAGGTGTCCCGGGCCAGGAGCGCCGCCCGGCAGGCCCGATAGACGATGAAGGCCAGCAGGAGCATCAGCAGCGTCCCGCCCAGGAAGCCCATCTCCTCGCCGATGACGGAAAAGATGAAATCGGTGTGCCGCACCTTCAGAAAGTGGAGCTGGCTCTGGCTCCCCCGGGCGAACCCCTTCCCCAGCCACCCGCCGGAGCCGATGGCGATGCGGGCCTGGTCAATGTTGTACTGGGTGTCGGGGTCGTTGATCAGCCCCAGGAACTGCAGGACCCGCTTGTGCTGGTAGGGCTCCAGTTGGGACCAGATGAGCGGGGTGGCCAGGGCGACGATGAGGAAGAGCAGCAGCAGGTGACGAAGCCGCATCCCGGCGGTGAAGGCCATCGCCAGCCAGATGACCAGGAGGACGATGGCGGTGCTCAGGTCCGGCTGCTGAAAGATGAGGAGGGCCGGCAGGGCGATGTAGGCCAGGGAGAGCAGCACCGTGCGCAAGCGCCCCATCCGGGCCTCCCGCCGGGCCAGGAAGTGGGCCAGGGCGATGATGATCATCAGCTTGGCGAACTCGGAGGGCTGGAAGGTGACCCCCCCGATGGAAACCCACCGTTTGGCCCCCAACTGCTCGTAGCCGAAGAGGCGGGTGAGGAGCAGGACCAGGTTGGCGGTGACGTAGATGGGCTTCTCCAGGCTGCCCAGAAGCTGGTAGTCGAGGGCGGCCAGGGCGACGATGCCCACCAGCCCCACGACGGCGAAGGTGGCCTGTTTCCAGACCAGGTCCTGCCGGTCCGGCGTGCCGATGTTGGCGCTGTAGATCATCGCCAGCCCGAAGAAGGTCACGGCCACCGTCGCGGCCAGCAGGCCGTAGTCGAAATGTCGCCAGAGGCGGCGTTGCCAGTGGGTGGGGTCTCCGGCAGCCATCAGGGACCTTGTCACCGGGCCTGGTGTTTCCTCGATCCGCCCAGCAGCGGGATGTCGGCGACCAGCCGGCTCTCCCGTCCGTCCTGGGTGAAGTGGACCTCGACGCCCTCCCGATCTATCTCCACGTGGCGGGAGATGACGGCGATAATCTCGTCCTTGATCTGCTCCAGCACGCCCGGCGAGATGTTGGCCCGGTCGTGGACGAGGACCAACTGAAGCCGCTGCTTGGCCACATCCCGGCTGGAGGGGCCACCCCGGAAGCGATCGAAGAAGCCCATTACACGCCTCCTTCCGTACCGCCACCAAAGGCCAGGCGTTTCAACCGTTGCAGGAATCCACCGGAAGGCGTGAGAGGCAGGAAGGGCACCTCTTCGCCCAGGAGCCGACGGGCGATGTTGCGAAAGGCTTGGCCGGCCGGCGAGCGACCGTTCAGCACCGCCGGCACGCCCCGGTTGGTGGAGACCAGGATCGTCTCATCCTCGGGGACGATGCCGATCAGAGGGATGGCCAGGATCTCAACCACGTCGGCGGTGGTCAGCATATCCCCCCGCTGGACCATCTCCGGCTTGATCCGGTTGATGATCAGCCGTCCCGGCCCCTTGCCTTCGGCCTCGATGAGGCCGATGATCCGGTCTGCGTCGCGCACGGCGGCCACTTCGGGGTTGGTGATGATGAGGACTTCGTCGGCGGGGGCCAGGGCGTTGCGGAACCCCCGCTCGATGCCGGCGGGAGAATCAATGAGGATGAAATCGAAGTGGGAGCGCAACTGGTCCGTCAGGCGCACCATATCGGTGGGGCTGACCGCTGTCTTATCCCGGGTCTGGGCAGCAGGGAGCAAGAAGAGGCCTGACAGCCGCTTGTCGCGGATCAGCGCCTGGCGGAGCTTGCAGCGTCCCTCCACCACATCCACCAGGTCGTAGACGATGCGGTTCTCCAACCCCATCACCACATCCAGATTGCGCAGGCCGATGTCGGCATCCACCGCCACCACCTGTTTGCCCAGTTGGGCCAGCGCTGCGCTCAGGTTGGCCACCGCCGTCGTCTTGCCCACGCCTCCCTTACCGGATGTCACCACAAGGATCCGAGCTGCCATATCCCCTACTCCTTGTCCCCTACGTCCGCTCAGGACGACGGGGGCTACCGCGCCGCTTTGCTGAACTCGTGATGGGCCCAGGGCGTCGCCACGATCTGCCCATCCTGGACCATCGCCATCTCGGGCTGGGGCTCCCGCCGCCGCTCTTCGGGAGAGCGGGTGATGTAGCTGCCGATGCGCAACTGGGTGGGAGCCAGGTCTAGGGCACAGACCACCGCCCGTTCATTCCCTCCGGCGCCCGCGTGTACCGTTCCCTGCAGCCGTCCCCAGACGATCACGTGCCCCCCGGCCACGATCTCCGCCCCCGGATTGACGTCGCCCAGGATGATAATGTGGCCGGGGTACTCGATGCGCTGCCCGGAGCGAAGCGTCCGCTGAATCACCAACCCGGTCTCCTGGACCGCCTCCTCAGGAGACGGAGGGAAGCGGGACCCGGAGGAAGCTGAGGAGATCTCCTGAGTCAACCCTAGGGCCCGGCTAGCTGCTACCGTCCCCTCATCCCGCCCGTGCAGGGCCAGGAGAAGCACGTCGTGGCGGACCAGGAGGTCTCGGACCTGCCGGATGGCCGCCTCGTCCAGCGGACGGTCACCGACCTCCAAGATCACCCGGCCACCCTTAAAGAAAGCGGGGTTGGCGGTCAGGCGCTGCTCCAGCTCGGCCAACACCGCCGTCCAGGGGCCGGCCTCGGTCAGCGTGACGAGCAACCCTTCGCGGATGCCTTTGATGGTCACCGCTTCGGACATCGCTTTGCGACTCCTTCCAGACCGCACTTCATTATAGCACAGGATGGGCTTTTGGAAAAACGATCATCGGCGACCGTCACGAGTTTGGGACCTCATTCTGAGTTACCTCCAAAGGCCAGACAACGCTCAGGCCGGCGCAAAGAGAAGCCATCGGCACCTGGCTGATGTCGTAGCCGGCCAACTCCAGCGGGCACTT
>Ga0256830_1002610_pt1 | contig 11743 bp, 9 predicted proteins | sample 128326metaG_FD_190537 | JGI IMG/M metagenome (GOLD analysis project Ga0256830, IMG submission 190537) | Hydrothermal vent microbial communities from Lau Basin, Pacific Ocean - 128-326 | ecosystem: Environmental > Aquatic > Marine > Hydrothermal vents | place: Pacific Ocean: Lau Basin | collected...
CGAGATGGCTATCAAATTGCTGCAACGTGACATTGGTGCTGGGATAGCGAGCTTCGCCAAAATGGTGGTACATCAATATAACGGCACCATCAGTCGAGGCCACTGCTGAGTTGATGACGGGCGCTACTATTATAGTAATAAATGCTAATATTTTAACAAGCACGAATGGCAATGCGGGGCTCCCTCTTCCAGATAGCAATGGCTATCTTAGCATGAGCGTTTATGGCGTTGAGCAGCTATTCCTGTTTAGCACCACAGGTGGTTTTTAAACGGTGTTTTTAGAAATAACCTTTCTCTGGCGCGGTGGCGGTTCCCAGTCGAGGCGGTGAGAGATATAGCTCATTATCATGCCGCGGGCGACGGCCTGCTGGCGGTTTCTGACCTCAAGTTTAGCGATGATATTCTCGAGATGATAAACTACAGTGCGTTCCGCTATTTTCAGGATTCTGGCGATTTCCCAGGTGGTTTTACCTTCAGCTACCCAGAGCAGGCACTCCCTTTCACGCAGACTGATACGTTTCTTTTTTATCGGCAGCAGATCTTCATCGAAAATACGCAGTACCGCATCATGAACATAGTTGGCAAATAGTGCGCCGAAGGTGAAGGCGGTGTCGAGGAGTCGCTGCGGTAGCGGCTCTTTCTGTTTCGAGACCAGGCTAAGTACGGCTGTGCTGCCAACATTGCCTCTAAGTGGAAAACTAACGCCGCTATTCAGGCCATATTTTCTAGCTTTGAGGATATACTGGCGCGTACTTTTGTCGTCGATATGGCGGTTGAGTGCCATCTCATCCCAGGTGATAGGTGTGTGGTGGGTCTCGGCATAAAGTAGAGTTGGGTCTGTTTTGATCAACCCTTTTTCACGATAAAGGGTCTGCCACGCATCAGGATAGTTGTTGATTTCAATCATGTCCGGGCGGGTTAAGGCTGTCGGAATTGTTGCGCAGTAGCTGAAAAAGTCGAAGCCGGTGAGCTGGCAGAATTCAGTACACTGAAGATTGATCTCATCAAGTGAGCGCGCCTTCGCCAAGTTTTTGGTAAGCCTGTAAAGATCTTTATGTGTAATTTCTGTTGCCATCTTGCTCGCCCTGGTCAGCCGTTGTAGCGCTACGGTATTTTCGAAGTTGTGTAGAATGGGATCTGAGGGACGCAATCCCTGCGCCCCCTTTCTAGCAGCTCCCTCCTTTTATACTTCCCTGTGGAACCTCTGAGTCTATTGTGTATGCCACTACGCGCCAGTTTTCAGAGACAACTCTGATCATGGGTGAAGTGAGAAAATATAGATGTGAAAAAGTACCCGACCCGCGTGTGATAAATTACCATCATCGAAAAGGTGGGGGGGTGAGTTAGTCGCTGGACTGTTTTGAGTAGTGGTGTGAGGTGCCTCCCTGCGCCTCACAACGCGCTGTTTTGGCTAACAGAGCCAGATGCAACCCGTGCTACCACAATACCAGCACCAAGCGACCACAGTATCCTGGTTACCAAAAGGGAGGACTTTGGCGCTCTTGATCACTTCACCATCGATCCCTCTAGGATCGCTACGTATATCGGCAAGGATCTCCTTCACGCTCCCTTTGGCGGCGGTAGAGGTACTATAGTCAACATTGGCATCAGTGGCCTGTACGCTAAGCGGCAAGGCAACAAACATAGCAAAGATGGCGGCAGTCAGGGTTTTTTTTAATGTATTGCGCATCGTCTTTATCCTCCTCAGGAATGAATAATAGCCATGAATGTCTGAAAAGCCTTCATGGCTATTGACATGTTAGGGGGAGGAGCGTGGTAACTCAGTGATTTCCTGCACCGGAAGCACGTGAACTTTTAACTAATAGTGATTAATGCATTAAAAACAGCATACTGGAGATGTTTAAAGGGGTTTAATCGGAGATGAATCGTTAAAACGAGAAAGACATACGGGTGAAAAGGGTGCGTTCCGGCAGGAGGCGTGTCGTTGCAATATCGGCATTATGATAAAGGAACGCTTTATCTGTCAGGTTTTTAGCCCCGATGGTGACGCGCCCGAGGCGATTGCTTAGTCGGAAGCTGACAGAGGTATCGAACACCCAGAACTGGTCGGCACTCACAGCAGTGGTGGTAGCGGTCTGGACGGCCGTTGCAAAAGTTCCTTTCTGTTTTACCCGAGTGGCTGAGAGGCTGGTCGTGAGGCCGCTGCTGGAAAAGAGATTAATGGTGAGCGGCCACTGCTGAGTGGTGAGATTGGGTATTCCTACCGTTCCGTCTCGCTTATCAAAGCTGTAGGTCGCTGGGCGTCTGAAAGACTCATATTGGTACTCTGCGCTGGCGGCCAGCCATTTGAGCGGCGTCCAGTAGGTGTAGGCGCGCCCTGCCTGCTCTGTCCAGTCTGCCTTAAAGGTTTTATTTGTCTGGGCGGCAAAAAAGGGGACTTCAAGGTTGCGTTTGGATGTTTCAACGCCGAGGTAGAGTGTTTCCAGGTTTTTCTCCAGCGCCACGCCGTAACGACGGATATCGCTGCCGCTGATGTCATCAAAGAACTGGTTAAACCCTGCCACCTGGGTCGGTTCCACAGTCTGGTTGGCCACCAGGCTACGTGCCATGGTGCGGAAGGCAGCTGCACGTAATGTCGTGCTGTTATTCAGCTGCCAGGTCAACCCTAGTTTGGGATTGATCTGTGTTTCAACCCTGGCCTGGGTGGTGACATCGTCGATACTCAGGCCAGTCGTCCAGGTGAGTTCCCCCTGCTCGATATGGCTGTATAGATAGCCGTTATGGTGGCGAATCTCAGTCGTTACCGAAAGGTTGGCAGAGCAGAAAGGGGGGCAGGCTGAGGCGGGAAAGCCGATATTGATGAGCTGATCCCTGTCTGAACGATAGGTGCCTCCACCGCTAATGAGGCTAATCCCCTGTTGTAACAGTTGATGCTGTAGCTCAAAGGTCTGCCCAGACTCCGCAATGTCAACGGTGAGTGCTCTGGAGATGGTGTCAAACGGAGGGCCAGGTTTCAGGTCAGTGTTGTCGCGGGCATGCTCTTCGTGCTTATTATTGATCGCCGAGAAGAGCAGGGTACTGCCTGGCGTCAAGTCATGGCGCATGCCGAGGCGCAGGATGCGACTATCCGTGGTGGTTCTTTCTCTACTAGAGAAGAGCAAAGGGTCGTAGCGCAGCGGTAGATCCCCTTCCTTGATCTGTGTATCACGGTACTCAAACTGCACGCTGGTTTTGTGTGACAGGGCTGTCTGTAGAAAGAGATTCTCGATCTTGCGATCCCGATCCTGATTGGGTCGGATCCCTTCATTGTCGTCACGAAAGGTGCCGATGCTATAGGAGTAACGCCCGATGACAGCGGCGTGAACAAGGTCACTGCTGCGCGTTGTGTAATCTTGTCCATGTCTCTGCTCGCTATCCTGCCGCGCCGCGATGCCGTTTAGTTGCAGCGAAAAGCGGTCGCGGGTGAAGAGAGGGTTGAACTCATTGGCGGTAGCGCTGGTGGGGCCAGCACCATCGAGGATACCGAGGGAACTCTCCGCCAGTTGCGGCTGAATCGGGTTCAGGTTGAGCGGCTGTAACAGCTGTGACTGCAACAGCTCGCTGACCCGTGCAATCTCATGGCGCGGCAGTACCGAATAGGAGTCGGCCAGCAGGCGATGCGCCGAATGGTTACCGGGATCTGTATTGAGCGACTTCCACCCCTCACTCAATGCGAGCTGCTGAAATCCCAGGTCGTTATAGATGCGAGCCAGACTGCTGCTTCGCGCCGCCTGATCCTGATCGAGGAGCAGGCGCGAGCGGTAAACGGCGCGGTTATCGTTGAGCTGAATTGACTGCTGTAGATCCTGCAGCGCTCCTACGGGATTATTCAGCGTCTGTTTACGGATCGCATCATAAAACCACGGCGTGGGGTCATTCGGGTCAAGAGACTTGGCGAGCATAAACTGATCGGCGGCGAGGTCGTTGCGCTTCTCTTCATAGTAGGCCTTACCGAGGTAGCTGCGGATCAACGCATTGGCGGGACTCAACGTAGCGGCGATCTCGATTTCGCGTCGCCCATCGCCAAGCTCTCCGTCACGGATCAGCGCCAGCCCGGTCCCAAGGCGGGGGAGGGGGCTGGCCTGAGCGAGGCTGATGGCCTGTTCAAAATAGCGCCTGGCACGTTGGGTATTAAACTGGCCGAGATGGGCAAAGCCGAGAATGGTGAGGGCGTGTGCCTGCTCAGGGTTGATGCCGAGCGCCTGCTGCGCCACCTGCTCGGCCTGATCAAGGTCATCCAGCGACAGCAGCAGCTCGGCCAGCCGGGCCAGCAGCAGGCTGCTATCGGGTGTGACATGGAGCGCGCGCTGCAGGGTGTTAAGTGCCGCCCGTAGATCAAACTGCGCCTGCTGTGCATATGAGAGGGCGATCGCCGTGGTGGGCGTGGTTGGGTTCAGGGCAAAGGCCTGGGTGGCTAGCGCCAGCGCCTCATCGTTACGGTTTTGCGTCAGTGCAATGATCGACTGCATCGCATATGCAGCTGCGTTGTCAGGCCTCAGTTGCACTATTTTATCGAGCAGCGCCCGCGCTTCCGCCGCCCGCCCAACGCTCAGTAGTCGGTCGGCTTCCAGGGTGAGGGGGTGAGAACGCAGGGCGGAGCGGTCGATAATACTGGGGTAATAGAGCGACCACTGCACCGCATCTTCTGGCCTGATGTCGAGGCGTCTCAGCGGCGCCTCACCGGCGCGGGCTGAGGCAGATTGACCGTTGGTGAGCAGCAGCGCTCCCTGCTCATTTTCCAGCGCTACACGCCCTTCGATGACGCTAACGATAGTTTCACCGTTCTCTACCCGGATCACAAACTCAGTCCCTTCCACCGCAGCGTTAACATATGGGGTCTTGATCTTCAGCGCGTTGGGTGTGCGGGTAATAAAATGTACTGCACCCTTCAGCAGATCGAGCCAGGAGCTCTCTTCGCTTTCACCGCTTAACACAATGGTGGTGTTTTGATCGAGACGGATAATGGTTTCGTTGGCCAGTTCCAGTGCCGCACGGCTGTTTTCGCGCACATGGATCATGTCATTCGCGCAGTAGCGCTGCCCCTGCTCGACACTTTTCCAGCGGTTTTCGCGAGCCGTTTTGGCTTCAACCTTTCCCTGAACTGAGATAATTCGAGCAACCCATTCATCGCACTGCGCTGCTGCTGATACAGAGGATGAGGCCGATATGGTGAGCAGACAGAAGGATAGCCACAGCCATAGCCGTTGTGCGCTTCGTGGTCGGTGTTTCATGGAGTCCGTACCGCTGTCGATTGATAAATTGATACTGCTCTCCCTCTCAATATTCCTGTTCTACCGCCTATTCCTGCTAGAAACAACCATGTGCTCTATATGTGAATGCCGGTTGGTAAGTGTGATGAAGCTACCGCGGCTGCTCTAATCAAATAGAAATTTACTGAATGTAACGAAACCTTTTCTGGAATAGTAGGTTATATTGATATTAATATTTTGTTTTTTGTGGAGCGCATGTGCTTATGTTCGGTGCGACTGCCTGGCCGGAGGTTGACAGAGGTATCGAAAGCTTGGAAATTGCGCGGGTCTATCTCTTATTGTCGGCCTGAGACGACAGAATTGCAGGGTCATTTGGTGGCGATATTGATGATTCCACACCATGGGTGGGCCGGTTGAGTGCGCTGAAATTGCTGGCAGAGCTGGCTGTAATAGTTTGACGGGGGGTCCTGGCTGGCCTCTATGATCGTTTTGAATAAAGCATCGGCATCAGACCAGTTGCCCGCCTTAAATAGCTGCAGGGCGGTGGCGAACTGTTCGCTGAGCTGCCGCTCTGCCTCGCTGGCGTCGCTGCGTCGGCAGATGAGTTCATGCAGGGTGATCGGGCGCGATTTTCCTGCGAGGATAAACGTCCCCATCGGGCGGGCCTGAAAATCGTCTAGCCCCTGGAGGATGTCGTCACTCACGAGCAGGCGGGTGCCGAGCTGTTTATTCATCCCTTCGATACGTGAAGTGGTGTTGACGACATCTCCTGTCGCTCGGTATTCAAGGCGTCCCACGGCTCCAACATTGCCCAGGAGGATCTCGCCGCAGTGCATGCCGACCCTGGTGGGGAGTTGATAAGATGGATGGGCGAGATTAAAGCGTTCAACGGCATAAATCAGATCAATCGCTGCGCAGCATGCGGCGTGGCGTAACTTCTGGGATGGTTGGGTTGTGGGCCAGAGTGCCATCGCAGCATCCCCCACCACGTCGGAGATAATTCCCTCGTGGTGGTGTATCGGTGTAAAGATGGTCTCATAGTAGCTGTTCATCAACGCGCCAAGTTTATCGGGCGGCAGCTGTTCTGAGAGCTGTGTGTACTGCGCGGCGTCGGTAAACAGGCAGATACCGTAACGGAGCTCACCTCCCGGTGCCAGGGGGGCGTCGTCCTGGGTCAGGCGATGGATCTCCTGTTCTGGCAGATAGTTGCGGAACGCGGTGTGAATTTTGTGGCGCTCATGCACGCTATCCAGATGTTTCCAGATGATGCCTGCAAAGAGGATCAGCGGTGCCTGTATCAGTAGTGGAATGAGCAGTGGTAGCCAGAGGTGGCTGCCACTAAACAGGGAGAGCGTTAGCAGAAAATAGCCCCCCATGAGTAGTAGCGTCGTTAAGGTGGCAATAATAGCAGGCAGGCGAGCGGCGATCAGGCCGATCAGCGCGCCCCACAGGAGCAGCAGGGTGAAGTGTGAGATTGGTGAGAGCGGCTGAACCGTCTCCCCCTGTAGTAGATTTGCAGTGGCGGTGGCGGCGATCTCAACCCCACTGATGTCGAGTCCATCTGCACGAGAGTAGACGCTGTAAAAGCCATCTTTCTGTTCCCACTGTAGTTCCGCTGAGTATCCGACAAAGATGATTTTCCCTTTGAGTGCTGCAAGCTGCGCCTGAAAATCGGCTGAGTGGTCGCTTTGAATAATCTGATAGAACGGAATGGTGGTGATGGTGCGTGGAGGACCGTAGTAGTTGAGGTAATGGCTATGACGCATCTGATAGATGCGCAGCCAGGCGAGTAGCTGTTTGCGATGTTTAAGCTGCATAGCGGGCTCTTGCGCCGCTGCGGTGAGCTGTTTGAGCAACTGCGGGTTATCTGCAAAGAGCCGTTTTAGCTGGTGCATGAAGCGGGTGAGTTGCCGCTCTTCTAATATCTCCTGCTGACTAGGCGGCAGGTTTGCAGCCAGTTGAGGTGCCAACGTCTGTAGCAGGGTGCGAAAATCATCAAAGGCGTCTAACGTGTAGAGCTGCAGTGTCGCGGTGGGTAGTGTAGCGGCATCGCCTGCATCGGCGGCAAAGCTCCAGAACTGGCTAACCTTGAGCGGCACCTTCGGGAGTGGGAAGGGTGCCAGCGCGGCAGCGGCATCGGCGAGTGGTGGAATCGGTGGAATGCGGCGACGAATCGTGGTGCTTAGATCTGCTGTGGTGCTGTGGCTGGCCAGCTCCTTTTTCATGAATTCAAACAGGATGACATTATTGGCCCGTTTGACTGCATCAGCAAAAGCCTGATCCTGCTGCGGCTCTCGCGGCGTTTTGAAGAGCACATCGAAGGTGATGCTCTTAACACCAGCGGCCGTCAACTGAGAGACCAGCTCTGCGTGGAGCTGCCGCGGCCACTTTTCTGGCTCATTGGGAAGTCCCAGATTATCCGCAGAGCGTTTGTCGATAGCGATAATCGCCAGTTCTGGTGGTGGGGCGATGGCGCCCCGCTGATGGAATAGCCACTCCAGGCCGGTATCCTCTTCCAGCTTCAGCGCCCAGGGGCTAAGCGCAAGCAGTGCGCCCAGTACGCCGCCTGTTAACCCCAGGATTAACCATTTTGATTTATGCAGCAACAGTGGTTCCTCGCGGCATTCGCGCTGGTTGCGGCTGGTTAAACAGGGCCATTCTATCCAGTTCAGGGGTTGTTAACATATTATGAGCGGCGCCCAAGATTTACTCATCTTTTATGGTTTTTATTAGTGAGTTCAAAAGCATACAGGGTTGCGAGGAGTGGGTGAAGAGGCAGTTATATGGAGGGGGCTAAAACTGGAAAATTGGTGCGTGTTATCATGAGTCGATAAACAATTATAATAACTAAGGTTTTGTTTGTTTGACGGAGGTCAGATGGATCGTCAGTTAGCCAATATCCCACTGTTTGCTGGACTGGAAGCGGATGAGTTGTCAGTGATCTATGAGGGGGCCTCGGTAAGGGGGTTTCCACGCAACACCATTATTATTCATGAAGGTGATGATTCCGACTCACTGTTTCTTATTTTAAGTGGCCGGGTAAAGGTGTTTTTAACCAGCGAAAAAGGGCGCGAGGTGATTCTGAACACTCAGGGGGCCGGGGAGTATTTCGGTGAGCTTGCGCTACTGGATGATCTGCCGCGTTCCGCCTCGGTGATCACCGCAGAGCGCTGTCAGTTCTGTGTGATTGCAAAAAGCGCCTTTCAGGAGGTGTTGCTGGAACATCCTGTGATTGCATTAAAGGTGATCAAAAACCTGACTCGCCGGGTGCGCGCGCTCACTGATAGTGTTAAAAACCTTGCGCTGCTTGATGTCTATGGGCGTGTTGCGCGAACCTTGCTCGGTATTGCCGTGCCGTGTGAAGAGGATGAGGGGAGGATGATTGTCGAGCCAAAACCGACCCATCAGGATATTGGTAAAATGGTCGGCGCATCGCGCGAGATGGTGACGCGCATTATGAAAGACCTGGTGGTGGGTGGCTATGTACATGTTGAGAATGAACGCATTGTGATTCACCAGAAGCTGCCGCGTTCGTGGTAGATTGCTTCAGCAGCCTGTTAAGGGCTGTGAAAGAGTGTATCGATAGTAGATGAGGAAGTGGGGATGGCTGAGAAGAAGAAAAACAGGCGACAGATAAAAAAAGAGATTCAGGCTGAGTTTGAGAAGAGCTTTGATGTGGCACGGCTCGACTATGAGAAACGTGCCAAACCGATTCGGGACAAGACCAAGTTGTTTGGCGTGTTGGGTGCCGGGATCGTATATGGTCTGGGTTTTGCGGTGGGTATGTTTGGCCTGCAGAGCGGTGCGGTTGACGCGACCGTCTTTTCTAAACTGGTGTGGGTGATGATGATACCGGCCACGGTGGTGGGGTTTGTGACCTGGTTGATTGTCAGTAATCGCCGTGAATACCCGCTTCGTGAAGAGGTTACCCAATACATCCGTGATATTGAAGGCGACGAGGGTATGCTCTGGCGCTACGCCCCTGTTTTGAGCGAATTCAAACCCGATGAGCACATTCTGAAGCGGGTGTTGCAGCGTTCGCAGGAGAAGCGCTTTGACAAAATCTCACCCGAAGATTACGGCAATGCGGTGACTGAGATATACGCGATTCTGGAAAATAGTGCCGAAGTCCCGTTGAGTCGGGATACGGTTGAAGCGGTCTCTCAAAATCTGAGCGACAGGGCGGCCTGAATCAATGAGCGCAATTCTTGTAAAGCCGCCCCATGCGAGACTATCGCGACTATAGCGAACTCCAGTCCGACTTCTTACGCCAGCGAATCTTGGGGATGATCAGGCCGATGATCATGCCAAGCAAGATGACACCTGAGCCGACAATAAACCAGTCTCGGTCGCTGCGGTCTCTGAGAGAGTCATTTTCCAGCTGCAGGGCTTGATGGGCGCGCTCAAGCTGACGCGTCTGCTCTCGAAGCGTCGCGTTCTCACTATCCAGCGCGAGCGCATTGGCGGAGATGTTTTTCACCCGCGCAAACTCTTTTGACTGTTTTTCGTTGGCGGCACTGAGCTGGCTGGCGGTGGCGCTTAGCGTCTGGTTTTGTTTGCTTAACTCAGCCAGTTGGCGGTTGAGGGTTTTATTCTCTGCTTTAAGGCGTGCTAGCTGTTTTTCGGCAGTCGCCAGACGGTCGCGTGCGCTGCGCTGCTGCTCCAGGTAGCGGGTGATCACCCACCCCTGGGTACCATCGGCAGTGCGCACCTGTGAGTAGCCCGACTCTGTATTGGTCTGAATCAGCTCAAGCGCGGTACCGCTGCTGAGCATCCGCAAAATCTTATGCTGGTTGCTTTCACCGCTGCGCATCGTCACTTCCAGCTTGTCGGTGATATAGCGGGTGTTTTCAGCATATGCAGCGCTGGCGGCTGCGCTTATTAGCAGAAAAATGGCGATTTTTTTCACAATCGATCCTTAAAATTTAATGGGGCGGTGCGAACGCGGTTTGCCTTGAAAGGGTGGTTGGTTACCCGTTGGCGGCTGGCCGCTGTTGTCCACGATAGAAGCGCACCGCGATGTAGGCACCTAGCATATCAAGCATAACGTCTAAAAAGGAAGCATCTCGTCCCGGGGTGAAACTCTGGTGCCATTCATCGCTGACAGCGTAGATTGCGGTTAAACAGAAAGCGATCAGCAGGCGACTGTTCAGCGCGATGTGCCAGCCTGCCAGTGACCAGCACCAGAGCCACGCCAGTAGTGCGAACAACGGGATATGCGCGCCATTGTAGATGATGGCCTTGATCGCTTGTGTGAACGGGTCGACAGTTACGCTAGCTCCGTCACCGCTAATGGATGAGAGTAGAAAAATAACGCCCATATAGATAAATGGCAGAGCCAGATAGTAGCGCGGCACCGGCATTGAGTGGAGCCGCTGTGACAGCCGTTGTGCGTGGTTTAGCATGTAGTGAGTGTTGGCGGGTACTGGATGGGCTGATGGAGTGGTTGCTGGTCGAACAGCACCTGATTGCCGCGGGTGGTAAGGCGCCCTTCGGCAATCCAGCGAATGGCGAGCGGGTAGATAATGTGCTCCTGAATACGCACCCGCTGCGCCACTGTTTCAGCATCATCGCCCGCTAACAGCGGGACGGCAACCTGAAGCACTACCGGGCCGCCGTCGAGTTCATTGGTGACAAAATGGATGCTGGCACCATGCTCTGTTACCGCCGCATCCAGCGCGCGCTGGTGGGTGTTGAGGCCGGGAAAGGCGGGCAGTAGCGACGGGTGGATATTGAGCATGCGCCCCTGGTAGTGGTTTACGAATGCATCACCCAGGATTCGCATATACCCTGCCAGTACGACAAGCGCCGGCGCATACAGGTCGATCAACTCCTGTAGTGACGCCTCATATTCGGCCCGGCTACTAAAGGCCTGGTGGTCGACCACCGCGGTTGGGATCCCGGCGGTATGCGCCCGCTTTAACCCGTAAGCGTTGGATCGATTGCTGATAACGGCGCGAATTTGAACCGGTAAACGGTCATGCTGCACGGCATCGATAATCGCCTGAAGGTTGCTGCCATTACCTGAGATGAGCACCACAATCGGTAGTGCAGCGGCCTGTTCGCGCTGGCTATTGCTCATTGAGTGTTGATGAGTGTTACGCTGGCAGCCGTATTGGGTGTTGCGTGGATCGAGCCGATCTGCCACGCTACTTCTCCCTGCTGCTGTAGCCGTTCGATGGTGCTGGCGGCATCTTCAGGAGCGACACAGAGCACCATGCCGACACCGCAGTTAAAGGTGCGGTGCATCTCTTCTACAGTGACATTGCCCTGCTGCTGAAGCCAGTCAAAGATCGCCGGGCGCGACCAGGCGCTACAGTCGATAGTGGCGCTGGTGCCCTCTGGCATCACACGCGGCAGATTTTCGAGCAGGCCGCCGCCGGTAATGTGTGACAGCGCATGTACATCGATCTCTTTAAAGAGTTCCAGTAATGGTTTGATGTAGATGCGTGTCGGCGTCAGCAGAGTTTCGCCAAGGGTGCTGTCGCCAAAGGGGTCCGAAAGGTTTGCGCCACTATGTTCGATAATCTTGC
>Ga0256830_1002611_pt1 | contig 11736 bp, 11 predicted proteins | sample 128326metaG_FD_190537 | JGI IMG/M metagenome (GOLD analysis project Ga0256830, IMG submission 190537) | Hydrothermal vent microbial communities from Lau Basin, Pacific Ocean - 128-326 | ecosystem: Environmental > Aquatic > Marine > Hydrothermal vents | place: Pacific Ocean: Lau Basin | collected...
GTAACCAAGCCCGAAGGCCGCCCCGCCTTCGGGTACGGCCCCGGAATCAGCCTCTTTTAATATCCTTATGTATTCGTGTGTGTGAAAGAGAAGAAGCTCTTCGTCCGTGGCCCTTCTGGCCCGGACTACATAGGCGCCGGGCAGGTCTAAGAGCCCGCAGCCCCTGATGAGCTCGTAAGTGAGCCTTAGCCTCAACGGCCTCATGGGGTGATCGACCCCATAGGAGAAGTCGGAAAACTTTTCGGAGTAGAGAAAAGCCGTGTTCATCTTTCCCGTTGAACATGCATCACGGGGGCGTGCGGATACAAGGGTCTGCTTTTGCACACTAAGGAAGGTGGGGCGTGAGGGGTCTCATCTAAGGCATACGTTTCTCGGACGCAGCGAACCGGAGTGGTCCTTGGGCGGCGAGAACCTCTTCATCACATCGAGCCTGTTCTGCTTTTCAAGCCGCTTGAATATCCTCACCCATGCGCACTCGTTTGACGTATCCACCTCGCACATACCGCCGACGACCCCGCCGCACGGGCCGTTCAACAGCCCCTTTGGACACTCGGTGTGCGGGCATATGCCGCCGGTACGGTCAAGTACGCACTCACCGCACAGAGAGCACCCCTCGAAGAACCTGCCGTACCTCTCCACGCTTGCAAGGAACAGCGTGTCGAGTGCCGGAAAGACCGGCTGGGATGCGTCCGCATTGGATGCGACGGTCTTCACCCCGGCTCCGCAGGCGAGCACCACTATCGCATCGGCCCTTCTGATCTCCTCCTTCCTGCGGAACTCCCTCCTTACGAGCTGGTTATAGCAGGTCTCGTCGACAAGCGAGCTGCCGATGACCTCGAAGCCGTTGTCCTCGAGCGTACGGGCCATCTCCGTAAGCTCCTGCGGTCCACCGGTCTTGCACTGCTCCGCGCAGGAGTTGCAGCCGAAGAGATATATCCTTTTGTCCCGAACCCCTTCAAGGCTCTTGAGTACGGAATCCACGCTCTTTTTCTTTGTAATGATCATGCACCCGACCCGTCGGCCGCCCTCTTTGCCGCTTCGACCGTATTCCTGAGGAGCATAGCTATCGTCATGGGCCCTACCCCACCCGGCACCGGCGTTATCCAGGAAGCCCTTCTGGCTGCGCTCTCGAACTCCACATCACCCACGAGGCCCCTTTCAGGGACACGGTTTATGCCCACGTCCACCACCACGGCCCCGGGCTTTATCCACTCGCCCTTTATCATCTCCGGCCTTCCAACGGCCCCTATGAGTACGTCCGCCCTGGCTATCTTCGAGGGCAGGTCCTCTGTCCTTGAGTGACATATGGTGACCGTGGAGTTGCGCTCAAGAAGCATGAAGGCCACCGGCTTGCCGACTATATTAGACCTGCCCACCACCACGGCCTCCTTGCCCGTGAGGTCGATGCCCGTGGAGTCCAAAAGCCTCATGATCCCGGCTGGCGTACAGGGCCTGAAGGCCGGCCTTCCCGCCACGAGCCTTCCCACGTTGAACGGATGGAACCCGTCCACGTCCTTTTCCGGAGAGATGGCCTCTATTACGGAGTGCTCGTCTATATGCGGCGGGAGCGGCAGCTGCACGAGGATACCGTGCACCGAAGGGTCGTTGTTCAGCTCCTCTATGAGCCCCAGGAGCCTCTCCTGCGTGGTGTCTTCGGGCAGGGTGTGCTGCACAGAGCGGATACCCGTCTTCTCGCAGGCCTTGCCCTTGTTCCTCACATACACCTGCGAGGCAGGGTCCTCGCCGACGAGCACCACGGAGAGCCCGGGGACAAGCCCCCTCTCCCTGCCAAGCTTCTCCACCTCGTTCTTGACCGCCTCCCTTACCTCCCGGGCGACAGCCTTTCCGTCTATTATTTCAGCCATGATTATTTAAGGAAGCCCTGGTTTACTGCCTGTCTCGTCATTGCTTCGCTGCGCAATGACGGATTAATCAGGGTTTCCTTTAGTATACTTTCAAACACATTTCTTGTAAAGCCTTTATCGAAGCTCCCGGCTGTATGTACGGCCTCTGACACACTGAAGATGCCGGGCCGCATGCGGCCCCTCTTAGACCTTGACAGACACATAGGCTACCTATATTATCGATGTATAAGAAAAAAAGACACAAGGAGGAGAGCGATGGCATTCTGGGACAGAGTCAGAGAGGAACTCAAGAAGGCGGCCCATGAGGGCTGGGAGGCCGTAAAGGGCGGGGCCAAGGTTGCCGCAGAGAAGAGCGAGGAGGTGGCAAAGACGAGCAAGCTGCGCTACAAGGCCTATACAACACACAAAAAGGCCGAAAAGCTCTTCACCGAGCTGGGTGGCATTGTCTACGACCTGGCGAAGCCACCCTATGAGAATCCGCTCTCCAAGCCGGAGGTGATGAAGCTCGTCGAGGATATAAAGAAGGTGGAGGAGGAGACGGCGAAGATCGAGGAGGAGATTGAACGGGTCAAGAAAAGGATAGCAGCCAGGCCCTCGGAGCAGCCGGCCCCGGAAGAGGCGCCTGCGGAGGCCGGGGAGAAGGAAGAGTCCTCGGAAGAAGGCCGGACCGAAGAAGCGCCGGAAGAAACGACCGAACCTGAAAAAGAGGCGCCAAAAGAACCCAAAGAGTGAGTGTAATACGCTACAGGGTTATATCCAAGTACATAGGGGGCGTGCTTGTCGTACTCGGCGGATCCTTGCTTCTCAATGCCGCGGTCATCATACTGCTCGGGGAGGGACACTTCGTCTTTCATACGGTCTTCGGGCTTGTTGTGGCGGGTGTGGGCCTGTTCCTTTCGCGAAGGGTCCCCGAGAAGGACGTAACAGGCGCGGAGGTCGCCTCCATAGCATCGCTTTCTTTTCTCATCGCAAGCCTTGTGGGGGCCGTACCGTTTTTCTTCTTCGGCGACCTCTCTTTAATGGACGCCTGGTTCGAGGCCATGAGCGGCTTTACGACCACCGGGTTCAGCATGATCGACGTAGGAACAGCCCCCCGCTCCCTGCTATTTTCAAGGGCGTTACAACAGTGGCTCGGCGGGCTCGGCTTCGTGGCCATAACTGTAAGCCTGTTCATAATCTCTGGCAGACCCGCAGTGACGCTCCTCAAGGAGACCGGCAAGGAGAAGGTCGCTCCACGCATAGCCAAGCACCTCCATGTGATCATAATAACCTATCTCCTGTTTACGGCCTTCGGTATCCTGCTCTTCTGTATCTTCGGCATAAAACCCTTTGACGCCGTCTGCTACACGCTCGCCGGCATCTCTACCGGCGGCTTCGCCTCCCGGACCGGGAGCGCCGGGATACTGCCCGGCGCAAGGGCCTTCGTTCCGTTCCTGGTGATAATGGTCCTCGGTGCCACGAACTTCGTCAGCCATTACCGGGTGTGGAAGGCGAGCAAAACATTGAAGGATGCCTTGCTGGGCATGATAAAAAATCCGCAGACACGCCTGCTCCTCGTCATGATAGCGGCAGCCGGTGTACTTGCCGGTGCAGGGCTCACCGGCAAGGGACGATGGCTGAACGGCCTCTTTCTGGCCGCCTCCGCGCAGACAACAACCGGTTTCTACCTGCACAACGTCCCGGCGGATCTCTCCCAGGCCGCCATGATGGTGCTCGTGGTATCCATGCTCGTCGGCGGATCGATGGGCTCGACCGCCGGGGGAATCAAGCTTCACCGCATCATTCACCTCTACAAGGGGCTCGTCGGATTTCTCACCTCCAGGCTCTATCCAAGGGAAAGGGTGCTGCCGCCGCATCTCAGGGTCTCCGAAGAAGCCAAGGAAGAGCTCGTCGGCATATCCTATGTCATAACACTCTACCTCGTCTGTATCTTCGTAGCCGGCCTGATACTGGTATGGCACGGCTACGGTCCCTTGGAGAGCATATTCGAAGTGACATCGGCGGCGTCCACGGTGGGGCTTTCATCGGGCATAGTATCACCCGAACTTCCGGTCCAGCTGAAGGTGCTGTTCATACTCATGATGTGGGCCGGGAGGCTCGAGTTCCTGCCGCTCTTTGTCTGGGGTTATTCCTTCGGAGCCGCGGCCAACAGCAGGATGCTGCGCAAACCCTAAAAGGAGCGTAACATGAGAGTAATCATAGCCGGGGGAGGAGATATCGGGCGCCTCGTGGCGGAAAGCCTCGTGAACGCCGGCCATGACGTCATCGTCATCGATGAAAGCCAGGACGTCTGCGAGATGCTTGCGAACGAGCTCGATGTGATGGTGCTCTGCGGCGATGCAACGAGGCCCGACATGCTCGAGAAGGCGGAGGTCGACAAGGCCGACATGGTCATGTCACTGACCGACGGTGACCATGAGAACATAATAATCGCACTCGTCGCCATGGAGTACGGGGTAAAAAGGGTCCTCGTGAGGCTCGATGACCCGGAGTTCAACAACGTATGCCGCACACTCGGCATACAGGAGGTGATCAACCCCAAGGTGGCCACGGCAAAGCACATAGCGGACATGGCCAGGAAGCTGCATGCGCTGGAGGTATCGACGCTCGTCGGCGGCTCCATAAGGGTCTTCACCACCATCATCCACAAGAAGGAACACATAGGAAAACACATAGACGACCTTGACCTTCCGGAGGACTGCCTGCCGGTGGTCGTGCAGAGGGGTGAGGAGTTCTTCATCCCCAAGAGCGGCTTCAAGGTCCTCGAGGGGGATCACCTCAACATACTGTGCGAGGAAAAGACCCTCGAAACGCTGACCGAGATCTTCGGTTAGTCGTTTTTCTTCTGAAAAAGGTCTCTGTTCCCGCGTTTCATTAAGCACCTTTCCGCTACGGAGGAGCCTGTCAGGTGGAAAGCATCCCGTTACTTAGAGACATGTTGATCCTTCTGGGGATCTCCGTCCCCCTGAGCATCGGCCTTGCGAGGCTCGGGCTTCCCACTATCGTGGGCTTCTTCGTGTCGGGAATGATCATCGGCCCGCAGGGATTCGGGCTCGTGACCGAGACCGAGACCGTCGAGGTGCTGGCCCATATAGGGATCGTGCTTCTGCTCTTCACCATCGGCCTGGAGTTCTCGGTAAAGAGGATGCTCGGCATAAAGCGCGAGGTCATGCTGGGCGGGGGGCTCCAGATAGGGCTCACGACCCTTTTCGTCTGGCTCTTCATGACCCTTGCGGGACAGTCCTTCGAGGTGGCGCTTCTTCTCGGTTTCATTGTTTCCATGTCATCCTCGGCCATAGTCTTCAAGCTGCTCGCCGACCGGGGCGACCTGCGTTCCGCCCACGGCAACCTCTCGGTTGGCATTCTGCTCTTCCAGGACATCAGTATCGTCTGGATGGTCATGGTCATACAGGGCATTGCAGGGGAAGGCGGGCTTTCCGGCGCCTCGGTGGTAAGGGACCTGGGCATAGCCGCGCTGGCTATATTCGCCATAATGGCCACCACCTCGTACATAGTGCCGAGGCTCTTCAACGAGGTCGTAAAGCTCAGAAACAGGGAGGTCTTCATCCTCACCATCGTGCTCGTATGCCTGGGCACGGCCTGGGCCTCCTCGCTGGTGGGGCTGTCGCTGGCCATGGGGGCGTTCATAGCAGGGCTTGTAATATCAGAATCAGAGTATTCCCATCAGATAGTGGCGGAGGTCCTCCCGTTCAAGGACACCTTCAGCTCGCTCTTCTTCGTATCCATAGGGATGCTCCTCGAGCTCAACTTCTTCATCTCGAACCTGTTGCTGCTGTGCCTGCTCACCATGGGCATACTGCTCGTAAAGACCGTTGTCCTCGTTCTGGCAGGCCGTATACTGAGATATCCGCTCCGCCTGTCCATAATAGTGGGGCTCAACCTCGCCCAGATAGGGGAGTTCTCCTTCATACTCATCAAGATGGGCGAGGGCTTCGGGTTCCTCCCGCATGACCTCTACCAGCTTATCCTCGCCGTATCCATAATAACCATGGCGCTTACGCCCTTTATCTTCAACTGGTCGGCCGGTGTGGCCAACTTCCTCGGCCGCCGCCTCGGAACCAGGGTGGCCACCGGCGAGGCCGTTCCTCATACCCACCTCACCGATCACGTGATCATCGTGGGCTACGGGCTCAACGGACGGAACCTCGCCAGGGTGCTTAAGGAGACCGGCATAGAGCATCTCGTCGTGGACATAAACGTCGAGAGGGTCCAGCGTGCGAGGGAAGAGGGGCACAAGGCGTACTTCGGCGATGCGAGCCACCCGGAGATACTGAAGAGGATGGGGGTTGAAAAGGCCAGGGTAATAGTGGTAGGCATAACCGACCCGGTGGCGACGAGGAGGGCGGTCAAGGCGTCGAGGGACCTCAATCCCACGATTTCGATTATCGTCAGGACGCATTACCTGGACGAGGTGGAAGATCTTTATCGCCTCGGGGCGACACAGGTCATCCCCGAAGAGTTCGAGACATCTGTCGAGATATTCGCGCGTGTCCTCAAGGAGTACAGGGTCCCGGGCAACATCATACAGAACCAGATCGACCTCGTACGCCAGGAGGGCTACGCCATGTTCCGGAGCCCCTCCCTGAGTGTCGAGAGGCTCGCCCGCCTTGCATCCATACTCGAAACGAGCGTCATGGACACGTATTACGTGGAAAGGGGCAGCCGCGCGGACGGAAAGACACTCGGCGAGCTCGACATAAGGAGGAGAACCGGCGGGGCCACTGTCATGGCGGTCATAAGAAAGGGCAAGGCCGTCACGAACCCCCACGGAGACTTCAAGGTGCAGGCCGGCGACCTCCTGGTGCTCCTTGGAAGCCATCTCGAGCTCAACAATGCCATAAAGATACTGAAGGAGGACGGCACCGGTGGGAAGGGGGGCGAGGAACACTTCTGGGGAAGGGGGGAGTGAGGGGGGTTCAAGCGCCGAACGAATGAAGTGCACCCCCTTAGCGCAGACCGCGCCCTTTGCTCGAGGTTACTTCAATTTTTCGGTTGGCCCGGTCGCGCTATGCGTGTTATAGTCAGACAGGGAAAACGGCGGACGAACCTCGACCTTAAAAGAGGAGGCGGCGGTGAAGCACATAAACACCCTTTACATAGTCTGGAACGACGGCAACACGCTGGGCATTCCCATAATCGACGAGCAGCACAGGGGGATCATCTCCACCATCAACTCATTGTACTACTCCATACAAACAGGCCACGGTCACGAGGTAACGGGACCTACCATAGCCATGTTGGAACAGTATATAAATGTTCACTTTAAAACCGAAGAGGCCTTGTTGCTGGAGGCAGGCTATCCAGCCGTCGAGGAGCACATTGCGCTGCACAAGAAGCTGGTGGATAAAACAACGGAGCTTTCCATAATTGCAGGAGATGATACGGGTCCGGAGATGCTTTTAAAGTTCCTGAGGGGATGGTGGCTGAGCCACATCAACAAGGAAGACAGGAAGTATGCCCCTTTTCTGAAATGATCAATAGATCCGAATACGTTCCAGCACACATACGGCCAATGATGGCGGTCGCCGAGGAGGTATCCTATCGCATAAGCGCTTCAAAACTTCTGGTGCCCGAGGCCGGAATCGAACCGGCACGGGGTCGCCCCCTCGGGATTTTAAGTCCCGTGCGTCTACCAAGTTCCGCCACTCGGGCCTCCTGCGGGCCGGACACACTTGGAGCGACATCCAAGGCTGCGGTTCGAAGGTCCCGCTCCACCGTCTGATCCAGCCAAACCAGATTTATCAAATAATACGTTTTGTGTCAACAACATCCGGTTGTTGTGTAGAACCCATGCATACAGACCAAGTGGTTGCAGCACTCCATGCCGTATGCGGTCTGTGCCCGGTTCATGGGGAGATCCGGCAACGGCTTGACCGGGCGGCCTGATTTTGTTAAACTTTTAAAACTTGTGTTAAGGTCATCCAAACAACCGGACCCTTAAAATACAATGGCCTGTACCGTAACGGACACTACAAGGTGGCGCCAGGACTTCTTCAGCGAGGTCGAGCCCATAAGGCTCAGGGACCCGCTGGCCTACGTGCTGGGCGCACAGGATGAGGGTGAGCCCTTTGTTTTCACCTATACGGACGCGGTGAAGCTTGCCGGCCACTCCTGCCCGGCCGTGTCCGGGGCCTACAGGCTCACGGCCAAGGCGCTCAAGGCGCTCTACGGAGACGAGCTGCCCGTAAGGGGAGAGATAAAGGTCCTCATAAAAGGGGCGCCCACCCAGCTTGCATACGGACCGCAGGCACAGGTCATAACCCTCATAACCGGTGCATCCGGTGAGTCAGGCTTCAAGGGGCTCGGCGGCAGGTACTCCAGGTTCAACAAGCTCCTCTTCGACAGGGAGGACTTCCAGTTCTCAACCTTCATATTCCAGCGGGAAGACACCGGGAAGACCGTAAAGGTCACCTACAACCCTTCGGTGGTCCCGCAGGAGCCGGAGATAAACGAGCTTACCCCGAAGGTGCTCCAGGGTACGGCTACGGAAGAGGAAAAGGACAGGTTCATAACGCTCTGGCAGGGGAAGGTAAGAAGGATCCTCCTGGAGGATGAAAAGTACCCGGGCCTCTTCGAGGTGGAAGAGCTGGAAGGTTTCGAGTTCCCCGGGGGTTAGGGTCCGTATCATCGGTACGCGAACCATTGTCCTTTAATCGATAAGAAGGAGGTGGCTGGTCATGCGAATAGGAATGCCTCTTACAAAGTTCCTGCTCGAAGAGCAGAGACTCTACCCCAAATCCACCGGTAACTTCACGAGCCTCTTCTCGGACCTGGTCGTCGCCGCCAAGATAATCTCCAGGGAGGTCAACAAGGCCGGCCTCATAAACATCATAGGTTCCGCCGACTACACGAACGTCCAGGGCGAAGAGGTGCAGAAGCTCGACGAGTACGCGAACAACACCTTGGTAAGGACCATGGAACACGGCGGCCACCTCGCGGGGATGGCCTCGGAGGAGATCGATGGTGTCATAGACATCCCGGATGAATACCCCAGGGGTAACTACCTTCTGCTCTTCGATCCGCTCGACGGTTCCTCGAATATAGACGTAAACATAAGCGTGGGTACGATATTCTCCATCCTGAGAAGGCCGGACGGCCGGGAGAAGGCCACCGTCGGCGACTTTCTGAGGCCGGGCATCGAGCAGGTCTGCGCGGGATACATTGTCTACGGTTCAAGCACCATCCTCGTCTACACAACGGGCCACGGCGTACACGGGTTCACGCTCGACCCCAGCGTGGGAGAGTTCCTCCTGTCACACGAGGACATAAGGATACCGGAGAAGGGAAAGATATACAGCATCAACGAGGGCAACTCGAAGTACTGGCTGCCCGGCACGCAGAGCTACATAGAAAAGGTCAAGGAGGACGGCTACAAGGCGAGGTACGTGGGGTCGCTCGTATCCGACTTCCACCGTAACCTCCTGAAGGGCGGCATCTTTCTTTACCCTGCCGACAAAAAGAGCCCCAACGGCAAGCTGCGCCTCCTTTATGAGGCCAATCCGCTCGCATTCATAGTCGAACAGGCCGGAGGATGCGCCTCGACCGGGGACAAGAGGATACTCGATATCGAGCCCGAGGAGCTCCACCAGAGGGTACCCCTCATAATAGGAAGCAAGGCGGACGTTGAAGAGGCCGAACGGTGCTGGCAGCAGGAGACCGTCGCGGTCTGATGCCCGGACCTTCTCCGTTGTGGTGGTGTTTTCAGTGGAAAGGCCGTTGGCAGGACGCGCGACGCCTGCACGCGGCGCCGGCCAGACGGGCTAAAAGGTATAGACGAGCGTTACCGCGGTAACGGTGTCGGTCTTTCTTGTATCCTGCGGCACCTTTGTGTTGTGCCGCACCGTGTATGATGTCTTCAACGCCAGGTTGCTGTTGATCCTGGCGCTGAGCGAGGCGACCGACTCGATCACCTTCCCCCTCTCGCCGGCCTCTATGCTCACCTCCTCTGTAAAGGTCGCGGACCCGCTCAGCCGCCACTCGAAGATGGCGGCGCCCCTCATGATCACGTCCCTCTCGGTGCCGTCTTCGTGCTCCCTGGAATACCGGTATCCAGGGCCTCCCTCGACATTGAGCGTGGTCGCCTTCGACGGGAAGAACCGCCGGCCGTAGCCCGCGGTAGCTATCACGCGGTAGTCATAGCCGCTGAAACGGTCGTCCTCGTACCTGAGTGTCGCAAAGCAGTAATCAACCTCGCTCCGCTTGTACTCGGTCTTTGCACCGACGACAAGGCGCTGTGCGGTGGTCTTTGAGCTGTCCGAGGCATAGTGCCCTTTGAGATCCGCTTCGTGGCGCCACCTTGCACCCTCGCTTGAGATACTAAACCTCCCGTTCAGGCTCTGCGTATCCGTATTGCCGGTTGTGGATACGATGCCGAGCTCTGCCTCGGCCTCCAGGGAACCCTCTCTTCCTGCCCTCTCCCCCGCGTAACAGGCGGTGCAGTACAGCACGAGCGCAAGTATGGTCATCACAGATGTCTTGAACATGTGCATCGCGAGCGCCTGCCTGCCATGATTCCGGCAACAGGCAGGCATTCCCCGCAGCAAGCTGCGGGGAGCTTCAAAATATCCCAATCCGCCATACCGTTCGCTGGAGCCACCCCCTTTTTGCGCGGACGCCTCCTCCCGGAGATATCACCGGCGGCGGGTGTGCCTTATCACATTGTCACCACTATCCGATGCGGGCGAGGATCACGGGGCCTTGCCGAGCCTTCCGGTAAGCTCCTTTTTGAGCCCTTCCAGCACACCGAGCCCTGTCTCGAGCCCGCCGAGCTCACCTTCAACCCTTTCGGCTATGGCGGATCCGAGCTCCTTTTCGAGGCCTGCGGCGAGTTTCCGGGTAACTCCTGCGACCGCATCCCTCAGGACCTCATCAAGGTCGCTTTGAAGCACGAGATCCAGGTTGGTGATCCCGCCTTCGCCGAGCGTGGCGGCAACTTCGCCCTTCATGCCGAAGTCCTCTGTGGCGGCAAGCGCCGCGGCGAGCGCTTCCACGAGGGGATTGTCCCCGCCGGTTCTTTCCACCCGGATATCCGCTGAAGCAAAGGCCGCGGAGAAATCCGCGCGGAGCCGTCCGCCGCTCAAAGCAGCCCTGACATCCAGGTCCGCGAGCGCCTTCTTCAATACCACCGGAAGCTCTCCCCCGGCAAGGGAGAGCTCCTTTACCCTGTATCCGCGAAGCTTAAGGTCCGCCGAATCGCGGTTTCTTGCGGGATCAACGTGGTCGATCACCCCGGCGAGGTCCAGGGACTTCAGGCCCTCGAGCCTCTCTGCGAGAAAGCGGTATTCAAGCGGCCGGCCGAGCACATCCTGGTCCGGGGTTATGTTGGTGACACTTCCGTGCACATCCCCGCCGGGAAGGGAGACCGAAAGCCGCGCCCTTCGGACGAGGAAGTCCGGCGACGGATGCCGTTCCCTGAACCTGACATACACGCCCCTTCCACGCAAGGGCCTTATGATCTCCTTGGCGCCCCTTTTCTCCTTTACCCTCTCCACAAGCGGCCTGAGCCTAACATACCATCTCACCGCCCTGTCGGTCAAGGCGGTGATCCTTGCACCGAATATGAGAAGGCTTATCTTTCCAAGCCCCTCTGCGGACAGGGTGTACTTTTCGGCGAGCCTTCGGGCGTCTTCTTCCGCGGCGCGGCGAACGGCCTCGATCTTCCTCTCGTAGGACCTTATCGTCTCTTCGAGGCCCCTGGTCGCCTTGGAGATACGCTCCAGATCGTCCTTGAGCTCCTTCTGAAGCCTCATGAGCTCGCCGGCCCCGGCGAGTATGCCCGCAAGCCCCTCCTTGCCGACGGACCTGAGCCCCTCCATGCGCCTCCTGTACTCCTCTATCCTGTCCCTGTCCG
>Ga0256830_1002613_pt1 | contig 11729 bp, 8 predicted proteins | sample 128326metaG_FD_190537 | JGI IMG/M metagenome (GOLD analysis project Ga0256830, IMG submission 190537) | Hydrothermal vent microbial communities from Lau Basin, Pacific Ocean - 128-326 | ecosystem: Environmental > Aquatic > Marine > Hydrothermal vents | place: Pacific Ocean: Lau Basin | collected...
GGCGTAGTCCACCACGGGCTGTTCTGTAAAGAAGGGCGTGAGCATCGAGCCTACTCGATTGACTTGCAAGGGCACGCCCGCCTCTTGGGCGGCCTCCAGGAGCCCTTGGGCGAGCCGTCGGCCTAGTTCGTCTAGTTGTTCGTAAACGCCTGGCTTCTTGAGCTGCTGTAAGGTCGCGATCCCGGCGGCCATCGCCAGCGGGTTCCCCGAGAGCGTCCCCGCTTGGTAGACGGGCCCCAGGGGCGCAATGAGTTCCATGATCTCGCGCCTCCCACCGTAGGCCCCCACGGGCAGACCCCCACCCACGATCTTGCCTAGACACGTCAAGTCAGGCTCCACGCCGTAGAGCCGCTGCGCGCCTCCGAAGGCGACGCGAAAGCCTGTGATAACTTCATCGAAGACGAGCAGCGCGCCGTACTGTTTTGTGAGTTCACGCAAGCCTTCCAGGAAGCCCTCTCGGGGAGGGACGACGCCCATGTTCCCCGCGACGGGCTCCACAATCACCGCTGCGATCTCCTCGGGGAATTGCTCAAAGAGGGTGCAAACAGCCTCCAGGTCGTTGAAGAGCGCCACGAGCGTGTGTTTCGTGACCTCGGGGGGAACGCCGGCGCTGCCGGGCAGCCCCAGGGTCATCACCCCGGAGCCCGCTTCCACCAGCAGAAAGTCCGCGTGCCCGTGGTAGCAGCCCGCAAATTTGACGATTTTGTCCCTTCGGGTGTGCGCGCGGGCCACCCTCAGTGCGCTCATGGTGGCCTCCGTCCCCGAGCTCACGAAGCGGACCCGCTCGATGCTGGGAAAGGCTTCGCGGACGAGCCGGGCCAGCTCCAGCTCGTACTCCGTGGGCGCGCCGTAGCTCGTGCCCTTTGCCGCGGCCTCCTGGACGGCCTTCACCACGTCGGGGTGGGCGTGGCCCAGGATGAGAGGCCCCCACGAGCCGACGTAGTCGATGAGCTCTTGGCCGTCCACCGTATAGAGCTTCGAGCCCTCCCCCTTGGCGATGAACAACGGCGTCCCGCCGACGGCCCGAAACGCCCGCACCGGGCTGCTCACCCCGCCGGGCAAGAGTCCCTGCGCCGCTTCAAAGAGCTTCTCCGAGCGCGTCATGAGAGGATCACCTCCGCGCCCCGCGGGAGATAGGCGCACAGGGGGTCGCTCTCCAGGGGGTCGCCCGTCGCCGCGTAGGCCCGGGCCCGCGAGCCGCCGCAAATCCCGTTGAACTCGCAGCGCCTGCACTTGCCCTTGAAGCCCTTCGGGTCCCTTAGGCTGCGAAACAGCTCGGACTCCCGATAGATCTCGACGGGGCTTCGCTTGCGGACGTTCCCCGCGCTCAGGGGCAAAAAGCCCGAAGGGTAGACCTCCCCCAAGTGCGAGATGAACATAATGCCGTTCCCGTCGCGAATGCCGAAGCCGCGCCCGATGGACGTTTGTCCGATCTCTTGAGGGGAGAGACCCTCCAGCCGCATGCGTTGATAGGCCACGCGGCGGAAGTGCATCGCCTCCGTCGTCTTGATGGCGAAGGGCGCCTCCTTGGCCCACTCGTAGAGTTGGTGAAAGAGCCGCTCGGCCTGGGCGGGCGTAATTGGCTGAAGGGTTTTGCCCCGTCCGACTTGCACCAGGAAGAAGAGGCTCCAGCGGGCGATGTCCAGCTCTTTCATGAGCTTGTAGATCTGGGGCAGATCGTCGAGGGTTTCTGCAGTCACCAAGGTGTTGATCTGCAGCGGGATGTCGGCCTCCAGGATGGCCCGCGCGGCTTGGAGCGTCCAGTCGAAGCAGCCGGGGACGCCTCGAAACTCGTCGTGCTTTTGGGCATCGGAGCCGTCCAGGCTCAAGGACATGCTTTGAACGCCCAGGGCCTTGAACTCCCGAATCACTTCAGGGGTGAGGCGGTTCGTCCCGCTGGGGGCCACGGACACGGGGAGCCCCAGCCCGACCGCAAAATCTATGAGCTGGAAGAGATCGGGCCGGTGCATGACGTCTCCGCCCGTCATGACGACGTGAGGCAGCGGGTCCCCGAACTCTCTAAGCTCCTTGAGGAGGCGCTTGGCCTCTGGCGTCGAGAGCTCCAGGGGGTGCCGTCTTGGGATGGCCTCGGCCCGACAGTGCTTGCAGGCCAGGTCGCACGCCTGGGTCAGCTCCCAATAGATCAAAACGGGCTGCCGATCGAAGACGAGCCGTCCGTCCATGCCGGGGTGGAACCTCGTCTGTACGGGCCTCTCCCTTGCCGTTCGCGTTTGTGTTTGCGTTTGCGCGTGCGCGTGTGCGCGCATGGGGACCTCCTTTGGCTCCTCACTTGCTTAGCCCAAGAGCGCGAGCGCCTCCTCTAAGGGGCGATGGATCGCCGTGAAGATGGGCGTATCCCGCAGGGTGTAGCGGCGGGCCTCCGTCTCGCGCAGGGCCATCACCAGATCTTGAAACGCCTTCAGGTCGTCCGTCTCGTAGGCCACGATGAACTCCTGGTCGTCGAGCCCGAACGAGTACGCCAGGAGCTGGCGCACCGCCGGGAACCGGTGCCCCACCCGGATGTGCTCGTTCATCATCCCCTGGCGCGCGTCGCGGCTCAGCAAGTACCACTCCGCCGTCTTGACGAAGGGGTAGACGATGAGGTAGCGCTTGCGATCGGGGACGAGCATCCCCTGCTCCTGGGGGGTGGGCCTGCGCACATACTGCGAGGGGCGCATCAGCCCGGTGAGCGCGTGCTCCACCGTCAAGTAGCGCCCGAGGCCCGTCCGAAGCAGCCGGCTCGCGGACTCCTGCAGCGCGTCGAGGGAGGGCGCCAGCCGCCAGAGCAGCAGATCGGCCCCGGCCTTGAGGCCCACGAGGCCGTAGCCGTACGTCGTGAGGTCGCTCGTCTCGACGGCCTCGAGGAATGCCGCTCGGCCCCGCTCCCGCTCTTCCGGGGGGAGCCGCCGCCACGCCCCCTCCCCCCGAAAGACGAGAAACTGCACGAAAAGCTGCTCTTGCTCTTTCCCTGGGGGCTGTTCCGCTCGGTTCGACATCGTTCTGCTCCTCCTTTGCTTCGCTCCAGGCTCAACGAAAGTCCTCTTGCAGCCAGCGGGCGGCGTCCTTGGCGAAGTAGGTGATGATCCAGTCCGCCCCGGCGCGGCGGAGGGCCGTGAGCGTCTCCAAGACGGCCCGGCGCTCCTCCAGCCAGCCCCGCTCGACGGCCGCCTTGAGCATCGCGTACTCGCCGCTCACGTTGTAGGCTGCTAAGGGGACGTCGACGCGCTCGCGGGCGCGGGCGATCACGTCCAGATACGCCAGCGCGGGCTTGACCATCACAGCGTCCGCGCCCTCTTGGACGTCCAGCTCGATCTCGCACAGAGCCTCGCGGGCGTTGGCCGGGTCCATCTGGTAGCTCGCGCGGTCCCCGAACTCGGGAGCCGAGTCGGCCGCCTCGCGGAACGGGCCGTAGAACGCCGAGGCGTACTTGGCCGCGTAGCTCATAATGGCTGTTTGGGGGAAGCCCTGCTCATCGAGGGCCTCTCGAATCGCTTGCACTTGTCCGTCCATCATGGCACTGGGGGCCACGACGTCCGCCCCGGCCGCCGCGTGGGAGACGGCCGCCTTCTCCAACAGCTCCAGCGTCTCGTCGTTCAGGACCTCCCCGTCGCGGACGAGCCCACAGTGGCCGTGGCTCGTGTAGGCGCACAGACACACGTCCGTCATCACGACGAGCTCCGGGAACTCCCGCTTCAGCGCCCGAACGGCCTTCTGCACGAGCCCCCGCTCGTCATACGCCTCGGAGCCCGTCTCATCTTTGTGTTCGGGGATCCCGAACAGCAAAACCGCGGGGACTCCTAAGCTCAGAAGCTCTTCGGCCTCCTGGGGTAGCTGATCCAACGACAGGCGGAACTGCCCCGGCATCGAGGCGATGGGCTCTTTAACCCCGCGGCCGGGGCGGACGAACAGCGGGCAGATGAGCTGCCTTGCGCTGAGCCGGGTCTCGCGGGCCAGCTCCCGCAACGCGGGGGTGCGCCTAAGCCGCCGCGGCCTTCGCCTTTGCTTCAGCTTCTCCAAAGCGATCTCCGCCGTCATGGGGCCGACACCTCCTTGGTTGTGGCTGTCTTCTCGTCTCCGTTCGCGAGGAACTCCACGAGCGCGCGGAGGAGCCCGTCGGTGGTGTGCTCCTTCGCCTCGACGTGGACGAGCAGGCCCCGTCCGCAGGCCGCGCGCGCCGTGATCGGCCCGATGCACGCCACGATCACCCCGTCCAGCGCCGCTCGGGCGTCGTCCAAGGCATCGAGCAGGGCGTGGACCGTCGATCCGCTGGTGAACGTCACGACGTCCACACTTCTCAGCGTCCTTTGCACGAGATCGGGCTCCCGGCGTGCGGGCCGAGTGCGATAAACGGCCACCTCCTCCACGCGCGCGCCCCTTTGCCCGAGCAGTTCACGAAGATCCGGACGGGCGATGTCCGCTCGCAACAGCAGCACCCGCTTTCCACGGACGTCGCCCAACCCTTCCGCGATCGCCTCGGCCACGTAGGTTGAGGGCACGAACTCGACGGTCAAGCCCGCGTTCTGGAGCGCCCGGGCCGTGGCCGGGCCGATCGCCGCCAGCTTCGCCCCTTTCAGGGCCTCAATGTCGAGTTCCCGTTGGTGGAGGCGCTCGAGCGCGAAGCGCACGCCGTTGGCGCTGGTGAAGACGACCCAGTCGTACCCGCCTCCCTGCAGCTTCTGAAGGGCCCGATCGACGGGCGCCCAATTCCCGGGGGGCTGCAGCTCGATCGCGGGGAGCACGACGGGCTCCGCCCCGAGCGCCCGTAACTTTTCGGCGAACTCCTCGGCTTGATCCTCAGGCCGCGTGATCAAGACCCGCTTGCCCTCCAGCGCGCTTCGAGTGCTCATAGTTGCTTCACCCGCCCTTGCCCTTGCAGGAGTTCGGCGGCGCCCCGCTCCAGCAGCTTCGCGGCCAACTTCCGGCCCAGCTCCCCTGCCTCCTCCACGCTCCCCTCGACGCGCCCCCTCAGCACCCGGCGGCCGTCGGGATCGGCCACCAGCCCGTCCAGCACGAGTTTTTCGCCCTCGACGCGCCCGTACGCGGCGATGGGGACGCGGCAGCCGCCGCCCAGCGCTTCCAAGAACGCCCGCTCGGCCTCCACGCCCGCTCGGGCCCCCCGGTGGTCGAGGGCTCGGGCGATCTCGAGGGCGAAGGCGTCGTCCGCCCGGACTTCCACCGCGAGCGCCCCCTGGCCCACCGCCGGGAGCATCACGCCCGTCGAAAGCTCCTCCGCCACGCGTTCCGCAAGCCCTAGGCGCTCCAGGCCCGCCTTGGCGAGCACGAGGGCGTCCACCTCGCCCCGATCGAGCTTCTTGAGCCGGCTGTCCACGTTCCCGCGGATCGGGACGACCTCGAGATCGCGTCGTAGGGCGAGGAGCTGGGCCCGGCGGCGGGGGCTGCCCGTCCCGACCCGTGCGCCCTCGGACAGCTCCCTCAGCACAAGGCCGTCCCGGGCAACCAAGGCGTCGCGGGGATCCGCCCGCTCCGGCACCGCGGCAATCACAAGCCCCTCGGGCTGTTGTGTCGGCAGGTCCTTCAAGCTGTGGACGGCAAGATCAATCTCGCCCCGCTTGAGGGCTTCTTCCAGCTCCTTGACGAAGGCCCCGATCTCTTTTATCTGCCCGCGGTCCCCGCTCGTCTTGATGATCTTTTCGACGAACTCGACGTCGGGATGGAGTCCCCGGAGGCGGTCGATGACCCACCGCGTCTGGGCCCGGGCCAGCGGGCTGCCGCGGGTGCCGACCACGAGCGTCCGCCGCCGCGCCCCCCGAAGCCCGAGCCTTTGGGTTTGGGTTTGGGCGGCTTCCAGCTCCAGCTCGAGCGCGTCCAGCTCCAGGTGGAAGAGCTGGGCCGCCAGCTCCAGCGGGTCGGCCGCCGGCGGGTCGCCGTCGCCGGGGGGGCCGTGACCGTGACCGTGGCCGTGGACGGGGGCCCGCCGGGCCAGGTGCCGCATCTGGACGATCGAGGGGTGCAGGAGCTTGTTCACCAGCCGCGTCGTGAGCGTCTCGATGACCCGGCGCTGGCGCTCGTCCAGGGGGCCGAGCTTGGGCAGCGCCCACTCGAGCTGCTCCTTGCGAATGCGCTCGGCCCGCTCGTGGAGGGCTTGAATCAGGGGGCTGGCGCGGCGCTCGTGGAGCCAGGCCCAGTACGCCTCGGCCTCCTCGCGCACGATCGTCCACGCCTTCGGCACCTCCCGCTCCCGGTGCCTCCGCGCCTCCTCGCTTAGCGCCTTCAGGTCGTCGAGATCGTGGAGTTGGGCGCCGGGAAGCCCCTGGATCGCGGGATCGAGGGTGCGCGGCACGCCCAGATCGATCAACAAAAGATCCCGATCGCGCCCCCGCAGGGAGCGCTCCAGCGCCCCCGCCCGGAGGACGTAGCCCCCCGACGCTTCGGTCGCGCTGATCACGATGTCCACCTCCCCGAGCCGGGACGCGAAATCCCGAAGCTCGAGGGGGCGGGCGTTCAGCTCGCGGGCAAGGGCGCTCGCCCGCTCGGGGGAGCGGCTGACCACCCAGAGCTCCGGGACGCCGCGCTCGCGGAGCAGCCGGGCCACCAGCCGCCCCATCTCCCCGGTCCCGATCAGCAGCGCCCTCACCTTGGGCAGTTGGGGATAAACGCGCCGGGCCAGCTCCACGGCCACGCTCGCCAGGGACGCGGGCCGCTTTCCCAGCCCCGTCCCGGTCCGCACCCGCTTCCCCACGCGGATCGCCCGGCGGAACAGCTCGTCGAGAACGGGCCCGACGGTCCCGGCCCGCCGAGCGAGCTCGTGAGCCCGGCGGACTTGGCCCAAGATCTGGGGCTCCCCGAGCACTTGGGATTCGAGCCCCGCGGCCACGGCGAAGAGGTGCTCCACGAGGGCCTTCCCCTCGTACAGGGCCAGGTGCGGGCGGAGGATCTGCGGCTCGCAGTCCTTGTACGCGACCAGGAAGCGGGCCAGCGGCTCGGCGCAGCCCCCCAAGGCGTACACCCCCGCGCGGTTGCACGTCGAGAGCAGCGCGGCCTCGAGCTGGACCGCCCGAGGGCAGCTGAGGCACTCGTATTCGGTGGAGACGGTGCAGGTCTCCTCGCAGAGGAGCTTTCGAGGGACGCGGGCCTTCCGCCAGGCGTGCCGCTCCAGAAGCGCCCGCAGCGCCTCGGGCACCTCCCGCTCCGAGAAGCTCAAGCGCTCCCGCAGCGCCAGCGGCGCCCGTTTGTGGTCCACCTCGATCCCCAGGATCACCTCGGCTCGGCCTCCCCTCGTGTTTCGACTGTTCAGTCGATTTTCGACTCTATAGACGCTTTTCGACCACAGCGTCACTATAGCCGAAGGAGGGGGCCGGGCCAATGACCCGCATCAGGCGGGGGGATGATCCCGATCAGGAGCCGGGGGTCTTGTGTTGTCCGCACCGGCGCCCCTGCGGGGGCACAGGGAAGGGGCAAGGAGCCGACCCGGCGCGGGGGAACCCCTCCGCCGGGCCGGTCCGCCCGATTCGCTCGCGGATGTCCCGGGAACGGATGGCCTCATTCCTGCGTGTGGCAGGAGAGACAGAACTCGGCCAGCTGGCCTTCGCCGGTGGGGTGCTCAGCGGTCACCCCCAGGTTGTGACAGCGGGCGCAGAAGTCGGCCGCGGACTCCTCGCCGGTGATCGCGACCTCGCCGGCCACGTGACAGGTGACGCAGAAGCTGGCGTTGGGCATGGTGGGATCGACCTGGTGCGTGGGGTTCGCCCCGTTGTGCTGCTTGCGGTGGCAGTTGAAGCAGTCGGCGGCCTTCCAGTTCATGTCGATCGGGTGCGGGGGATCGGGCGCCTCGCGAACCACGGGCTGGTCGACGGCGAAGCGGATGTGGAGGTTCAGGTGACAGGTGGTGCAGAACGAGACCTCGCTGGCGGGCGGGGGCTCCACGCGGATGTGGCACTGAAAGCAGGTAGCGGCGTCGGCTTCCGGGTCGACGGGGACCGGGTGCGCCGCGGGAACGGGCGGCGGCGCTTGGGCGAGCACGATCAGCGCCACCCCCACGACGGCGAAGGCCGCCAGGGCCAGCAGGGCTTTCGTCTTGCGCCTCACGGTGGGTCACCTCCTTTTTCCCTTGGGCTGCTGCCATTGTAGGACGAGGGGCATCTCCCCGATATGATCGCGGTCAGACCCGAGCTTGATCTTGATCATGCGCGGCATGATCCGAATCAGCCGCGATCCTGACCGAGGTCATTGCCCTGCGGCCCGCCTTCGACTATGATTCGACTCAGCGGTCGAAGTCCGACGAAGGGGTCGAGCCATGAGCACCGCCGAACGGAGACTACGCGAACGAGAGGAGCGGATCCGCAGCATCCTGGAGGCGGCGCTGCGCGTCTTCGCCCGCGAGGGGCTCCGCCCGGCGACGATGGACGCCATCGCCGCCGAGGCCCAGCTGGGCAAGGGGACCGTCTACTACTACTTCCCCTCCAAGGAAGCGCTGCTCGAGGAGCTCATCGCCCGCATCTCCGGGGAGTACTTCCGCGGCCTGCTGGAGGGGGCCCGGGGCAGGAGTACGCCGCTGGAGATCGCCCAGGGGATCGTCGAGAAGCTCATCGAGCACTACAAGCGCAAGCCGGAGCTTTTCCAAGTGATCCACATGGTCTTGGGGGAGCCCGAGCCCCGGCCCCAGAAGGCCCTGCGGGCGTTCGTGGAGGCCCACCTCCGCTGGCTCCAGGACCTCGAGTTGGCCGTCTCCGGCGTGCTGGCCGACCACGGCCTGCCCGTCGACCCCTTCATCTACCTCGTCGGAACCTACTCGCACGGGATCCTGTTTGAGGCGGTGGCGGGTCGCCCCCCGGACCGCCTCCTGGAGGAGGCCAAGAGCGCCTTCGCCGCCTTCCTCGCCGTCGCGCCCGGGCCCTCCCGGGCCACACCGAAAAGGCGCACGTCGCATAAGACGAAAGCCAAAGACGAAGACAAAGATAAAGATAAAGACGAAGACAAAGATAAAGATAGAGACAAAGAAGGATCCTAAGAGGAGGGAGCGTTCATGCGTCAGACGACTCGAAGCCGTTGGATGGGTTCCTTGTTCCTGGCCGCCCTGCTGCTCGGCCTGCCTGCCCGGGCCGGGGACGGCTTGGCCGTAGACGAGATCATGGTGCAGTACCCGGCGGGCTTCACCAAGGTGCTCGCCTGGGACGTGGCGCCCTTTCTGGCCGACCCCGAGCTGGGGGAGGGCGTGATCGAGCCCCTTAAGGCCGCGAACCACCCTCTCGTGGGCCTGGTGCGCACCATCGAGTTCTTCCGCATCCCGCCCCAACAGGTGGCCTATGTGGCCCACGGGCAGGGGCCCGACGTCTCGAGCTTTTCCGTGATCGCGGGCCCCGGGCTGCCCCATCTCATGGGGGCGCTTCAGGGCTTACGGGCCGCCGCGCAGGCGCCGGGGAGCCCCTTTACGCACTTCGAGCTTACGAACATCGACGGGCTGCCGGTGGCGTTCGTGGGCGGGGCGTTCGGCCCCGTCGCGATCGAGTGGGCCTACATCCCCACCGAGGGGGCCCTGTGGATCGGCACGGAGGTCGCCTTCCAGCCGGGACGGCCCGATGTCGAGCGCCTGCGGGCCACCACGCAGCTCATGATCGACAAGCTCCTCGGGCGCCGCAGCGCGGGCACCTTCTCCGAGCTGCACACCGCCGTCCAGGTGCGGGGGGGTCAGATCGCGTTCGTGCGCACCAGTGCCCCCGGAGAGCGCCCCCAGGAGCCGGGCGAGCAGGCGATGGCCTTCCGGGTGGAGGTGACGCCCGAGGGCGTGTACGGCACGTTCGCCCTGCGCTTCGAGTCCGTGGCCGCGGCCCAAGCCGCCGTCGAGCGCCTCCGGGCGGGCACCAGCCCCTACCTCGCCCAGGACCTCTACCGGGCCGAACTCGTGCGGGTACAGCGGACGGGCCGCACGCTCAACGTGGACGTCCGCGCGGACCTTACGGGCCTGGTCGGGCTGCTCATGCTTGTCATGCCCTTCTGATCGATCGGCTTGGGCAGACAGGGCACAAAACACAGGCCAAACGAGCGAACAAACGGAAAACCCATGAGATGACTCCCGAGAAGGGGACGGCGAGGGAGAGGGAGCAGGAGAGGGAGCGGGGGCGGATCGAGCGCCTTCTGGAAGGGGTGGCGGCGCTCGCCGAGCGCCGCCCCCGCAGCCTCCTCCTGGGGATCGCCCTGCTGACCGTCCTCTTCGCCGCCCAGCTCCCCCACGTCCGGATCTCGTATGACCCGCTGGCCCTCCTGCCCCGCGCCGAGCGCGTGGAGCTCTTTCGCCACGTCGAGGAGGCGTTCGGGGTGGGGAGCTTCTCGCACCTCGTGGTCGTGCGCTTTGTCCCCAAGCCGGGCTACACCCTCGCTCACCCCGCGGCGATCCGCGAGATGGAGGCCGTCCTCCGGGCGCTGCGCGCGGTCCCGGGCGTCCTCCAAGCGCAGGGGATTCCCGATTTTGTGAAATTCGTCCGCCAGGAGCTCTACGGCGGCGACCGCCGCTACGCCGCCCTCCCCGAGGGGGACGGTCCGGACGAGCTCGGCTACACCCTTGCCGACCTGATCCGCCTCACCTTCCAGCGGATGGCCCTGGTGCAGAAGTTCCTCTCCCCGCAGGGGACGGCGCTGGCCACCGCGACCCTCGCCCCGGAGGCCGACCTCCTCGCCGCGGCCCGTGCCATCCAACGGGCACTAGAGCCCATCCGCGAAGGCGCTCAGGCCCTCCAGATCGACGTCGCCAGCTACGGCGGCACCCTCGACGCCTTCCAGGCCCTCACCCGGCGCGACCTGCGCGTGCTCACCCCGGCGGTGGTGGCGCTCATCGTCGGGGTGCTCGTCGGGATCTTCCGCCTCACCCGCCGCCGGGAGCTCCTGGCCGCCCTGGCCCTGGTGGCCCTCGTGGCCGCCCTGAACCTGGGCCCCTTTGTGCTGCCGCTCTCGCCGCGCGGCGTCTTCCTCTGGGAGCTGGGGCTCACCCTCCTGCTGGTGGGGATCGTGGTCGGGACGTTCCGCCCGCTGGCGAACCTCTACTTGCCCGTGTGGGTCGTCGCCGTCGCCGGGATCTGGACCTTCGGGGTCCTGGGGCTCTTGGGCATCCCGTTTACCTTCCTCATGGTCGCGGTCGTGCCGCTTTTGCTGGGGGTGGGCATCGACGACGCGCTCCACCTGCTCCACCGCTACGAGGAGGAGCGCTGCAAGGGGCGCGCGGGCACGGAGGCCATGCGGATCGCGCTGTGTCGAACGGGAAGGGCGCTGTTCCTCACCACGCTCACGACGACGGCGGGCTTCGCCGCGTTGTTCTTCGCCCCGAGCCCGCCGCTGCGGGCCTTCGGGCTCCTGGCCGCGGTGGCCATGGTGAGCGCCTTCGTCGTCACCGTGGCGTTGGTGCCCGCCCTCAAGGCCCTCTTCCGGGAGGGGCCGCGGACGGGGAGCTGGCCCCCGACGCCCCGCCCGGGCTGGATCGTCCGAGCCCTCGGCCACCCGGCGGAGAGCGGGATCTCCCGCCTCCTGGGGGCCTACGCCCGCGGGACCGCCCGCCGCGGGGTGGCCCTGGGCGTGCTCCTCGGGGGGCTCGCCCTTGGAGCCCTCGGGTATTGGGAAGGGCACGCCTTCCAGACGTATAGCGTGGACTACCGCAGGCTGCTCCCGCCCGATCACCCCGTAGCCCGGCTCTACACCGAGATCAACCGCGAGTTCCGCCCCTACGACGAGGTGCAGATCCTGCTGCGGGGGGACCTCGCCCGCCTGCCCGTGATGCGGCTGCT
>Ga0256830_1002614_pt1 | contig 11727 bp, 11 predicted proteins | sample 128326metaG_FD_190537 | JGI IMG/M metagenome (GOLD analysis project Ga0256830, IMG submission 190537) | Hydrothermal vent microbial communities from Lau Basin, Pacific Ocean - 128-326 | ecosystem: Environmental > Aquatic > Marine > Hydrothermal vents | place: Pacific Ocean: Lau Basin | collected...
TTGGTCTTAATTAACTTTAAATCTTTACTCTTTAATGAGGCCCTCAGTTCTTGTCCCTGAATTGCTAATCGTTTTACCTGATTCAATACCATTAACCCTGGAACTGCTAGCCCCACTCCCCACAAAATCACCACTAAAATCAGGACCAAACCAACCAACCACCAACGCTTTTTTCTATCTCGAAGTAGGTTTCTGATTAATTTCATTTTAGTTGATTTTGCTGCTGATAATCGGCCATCAGCTCGGCCACCCTATTTTTAAATGATAACACAAAGTTTTTCAAGCTAAAGCGGCAAGCATTTTGGTAACAGGCCTGGGGGGAATACTTTCCAAGATCAAAGCCCTTAAGCAGCTTAAATAACTCTGACTCTTCCTGAGGAAAAAAGAATTCACCTGTCTCGCCAGGAATAATTGTCTCTAGGGCCCCTCCTCGAGCCAAGGCAATTACTGGCCGGCCACAAGCTTGAGCCTCAATGGGCACTAGGCCAAAATCTTCTTCTTGAGGAAAGATTACCGCCTGACAATACTGATACTCTCTTACTAATCGCTGATCATCGACTTGGCCCAAAAAAACAATATTCTGGCCCGCCATTTTTCTTAATTTTTTCTCCTCTCGGCCCGAACCAATAATTTTCAATCGCCACCCCAACTGGTTGAAAACCTTAATCACCAAATCAATTCTCTTATAATTAACTAGTCGCGAAACTACCAAAAAATATCGCTCCCTCTTTTTTGATTGATGAGCGGCTGGCTTAAATCGAGTCAAGTCAACTCCAGGATGAATTACTACCGCCTCTCGCTGGTAAAACTTTTTAATCCTCTGGGCAACATAATGAGAAATGGTGAGAAAATAATCAGGTCGACGAGATAAAAAATAGTCCTGGGCACGCAGAGGTGCCAACCAAGGGAAAAGCCATGACTGAGGCAAAAACTGTTTTTGCCAAAATTGACGAGGCGGGGTTAAACAATAACAAATATGACAAGTCTCCGGCTTAGTAATAATTGCCTTGGCCGGCCCCGAGGTAATTGAAATCACTAAATCATAATGATCGAAGCGAAACTGCTCAAAAGCTATTGGAATTAGTGGGGCAAAAAGATGATAATAACGCTTAGTACCAGGAAGTCGCTGTAAAAAACTGGCTTTTACCGAAGGAAACTTTTGGGCCCAATCAGCTTTATTAGGGTCATAAACGCTAGTAAATAAAGGCGCTTTAGGCCAAATCTGATGAATCGCCTCCAACACCCTCTCCGCCCCCCCAATCTGATTGACCCAATCGTAAACAATGGCCACCCGTTTAATGTTCATCTCTTTTTGACCCAAGCCTTAGGGCTTTTTGATAACCAATTAGCGTCTTCTGAGCGGTCTTGTGCCAAGAATATTTTTTCACTTGAACTCCTCCCAATTTAATCAATTTCTTCCTCAGCTGCTCATCAGTCAAAATTCTCTTGATCTTTTTGGCAATGTCTTCAGGATCCAGAGGATTAAAATACAAAGCTGCTGGACCATAAATTTCTGGCAAACATGAGGCTCGAGCAGCCAGAACAGGGCAGCCGACGGCCATTGCCTCTAAACCAGTAAGTCCAAAACCTTCCATCAATGATGGTTGGACTAGGGCTAAGGCGCGGCGGTAAAGAGCCACCAATTTCTGATCCGCGACAAAACCCAGAAAGACTACTCTTGAGCCTAATCCAAGCCGAGCTACTAAGTGGGTCACTCGATCTAAAAAAACGCTCCGACTACAAGCAACGGCCAATTTTAATTGCGGTATTTTTTTAAGGGCCAACAAAAGTCGCTCAATGTTTTTGTGAGGATAAACACTGCCAGTATAAATTAAAAAAGGCTCTTGAGGAACAGTAGGAATTAAATTAACTGATGACTGTTGCTGGATCAACCGAAAAAACTCTGGATCCACCGCTTCGTAAGTGACAATTACCTTATCAGGATCTAAGCCGAAGTCGCTTATCAACTTTTTCCGCCAATAACGACTGGGAGTGAAGATTAACCGAGATCTTCTTAGAGCTAAACCAACTAAAAAACGATAGCTCCAATACTTAGGCCAATAAAGCCAAGGGCTATGAGTGGTAGTCTCTCGCCCCCGAAAATAATGCTTAATTAAATCATGGATTGTAACTACCAAATCGCCCGACCAGAATAAAGCAATATTAAAATGAGGAAAATGAACTAAGTCGGGCTTAATTTTCCTCAACACCCAGGGAATTTCAAGCTGCTCAGCCAAAGAATAATGTCTTGACTTTACCGGCCAGTACTCAAAATCGGCCCCCAATTCGCTTTTTACCCCTTCTAATTTTTCTTTCTTTACCAATAAAATAATTTTGGTTTTTGGTTTTTGCTTTTTAATCTCTCTTAACAAGTTCATCACATAACGGCCAATACCAGCATGCTCCAAACCATACATCCTAGCATCGATTACAACTCGGTAAACCCTCATTTAACTAACTGCTCTTTTGCTACCTGTTGATAAATTGAATAAAGTTTTTGTGCACTCAGGCGCCAACTATATTTCTCTTTTATCAATCTTCTGGCTAACTGCCCCGCTTTCGTTCTAAATTTTTGGTCAGTCAATAATTTTACTGCAGTCCGAGCTAATTGTTCAAAATTCTTGTTCACAAAAACATCTTTCCCCCATTGAGCATCAATTCCCTCAATTCCCTCGGGAGTGGTTACTATTGGCAGCCCACAAGCCATTGCCTCAAAAAACTTGGTTCGACTTCCTCCACCGCTACCCATTGGCGCCACCATGAGCCAACTCCGACGATAAACCCGTTCCGCATCCCGGACTTCTTTAACCACAATATCTTTCTCACCGGGGGCAACTAGTCCGGTGGAACGAATAAAAGACTCTGAATGCCGCCCAATAATTAACAATCTAGCTTGAGGAACTTGGGCCTTAATTTGGGGCCAAACATACTTCAATAAATTAACCGCCCCCTCTTTATTTTGCATCCACTTGAAATTAGCTACTCCATACAGAATTGTGGGTTGACGATATTTTTCTACCTTCTTAATTTTTAAAAGAGCTTCATCAACTCCGTTAGGGACTACCGCCACCTCCCGCCGAGAAAGAGAGCGCATTAAACGCTGATCTTCCTGGGAAACAGCTACTAAACAATCAGCTCGATGCCAAAAACGAGTTTCCCAAAATTTTATCTTAAAAACATCAATTGAGAGCAGGGGTTTAAGAAGGCTAAATTTCCTAGGCAGTGTCTCTACATAATGCTGATAGACAGCAAACTCAATTGTCTGATCAACCAAAAGAATTGGAGTGGTGGTTCGAGGAATATTGGGCATCAAGTAAAAACATTCAACATGAACCAAATCATAATCTTCTCGCCGCAATTCTTGGCCAATCATTCTTTTAAGTTGGCGAGAAAAATAATTAATCACCAGAAAAGGATAAGGACTTAAGCCTGTAAAGAGGATTTTTTTAAGACTCCAGGTTTTTCCCCGTTCTACCGCCCTTACTTTGGAACAATAACGTTTTAAATTTTTAATATAGCGGCTACTTTGGTCGGGCAAGACAAAACTAAAAAGGGTAATGTCGCAATTTTTAGAAAGATGTTTAAGAAGGTTGAAGGAGCGAGTTTGGCCGCCCGATAAAGGTGGATAGGGCAAATAGGGGGTTACCATTAAAATTTTCATCATTAAACCTCATTGGCAATTTTCCAAACTTATAATAATCCCCTTGTCTGTCTGGTTTAAAACCGAGCATTGCTGCTTCAGCTCATTGGTAAGCTGATCAAAATCAACTGAAACATAATGAGTCGCTCCTAAAGCCTTCATTCGTTGAAGATCATAAGTCATTGCCGGCCAGCCCCGACGATTAATCTGATATAAAAAGGCTGTGTCTCCATTATAGGGCGCAATTACCCTGGCCTCTTTCGGCAAAATTTTATCGGCTAGCTTACCCACTTCGACTATTTCAGGACGATTAATTTTATAGTACTCTCGAACATGATACCAAGAAAAGCCAAATGAAAATAATAAACTCAAGAAACAAAGGGCAAGGGGCAAAACTGGATAGAAATATTTTTTGGGCGCCACCAGCAAAAACTCGACTCCCTTGGCCACAAAAACAGAAATCGCAGGCAAGGCGATAATCTGATAATAATCATGCTGAACATTGCCCCGAGCAAAAATAACTAAATAAGCAAAAATTCCCCCCAGCCAACTATAAAAAAGATTTTCGCTTCCTTTCTTGCCTGTCTTAGTGATTAAACCAATTCCTAAAGGAATTAGCCCCCAATAACCCAGAATTAACTTGGCTAGCCTCTCAGCGAATAACCAACGCCACCAGGCCGGCCGAAAACGAATCCCTCCCAAATTGAGCAACCAACGATTGGCTGGAATTCCCTCGGGAAACTGTCTCATCCACCAGCGCCAAACCAGAAAGGGAGAAATGGAAATTAGAGTATAGAGTATCGAGTATCGAGTATCGAGGGATTTACGCCCAGCCTTTTTAAAACCGCTCCCAAAAATAACTAACCAACTAGGAGCCAGTAAAAATATTGCATATGGCTTAACTAAAATTGATGAAGCACCAAACAAAATGCTTAAAAATATTCGAGATTTGGAATTTGAGATTTGGAATTTCCTTAGGAAGCAAACACTTCCTAAGGCAAGCATAACCATCATCGGTTCGGGCAAAATGGTTCGAGAATAGTAAATACTGTAAGGTAAAAAAAGAAAAACAGTCATTGATAAAAGCGCCAACCACCTCCCAAGATTCTCCTTCACAATCAAATAAAGAAAGATTGCCGCTCCTAAAGAAGAAAAAATACTCACCATCCTCCCCACCATCTCAAAAGAAACCCCTTGTATTAATTTATTAATCAATTGATACAAGAAGGCATGAATAAAATTAAAAATTGGAAACTCAACAAAGCGATATCCTTGGGGGTTATCCTTTCCTGAGGGAATATTAGAAAGATCATCAAATCTTGGGTGAAGTAAATCATAGCCGTATTTAACAAAATTTCTGGCTACTGCCGCTGTATCTGCCTGCCGCCATGAATGCCAATCAGCCAACGGCGCGTTGACCTTGTATAACCGAACCAAGAATCCAAGAAATAATATTAAAAGAAGAATTATTTTTTTCATATTCTTCCAAACGTTTTGAATTTTGGTAATTGGAATTTGGGATTTGTTTGGGATTTAGATATTAGGATTTAGAATTTGTAATTCTATATCCTATTCCCATCAACATCCAAAAATAAAACGCTACTTTTGAAGCCTCAAACACATCAATAAAAATGGCGTTCGCCAGAAAGCCAATTATTGCCCCGACAAAACCTGCCGCCAAGGGCCAACCCTGCCTCTTTTGCCAACTCACCAAACAAAATTCTTTGAGGAGATGAAATATTATCAAAAGAAAGCTTAGGAAGCCTAACAAACCCGTTTCGCCCAGGAGCCTAAGATAATCGTTATCCGTTGCCAGACCCAAAGAAGAGTAACCAGTGCCCAATAAAGGATTTTTCAAAAATGCTCGTGTTGCTCTAGGCCACTCCACTTTAAATCGAATATTAGAAGATCTTACTGCCGCCACTGCCGCTTCTTCTGGCGTAGGCCAGGTGCGAATTTCCTTTATTTTTTTTGGCTTCGGCGGCGGTTGTCTCGGTTGGTTAACTCTTTTAGGAGTTGGAGTGGGCTTTTTTAGGGGTGTCGGTGTCGGTAGTGCTGGTTTTTCAGTCGGCCTCCCTAGAAGAGCAATCTTCTGGCTAATCCTGGTTCCAATTGCAGGCACCGATTTAAAAGAGACTGCCAACCGAGCATTTAATTCTCGCGATTGAACCCCCCAAAAAAGACTAAGACCAACAATGGGAATAATCCACCAATATTTACGCAACCAAACCAGGGTAGCACTAATCCCAATCAAATAAGCGACAAAAGAAATCCGGGAAGCAGTTAAGATCAGGAGATGAAAACCAAGAAAGAAGCTAATAATAATCAGAAATTGACCCCATCTTTTCTTAACCCAGAAAAACACTGCCGGACTCAAGCTAAGAACCATCATCAACCAGGCAGCTAAATCATAATGACCAGCAAAAGTTGAACTAATTCGAGTCCATTTATCTAGATAAAGCAAAATTCCTTTGGAGAATTCTTCATTCATGGTAGAAATTACTGGCCAACCCCAATATTTTTGCCCCATACCATAAATAAACACCCCAACTAAAGCCAGCCAAATGGCAGCGATTGCTTCACTCAAGTCAGTTTTAGTCTTAAGCGCATCTCGGACTACCAAAAATAAACTCATATACTCTATCCTTCTCAACCAATGAAGAAAAGCCAATTTCAAGTCAATCAAATCAGTAATCGCCAAAGCTGACAGGTTGGCGGTTAAACCCACGAGCCAATAAAGCAGGAAAAGCCTAAAGACCCGATCTTTCATGATGGGTAGTCGGTTTTTAAGCTGAAACAGGAACCAAAGAAAAACGGCACTACCAACCACAACATCATCAATCCTAATAGCAACATAGGTTCCCTCAACGCCGGTCAGAGGAAATTTGGGATAAAGAGGAATAAAAACTAACAAAATCAATAAAACCACTTTCAAAATATTCATCTTAATCTTCCCCACCCCAAACTTTAATATATTAATATATTAAATCACTAAAGCCTTAAGATAAGCTTGTGCTCTTTCTCTTTTACCCAAGATAATAAAAAGAATAAAGCGCAACAAATTTTTAATTTTAAGCATTGCCTTTAAGATCGGTAACTGCCATTTGGGTTTATGAAGAGAGAAAAATTTAACCAAGCCCTGATCTTCGCCCACAATCGAAGTAATTGATTTGCCGCTAGCTCCTCCTAGATGAATTATCTTGGCTCCATCATAAAAAAACACTCGCCAACCAGCTTTCTTGATTCGATAGCACCACTCCACCTCTTCCACATACATAAAAAAATTCTTTCTTAAAAGACCAACCTCTCTAATGACTGCCTTTCGAATCAGGAAGAAGGCTCCAGTAACCCAATCAAGCTCTCTAGTTTTAAGATACCAACCCTCTTTGGTCCAAAATTGAGGCGGATGAGGGTGAAAAGGTTTAATTAAGCGGTTGACTAAAGGGAGATCGTCAAGAAAAAAGACCCAGGTAAAAATATTGGCTAGGTTAGGGAAAAATCCACCAGTAGGCTGAATTGTTCTGTCCCGATTTAAGAGCTTGCAGCTGACCACCCCCACTTTCGGGTGAGCACTTAACCAATAGATTGTCTGACTAATTGCCCCTTCAGGAATGATCGTATCGCTATTAAGTAGCAGGATATATTCCCCCCTGGCGATCTTGATTCCTTGGTTGTTGGCTTTGGCGAAGCCAAGATTCTTTTTGTTTTCAATTAACTTTATTGATATTTTTCTATTATTTATTAACGAGTTTTTTTTCTTTTTCTTTTTCTTTTTTCTCAACTCGTTAACTCGTAAACTCGTTAATGATTTAATAAATTCAACTGATCCATCAGTCGAATTATTATCAACGATGATAATTTCAGCCGGAATTCTTTCCTCCTCAGTCGGATCAATCCATTGACCAGAAAAGTCCAGCCTTTTGTCATTTTTAAAAATCGACTCTAAACACTGCCTCAACAGCTCTTTGGTGTTGTAATTAACAATAATAATCGAAAGAACCGGCCTAATTTTCCCGCTTTTGCTTTTCATCTTTTCTATTCTTTTCTATGCCTTTCTATACTTTTCTATACTCATCTCTTTCCCCCACTCTCTCAAAATCATCCATCCCAGCCCCCACGCCAACCAAAAAACCGACACTCTTACTCCAACCCAAGAAGAAAACCACCTCAAGGTTATTTTGGCCCGCCAAACTTTGCCGCCAACCAAAATCTTATTTTTAGCTCGGTGTTCTGGTTTAGTAAAAACATCCTTCTCCCAGTCAAATCCATTAACAAATAATGATTCTCTAAAAGGATGAACAATCTCTTCAAGGTAGTAACTTCTAGTTGTATCTCTAATTACTTGCTTGACATACTCAGGTGGATGATTCAGACGATAAGTTAGCAGAGGAATCCCCAAGAATGAAGAGCGAGAAAAGTAGTCAGTGTAGAACTCCAAAACCTCACTTCTAGTTTTATCGGTGAAGTAGGCAGAAATCCTCGGCAATTGAACGGTATCGCCCGGCTCGGTTGACTTCAGACTTTCAGGTAAATCCGGCGGCGGCAACTTCGGCCCCGGCAGCAATAGATAAAGACTGATCGCAATCCCTAAAATTAACCAAATTTTCTTCATTTTCATATTTTCTCTCTCCTTATCTATCCTTTTTCGCCACGACCCTTCGGGGCTCTTTTTTACACTTTTCTATTCTTATCCACAAACTATTGAAACAACCTACTTCTCCCTAGGCGATAGTTTAATCTCTTAATTTTCCTTTTGCCAATCGGTTTGGCCGGAACACCAGCAACAATCGTTTTTTTCGGCACATTTTTAGTAACCACGGCCCCAGCAGCAACCACTGCTCCCTTACCAATTTTTACTCCAGGTAAAATAATGGCTCGCGGGCCAATAAAAACATAATCGCCAATTTCCACTGGTTCCTCAATTGGTCTCATATCTTCAACATGAACATCGTGCTCGGAGTTATAAATCATTACTTCAGAGGCAATGTCAACATGACGACCAATTTTTAACGGAGCTCGACCATCAAGAAACGTTCGGTAGCCGACAATTGTTCCTTCACCAATCTCTACTCCGGCCGGGTTAAAAAACCAACAACCGCAGTGAAGTTTAGTCTTCTCGCCTAATTTGACACCAGAAATGAGGAAAAAAAGTTTTCTAATAGTCCAAATAGGACACCAGGTAATCCAATTAAGAATCATCAGCCAAAAATCAAGAAACCAGTTTTTAATTCGATTAACAATCTTATTCAAGGCAACAGAGGAATCCAGTTTTCTTCCCATACGATCAACAAAAGTCAATCCCGGAGGAAAAATCCGGACTTCTAAATTATCTCCAATCTTCATTTCTATCCCTTTCTATTCTTTTCTATGCTTATCAAATTATCTAAAATGATTTTACTACACTTCTGCCAACTAAACAATTTTGCCCTTTCTTTCCCCAATCTTACTAACTTCTTGGCTATCGACGGATTAGAAAGGACTTTGTTTATCCCCTCAGCAATCTTTTCCGGTTTTTCGGGATCAACAATAATAGCCGCCTTTTCTACCACTTCGGGCAATGAACCCCGATCAGAACAAACCACTGGGACTCCAGCATCCATTGCTTCCAAAACTGGAATACCAAAGCCTTCCCAAAATGAAGGAAGAGCAAAAACTTTCGCTCCTCTCATTAATATCTCTGCTTCCTTATCAGACACAAATCCGGTAAAAATTGCTTGATCCTCTAGTTTCAACTCTTTTACCAACCGAAAAATATCTTGATAAAGCCAACCCTTTTTGCCAGCAATAACAAGATTAGTGACCGGTGGTCGGTGGCCAGTGGTCAATACTTTATAAGCCCGAATTAATCCCTCAATATTCTTGCTCGGCTTGAGTGTCCCCAGATACAAGATATAATCTCCCCCAATACCATATTTTCTTTTTAAGTTTTTAATTTTTAACTTGTAACTTTGACTTTTGAGCTTTAAGTTTTGAGTTTTTCTGAATCCTGGATATGCCACCACTACTTTACTCGGATCTACTCGATAAGTATTAACAATATCTTCCTTAGTAAATTCAGAAATAGCAATTATTTTTTTCGCCCTTTTAACCGACCAGGCTGTCCAATACTTCAGCTGATAAAAATCTTTCTTAGTAAACTGTTGGGGCCAGCGTAAGAAACCCAGATCCATAATTGAAACCACAAAAGGAATTGGTGAAAATCCAGGCCCATAATGAGAAGGACTAAAAAGTACATCCGGTCTTGGTCGACCGAGGTATAGTCTTTTTACTAGCCCCGTCCAAGTCCAAAATTTCTTGGGTCCAAATACTTCATATTGCCACCACTCTGTCTCCGGCGGCAAGTCCTTCGATGGTAAATTTTCTAAGAAAACAAGAAAATTAACCTCATCAAGATTTAAGCTTTTAGTTGTACTTTTGCCCTTTGCGTTTTGACTTTTAAGTTTAAAAAAATGCCAAATCACCTCAAAAGCAAATCGGTTACTTCCCACCCGGTTTTTAACATTGGCCTCGTTGCCGTCAATTGCAATTAACATAAAGAAATTAGAAATTAGAAATTAGAAATTGATAAATTTTCAACGTTTCTTTGGCTGCTCTTTCCCAAGAAAACTGCCTTGCTCGCTGCTTGCCTGCCTCGATCAATTTCTCTCGAATTAATTCACTGTTTAACACTGTCTTGATTCCCCTGGCGATTGACTCGGTTGAGTTGGGATCAACTAAAATCGCTGCTTTGCTTGCTACTTCAGCCATACTAGAACAATTACTAGTAATTACTGGAACCCCTAAAGCAAAAGCCTCTAAAATCGGCAAACCAAAGCCCTCATAAAGAGAGGGATAAACTAGAGCCGTTGCTCCGGCAAAGAGTGCCAGCATTTCTTCCCGAGGCAAAAACCCGGTCAAAACAACATTATTGGGTAATTTTTCCTCCGGCTGATAATCACCAACAATGACTAATTGATATTTATCTCTAATCTCCCTAATTTCCCTAAAAGCCCCAATTAGTCTTTTGATATTTTTCCTCGGCGCCCTCGACCCATAGGCAAAAAGATATGGCCGATCAATTTTATATCTCGACTTCAACTTTTCCCTTAAACTTTCCACTTCTTTTAATTTGAACTTTAACTTAAACTTTTCCACATCCCTCGGCACTCCCTCATAAACCACTCTAATTCTCTCCTCTTCGATGCCCAACAACTCAATAATCTCTTTTTTGGTTGCCCGAGAAACAGCAATAATGATATCAACTTCTTTTTTTACCCAGTCTAGACGTCTTTTCTGCACTGTTAAAACTTTAGGATGAACCGTCTCCGGCCACCTGAGAAAAGAGAGATCATGAATTGTCGTTACCAGTTTCGCTTTCTTTGTGGGCGGTTGAGTCCAATCAGAAGAGTGAAAAACATCAATTTCGCCAATAAACCACTCTATTGGAGCAATATGAAGCTTGTTCCACAAAAAATCCAGACCCGTCGGCGGAATTTTGAACTTTTTAATCTTAACCCGCGAATGCGCTAACGCGCCAACTTGCAAACCAGGAAACTGTCTTCTTAAGGAAGAAAAAAACAGGATGTACTCGTTTTCCTGATCAACTTTAAAAAGCGCCTTAACCAACTCCCGGGTATAAACCCCAACCCCACCCCCAAAAACCACCTGCGAAACATCAATCCCGATTTTCATTCCCTTGGTTCTGCCAGGGAGCAATACCTAACCCTTCAAGTCTTTTTATTAATTCTGGTACCTCTCTTTCTCCTGGAGTTCTTGGCGGCACAACACCTCCCCCCCTCTTTCTCCTTCCTCCTGTTAAGGGTTTCTGTCTCAGTGAGTAGCTAGTCGGAAAATCCCACAAATCTTCTTTTCGAGGCACAAAAACTTTTAACTTTTAACTCAACTATTAACTTTTAATTATTAACTATTCACTATTTTTCCCAAATCTCAACTCCCACTCCTCTAAAACTCTCCCCTCTTTTCAATTCATAATTCATCATTCTCAATTCTTGCCTAATTTTATCCTCTGGATCAAAAATTGGCAAGGCATAACTAATCAAAAAAATCTTGTTTTCATGTATTAATACATTAAAACGACTTCCTCTTGG
>Ga0256830_1002615_pt1 | contig 11726 bp, 22 predicted proteins | sample 128326metaG_FD_190537 | JGI IMG/M metagenome (GOLD analysis project Ga0256830, IMG submission 190537) | Hydrothermal vent microbial communities from Lau Basin, Pacific Ocean - 128-326 | ecosystem: Environmental > Aquatic > Marine > Hydrothermal vents | place: Pacific Ocean: Lau Basin | collected...
TCTTTTAATTTTTGTTTTTTAATCTCCATTTTCAGGAGTCTTCAATTCTAACGGGTGTGAGGAACTGTGGAATGAAATCCAGAAATTGGCTTTCAATCTCCATTTTCAGGAGTCTTAAATTCTAACGTAGATCATTCGGCTTCACAACTGTCAGTTATCTACTATCTTTCAATCTCCATTTTCAGGAGTCTTAAATTCTAACCACTTTTTGCATGGTTGAGTTCAAGATTCCCTAAAACTGCTTTCAATCTCCATTTTCAGGAGTCTTAAATTCTAACGGTGTACGATATAAGCGAGTTTACGGAAGAGGTTAAGTGCTTTCAATCTCCATTTTCAGGAGTCTTAAATTCTAACTAAGAAAACAGAGAAACGTTGAAAGACTCAGCTAACATCTTTCAATCTCCATTTTCAGGAGTCTTAAATTCTAACGATGGTAGTGGTAACATTACCTATGTCTCAGATAGATTCTTTCAATCTCCATTTTCAGGAGTCTTAAATTCTAACCTTGAATATAAAATATATGTATTGTAGAAACCTTTGTACTTTCAATCTCCATTTTCAGGAGTCTTAAATTCTAACAGTGTCTAAGATTCAATTGCAATGCCAATGGATTCTTCTTTCAATCTCCATTTTCAGGAGTCTTAAATTCTAACAAGAACTGATGATGTCAACATGCTTTGTGAAGTAGACTTTCAATCTCCATTTTCAGGAGTCTTAAATTCTAACGGAAGATGCCCTTTAATTGAAACATGTGATCTTAAAGTCTTTCAATCTCCATTTTCAGGAGTCTTAAATTCTAACATTTCCTGTGGAATTTCATCTCCAGCTTCTAGTTCATATTCTGCTTTCAATCTCCATTTTCAGGAGTCTTAAATTCTAACGATGGTCAATCCGCCGTTGAGGAAGGTTGAGATACCAGACTTTCAATCTCCATTTTCAGGAGTCTTAAATTCTAACTCCGGTAGCTGATAAGAGGAGGTTGAAGCCATGTAAAACTTTCAATCTCCATTTTCAGGAGTCTTAAATTCTAACAGTACAGGGCTGACAACCTGTCAAGGGAGGAAGACACCTTTCAATCTCCATTTTCAGGAGTCTTAAATTCTAACCCACGATGAAGCGAGACCAGTAAACCCTGATACCCAGTCTTTCAATCTCCATTTTCAGGAGTCTTAAATTCTAACGACCATGAATTCTTAAAAGATGAGAACGAGAATGTCAACTTTCAATCTCCATTTTCAGGAGTCTTAAATTCTAACCATCGAGTACCACAAAGGGTACATAGGTGGCTCAGTGATCTTTCAATCTCCATTTTCAGGAGTCTTAAATTCTAACCCGATCTATAATCTCTTTAGGGTAATTACACAACCTCTCACCCAATCTCTCCCCTAACACACCTAATCCACAAACAACAGACAATCCAACCCTCCCACACAAAGAGACATTAAAAAATCACTCTGCAAAGGAAACAAACTCATCAAAAACCGTAAAACTTATGTAGGAGGAGACGTAAGCCTCCTCCGGTGGTTTCAATGCAAATCCCGCTGGTAGTCTGCCGAACAGACTACAGATGGCAGTTATTATCAAAAATACTTAATATTTTCGATTTAAGGAAGGTGAAGAAGGTCATTACAAAGTACACCAACCTAAAAGCAATTCCGGTGTTAAAGATCGTAACAACTTCAATGTTCTTCTCAACCAGAATAAGCCATGTTGTCAGCGAATTAAAGCAAAGAGAGGAGTTAAGAGAGTTTATGGGAATAGAAGAGGAAGAAGTGCCTAAAGAAAGCTACGTCTACACTTTCCTTTCAAAGTTCAGCTTAAATGGATTCATAAACATGATTCTGAGAATTCTGAATGCCATTACGAAGAGAAGAGCTAGGAATTCTAAGCTCATCGTGGATTGCACTGACATCAGCATAGATGTAAACTGGTTCAGGAATCCTGTCAGGCAGAAAGATTTGGAAGGGAAAGCGTATAAGTGGGGATATTCTTCGAAGGGGAAGTTTATTGGCATGAAGCTCACGCTTGTTTTGGAGTATCCTTCTATGAAGCCTTTACTGTTCTTGCTGCATCCAGCAAACAGGCATGAGGCAAGGATATTCAGAGAGGTCATGGAAGAGCTTAGAAGGAGGAGAATAGTAAGGAGTGGAGATATGGTGATCATGGATAAAGGCTTTTATGCTTACAAGAACTATCTGGTTGGGATTAATGAGTACAGAGTCATTCCTCTGATCTTTCCTCGAAGCAACTTTGACATTGAAAGGCTTGACGGTTTGCTGAGCTACCCTTTGAGTATTTTTAGCTCTAAGAATTTGAAGAGTGAGATTAAGCTGTTTAAGGGTTTAAAGGCTAAGCTGATGAATTTGCTGCAGAGATGGGAGGATTTTAAGTCTGTGAGATCTGTGATTGAAGATGTTTTCAAGCTCGCAAAGTCATTCAGTTTGAGGAAATTGCACCGCTATACGAGGAGGTCTGTTTACAAATTCGTGGCTGTTAATGTCTTTTTGGTTGGCGTGGTTGTTGCTCTGGGTTTCAGAGAAAAAAAGAAGTTACAAAGGTTGGCTGAGATGTGATTTGGGAAGGACCCTAAATCTTTATAAGCAGATGGAAGGTGGGCTGTAATACCTCAAGGCAATCCAGTAATGGGCCCGTGGCTCAGCATGGATAGAGCGACGGCCTTCTAAGCCCACGATGGAGGAATACAGCCACGAGAGATTTCATCACCCGAAGAATATAATAAACTGGGATGAAATTAGAGAGAACGTGGAAATAATAGGAAGGGGAAAAGAGAAGACAAAAGCCAGAGGGGATTTTGCAGACTACTTAAAGAAGGAAAAGAAGCCACCAATTGTGGATGAAAGGACAATAGCCGAATATGTGAGGATTCTTGACAAACATCTCTCAGGGAAAGTAATTCATTCTAAAGAAGAGCTCAGAGAAGTTGTTTACAGTGTGGAAAGAAATTACAATAACTTCGTTAAGGCAATGAGAAATCTGATACACTACCTTGTTAGCAGAGATAAGCTTGATAAATTCGTTGCCAGCGAGTATTTAGAGATTTTGAAAGTCAGGGAGACTGGAGCAAGGGAAATATACCCAAGCAATGAAGATATTGTAAAAGCATGGAAGTATATACGAGAAAAATGGGGTAAGATTGATGAAATGCTTTTCAAATTCTTAGTGTTTACAGGAGTAAGGCTTGAACATGCATACAAAGTTCTTAAAGACTTTAACCCAGACATGGTGGAGTATTACGATGGGGTTGCTGTAATCAGGATTGGATGGACTTCAAAAGGCAAAAAGAAGGGGTATATGGCTATTATGCCTGCTAAATTTGCCAGGAAACTTCAAAAACTTCCAGACAATTACAGCTATGACATGACAACAAACAGAATGAATGTCCCAGCGGAAATAACAAAACAGAAAGTTTCAGCAGTCACAGTAAGGAAATGGGCTGATAACTTCTTTGTTAGAAACAGAATTCCAAATGAAATAAGCGACTTCATGCAGGGAAGGGCAAGCCTCACAGTTGGCTCTAAAAATTACCTGGACAAAATTAACTTGGCAATTGATTTTTACAGGGAGGTTGTTGATAAGTTCCCTATACCAACCTAATTTTTATACAATTTTTTGCTTAATCTGTTGTTTTAACTGTCTGTATTGCTGTCTCATAGTCTTCAGGTTTGTTGTATCTCCTTCAATCAGCTTTTCAAGGATTTGTTCTTTTAATTGCCTTATCTGGATGTTATGCTGTTCTTTTTGTGACATTTCAGGCTCGACAGTAATCGCATTGAGCTCTGCTCTCGTTTTAACTTCAACAATGTCATACTTTGTGGTATCGAACTCATGTTCTCCTGCTGGTAGATCAAACTTAACCCTAATTTTTCCTGTAGCTTTCTCTACGAGGTAGCCCAATCCAGTCTTCAATTTTATTCTGGTCATATGGTCACCTCCCACCACATATATAAGAAATTACCTGAATCTGCTGCCCGTACCTTATAATAGAAATTTGGTGGAACAACAAAGACAATTGATGTGTACAATAAGTTGGAGGTCGCATTACGTGAACGTGCTTGTTCATCTGTGGCTCCTACATTTCCAGTAAAAGCACTAATATCTAAGCTTGTGCCGACACCTATGTAAACAGTAACAAGAACCAATAAGTACTTACCTGTTGTGTTCTGATATATTGTTCCCAAACTCCTCAGACCATTAAAATTCTGTAAATTGGAGGTTTTTACGACATCTGGCAGGTTTGCAACTGGCACATGAGAATTTGCATCGAGAGGTGCATATCCATTTGCTGCTCCCTTATTTGCTACCTGCTCAAAGTCTGTTGCATGCTTACCATCAACAGTGTCTGCATCTTTACCAGTCAATGGAGTTGGTATTCTCGAAAGTGGAACAAGTGAGTTTGCATCAAGATCGCAGTATCCATTTGCTGCTCCCTTATTTGCTACCTGCTCAAAGTCTGTTGCATGCTTACCATCAACTGTGTCTGCATCCTTAGCCTGATCTATTATTCCATCCGCATCTTTATCATACTGGCTTTTCTTCATCAGAGCCATCTTTTTCACCTCATTTTGCCGAAATCAAGGCTGTGACATCTATTGCTGCTCCAGCTGTAACAACAAGCTTCACATACCTGAAGCCGATAAAATCCCAGTCATCCCATATTCCTGTTCCTGTTGCAGAATGGGTGTTAGCGGTATCATACCAGTTTGTGTTATCCAGGCTAACCTGAATTTTACAATCACATGCTCCGCTGAATTCAACATGCCAATGCACCAACTGTTTATTTTCCGTATCAAGTGTAAGCTCAAAACTTGTTACTCCTGTTTTACTATCTGATGCATTTTTTGTTGGTTCTGGTGTTACAGCTTCTTCTGACTTTGTCGGCTTGTCCTCGATTCCTATTCTTGTCAAAGTGATTTTCTTGAAGTCCTCATAACCTTTTATGTTGCTTAAAGGCATAAGATCACCTCTTCAATATTTTCATGAGTAAAAGCAAGCCTCCTCCAAGAATAAGCCATTTTTTTACATCCCTTCTCCTTTCATTTACTGTTTCAGAAAGATGAGTTGCTGGTTTGGGTGTTGGGGTTGCTGTTTTGGGTGGGACGTGAGATGTTGTCGATAATTCTTTCGACTTCTTCCAGGAAGCGGATCTTACGCTTGACTGTCTGGGAGGAGTTCCACCAGTAGCTTTGGCAGGTTTTTCAATCATTCTGAATACTTTTGCTGTTTTATTTGCTCTTGGGAAATAAAATAGAGCGACCACAACTCCCCCATTCTCCACACTCCCGTAGTTTGTGTTTTTAGCTGTGAAAGCTCCGTAGCGATGCATGAGCTTGATCAGCTCCTGATTAAGGTTTGAAGTCTCGATTACTTCACCATTTATGATAATTCTCCACTTAACCATCCTTAACCCACCTCCTTCAACAGGCATAGCTCTTCCGGAGTAAGCAATTCAACAAACAACACGCATGAGTGGTCATTTGTATCAAAATTCACTCCAAGAATCATTAATTCCCCTTCTGAAACTCTCTCGTAGATTCTGAATTCCAGATTGGTGTCATCTCCTGTTATAAACTCCTCAGACTTTGTTGGAGTCGGCAAAATCAAGTTACCATTAACTTCAATCTGAATTCCAGCAGTGTAAGCCCAGCCTGATGGTATGTCAATATAAACTCTTGTTATTATTCCTTCAGGGACGTTCTCTTTGATTAATTCAGTTCTCTGACTTGTTGAAGCCGGAATTGTAATTGTGAAGGGCAGAATCATTTTAAATCTCACCTCTTACATGCATTTTCTTCAACCTCTCCATAACAGTTGTAATTCTTCTGGCAAGAATCTCATTCCTGTTCTTGTTCCATATTCTGATGAGATTGAGCCTCCTGATTGTTGTTGCATAGCTGTCTTTCTTTGCCATTCTCTTTGCCTCGTTGAGCAGATTTTTGACTGAACTGAATGCCTTATCACTCCACACACCTGATTTTATTGTAATCTCCTTGCATCTCCTTCTGTTTCCTTTCCTGACGCAGATTTTAGCCTTCTTTTTCTTCGTCATAATCTCACCACATAGCCCAGCACAAAGTAGGCAGAACTGACAACAATGGCTGCTGCGGAGGCAATGCCAACGATTTTCCACTTGAAGCTCTTCAGCTCCTCGATATCTCCATCCATTCTATCAACTCTCTCTTTTATCCATTCAACATCCGTTGCAATTTTGAGGAGCAGATCATGATCGCATGCCTCCATAATCTCACCTCTTCCTCAGCTTGAAGTAAGCGTAAACTCCAACAGCACCGAGAACAAGCCATGCAGTTTTATCAACAGTCTTGTTCACATTCTGAACTGTTCTCTTGATATCCCCAATAATTGGAATCTTATCCCAGAAGTCTTCTTGATCTCCAGATGAAGAGTCACCAGTTCCAACCCTGCCAGCAAGATATCCGAGTCCAACTCCTCCAAGTCCGTATTTCAGCCCTCTTCTCATTGCAGATTCATCAACTGCTTTGACTGGAATGGCAATGAACTCCCTTGCTGATCTTGTTCCTGTTGCAAGTATCTCACCAATCGTCTTCCCTGCAACAGTCTTCTCGGCCTCCTTTACCCCAACCTTCTCAGCTATTTCGCCAGCCTCCTTTATTCCTATTTTCTCAGCTATTTTTCCAGCCTCTTTGAGAATTCCCTCTCCTGCCATCTTTACAATCAGACTCTCAAACATTTTACCACCTTTAGCCCCTAATTTCACAACCTTTCCAGCCTTTCCAAGTGGAAAAAATGTGGTTGCAATGTCAAATCCAGCCCATGCAAGGTTTTCGGGAGTTCTTTCCTCCGGATGTGCAATAACCTTGTATGTGTCAACTAAAAGCAAATCTGGAATTATCTGCCCTGCTATGTCTCCTTTCTCCTCAGCTTCCTTCTCCTGTCTGTAAAGTCCTTCGTAGAAATCGATGACAGGCTGGATAGGATTCATAGTCCTGCAACCCAACTCTCACCTACGTGATAGCTGTACGGCAGTCCTCCGAGTTTGTATGGTGTGTGAACTGTCACACCTGTGACCTGTCTTCCAGAGCCAGTTTTTACAGTGTGGATATCATAGGTGTATCCTCCCTTTCTTGTTTTTATGACACCTCCCGCATCTGATATTACCTTGCTGTCTGAGAGTGCGTATTTTGCAGCTCCAACAGTGCCTCCTCTCGCAAATAGCCTGTGAACACTGTCACTGCCTGTATGGGTTCTTGTTGTCGTTTTAGTACGTGCTGTTGCAGTTTTCTTCATTGGAAAATACCTGTTCACCTGTCTTGAAACCTTATCTACAATCCCCTTAGGTGTTTCAGGTTCTTTTCTCCTTGTTGCAAGATAAATTCCTGTACCTATTACTGCAAGTCCTATTATATGCTCCTTTTTAATTCTAAAATTCAGAATCTTCATCCGATCACCCTGAGAAAAATTTGGAAAGGCCTGAAGTTACCAGACGTCTGTGTTTACAACAACGAATTCCTCGCTGATGTATCTTATGTTTCCAGAAGCGGAGTTCTTTGTCTGAAGGACAATGTCCCCTTTGCTGAACAGCCAGCCTCTCAAAGGAGCTGCCATTTCATTTGCAAAGTCCATTACAGTAACTCCTGTCAGAGCTGAACTGAGAGCATACTGATGCTTGTCCAGCTCCTGAGAGCTTGAGAACTTCACAACATACAGTGTTTCGGCACTTCCTGCAACTTTTGTTATTGCATACTTGTCAACAACGCTGTTGCTTCTCGCTCCTCCACTTGATGTTACAATGAAACCCCTGTTAAGCAAAACATTTCCGACGGGAAGTTCAACAGCATCCTCAAGCTCAGTGTTTGCTGTCAGGCTTGCTGTCAGAGCTCTCACTTTTGGCTCATAGGCATAAACCAGATTCTCTCCGTATTCTGCATAAAGTTCCTCATAGCTGTCATATATCTTCTCATCGAGAGTTACTTCAATCTCGCTGTTTGTTGAATCAAGAGTTACATCTGTTGCTATGGTTGTGTTGAAGGTCACTCTCAAGTCAAGGCTGTTCTTCAGCATGGCAAAGATTGGTCCATACAGCTTCAGCTGAATGTTGAAAGTTGCCGATGCTCCAGCACCAACACTCACAGAACCGTCAGGATTCACAGTCTTGCCGGTGTAGTCATAAAAGTTCACTATTGCAACATCCAAGCCAGAGACGTTCCAGTGTGACTGAGTTCCATCGCCTGCAAGGTTTATCAGCTCAAGAGCTTTGAGAATGTCCTCATAAGTTCCATTCCATGCTGAAGCTCCTGCATTGCTGACAACAAGCTTGCAGTCAAGAATCACTGCATTTACAACACCATCCCTTGGAATGCTCATGGCGTTGTTGCTTACAGTTATTTTCTTGCTGAGCAGTCTTTTTCTCTTGTACATCGCCACCACCTCAGAAGTTCAGATACTTCTTCACTGCGTAGATTACCACACTTCCCACAATAAATGCGGGCAGTATTGTCTTCACTGCGGTCTCTCCAGCCTTTATCGCATTATTTACAATCTCCTCCATCACACATCACCGAAAATTAAAGCTGAAACAGGAGTAGATAAAGAGGTAGTGACCACCCCAGAGAATTATATCCACCAATTGGTGGTGGATAACAAAAATAGAGGAGAATCCTCTTTTCAGCGTTTACTCCACTATGATAGCTCGAATTGGTCACATCCTTGAATTTGATTTGAATGTATCAATAAAAATTTTCCAAGATGTTTTCCAAAAAACCAGCAATATGCTTGGAGAAAAGTCATGGTCACTATACCTTTTCTTTCTGGGAATTGACTATTCTCTTTTCACAAGCTCCCTTTTCACATTTACTTTCCTCTGACAGCTCGGACACGTCACATATTTCAGGTTTGTTTTGGATACCCATATATGGCCACAACGCTTGCATTTTAAAATTAGAACTCTCTCCTTTGAGAAATGGCATAGTAACATGTATAAAATTTTGTCGAAACTCAAATCTAAGGCATGTGAAGAATTTATATCTTCTTTAAGCCTCTCAAGAAGCTTGAAAGTAGTCATTGATATTCTGACAGTTGTCCAGCCCTTAGCAGTTTCCACAGTGCTATTCTTCTTTTATTTCTTTTAACTGTTTCGTTATAACTTTTGCAAAAAGAATCAACAGATTGATGACAAAAATGAGGGTTATAATGAACTCATGAGTTCCTGGAATCCTGACATCCTCAGGACTGAAAAGATAGCCCTCCTTAATGAGCTCATCAACAAGAAGCCAGATAGAAAAAAACAATGAAAAAACAGCAAATCTTATCTGGAATCTCTTTTTCAGATCGCTAAGGTTTGGTTTTCTTGGCATGTTTCGGTTTTTTTCTATAATGGGCTTTCACATAAACTCTCTTGCCGTTGATCTTGCGATAGTGAGGTTTTACAGGAATCTTGTTTCCAACATAAACTGAAACAACCTCTCTTTTCTTACCGAGATAAACGCTTGCATCCACCCATCCATTTTCATCATTAACTGCTTTTGCAAGCTCTTTTTCAAGTTCTTCAATATCTTTCTCAGAATATCTCGGAGATTTCATTATCATTTACCTTCTCTATTTACGCTTATATATCTTTTTCTCCTTTGCAGTGGAATCTCTCGCTGTAACCACATAGTATCTCGTTCTCCCCTGAAAATCAAGAAAAACTGTAATGATTCTTCCCCATGCTGAACCTATTAGTGCATACCTGTTTTTTGAAATTTTCCTCATTTTAGCTCTTGGATCTCTGACTGCCTCTTCAACTTCTCTTCTGCTAACTCCATGTTTCGCAATGTGATTCACGTTCCACTCATCCCACTCCAGCTTTATTCTCTTAACCATAATGCTTCGTCCTCCTCTGAATTTGATGGGCTCTGATAATCTGATATTCGTTGGTGATGTGGTTGTATTCAAGAACATCATGAAGATTGAGCTCCCTGTTGATTCTGGCAAAATCAGGAATCATCTTGCCGATGTATGCCACATCCTGCGGTATCATGAATTTGAAAAGATAGGTGAACTTGCACTGCCTCCAGAGAATCTTTGGAAAGTCCTGAATGCTCTGGGTGATGAAAATCAGGTTTATTCTGTATCCTCTGCCTTCCCTTGCTATCAGCTCAAGCATGTCATCCGCAACGTATGGGTTGGGGTTGTAGTTGTGGGCTTCCTCAACAAAAACTGTCACAGACTTCTTGGCTGAGAAAATAACATCAAGGAGGATTCTGTACTGTTCAATCAGCTCTCTGGTCTTTGTTCTCTCTGTAGGGATGCAGACAACAAAGTCATGATCCATCAGCTTCCAGAAGTTGTAGGATGTGTGTGGCTTGATTTTGAGCAGTTTCACCTTTGGCATGGAAAGTAAGCCAATGTGGTTCTTTGTTTTGGTGTCGAGAATTATCCATCTCTTTCCTGATTCATGCAGCTTTTCAGCCATCCAGCCCACGAAATAACTCTTTCCAGCTCCTGTTGGTGCTGAGACAAGCCTGTGAACATTGCTCTCAATGTCAATCACTTCCATGCCTCCTTGAAAATGTCCTTTGGAGTTTTCTCCTTCTCTTTTTTCACCTCCTCAGCTTTCTGCTCTTCCTCTCCCTCACTCTCTGATTGTTCAATCTTCTTTCGCTTTCTGTCGTAATAAGCCATGATTGTTGGGATGTAAGCCATTCCCAGCCCTGCAACTCCCAGCAGTAATGCAACCTTTGGCGAATCAGGGAGATTTCCCTCAGGGAAATAGTGCCAGAAAGCCTTGTTCAGAAATGGACGGCTGAAATCCTGATAGACCTTTGTATTTGGAGGAGGAAGATTGTTCTTTCCGCAATATTCAATGCTCTGCTCAAATGCCATGTCAAGCAGTGCTATCCCTGGGTGATCTTCAAGGATTTCAGGCTCCTCCTCAACTTCCTCAACCTCAGCCTTAATTTCCAGGTCTGGAGTTACATCCCTGGCAAGGAGCTCTTCAATTGCATCATCCCTCTTCTCTTCAATCTCAATTTCCTGATTCTCCTCCATTATTCATCCTCCTTATCAGAAACAGAACTTCAATATCCTCAATCTCAAGCCTGCCCTTCACTCCTTCATTCTCCAGCTTTTTCCTGAAGTTCTCATCATTTTCAAAGTGCTTTTTCAGGCTTTCAACCGCTTTAGTCAGGGTGTTGATTGCTGTGAGAATGCTCACCTCTCATCCCTCCTTGATGCAAAGTAAAAACCGTATGCTGTGCCAAATGCTGTGACAAGCCAGTCAGGAACTGTTCCTTTGATGAGATAGATCAGGATTGCAGAGCTGATAATTGTCATGCTGAGAATTGCTCTGACTGAACCTTTTGGAAGTCCGAGAGGCAATTCATCTCTGTACATCAGAACGGCCTCCTGCCAAACGGATTTGTAGGATGCTCCTGTTCAGGCTCTTTTCTTTCTTCCTCTCTGTTCCAGAGACTTCTCAGAAACATAAAGCCAGCAATGATTATCAGTGGTATGAGCAGGAGCCAGCTCAGTCCAATCCTGCCGTTTTCCTGCTTCTCCTCTGATTCCTCCTTTTTCTTCTCATTATGTGAGGTCTCTTTTTCATCAGCTTTGCCATCTCTCACATCCTTTCCAGCACTCTTTTCAGGTTGTTTTTCACCGTGACTTTCACCCTGTTTTCTGGTTTCAACCTCCTCTGTTATGTCCTTTCCTCCTTCTGCAAGCTCTTTCAAAGCTTCAACGGGCTTGAT
>Ga0256830_1002616_pt1 | contig 11717 bp, 8 predicted proteins | sample 128326metaG_FD_190537 | JGI IMG/M metagenome (GOLD analysis project Ga0256830, IMG submission 190537) | Hydrothermal vent microbial communities from Lau Basin, Pacific Ocean - 128-326 | ecosystem: Environmental > Aquatic > Marine > Hydrothermal vents | place: Pacific Ocean: Lau Basin | collected...
CGGGTCGAGAGCGGACAGATACTGGTGCGCCTGCAGGGGGAGGAAAATCTGTTGGCCGCGGTGGCCGCGGCGGAGCTGGAGCTGACCGCGGCGAAGGTTGCGCTCAACGACATCTACGACCAGGACTACGCGCTGCTGGCCGCACAGGCCCGCCAGCGCATGGACGAGACCCAAAAAGCGCTGGATGATCTGCTCGACGCGGAATTGCAACAAGCCCTGGCCGCGCAGGCCCTGGCAGAGGCCGAAAAAGCGGTCGAGGACGCGCAGCGCGAACTCAACCGCGTGCGTTCCACCGCCAGCCAGGCCGACATCGACGCGGCCAAAGCCGCGGTCATCCTGGCCGAAGACGCGCTGAACAAAGCGCGCGAGGATTTCGAGCCGTATGCCAACAAACCCGAAGACAACCTGGTGCGCGCCAACTTGCAGGCCCGCCTCTCCGCCGCGCAGCAGGCCTACGACGACGCGGTCCGGCGTCTGAACGCGCTGCAAAGCACGGGCGACCCGCTGGACATCGCCATCGCCGAGGCCCGGCTGGCCACCGCGCAGGCACAACTCCACGAGGCGCAACGCGATTGGGAAGAAGCCCAGGAAGGCCCCGACCCCGACGAGGTCGCGTTGTTGGAGGCTCAGATCGCCAACGCGGAGCGAGACTGGCAGCGATACAAAGAAGGGCCTGACCCGGACGACGTGGCGTTGGCCGAAGCCCGCATCGCCAACGCGGAGGCACAGTTGGCCGCCGCGCAGGCCGCGCTGGAGGATTTGGAAATTCGCGCCCCCTTTGCCGGTACGGTGAGCGCGTTGTTCGTGAAAACTGGCGAGTGGATCGCGCCCGGCCAGCCCGTGCTGCAACTGGCCGATCTGGGCAACCTGATCGTGGAGACCACCGACCTGAGCGAGATCGACGTGGCTCAGATCGGGATCGGCGAAAGCGCGCAGATCACCTTCGACGCCCTGCCCGGGGTGGTGGTCGAGGGCGTGGTCACCAGCATCGCGCCCAAGGCTTCGGAGGGCGCGGGCGTCAATTACAAGGTGCGGTTGTCGTTGAGCGAAATTCCGCCAGGCCTGCGCTGGGAGATGACCGCGTTCGTGGACATCGAAATCGACGAGTGAACCCGATGACAAACGAGCGGCCAAACACCCCCTGGTTGATCGAAACCCGTGACCTGACCCGCATTTACGGGGACGGGGAAGAAATCCGCGCTCTGGACCACGTCAATCTGAAAATCGCGGCAGGTGAGCTGGTGGCTGTGATGGGGCCGAGCGGCAGCGGGAAGAGCACATTGCTCAACATGATCGGCGCGCTGGACAAACCCACCTCGGGACAAGTGCTGATCGAGGGCCGCGACCTGGCCGAAATCCGCAACAAGGACGAATTTCGCGCCAAGACCGTGGGTTTCATCTTCCAGATGCACAACCTGCTGCCCACACTGACCGCGCTGGAAAACGTGGAAGTGCCCATGATGGGCTACGTTGGCGCGCGCCAGCGGCGCGAACGCGCCCAGGAATTGCTCGAGCTGGTGGGGCTGGGGGACCGGATGAAGCACCTGCCCAACCAGCTCTCGGGGGGGCAGCGCCAGCGAGTAGCGGTGGCCCGCGCGTTGGCGAACAACCCCCCGCTGGTGCTGGCAGACGAACCCACCGGCAACCTGGACACGACCGCCGGGCAGGATTTGATGAAGCTGATCCGCGAACTGAACGAAAGCCAGGGCACCACCTTCGTGATCGTCACCCACGACCCGGCGGTGGCGCGGCGCACCCGGCGGGTGATCGTGATGGCGGACGGCAAGGTGGCGCGCGAGGACGTGATCGGCTCCCCCCTGGAGGAGGATCTCAAGATGTGGCGGCATTCCGGCCTGGGACGCCGAATCCTGGCGGAGGACCCGCACGCGCTGGATGGGTTTGGCCTTTCCCCCCAGCAGGTAGAGGCGTTGAAAATGCTGCTGTCGCTGGCCGATTAAGGCTCGAATGGGTTCTGAGTTGCGGTGGGGGTGGGCAAGGTGACAGAAGCGGAACGGCCCGCTTTATCCTACCAGTTCATAATCACTGGTGACTTTGACGGTAGGCTTGAGGGTATTCACCACGGAACAATATTTTTCTTCAGACAATCGAATTGCGCGTTCGAGTTTGGCGACGTTGACCTTCCCACTCACAACATAGTGCAAGTGGATGCTGGTAAAAACGTAGGGAGGGTTGGAATCCTGTTCACCCGTACACGATACCTCCAACCCTTCCAGTGGTTCGCGCTGTTTTGACAAAATCATGACCACATCATACGCAGAACAGGCCGCAGCAGACAACAGCAGAAGGTCCGAGGGCTTCAACGCGGCCCACTCCGGGTCTTTGTCAGGCCAACTTCCGGTAACCAGGGGATGGCCATACGAATCTACCCCGACCATCAATTGAGAATCGATCCATTTCAACGAAACTGTTCCCATGTAGTGTCTCCAACTAATCGACTTGTTTTATCCGTCATATTGGCGGATGAATTCCTCGGCTTTTTCGACCAGGTTGCGATTCCCGATGAACAACGGAACCCGCTGGTGAAGGGAAGAGGGTTCCAGGTCCAGAATCGGTCGCCTGCCGTCTGAAGCGTACCCTCCCGCATGTTTGGCGATGAAGGCCAGGGGCGCGGCTTCATACAGCAGCCGCAACTTTCCGTGAGGTTTGGAGGGGTCTTTTGTGTCTGCGGGATAATAAAACACCCCGCCCGACAACAAATTGCGATGAAAATCTGCCACCAGCGAGCCAATGTAGCGTAGCGACAATCCCTGCGAGTTGCCATCCCGGCCTTGCAAATAGCGCGTATAACGCTGCACTCCCTCACTCCAATACTTTTGGTAGCCCTGGTTGACGCTGTAATACTTGGGCGGCTCGGGAATGCGGATATGGGGATGAGAGAGGAAAAACTCACCCACTCCCGGGTCCAGCGTAAAACCATGCACGCCATGGCCGGTGGTATACACCAGCATGGTGCTGGAGCCGTAAATGAGATAACCAGCCGCTACCAGGTCACTCCCCTTCTGCAAACAATCTTCCAACGTCCCTGGCCCTTCTTTTGTCTTTCGGGCATAGATAGAAAAAATGGTGCCAATGCTGACGTTGTAATCAATGTTCGAGGAGCCATCCAAGGGGTCGAAAAGCAAAACATACTTCCCGATAGGATATTGTTTCGGAATATCCAGGATGCCCTCGTGCTCTTCTGAGGCCATCACGGCCAGACGGCCGGTGTGATCATTAAGACGAAATATGGTTTGATCGGCGAACACATCCAACTTTTTGACCGCCTCACCCTGAACGTTGAACCCGCCCGTTTCGCCCAGAATCTCCGCCAAACCGGCCCGTGTAGTCTGGCTGGCGATGATTTTCCCGGCCAGAGCAAGATCGTAAAGCAAACTGGTTAGCGCGCCGGTAGCACCGGGATGGTAACTCTGCTCGTCCAAAATATGGCGTTCGATCGTGGTGATCTTGCCTGTCAAATTCATTTCACTGCTCATATGGCTAAACGTCCTCCTCGAGAAGAATTTTTATCGGGCAAACAAAAAATGGGCAAGAACGACCATATCACCTTCGCCCATTTCAGTTGCGCCCGGTGAGGCACATCACACGTAGTGGGTTGTAAACCGCCAACCGGCTGGACAGCTGGACAGTGTGACATATCCGGCATATTGAGAATGGCTGATCGTACACAACACCAGTCTACAATGGATAATTCATAGAGTCAATGTTATACTCGCGAAAGCTTTTTCTCAGGGAGCCAACCCATGCACTTTGCTTTCTTCAACCCCCAGGGGAATTTCGATCCCGACGACAGTTACTGGACAGAACATCCTGATTTCGGTGGTCAGCTGGTATATGTCAAAGAAGTCGCTCTGGCATTAGGGGCGATGGGCAACCGGGTGGATATCGTCACCCGTCAAATTTTCGATCCCGATTGGCCTGAATTTTCACAGCCCCAGGATCGCTATCCCGCCGGCGAAAATCCGGGCGCGGAAAACGTCCGCATTCTACGCCTTCCCTGCGGGCCAAAACACTTCTTGCCCAAGGAACAACTCTGGCCCTACCTGGGGACAGAATGGGTGCCGAACATCATCGCGTTTTACACCCAGGAAGATCAATTTCCGGCAGCGATAACCACGCATTACGGGGACGGCGGTCTGGCGGGGGCGTTCTTTGCCCGTCACACGGGCATTCCGTTCACCTTCACCGCCCACTCCCTGGGCGCACAAAAGATGGACAAACTGGGCGCCCATCCCGACAACCTGGCGGAAATCGATGCGCGCTTCAACTTCCGCTATCGCATCGCGGCCGAACGCACAGCGATGAATCACGCCGGGCGCATCATTACCTCCACCCAACAGGAACGCTACGAGCAATACTCCCATCCCGCCTATCGCGGCGCGGTGGACCCGCAAGATAATGAAAAATTCGCGGTTATCCCGCCGGGGGTAAATTTGCGCATCTTCTCCACGCGGCCGGCCTCCCAGGATGCACGCGTCCGCGCCCGCATTCAGGCCGCTCTTCAACGGGACATCGATCCGGACCGCCAACAACTCCCTGTTGTGGTGTGCGCCAGCCGCCTGGACCCGAAGAAGAATCACATTGGTCTGGTGCAGGCCTTCGCCCGGAACCATGAATTACGGGGCTGTGCCAATCTGGCAATCGTTGTGCGGGGTGTGGAGCATCCTTTTCAGGAGTATCACAATTTCAATCCAGGGGAGGCTGCCGTTTTTCAGGAAATCGTAACCCTGATCGAAAAAAGCGGGCTGCGCGGCAAAGTGACGGCATTCCCGCTCAACAGCCAGCAAGAACTGGCCGCTGGCTATCGCGTTCTGGTCGAATACGGCTCGGTTTTCGCGCTGACGGCCCTCTACGAACCCTTCGGGCTGGCCCCCCTGGAGGCCATGAGTTGCGGCTTGCCGGTTGTGGTCACCCGCAACGGGGGGCCAAGCGAAAGCCTTTACGAGGATGGGCGGGAGTACGGGGTACTGGTTGACCCCTCCGATGCCGAGGCCATCGCCGGGGGCATCCTGCGTTTACTCCGCTCACCGGAAACCTGGAGAAAATTCCAGATAGCGGGTTTGGCGCGCATCCAGAGCAAATACACCTGGCAACGCACGGCTGAAGGCTACCAGAACGTTTTACGAACACTGGCCAAACGCCCTTTCCGGAGCGGTACAATCGCAGTTCCAGAGTTCTTCACCCACCCGGAACGACCGATTTCTCTCGAGAGCCTTTACCGAACTTATTTCGAGCAGGAATCCGTATAAAAAGGACTTACGCACTTGAAAAGTCGCACCCGGACCTCACAGGTCTCAAGTGGTAGTAGACCTGTGAGGTCTCAACCCAGACCTCACAGGTCTCAATCGACTTTGGGTAAAATCTTCCTGCATCGTGTGGTAGTAGACCTGTGAGGTCTCAGCGTAAGTACTGTAAAATATGTACTGTAATCCATCTCAGTATTTTGGCTATACGCAGAACCCCTTGAATTCATCATGAACCAGTCGCCAAGATTCGTGCTCATCACAGGCGCATCCACAGGTATTGGAAAAAGCTGCGCCCTGCATCTCGACCGCATCGGCTTTCACGTCTTTGCCGGTGTGCGCAAAACCCGAGATGCCGATTCCCTCCGGGAAATGGCATCCAGCCGCTTGCTGCCCGTTTTTCTCGATGTCACCGACCAGGATACGATTTCAGCCACCCTGCAGAAAGTCATGGAGATAAGCGAGGAATCAGGCCTGGCGGGGTTGGTTAACAACGCCGGGATTGTCATCCCTTGCCCATCCGCCTTTCTGCCGCTCGAATACTGGCGAAACATCTTTGAAATCAACGTCCTGGGGGCTGTCGCCGTCACCCAGGCCTTCCTGCCTCTTCTGGTGAAAGGGCGCGGCCGCGTGGTAAACATGAGTTCGATCAGCGGCCGGATTGCCTACCCGCTCATGGGGCCGTATGCAGCCTCCAAGTTCGCACTCGAAGCAATTTCCGACGCGTTGCGGTTAGAACTACTCCCCTGGGGAATCAAACTGTCAATCATCGAACCCGGCCCGATCAAAACGCCCATTTGGGACAAGGGATTCGAGAATCAGACCAGCTTTCAAAAACTGATTCCAGACTGGGCACAAAAGAAATACAAAATCCCGATAGAAAAATTCCTGGCTCACGCCCGGCAATCAGCCAAAAATGCCGCGCCGCCAGAGGTGGTGGCCTATGCCGTCCAGCACGCCCTGACCGCAAAAAAACCGAAAACACGCTATCCAATTGGCCGGGGCGTACGGTTTTATACGACCTTTTTCAGGATCATGCCGGACTGGATACGTGACAGGATCATTGCCAAAGCATCTGGCCTGGGGTAATCTTCGAGGCAGCCTGAATAATCAAGGGTTAAAATTATCAATGATAGGACTTACGCACTTGAAAAGTCGCACCCAGACCTCACAGGTCTCGCAGCGCATGGAGATGCCCGGATGCAATCTATTTTGGATAAAATCTTCCTGCATCGTGTGGTAGTAGACCTGTGAGGTCTCAACTGCGTACAATGACACACCCCCTGTCATTCTGAGGGCACGCAGCCTGTCATGTCATTCTGAGGGAGCGCAGCGACCGAAGAATCCGGAGCGCAGCGACCGTCGGGGCGACCGGCCGGTCGCCCCGACCCCCAATAACCACGCCCCGAACAACCGTCCCCGGTCCCCGGTCATCCGTCTCCATCCCTCCCACTATCGCCGAGATTCTTCGCTGTCGCTTGTATAAAATAGTGGCGGGCAGGGTGTCCCCGCGGTAAGATAGAGGGAAATCTTACCATTGGCGGTCAGCGATGGGAAAGTCTATCGGCTTACGAGCCGGGTCTTGGAGGACAAGACCACGTCAACCTGAGAAAGCCTCCTGGTCTCTTGCGAGACGAACGTCTGACCCGCACCCTGCCCGTTTCCGGGTTGGGACTGCGAAGGAGCAGTTCGCAGAGGCGCACCCGTCCGGCATCAGGGCTAATCCGCTGCAAGCGTGCCGCTCCAAGAGACCCCGGGACACCCGTATGATGGCCGCCCCCTGACATAAGGAGCCGACCATGAAAGAGACAAGACTTCAAGCCGGTGTCGATATCAGCAAGCACAAACTGGACTTGTGTGTGCTCACTGCGGAAGGGCAGGTTGTACTGCGCCACCGCTCCTTCCCGAATTCAACCGATGGATACCGGCAGTTGCGGGAAACGCTGCTGAACGCAGTGCAGGCAGGGGACTACCAGGGGATAGACATAGGGGGCGAGTCCACCGGCTACTACTGGCTGCCGTTTTTTCTGCAATTGGCGAACGATGCCGAGCTGAAGGCGTGCAACCTCCAAACCTATCTGGTAAACGCCCGGCAGGTGCATTGGCTCAAGAAAGGCTACGCCGAAGCGGAAAAGACCGACGAGAAGGACAGCTTCTACGTGGCCGAGAAACTGCGCACGCAGCAGGACAAATACCCCTGGCAGGCGGATAACGGCTGGCGGCGTCTGCGGTTTTACAGCCGCTACCGTTTCCATCTCGGGCAACAACTGACCCGCGTGAAGAACTACTTCTGGGCGCACATGTTCCTGCTGTGCAACCGCTACGGGGCCCGGAAGCCTTTTTCCGATGGCCTGGGTGCCTGCGGCCGCACCCTGGTGCGGGTGTCTGCCGACTGGCAGACCCTGTTGGAGATACCGCCGGAGCAGTTGGGTGTCCAACTGGAAACGTGGAGTCGCCATCACTTGCCTGACCCGGCTGAGCACGCCCAACACCTGCAAGAAGTCATCCGGGAGAGTTTCCCTGTGCAGCCGGAACTGGCAGTCGGGTTACACGATTTGCTGACCATGACGCTTGACCATCTGGACTTCATCGAGAAGCAAATTGTGCAGGTCGAACGACTGATGAGACAGCAAGTGCAGCAACATCACCCGGAAGTGCGCTACCTGATGAGCATCAAGGGCATTGGATTGGTGCTGGCGGTGGGCATCGCCTGTGAGATCGGCGACTTGCAGCGTTTCTTTGACGGGCAAAAGTGGGACCGGCGTAAGAAGCGCTACCGCAACAAGAACCTGCGCGATGTCGAAGATGCCGTCGCCAAATTCGCCGGTCTGTGGTGGCCGCGCAACCAGTCCGGTGGCTTTCGCAGCGAAGAACGCCGTCTCAGCAAACAGGGAAACCGCTATCTGCGCTACTACCTGGTCGAAGCGGCAGATAAACTGCGCCAATATCTGCCCGAATACCGCACCTACTACCAGCGCAAGTATCAGGAAGTCACCAAGCATAAGCACAAACGGGCGTTAGTCCTCACCGCCCGCAAGAGCGTGGGTCTCTTTGTCGGTCTGCTCCACCGCAAAGAGCCTTATCGCTCCCCGGAGGAGCGTAGCGCATAACTGGCTGACATGCACCTTTCGGTGCGCATATCTGCTATCTGGCCTGCCGCTTTATCTGCGTTGTTTGCAGGTCCGGGTAAGTATTGCTTTTTGAAGATGCTCTTTCAGGCTTTTTTTCGCCCTTGACTTTTACCGCACTCTCAGAATGACACAAACAACAGCGCTCAGAAACACGAGCAACAGCAGGCATGAACCGCGTAACTCCTGTCACTTACAGTACCTACGCAGTTAAGACCTCACAGGTCTACTACCACACACCATGCAGGAAGATTTTACCCAAAATCGATTGCATCCGGGCATCTCCATGCGCTTTGAGACCTGTGAGGTCCGGGCACGACTTTTCAAGTGTGTAAATCCTGACAATAAGAAAGGGGGAGAATGAGAACGGGGAAAAATATCAGAATTTTATAAGAATCGCCCGTGGACACCTTTTTCAGCCCCCTCTTTCCCTTGACTTTCGCCTTTTTCGTGGGTATGATAACCCCGGCTTAGCACTCGAAGCAGAAGAGTGCTAATTTTGTGCAGGGAAACCATTCATTTCACATAGCAATTAGGAGGTCTCTATATGTCCACGAATCTCAAACCCCTGGGTAATCGCATTGTGGTGGAACCCATCGAACAAGAAGAGGTGACCGCGGGCGGGATCGTGTTGCCCGAAACCGCCAAAGAAAAACCTCAACGCGGCAAAATCCTGGCGGTTGGCCCCGGGGAGCGCAACGACAAAGGCGAACGCATTCCCCTGGACGTTGCCGAAGGCGATACGGTTCTCTTCGCCAAATACGCCGGCACCGAAGTCAAGTTGGATGGGAAGAAACTCCTCATTCTGCGCGAAAGCGATTTGCTGGCCATCATCGAGGAGTGATCTGTCTCAACCCCCCTGGAATTGTACGCAAAATCGAAATCAGACAGAAAAGGAGTAAACCCCTATGGCAAAACAACTGGTATTTTCCGAGGACGCACGGCGTCGCTTGCAAGCTGGTATGAACACCCTGGCTAAGGCTGTGGCGACCACCCTTGGCCCCAAAGGGCGCAACGTCGCTTTGGACCGCAAATTCGGCTCCCCCACCATCACCCACGACGGCGTTACCGTCGCCAAAGAGATCGAACTGGAAGACCCCTACGAGAACATGGGCGTGCAGTTGCTCAAAGAAGCCGCCACCAAGACCAACGACATCGCCGGTGACGGCACCACCACCTCCACCGTCTTGGCGCACGCCATCGTCACCGAGGGCCTGAAAGCCCTGGCCGCCGGCGCCAACCCCATGCTGGTCAAGCGGGGCATCGAGGCAGCCGCCAAAGCTGTTGCCGATAAAATCAGCGAACAGTCCATCGACATCACCACCAAAGAAGAAATGGGCAACATCGCCTCCATCTCCGCCCAGGACCGCGAAATCGGCGACCTGATCGCAGAAGTGTTCGACAAAGTGGGCAACGACGGCGTGATCACGGTGGAAGAATCCCGCGGCCTGCAATTCGAGACCGAATACGTCGAGGGGATGCAGTTCGACCGCGGCTACCTGTCGCCCTACTTCATCACCGACCCCGAGGCCATGGAAGCCGTGATCGAAGAGCCGTACCTGCTCATTCACGACAAGAAAATCTCCGCCGCCCAGGACATCGTCCCCATCCTCGAAAAACTGGTGCAGATCGGCAAGCGCGAGCTGGTGATCATCGCCGAAGACATCGACGGTGAAGCCCTGGCTACCCTGGTGCTCAACAAACTGCGCGGTATGCTCAACGTGCTGGCCGTCAAAGCCCCCGGCTTCGGCGACCGCCGCAAAGCCATGCTGCAAGACATCGCCATCCTGACCGGCGCAACCGTGATCTCCGAGGAGACAGGCCGCAAGCTCGAAAGCGTCACCGTGGCCGACCTGGGCCGCGCTGAGAAAGTGGTCTCCACCAAAGAAGAAACCACCATCGTGGGCGGCAAGGGCGACCCGGCCCAGATCAAAGGCCGCATCGAACAAATTCGCGTCGAGATCGAAAAGAGCACCAGCGACTACGACCGCGAGAAACTCAACGAGCGGCTGGCGAAATTGGCCGGTGGTGTGGCCGTCATCCGCGTGGGCGCGGCCACCGAGACCGAACTGAAAGAGAAAAAGCACCGCGTCGAAGATGCTGTCTCCGCCACCCGCGCCGCGGTGGAAGAGGGCATCGTCCCCGGCGGCGGCGTCGCACTGATCAACGCCATGACCGCGCTGGACGATTTCAAGATGGACAACGAAGACGAACAGATCGGCGTCAACATCGTGCGCAAAGCCCTCGAGATGCCGCTGCGCAAGATCGCGGAGAACGCTGGTAAAGACGGCTCCGTCATCCTCGAAAATGTCCGCCGCGCCCAGCAGGAACAGGACAACATCCGCGTCGGCTACAATGTGCTCACCGAAGAGTACACCGACATGGTGGACAATGGCGTGATCGACCCCGCCAAGGTCACCCGCGGCGCGCTCGAAAACGCAGCCTCCATCGCAGCCATGATCCTGACCACCGAGGCCCTCATCACCGACATCCCCGAGGAAGAAAAAGCCGCAACGCCTCCGATGCCGGAGTACTAAACCCCCGCCCGACGTAACCGCACAGGCCTCACCGGGTGCCAAATCGGTGAGGCCTTTTTCTTTTTTGACAAATCGCACCGGCGGTGTTACAATGCTCCCAGACGTATCGCGAAAACAGCCGGGTATGTTCTGGGTTTTTTATAGAGTTCCGGCTCATCTTTGATGAATTCAACTCTCTATTCGATAAAATTTCCCACAAAACCATAAAAAGACTTCAGGTCCCGGCTGTTCTGCATTGCCGGGACTTTTTTTATTGAAAATCATGTCGTGAGAGCCGCCAGCGGCACACGCCCGGCGTGACTCTCACCATAAACAAACCATTTGGAGAACAAAAAAACCATGACTAAGAAACTACGTATCATCCCCCTGGGAGGCCTGGGAGAGATCGGCAAGAATATGACGGCCTTCGAATATGGGGAAAACATCCTGATCGTGGATACCGGCTTGATGTTTCCCGAAAACGACATGCTGGGAATCGATTACATCATCCCGGATTTCGATTACTTGATGGACAAAACCAGCAAAGTGCGCGGCATTGTCATCACCCACGGCCACGAAGACCACACCGGCGCGATCAGCCACGTGCTGGAACACATGAACGCGCCCATCTACGCCACGCCGCTCACCCGCGGCCTGCTGGAAGTCAAACTGGCGCGCGCCGGCCTGCTGGACTCGGCTCGCCTGAACACCGTCAACGCCGGGCAAACCGTCCAGATAGGCCCGTTCAAGGTGGAATTCTTCCACGTTTGCCATTCCATTCCCGACGGCGTCGGCCTGGGCATCACCACCCC
>Ga0256830_1002617_pt1 | contig 11717 bp, 12 predicted proteins | sample 128326metaG_FD_190537 | JGI IMG/M metagenome (GOLD analysis project Ga0256830, IMG submission 190537) | Hydrothermal vent microbial communities from Lau Basin, Pacific Ocean - 128-326 | ecosystem: Environmental > Aquatic > Marine > Hydrothermal vents | place: Pacific Ocean: Lau Basin | collected...
TCTCCGCCGATAAAAGAAGGTTCGGATGGAAAATTAGACAGCGTAGAGAGGATAGACAGGAAACAGCCCTGTTCGCTGTCGCTGTACTCCATAACCTGTTCACCGTGAGGGTGAATGCAACCTAAGGAATTTTGTCCCAATGCCTACACCTCCAAAAATAATTTTAAAAAAGTTTGAAATAATTTTCTTTCTTGAAAAGTTTGCCATATACTGATAACTCTCGAATATTCAGTAATATTAAATTTTGAGAAGTTCCAATATATATCATTCCAATATTTTAAAAAAAACAGGCTCATCATTAGACTGAAAAATAAAAATTATTATAGCCTGACTTTGATGATCCTTTTCTATTAAGAATATATCCTTTAGTTCCTCATTTCTGTCAAGAGAGTACTTTTTAAAACCAATAATATTAATATTCTTATAATCTAAAATTCCTGATGTTATTATCTGAGCAATATCTTTTGCAATAATCCATTCATCCCTTTTATGCATTTCTCCACCAAATATTATAATACTTCCATTACCTAATGGTAATAATGCAATAGATGTTGATTTTTCTCCGATCTTACCTAAAATTTTACCGTTCATTGACTTTAACTTCGTGATATTTATCCCTCTTGAAATATAAGGATATAAAAGATGTAGAGCTTTTGAATATTCACTTTCTACTGAAGCTATGGTTCCTCTTTGGAGTTTAATTATAATATCTTTAGTTCCAAAGAATTTTACTCTTCCTTCGTCTTTCGGATGTCTTGGATCATTCCAATTAAGTTCTTTCTTGCTTTTTTCAGCAGAATAATATGCGAATGTATCACCAATCCAAAATAATATTCCACCTGCTTCAATCCATGGTTTTATAAGATTTTTATCTAATGTATAAACCGTATCAGGGAATGCTCCTGTTGTAATCACAAGAATTGACTGGTTTGCTGAGTGTATGTCCAATAATAAATCCACTAAAGCAGTAGCATTTACAATATGTATTTCACCTTCATATTTTCTAATTTTAAGTTCTGAAGGTATATGATCAACTAAACCTCTAGCCTGCTTTTTCGGAACTCCTGCTCTCTGATATTCCGGATCATAGTAAATGTAAACTGTTCTGATTATAGGTTCTCTCTCTGCAGAAAGGAATACTATCTGTAATTCAAGGGGATATGATCCTGCTGATATTTTATATTCTATTGCACTTCCATTATAATTTAAAATTTTAAAGTCTGGATTTTTTATAAAAAATGGAAATGAAATAGTTATCTCAGATAATATTATTATCATAATCATTATGATAGCGATTTTTTGGTAAGTATTAAGATTCCTCATTTAAATCCACCTAGTTTTAATAGTTTCTTTATTTCAAATATACTTTCTTTAATTATATATAAATATGAAATATTTCTTGGGAATAAACATAAAATAATTCCTAAAACTCCAAATAGACAAGATACTAATTTAAGATCATCTCTCAAATAAACATTAATAATACCTTTCTCCATCCAAAATATTTGAGTGGCTGAAATTATAGAATCTACATTTAAGATATTGGTATATACTGCAAGAGGAAGCATTAAGTGCCAGATATTCATAAGAGAGAAATAAAATAACAACCCAGAATAGGTTATAATCGTTAAAATATACCTATATTTGCTTTCAAATACCATAGAAACAACAATAAGAAAAGGAATCATCCAAATCAAATATTGATACCATACAAATGGAGCCGTTAGATAGACAATAGATAATGTTGCAACCGAACCATAACTTAGTGCTTTCGCAGGATTTCTATAACCTAATAAGAAAGCAATGGTTCCTACTACAGAGAGAAAAGAAAGTTCTATAATGTTAGAATACTTTAGTATTATATGTGTATTGTTATATGCCCAATTAAGAATCCATCTGTATTCAGGTATATACCTAATGAACCATGGCGATATACCTCCAACTCCTACTCCTGTTTCAACAATTCTAAAAACTCCCGTAGCATTTTCTAATGTTTTTAGATATAAAATAGGAACAAGAATGGTCACAAACGCAAAAATCGCACCGAAAATAAACCATGATAAATTCCTAACAATTTTCTTGAATTTTTCAAATATGTTTGCCGAATTACAAAAAATCATTGATAAAATAACACCAATTAATAAGGGCATAAAATAAATAGGAAACAGCTTTGTGAGTATCCCAAACATCCACATGGCACCCCCTAAAAAATAGTTTTTCTTATAAATAAGAATAACAACTAGTAGAGTGAATAATGTGGCAATGACATCAAAAGTTCCGTGAATAGCACTTACTATAATCACAAGGGGATTAAAAAACCAGAGTAAAAAGGCAGTTTTTGCTTTTTTTATATTTTGAGTCAGTTCAAGTACAAACTTGTACAGAATGTAACCGATCAAAAGATCTGCAATAAACAATGGGGTTTTGAATATGAAATTAAATGTGGGTGATGTTATCGTAGTACTAACATTTCCAGTTATCAAGAAAAGAGATTTAAGCTCGAGTACATTTCTTGCGAAATCTCTCGAATCAAGGATCAGTCCACCAATTTTTACGAAAAACCCAAGGATATATCCCCAAACAGGAGGATAGGCAAAGTATGCTCGTTCATAAACATCCAAACCATATAAAATTGATAGCCCTGTTCTGTACCATACTTCTACATCGTTTGAATCAGAAGTATATAAACCAAATAAATATCTCAAAATCATGCCAAATAGAGCCCAATAAAATATTGGATGATTAGTAAAGTATTTAAACTTTAAATTTAAATATAGTAACAAACTAAATTTTGATAATCCTATTTTCATACAATCACCAATAATATTTTCTTGTTTTTATACGTTGCCAAGTAATTTTCAGAACTTCAAATATCCTTATTTTTCCTCTGAAGTTTCCATTTTTTTTTAATTCTCTTCTTTTTTCAACAATTTTATGTATATTCTTCAAAATATTCATTAAAACTTTTATCTTTATTGTAAAATATGAGAGGGGTCTCCTAAACAATAATAACTCAAAAAAAGTGGATATTAAAGTATAAAAGAACAACGACGTTATTAAGAAAGGTATGGGAAAATGTTTAAAGTAGAAATAAAGTCTGCTTCTAACATGGTGTGAATAACCAAATAAAGATTTTCCCTTCCAAGAATATGAAACTGCATGATAAACAACAGCCGTAGGCACGAATAAACATCTATATCCCAATCTTTTTATTTGAAATCCTAAATCTAAATCATCAGTATACAAGAAATATTCTTCATCTAAAAGATTTATTTTTTCTAATAAATTTTTCCTGATAACCAGTGCGCATCCTGGTATATAGTCAATATCATCAGTCGTTTTTAAGTTTTTGCTATTAATCTTTTCTCCTTGATATATATGCCATGAAACTCCGGTAAAGATATCAATTTTTCCCCCTGCAGCCCAAACAACATCCTTAGGTTCATAATAATATACGATCCCTCCAGCAATGCCAACATCTAGTGAGCTATTAAATGCATTTACAAGTTCAGAAAGCCAGTTAGGTTCGGCAATAGCATCTGGATTAAAAAGAGCTATTAATTCACCTTCAGCCTTTTTTATACCAACATTATTTCCAGCTGCAAAGCCAAGATTTTTATTATTAATTATTAATTTAATCTGTGGGAATTCTTTCTTTATTATTTCTGGTGAGTTATCTGTTGAAGCATTGTCTACAACTATAATCTCAAAGTTAGGATATTTCTGATCCAACAAGGAGTTCAGACACTCGCGGATGTATTTTTTGCCATTGTAATTTACCACAATAACTGAAACAAGAGGAGGATTGCTCATTTACTGTAAACCTCTCAAAAAACTTATTCTACTTTTTTTGTTGATTCTGTCATTTCCCACTTTGCATGTGATTTTCCCATTATATTATCAAGCCATGCAAGTATATAACAGTAAAATGTTAATAGAACAGCAACATTGAGCCAAAACATCTTCTTTGGATTAAGAGTAAGAGATTTCAAAACCACCATTGCTCCCTTAGCTGGAGAAATGTGGGGGACATCCATTCCAAGTCTCTTCATCTGCATATGGCGGAAGAGGTTTCTCCTTCTCTGAGATATAAAATCCTTTAGGTTATCTGGAAACTTGGAGTAAACTATAGCATTTGGTGCATGAATTACTTTAAAGCCCTTATCAGTAATAACCTTGTGTAGATATCTCTCATTTGAAATTCCTGTGTTTGGTGGGATTGGTTCTAATAAATCCTTTCGCATTGCAGTCATTGCTTCAAAATCTACCATAAGGAAGTCTGGAGAGTAATTCCACTTGAAGAATAAATGTCCTATATAGCTCCACATAGTATTTGGATCATTAACTGGCACAGCCCTTCCAACAACAGCTCCTATATTTTTTTCATTAAAAAAAGGAGAAACAAGATAGGAAACTACCTTTTTAGTTGGAATGGTATCTGCACATGTCATGATTAGGATGTCCCCCTTTGCATTCTTGAGTATGTTATTCACAGCAAATGTGAGTCCTAATCTTTTATCTTGATACAACAATTTTATTAAATTATTTTTTTGTTGGTATTCCTTTACGATTTCCACAGTTCTGTCGGTACATCCATCTGCAGCTACAATTATCTCGCTAATAGAAATACCTTTAACAAGTTCCTGTGATAATATTGCCTCTAGGATTTTACCTATATTTGCCTCTTCATTGTAAGCAGGAATTCCCACCGTTACCTTCATGCACTTCCATCCATAACTCTTTTATCATCTAAGTGCTTAAAAGTCACTAATTCAGATGTGATTTCATATTAATTTCAATTTTCCATATTTTGTTAAAGTCTGGATTTGACTTTAATCTTTTTCTTTGGTTTTTCCCAACCTTTAAACTTGGGAGGCATAATCTTCTCTCTATGTATGTTATTCTTGTATTCCAACAACAACGGGAAAGAATGTTTAATCTCATCCTCTACTGTTACTTTGGGTTTAAAACCGAAGGAGGGCAGTATCTTGAATTCTACATTTACTTCGTTATTTTCCTTCTCTATTCTGGGATTGGGGATGTTCTTCACAGTAGGTTCTAGACCGTATTCATGTGCTTCTCTGATAACAATATCTATGAGCTCGTTTATGGATCTAACACTTTCTGGGTCAAATTGATTCACCGAGAGGTAACCTTCGACCTTATCTGCATTTTTTATCATAGTTTTAAAAGCTTCCATACTATCTTCAAGACTGAGGAAACTCCTTCTAATATTTCCAGTTCCATAACGCAACACTTCTCCAGTTATCGCTTGGGTCATTAGTCTGTTTACCACAGTTCCAAAGATTCCATCATAGTAAAGAGGAACCCCTTCTCTCGCTCCTTCCACTATTGTCTGCTGAATGTCTATAATATTTAAACCCCAAATCTTGGAACAGTAAATGGAATTAAGAGTAATTTGGTTCTTGGAAATATGGTAAAAACTAGCGGTTCCCATTCTTCCTTGGTCCACAAAACTCTGCCCATCAAAAACAAGCTCTGGATTCTCATAACCAAATTCTCCCAAGGTGCCAGCTTGTACGATGGGGATGGTATAATCTATTTCTTTTACTGCCCAATAGAGAGATAAAGCAGCCTTTATATTGTTTATTTGAGTATCTGCTGCCTCTTCAAAATTTAACATGGACAATCCTGGACATTGCTCTTGAGCCAGATTTACGATTACATCTGGTTTAACATTTTTTAATACTTCTTTCATTCCAAAGTAATTTTGGACATCCATGATAATATCTGCATTCAATTCATAAGGTATTACTGAATTCATACCGTATTTTTCCATTAACCTCCTTCTTCTCAAACTATCTAAAGTTACAACCGCATGTCCGTCATTTTCCAACTTCATTGTTAAATAATGCCCTAAGTATCCATCACTTCCCAATAATAATATGGTTTTTGTTTCCATACTTTAACCTCCCACTCTTATAAACTACAGAATTCATAAATTCATACAACATATATATAAAGTTTTTGCTTTGTGCCTAGTTCTGTGTTATCTGAAAAAAATTTCGCTTGTGCGATTGCTGATGCCGTCGAAATAATTGAGATATTTTTTTAGATGCTTTTTATTTAGTTTTAGATCACGCTCTTACATTTTTGATGTCAGTATAACCTCAGAATGTTCATAAACCCTGATGATTACTTTAATCTGATTCGATTAATTTTAACACCCACCCTAATTAACCCTTAGCTAGAAAATTAAAAGAATCAACGGTTACCTTCATAAGCTCTCACCGATTATCTCCTTGTCGTGTTCCTTGCTTATGTAAGGTCCCTGTTTTACCTCAACAATCTTACAGTCTTCAATAACCTCAAAGCCATGTCCGCCGTCAATTAAAATAACTATATCTCCAGGAGTTAAAATTTTCTCGCAAAGCTTGGATTTATTTTTGTCGTAGAAAACTGCCTGAAGCTTTCCTTCTCTAATGAAGAGAACTTCCTGAATCCTTCTTACCTTTAAATCAACATTTCTGTGTTTATGAGGCTTAACTATATGTCCCTTTTTGTGCTGCATTAAGCCTACTTGAAGATAGCTGTCGCTCTTTGTGATAAAATTTACTCCATCCCTATATTCCTCTTTAAATATAATGGCTAAGAGATTTCCATTGTTATCTTTTATCTCCTCCATGGATTCACCTATCTAAATGATAATATCTCGAAAGGATTTTGTTTTCCGATGGATAGTTTGGAGCATCCCACGGGAACTTTTCACCGTTTAGCCATCTTTCCCAGCGGTTTAAATCTTCTTTAACCATTATCTTTACAAGCTTGTCAAATTTAGTTTCTGGCTTCCATCCGAGCTTACTTTCAGCCTTTGAGTAATCGCCGCAGAGATAATTTACATCCAAAGGTCTGAAAAATCTCTTATCCACCTTAACCTGCTCCTGCCAATCTAAGCCGACCGTGCCAAAAGCTTTTTCGACGAATTCCTTAACGCTGTGAGCCTCGCCGGTTGCAACTACGTAGTCATCTGGCTCCTTCTGCTGGAGCATAAGCCACATGCTCTCAACATATTCAGGTGCATATCCCCAGTCTCTTTTTGCATTCAAATTTCCGAGCTTAAGTTCTTTTTCTAAACCTAAGGCAATTTTTGCTGCTGCGTTTGAAATTTTTCTGGTAACAAACTCCAAGCCCCTTAAGGGGGATTCATGATTAAAGAGGATTCCATTTACAGCATATATTCCATAGGCTTCTCTGTATATCTTTGTTGTGTGGTATGCATAAAGCTTTGCTGCTGCATATGGACTCGCTGGATTCTTTGGCGAGTTTTCATTAAGCTTTTCTTTGCTGTTGTTGCCATATATTTCGCTCGTTGATGCGTTGTAGAATTTGGCATCTGGACACAGATTCCTTATGACTTCCAAAATTCTTGTTGTTCCAAGCCCTGTTATTTCTCCAGTTAAAATGGGCTGCTCAAAGCTTGCACCAACGTAGCTCTGTGCTGCCAAGTGGTAAATTTCATCTGGCTCGGAAAACTTTATCGCCTCTATTAGAGAAGAAGCGTCTCCCAAGTCGGCGGGTATCAAATTAATATCATCAAATATTCCCAAGTATTGAAGTCTCCAGAAGTTTGGAGAGGAGCTTCTTCTATAGATTCCATAAACTTCATATCCCTTCTCCAATAAGAACTTTGCTAAGTATGCCCCATCCTGCCCGGTTATACCTGTTATCAAAGCTCTTTTCATCTACTCACCCTTTATCTCCTTTATACAGTCAACAACATATCTTATTTCCTCCTCCTTAAGGGAGGAGCTTGATGGTAGATGCATGCCCTTGTTAGATAACTCCTCTGCAACAGGATAGCTTTCACCTTCAAACAATCCCATCTTTCTAAATACGGGTTGTTTGTGCATCGGTATGAAGAATGGTCTCGTCTCAATACCCCTCTTATCAAGCTCTTCCATGAGCTTATCCCTGCTCATACCAAAGTCAGGTTCTACAAGTATGGAGTAGAGCCAGTAAACGTTTTTCGCCAATGGCTTTTCTGGAGGTAGCCCGATACCCCCAACATCCTTTAAGTATTCGTTATACAAGTAAGCATTTCTCCTGCGCATTTCAACGAAGTCATCTATCCTCTCAAGCTGGGCTAGGCCTATAGCCGCTTGAAGGTTTGTCATTCTATAATTAAAACCAATGTCTTCATGTAAATAAATTCTCTTACCTTTTGGAAAATATAAATCCTTAATAAATCTGGCCCTCTCTGCAATTTCATCATCGTTTGTTACTATCATGCCGCCCTCGCCAGTTGTAATTATCTTGTTTGCGTAGAAGCTAAAGCATCCCACATGACCTATGCTACCGGCTTTTCTTCCTCTATATTCTGCACCATGAGCCTCTGCTGCATCTTCGATAACATACAAACTGTATTCATCTGCAATCTTCATCACAGGATCCATATCAACGGGATGCCCGTATATATGAACCACCATTATCGCCTTTGTTCTGTCTGTTATCTTTTCCTCGATCTGAGAAACATCCATGTTCCATGTTTCTGGCTCTGAATCAACAAGAACCGGTTTGGCACTGCAGTAAACTATTGCAAAGGCTGTTGATATCATTGTAAAGGCCGGAAGTATAACCTCGTCACCCTTATTCACGCCAATAGAGGTTAAAGCTAAGTGAAGTGCTGTTGTTCCGCTTGTAGTCGTGATCGCGTGCTTAACCCCTATATATTCTGCAAATTTTTCCTCAAACTCCCTTACGTATCTACCTTTAGAAGAGATCCAGTTCGTCTTTATACAGTCAACAACATAATCAAGCTCTCTGCCAAGAAGCGATGGCACACATACAGGAATTTTCATCACTTGCACCTCGCAACTAAGCACATATTCCAGATATTTTCATCAACTTTTCCATTTAAATCCATAAATGGGCAGATATTTAATACTTCAAAACCTGCATCCTCTAAATAATATTTAATTTCTTGCGGGAAATAATATCTGACAACATGAGTTTCCTTAAATTCATCAACAACATTTTTATCCTTTATCACAAAAATATTGTAGTTTACTTTGCATATATGATTAAAAGAGTCAAGTTGAGGTTCTACTGTCCTAATTATTTTTAAACCATTTTCTTCTATTATCTTTGTCCTTTTTTCTGGTAGCAATCTTAAGACAGCTAGGCCATTCCACACATCAAAGATAAAAATACCGTCTGGATTTAAATGATCTCTGATATTTTTAAAAGCCTTTAATAAAGAATTCGTCGACGTTATGTAGCTTATTACAGCAAACATTGATATGCATGCATCAAACTTTTTATCAAATTTAAAGTTCTCTATATCGCTTACATAAAATTCTACACTTTTACTCTTCTTTTTTGCCAATTCTATCATTGTTTTGGATATGTCAAAGCCTACAACTCTATATCCCTTCTTAGCTAAGATTACTGCATGATTTCCAGTTCCACATCCGATATCTAAAATACTTTTACTCTTAATTTTTGAATATCTTCTCAAAATGCTTTCTATGAATTCACACTCACCCTCATAGTCCTTATCCATATACATGATATCATAGTATTTTCCATAGCTCTCGAATACCATATACATCACCTGTGGTCTTCATTTAGCATCCCATCTAATTTAATCTTTAGTATAGCTCGTAAATAATTAGATCCGTGCTTTAAAAGCGAAAATATATTGGGATTTGTCTTTGTTTCTCCAAATTTTCTTGGGACATACACATAAGGAATTTCTACTATTTTATAACCTTTCTTCTTTCCCCTATACATTAGATCAATAAAATACTCGCCATATCCTCCTCCTATCTCCCTTATTTTTAAATCTTCTAAAACATCCCTCTTTATTGCTATATAACCCGAAGTATAATCTTTTAAGGAAAAATCAAGTATAATTCTGGCGAACCAGCACGTTAGCTTGCTTGTAATAACTCTTACTTTTTCATACTTCATTCCCCCACCCTTTACCCATCTTGATGCTATTGCGATGTCATATCTCTCTAGGGCTTTTATAAGTTTTGGCATCAAGGCTGGTGGTTGTGAGAAGTCCGCATCCATCCAAATGAGGATATCACCTTTAGACGCAGAAACACCATCCTTAATTGCACTTGCTAATCCTCTTTTATTTATTCTTCTTATTAATTTTACTTTTTTATTTTTCTTTGAAATTTCTTCAACAATTTTCCAAGTACCATCGGGAGAATCATCATCTACAACGATGATTTCATATGGATTCACTATTGAATCTATTTCATGTATAAGATCTTCTATACAATCTTTTTCTTTATATGTAGCGAGTATAACGGAAATCTTTTTATCCATAAAATCACCTCAACTAAATAATTAATCTTCTATTCTTCCCCCTTTAATGTATCTCGAGCCAATTACAATGTCGTAGCCCTCCTCAATTTTTTCGATGAAGTCTTTAATGTTCTCGGGTGGATGCTGAAGATCAGCGTCTATTACTCCCAATATATTTCCTGAAGCCTTTTGAAAGCCGTGCACAATTGCAGAGGCTAAGCCGAGCTTTTGATTGCGTACAAAGACTCTCACTGGGTAGCTCTCGCTAAGCTTTTTTGCAACCTCTGCGGTGCCGTCTGGCGAGGAGTCGTCAACCACTATAATCTCGTAGCTGTTGCTGTTGAGCACACTGTGGATTCTGGGGATTAGCATCTTTATGTTCTCAGCCTCGTTGTAGGTTGGTATTATTACTGAGAGGTTTGGCTTCAAAATATTCCCTCCTGGAAAAGACGGAAAAGACTATTGCCGTTTTGCGTTTAAGATTCTCAGCGTGTACGCGAGGCTCGCGGTGAGGAGGGCGGCGTTGGCCAGGAGGAGCACCTGCACCATGGCGATGGGCGAGGAGTGGTAGAGCAGGAGGAGGAAGACCTCGGCAAAGGTGAAGCCCGCGAAGATTGCAACGTAGCGCAGGTTTCTTATGGCGAGGTGGTAGTTGAGCAGGATTACACAGAGGGAGAAGAGGAGCATGGCCAAGCCGTAGGGCGCCACCAGGGGCAGGGCTTCGGCGTAGCGGGAGCCGAAGAGGAGTACGACTACGCTTGGAAAGAGGAAGTAGATGGCAACGAGGGAGCCGGAGAGCAGTGCGGTGTAGGCGAGGCTCCGCTTGAGCACCTTGCCGGTGTCCTCTCCCATTGCATGGCGCTCGGCAATCATCGGGAACATAACCGCGTATATCGCCGAGGGGAAGAAGAAGATTATCTTGCCGAGCACGCTGGCGGAGGTGTACAAGCCGGCCTCGCGGGCGGAGAAGAAGCTCTTGGCGAGCACCACATCGAGGTTGGCGGGCACAGAGAAGCAGAACATCGCCAGCATCACTGGCAGAGAGTAGGAGTAGAAGGCGGAGAAGTTGAAGCTTCCGCAGCTGCTGCTCTGCCTGAGGTAGGGTGCGATGAGAAAAAAGGAGATGAGCAGCGCCACAAGCGTGCCTATGGCAACGCCCGCGAGAGCGCCGGTAACGCCGTAGCCCAGGGAGACAAGGGCGACGCCTGTGGCGAGCTTGAAGAAGGCGCTGGAAACGTTGAGCACTCCCAGGGCAGGGAAGCGCTTTAAGCCCCGCAAAACGCCGCCGTTTATCGGCGCAACCCAGGCGAGGAAGATGATGAGGGCGAGCACCACCACGGGCTCGGCGTCGCTGATTTTCAGCAGGGAGGCGATGCTCCTGCGCGCGAGCAGGAAGAGCAGCGCAAGGATAAGCCCTACGATGGCAACCCGCCTGA
>Ga0256830_1002618_pt1 | contig 11715 bp, 11 predicted proteins | sample 128326metaG_FD_190537 | JGI IMG/M metagenome (GOLD analysis project Ga0256830, IMG submission 190537) | Hydrothermal vent microbial communities from Lau Basin, Pacific Ocean - 128-326 | ecosystem: Environmental > Aquatic > Marine > Hydrothermal vents | place: Pacific Ocean: Lau Basin | collected...
GGATATCCAGGTGATCCTGACGCGTCATGAACAGGGTGCAGTGCATGCTGCTGACGGATATGCCCGTTCCACGGGTAAACCTGGTGTGGCCCTCGTCACATCAGGCCCTGGTGCGACAAACACGGTAACAGGAATTGCCACTGCCTACATGGATTCCATCCCCATTGTGGTCTTTTCAGGACAGGTGCCCACCATGCTGATCGGTAACGATGCATTCCAGGAGGCTGATATTGTAGGAATCACAAGACCCTGCACCAAACACAACTACCTTGTCAAGGATGTGAAGGATCTGGCAAGGATAATAAGGGAGGCCTTTCATATAGCAACCACTGGAAGGCCAGGACCGGTGTTGATTGACCTTCCCAAGGATGTTACAAGCGACAAGACCCAGTTTGTATGGCCTGAGTCTGTAAGCCTCAGGGGGTACAACCCGAAATACGAGGGTAACAGGTGGATGATAAAGCAGGCTGCCCATGCAATACAGAAGGCCAAAAGGGCTGTGATTGTTGCCGGTGGAGGTGTAATACACTCTGATGCCACAAAGGAACTGAAGGAGCTTGCCGAATTCACACAGATTCCGGTGATAATGACACTCATGGGGCTTGGTGCCTTCCCTGGCACCCATAAGCTTGCCCTTGGTATGCCAGGCATGCACGGGAGCTACTATGCCAACATGGCTATACAGAACTCGGACCTCCTGATTGCTGTTGGCATGAGGTTTGACGACAGGGTAACGGGCAGGATAAAGGATTTCGCTCCAGAGGCAAAGATAATCCACATTGATATTGATCCCTCATCAATCAGAAAGAATGTAAGGGTTGACATCCCCATTGTTGGCGATGCAAAGCGGGTGCTTAAGGGGATACTGAATGTCCTGAAAGAGGAAAAGGAGAAGAACCAGTGGGATGAGATAAGAAAGGCATGGCTGAAGCAGATAAACAGATGGAAGAAGGAACATCCCCTAACATACGAGTATGACGAGAATGTCATCAAGCCCCAGTTCGTGGTAGAGAAGCTCTATGAGCTAACAAAGGGTGATGCCATAGTTGCCACCGAGGTGGGGCAGAACCAGATGTGGGCAGCACAGTTCTTCAAACTCAACAGGCCCCGCTCATGGTTGACCTCTGGAGGGCTTGGGACAATGGGCTATGGATTCCCTGCTGCAATGGGCGCCCAGGTGGCCCATCCTAACAAGACGGTGATTGATATTGCCGGTGATGGAAGCATACAGATGAATATACAGGAGCTTGCAACCTGTGTTACCTATAAACTGCCTGTCAAGGTTGCCATACTGAACAACCGCTACCTTGGCATGGTAAGACAGTGGCAGGAGCTGTTTTACAGGGAACGTTACTCCTACAGCCATCTTGACACTGTACCGGACTTTGTCAAGGTGGCTGAGGCATATGGTGCTGTTGGGCTCAGGGCAGAGCATCCTTCCGAGGTTGAGCCTGTAATCAGAGAGGCACTGAAGGTGAAGGACAGGCCGGTGTTTATGGACTTTATTGTAGACTGGAAGGAAAAGGTCTTCCCCATGGTGCCCGCAGGTGCTGCCATTCATGAGATGATATTCGGCGAAGAGAAAAGACCGAAGAAGGAAAAGAAACTAAGGGCTGTCAAGTAAGGGGGATGAGGGATGAGACACACAATTAGCGTGCTTGTGGAGAACAAATTCGGAGTTCTTTCAAGGGTTGCTGGTCTCTTCAGTGGCAGGGGCTACAATATTGAAAGCCTCTCCGTTGGTGAGACAATTGATCCCCAGCTGTCAATCATGACGATTGTCACTACCGGTGATGATCAGATTATAGAGCAGATCACGAAACAACTAAACAAGCTGATAGATGTCATCAAGGTAGTGGATCTTACGGAGATAGACCATGTGGAGAGGGAGATGGTACTGGTGAAGGTAGCCCCCAAACAGGAGGACAAGGCAGAGGTTCTGCGGCTTACGGAGATATTCAGGGGCCGTGTGGTTGATTCCTCCCCAAGGACATACACTGTGGAGATAACAGGTGACGAGAGGAAGATAGAGGCCTTTGTGGAGCTCATGAAGCCCTTTGGTATCAAGGAGTTCGTCAGAACAGGCAAGATAGCCATAGCCAGGGAGGGTGTAAAGAGGTGAGCAACAGGCTGAAGGTGATCTTTCACATCAACGAGCCTGACCGCTGGGATGTGGCGCTGGGTAATATAACGAATCTCCTCAGGGATGTGGGGCAGGAAAACGTTGAGGTCCGTGTGCTTGCAAACGGCCCTGCAGTGCTTGCCTTCTCTGATGATGAAAAGATGGACAGGATCAGGGAGCTCTCTGTTATGGGTGTAAGGTTCCTTGCCTGCAGGAACTCTCTGAAGAACATCTGTTCTACATCAGAGGTGTGTATAACCGAGGAGGCTCTCCCTGATTTTATTGGTGTTGTGCCTGCAGGAATAACAGAGCTGATAAAAAGACAGGCTGAAGGCTACGCATACATAAAGCCCTGATCATGGTAGCACGCCTTGTTTTATATCTGAGGATGATCAAGTTCTCCCACTCCGTCTTTGCACTGCCCTTTGCATTCACAGCCATGGTGCTTGCGGCTGATGGTATTCCCCGGGCCGGGCAGATACTATGGATTGCTGTTGCTATGGTTAGCGGAAGGACCGCTGCCATGGGTCTGAACAGGATAATAGACAGAAGGATTGATGCTGAAAACCCCCGCACCGCAGGCAGAGAGATCCCCTCCGGAAAGATAAAGGTGACAGAGGCGATGGTGTTTGTACTCATCTCACTGATGGTTTTCTTTTTCGCTGCCTACATGCTGAATCCCCTCTGTTTGAGACTCGCACCCATTGCGGTTTTTTTCTTTATCCTCTACCCCTATACAAAGAGGTTTACATGGCTGAGTCATGTTGTCCTGGGGATTGCAATCTCCGGTGCCCCCCTTGGCGCATGGATTGCAATAAGGGGAAGCATTGATGTGGATATCCTGCCCCTGTGCATCGCCGTTGTGTTCTGGCTGGCAGGTTTTGATGTGCTCTATGCGTTACAGGATCTTGATTTTGATCAGTCCAAGGGGCTCTACTCCATACCGGCAAGGTTCGGGGTGAAGAGGGCCTTGTTTCTTTCAAGGGGATTCCATCTGATTACATGGTCATTGCTTCTTGTTACCGCTCTTGTCTTCAGGCTGGGTGCACTCTACTACATCGGGCTCCTGCTGGTTGCAACCCTACTGGTTCATGAGCACAGGCTTGTGAAGGAGGATGACCTGAGTAAACTCAACATGGCCTTCTTCAATATGAATGGTTATATAAGCATTGCTGTCTTCCTTTTCACAACGCTTGATATCTTCATGAAATGAATCAGTCCGATTCCTTTTTCTCTTCCTCCTTTTCCTTATCTTCTGACTTGATGCTCACATCCCTGACAAAGTCAGGGCAACGTATGTCCTTGCCGGAGATGGAAAACTTCTTCTGACATGTCGCCCTCCATGCACATATTGCGCAGATCTCCACTGTTTCCTTGCTCATCTGCACCTCCCTGTAAAATAATAACTGAAGATTGTCTCAAGGTTGTTTTCAATTGATGGCTTTGAGTTGGATATAAATACACTGTCACCTGCCACAAATATCTCAGCGTGAAGCCTTCTTACAGGCATCCCTGTCTTGTTGAGCCCCTTCAGCTCCTCCTCAAACATAGGTACCATCTTGTCCTTCATTCTCAGATGGGTATCCATAAAGAATATAGAGAGGTCAGGACATAGTTCATCATGCCTCTGCAGGAATGCCCTGACCTCCCTGTCGTAGACCTGTCGTGGAGGGGCTGATTTTACCTCCATGTAGAGAAGGTCTTTATGGAGGCTGGCGATGAGATCATAATCACCGCCAACATGGCTGCCACGAAACTTTACGCCCCATATCGCCTGCACCGAAAATTCCCGTCTCAGTATTTCTGCCAGGAGCCACTCAAGGGTATCACCGAAGGTGCGTATCTTTTTTCTGAGTACAAACCCCTGGCCGGTACTCTCAATAAGCCCTGCCTTTAAAAGGTAGTCTATATACTCCCTGGTTACCTCTCTTGTGGCATACCTGGTGACGTCTCCTTCAGAAAAGGGTCCTTCCTGTTTTATCACATCCCTCAGAAAGAGCCTGAAGGAATACTTCTTGAGATTCTCATAGTAGGAATCCATGAATTCTCCCTCTGGAAGGAGGAGGTCCTCTCCCCGTTCCATCTGGTAGATCACGAAGCCCCTAAGCCTCAAAATGCTCTGGACAGTACAACACCTTGTTGTAAGCAGGCCTCTGAGGTCTTCTATTTCCCTTTCAAGCTCTTCTATCTTTTTACGGATACCCTCTGACATCAGTTTGACTCACAGAGGTGTTTCATCTTTTCCTCCTCACCCATTAGCGCACTTGCATCACCCACGGTGTAGAATGACCCTGTGATCAATAAAACCTCATCCCTGCTGCAGGTCCCCGTTGCAATATCAATCGCCTCTTTCAGTGATGATGACAGTATTAGAGGGGTTCTCAGATTCATCTTCTTTTTCATACCCAGGGATAAATTAAAAAGCCCTTCTGGTCCCATGGCCCTTGTATAGGATGGTGATGTTACAATCACCCTGTCGGAGTGTTTCAGTACTGGTAGCATTATCTTTTCTGCATCCTTGTCAGACATTATGCCTACCAGGGTGGTGAGCTTTCTGAAAGGAAACCTGTTGTGCCTTCTCAATTCGGTGATTGTCTCAAAAAGACTGTTCATTGCCCTGGGGTTATGTGCACCATCCAGGATAAAGGGGATCCCCCTGTGGTATCTTATCTCAAAACGTCCTGCCCATCTTATTCCTCCAAGTGCATCTTTAATCAGCCCCTCTCTCCCTCTGATACCCCCGAGCAGCAGATCAACGGTCTTTATGGCAAGGGAGGCATTCTCTGCCTGATGGGCACCTGTCAGCGGAATCTTTATCTGTCTGAGCTCGGTCCTTCCTGATATATAGTCAAAGAGGGTTCCATCAAGGTTCAACTCCCTGAGCCTCCAGACAAAATCCCTCCCGGCGATATAGGCCTCAGCCTTTTTTTCACAGGCTGTCTCCAGAAGTATCTCAAGGGCCTCTGTCTGCTGTTTTCCGATAACCACAGGAACTGACTTCTTTATAATGCCAGCCTTTTCAAAGGCAATCCGGGAGATACTGTTGCCAAGAAACTCCATATGGTCATAGTCAATGGGTGTTATGACGGTTATCCGGGGCTGCAGTATATTGGTTGCATCAAACCGGCCCCCCATCCCTGTCTCCACAACTGCATAGTCAACACCCTCTTCGCTGAAGTAGAGGAATGCCATTGCAGTGATAAACTCAAAGAAGGTCGGACGGAGGTCTGCCCGGGCATCTACCATCTTCCTTATCAGACCGGTAAGCTCTACAACCCTGTGTTCGGGGATCTCCCTGTTGTTGACGCGGATCCGCTCGGTGAACCTCACAAGGTGGGGGGATGTGAAGAGTCCCACCCTGTATCCGGAGCTCTGCAGTATTGATGCGATTATAAAGGCCGTGGAACCCTTTCCGTTTGTGCCTGCAATATGTATTGATTTGAACCCCTTCTGTGGAGAGCCAAGGAGGTCTGATAGCCTCCCTATGTTCTCAAGGCCCAACTTGATACCATGCTTTGTCAGGTTGTATAGATATTGAACCGCCTCATTGTAGTTCATTTTGTCAGGTTCAGGAGACGGGAGATAGTCTCTTTCAGGTGCTTGCGGTCAACAACCATGTCAATCAGTCCATGCTCCAGTAGAAACTCTGCACGCTGGAAGTCATCAGGGAGTTGCTGTTTAATGGTCTGCTCAATAACCCTTGGGCCAGCAAACCCTATGAGGCTCTTGGGCTCTGCAATGATTATATCGCCAAGCATGGCAAAGCTGGCACTCACACCACCGAATGTGGGGTCGGTCAGCACAGAGATATAGGGCCTGCCTGAGCTCTTGTACCTGCCGATTGCTGCAGAGACCTTTGCCATCTGCATGAGAGAGAACATCCCCTCCTGCATCCTGGCCCCACCTGAGGATGAGCATATTATGAGGGGTAGTTTTTTCTCCAGGGCAACCTCGGCGGCAATGGTGATTCTTTCGCCCACCACAGAGCCCATGCTGCCACCCATGAAATGGAAGTCCATGATTGCTATCACAACGGGGATGCCCTTCAGCCTTGCCTCACCCGTGATTACAGCCTCGGAGAGGCCTGTCTTGCTGACACTCTCCTTGATCCTTTCAGTATAGTCCCTGGAATCTCTGAACCTGAGCGGATCCGATGTGGAGATCTCCGAGCCGATTTCATCAAAACTGCCACCGTCAATCAGCAGATTCAGCCTCTGCTTGGCGTTTATCCTGAAGTGATAATTGCACTTCGGGCATACCTGGAGGTTGCGTTCCACCTCTTTCCTGTAGACGATCTCCTTGCAGTTGTTACATTTGACCCACAACCCCTCGGGTATCTTCACCTTCTTGTTTCCGTTCTTTGTTTTCTTAAACCAGGCCATCTATCGCCTTCCTTATATCTCTGATATACTTCCGTAAGGATCCCCTCTTTTCCTTTATCATTTTCACAATAGAACTTCCCACTATCACGCCATCGGAGCAGTTCGCAACAGCAGCGGCCTCCTCCGGTTTTTTCACACCGAAACCGACACAGACAGGTTTGTTTGAGAAGTTCTTAATCCTCCTTACCATCCTCACCAGATGCCTGTCTATCCTGAGGCGGGAGCCTGTTATGCCTGTTATTGAGACATAGTAGATGAAACCCGTAGATGCCCTGCTGACAAGCCTGATCCTTTTGTCGGTTGAGGTGGGGGCAAGAAGGAATATGGTGGATATGTCTTGTCTTCTTGACTCTTTCAGGAGTTCAGCCGCCTCGTCCGGGGGCAGGTCCGGCACTATCAGTCCGTCAACACCCGAGGATGAGGCATCTTCAATAAACCTTCTCAGGCCGTACCTGAAGACAGGATTGTAGTAGGTCATGAGAATGATGGGAATGTTTGAGCTGCGCCTTATCATCCTCACGGTGCTGACCACCTTTCTGAGTGTCACACCACGGCCAAGTGCCCTTGAGGCTGCCTCCTGGATAACAGGCCCGTCTGCCAGCGGGTCGGAAAAGGGTACACCAAGCTCAACAAGGTCGGCACCTTCGTCCTCAAGGAGTTTCACAAGGGTAAGGGTATCATCAAGCGAAGGGTCTCCTGCCATGATGTAGGGAATGAAGGCCTTTCTTTTCTCTGTCTTCAGTTTTCCGAAGGTTCTGTCAATCCTGTTCATTGATCCAGGCTCTGTCCTTATGTATTTGTTTTTTTAATTCTGGTATGAGGCCATGAATTGTATAAGGTTAATTATAACATATCATTGGCATGCAAAATAACCGTGCCTTTGAACCTGGACAGTCTGTAGCTTCACCTTTCTGTGCCTGGAGATATATAATATCTACCTATGGGCATGAAAAGAGATATAATCCTGAAGACATCCATCCTGGTCTTTCTTTCCCTGCTTTTGCCCGCCATGGTGTTCAGTGAAGACAAGCCAGTGGATGGTGCCAAGACAGTGATCACCTCTCAGTATCTGGACTATGACGAGAACAACAGTGTATACCACCTGAAAGGAGATGTGGAGATCAGGAAGGGGGATGCCTGGATCAAGGCAGACAGGGTGGACTACTATGAAAAGACCGACCTTGCCGTGGCAGAAGGCAATGTCTATTACGAAGACAGGGATGTAAGGATAGAGTCAGAAAAGGCAGGGGTCTATCTGGGGAAAAAGCAGGGAAAGATATTCAAGGCAAGGGTCCTCTTCAAGAAGGACAACTACAATATCACTGCAGAAGAGATTGAGAGGATTGATGAGAAGAACTATATCCTCCACAGGGTGAATTTTACCACATGTGACACCCCCTTTGAGGCATGGTGTTTCAGCTCAACAAAGGCAGACGTAAGGGTGGGAGATGCAATAAGGGCAAGCAATGTGACCTTCCGTATAAAGGGGCTGCCAGCATTCTATCTGCCCTATCTCTGGGCACCCATAAATACCGAGAGAAAGACGGGGCTGCTGATGCCGGATTTTGGTTACAAGAGTGACAAGGGTATATTCTGGCGGCAGCCTTTCTTCCTTGTCCTGTCAGAAAACAGGGATATTACATTCTATCTTGACTACATCGCCAGAAGGGGGATAGGAGAAGGTGTTGAATACAGATATGTGGAAAGAGGTATCGGAAAGGGAAGGCTCTGGCTCTATCAGATGAAGGATAAGGTGCTTGATGTCAGGTTCTTTGAGACAGTGGCTGAGCACAAGCTGTTCAACAGGGATGGCATCTCGGGTACGCTTTTCCTCAATCTTGTAAACAACAAAAGATACTATAGGGAGTATGGCCAGGAGATAGAGATATGGGCATCAAGGTATCTTGAATCAAAGGCAGAGCTCTACTATCCCCTGAATAACAGGGGAAGGTTCTACATAGAGGGCAGATTCTGGCAGGAGCTTAGTCTCAACCATGAAACAGGCGAGATAGCGCAGAAGCTCCCGGAGATAGGAGTATCAATATATCCCCGGAAGAAAGGCCCCTTTTACTTCACCTTTAACAGCGCCTTCAACAACTACTATTCTGTTGACCTCTACAGGGTGAAGAGGATAGACATCTTTCCAAGGATATACCACAACTTCGGAAATGCTGTTCAGATATCACAGGCCCTCGGGTTGAGGGAGGTCTTTTATAGTATAAGCCACTCTGACACCTATAATGACCGTATATCCAGGGCATCCTTTGACTATTCACTGAGGGCCCACCTTCGTCTGACAAGACAATACAGCAGCTTCAGACATGTCCTTGAGCCTGAGATAGGCTACCAGTTTATCCCGGAGATCAAGGATGAGCCCCCGCTGCTTGACAGTACAGAACTCTACGACAGGAAGTCAGAGGCATACGCAGGCCTCAGGAGCTACATATTCACTGATCAGGGACTCCTGCTATCCCTCAGGCTATCCGAGACATATGATTTCAACCAGGGAGACCGTCCCATGGGATTGGTCAGGTTTGAAGGTACCCTGTTCAGGCCCTTTACAATCAAGATAGACAGTTCATATAACCCCAACTCGGGCAATATGGAAAAGATAAACTACTCGGTCAACTTTGCTGTCAAGGGTATCAGCACCTCAATAACACAGCGATACTCAAAGGAAGACAAGATCTTGAATTATTCCGCTTCGGTGTCAATCCCCATAACGAATAAGTGGTCCATCGGCAGCAGCATCTATTATGATGCAAAGGGAGAAGGTATGAGAAGTCTTGTGAACTCGCTGACGTACAACTCCAGATGCTGGCGGTTCAAGGTCTCATACACAAAGAGGCCCTATGATTACCAGATAATGTTTCTCATAGAACTGAAGGGTATCGGGGTGCTCAACATAGGAGGGCTGGGTTTTCTTCAGTCACAGGGTGGCTGAGACCTGAATATCCTTTCCTCTATCATCTCTACCGCCCTGTCCAGGGGCGTCCTGTCAGTTTCAATCACGACCTCGGGGTTCAATGGTTCTTCATAGGGCACATTAACACCCGGGACAGGCCAGCCAGCCTTCCCCTTGAGGTAGATGTTTGATGGAGCGCCAAAGCGTTTTCTGCGCTTTGCCTCCCGTAGAGCACACTCCTCAGGGGAACATTTCAGGTAAACCTCATAATACTCGGGAATTGTCTTCCTGGCAAGCTCCCTCCATCGTCTCATATTGCCTGTGGCATCTATGATTACATCATGGCCAAATTCATTCAGCAGTTTTGCGATATATACGATGCTTCTGTAGGCAATCTCTCTTTCTTCATCTGAATAGGTAGGCTCTGGTGTGGCAAACCTTCTGTACTCATCCATGCGGAGCACATAAAATTCAGGGTGCCGCTTCTTCAGCTCCTCAGAGATGGTGCTCTTACCGCTTCCAGGAAGCCCCGTAATCCAGATGGTCTTTGCCATTTAAAATGGTTTAAAGATTATCCTGCCTTGATACCTTCAATGAGCGTGATTGAGAACTTTTCATGCTGGAAGGGGTGTATATCTGGAAACTTGGAATAAAGCCAGCCTTTAAAGACCTTCTTGTTGTTTTCATAGATAGTAACATTGACAGCAGGATTCTTTGGTTCTGTTGATGCGGATGTTATTGTGAGACCATCCATCTTGAAATCTGGCAGAAAGTCTCCGACCTTGATCTTCAGCTTTGTCCCGGGGATCTGATACTCTGAGTGGAGTTTCACTGTTACCTGTTCTTCCTTATTGGTCTCCTTGTTTTTTATGGAGAGCTTTACCGAGGACCACTTGCCCTTTACATTGTCAGGTACAACCACCTTGATCTCACCCTTTGGCATTACTACAGAATGGGGTGACTGTGTGGGCTCTATCCCCTTTGGAACCGGTGGGGGTGGGGTCTCTTCCTTCTTTTTGCAGGCTCCAAGGGTTATAGCAAGGGATAAACCAAGTATTATTGCAAGTGCTTTAATCTTCATGATTCCTCCTGATCTAAATTTTGGATTTAAAATTAAGTTTAAATTTATTAATATTACATATCTGTCTAAAACAAATCCCTGTCAAGGCAAGGCACCTCATAAAAATAAGCCAACCACAGGATTAAACAATAAAGTAACCTCTTTTTTATCGTTATACACTAAATCAAGTAAAGAAACAAACCCTATAGGCCCACCCACAAACTGCTCACTGCTTACTGCTCACTGTGAATAAGGTGTGGTGCTTATTTTTCTTCGGCACCCTGCCTTGGTTTGTAAAACTGAAATTACACTACTGATAATATTAACATTATGGGAAAACTAATATCAATAACACCCGGGAAAGCCGACAGAAAAAGGTCAGGCCCAAAAGCAGGCATGTAGGTATTGCCATTGAGGGAATCAGAGGGATATCCTTTTGATCAACATCGTTGCATAACTACCGCTGGGCAGACTGAAGAGGAGTTTCAGGGCCAGCCTTCCTCTGTATATGGTATCCCTGTGGAATTCCCAGGTGAGCCCTTCGGGGAAGACAACAGCCCTCCTCATGAAGGATTTAAAATGTGCCTGTCTTATGGTCCTTAGATTAAAGGAGGAGGCCTTCAGACCATGCTCTTTGAAGACCTCCTCTGTAATGTACTGAGTGAGTTCATCCTGGAACTGCATCCTCTGTGCAGCTGTTGGTATCAGGAGCTCCCTGAGGTATTGAAGGGCATCCTCCGTGATCTCCCTATAGAAGATATAATCACCTGCTATCCCCCTGTATGATGCGGTATCAATGGAGTACCTTATTACAAGCCTCCTCAGCACCTCATTCCAGAGATAGGACTGGTAGGCAGAGAAATAAAGTGACATCTCCTCCCCGGGGATCTTCTTCAGGAGCGGCAGGAATGCCTTTTCATTGCGAAGGAGTGAATGAAAACAGAGCCTTTCAAAATCTGTTCTTGATCTCCTCAGGCATGCCCTCCAGTCACCCCAGTGCTCATGGAAGAATCTTTTGCGTTTCTTCTCCTCTGCCTTATCCCCGGGATGGACATGGGTCAGGTAGATCTTTAGTGCTCCATTGTAGTGCTTCTTGATGATCTTCTCCGCAATGAAGCCGCCTCTGGGATCAAAGCTTCCGAACCTCTGGTCATCAAAGTAGTTGGGCAGGCCTTCACGATTAACCTTCCGGAGGTTCTGCTCAAGCATTTCGGCCCTGTTCTGCTGAATATCCCTGACGGTTATA
>Ga0256830_1002619_pt1 | contig 11714 bp, 8 predicted proteins | sample 128326metaG_FD_190537 | JGI IMG/M metagenome (GOLD analysis project Ga0256830, IMG submission 190537) | Hydrothermal vent microbial communities from Lau Basin, Pacific Ocean - 128-326 | ecosystem: Environmental > Aquatic > Marine > Hydrothermal vents | place: Pacific Ocean: Lau Basin | collected...
TCCCACCAGCACCTGTACATCGCCCGCCTGAACTACGACTATCTTTTCACGTTGACCAACGGTAATGCCGGCAACTACCTTCAGATTGGCATTAGAGATGCCACCTAAACCACCAAACCGTTTCATCATCCAGCCGGCACCTAGAATCATTAACAGTACAACAGATAAGCCTGCTACTATTTGTAGAATATTGCCCGCCCCCATCACATCAGGAACCTTCTGAATCTCTACTGCTGCCTCATTTGCGGAAACAGAGAGTGGAGCCACTAGCAAGGAAAGTACAGGGATCTGTTTAAATACCATCATCTTAAGCCATCAATTATTTAAGTTTCTTGACGCGTTCAGCCGCACTGATGACATCTGTCAGTCGAACACCAAATTTCTCATTCACTACAACCACCTCTCCATGAGCAATCAGTGTTCCATTAACAATTACATCCATCGGTTCACCTGCAAGACGGTCTAATTCAACCACTGACCCCTGGTTTAACTTAAGAAGGTTCCTGATATTAATTTTGCTACGCCCAATTTCTACCGATACGGTAACGGGGATATCAAGGATCATCTCGATATTCTCTTCCATCGCGTTTGCTGGCGATGAATCTGCCTGAAGGTTCTGGAAGTCAGCTGGCGAAGCCTCTGGTGCTGCCTGTGCTTCTGACTCCGCCTGCTCATTCATAGCAGCAGCCCAGTCATCACCTACTTCATCAGTGTTATCAGTTGTATCATTCATGCTTACTACCCCGTTACTGTTTTAAGCTGCTTAGTGCTTTCGGCAACTACGCGTTCTGTTATTTTGATCGCATTCTTCCCTTCTGATACACCAAACCGTCCCCTAAACAGAGGTATCTCTTCAACCCGAATGGTGACACTCTCTGGAAGCTCAATCGGAATGATATCCCCCTTCCTAAGCGCATTAAGTTCTTCTAGTGTTATCTCTGTCTCTGCTAATACACTGCTAATCTCTACATCAGCCTCTTTTACCTCTTCTACAAGCGCAATGGACCAGCGGTTATCATTTTCATCCCTGTCACTTTGCACACCGGAATCCAGGAGTTCACGAATGGGTTCCACCATTGAATAAGGTAACGTCACATGAAGATCTCCACCCCCTCCTTCAAGCTCAACATGAAAGGTTGTCACCACCACAACTTCACTCGGGCTAACGATGTTTGCAAAGTGCGGGTTTACTTCGACTCCCTGACACTCGAAAGTGACCGGCATCACTGGATGCCACGCCTCTTTCATATCTTTATAGCTTAGATCAAGCATCATCTGGACGATGCGTTGCTCAGTCGGGGTAAACTCCCTGCCTTCAATCTTGGCGTGAAACTTTCCTTCTCCACCAAAGAAGTTATCAACAACTGTAAAAACAAGCTTAGGGTCAAAGACAAACAGCCCTGTTCCCCGGAGCGGTTCAACCTTAGTAAGGTTGAGGCTCGCAGGGACAAAAAGACTATGTACATATTCTGCAAATTTGAGCATCTGCACACTGCCAACAGAAATCTCAGCGGTACGCCTTAGCATGTTAAACAGACTTACTCTAAAGTGACGTGCAAAACGTTCGTTAATCATCTCCAGCGTAGGCATGCGCCCACGTACAATTCTGTCCTGACTATTAAAGTCGTATTCATGCGCCGTGCCATCATCGAGCGGCTCATCATCTTCTGAATCGATATCACCGCCAGTCACACCATGAAGCAGCGCATCAATTTCGTCCTGAGTTAATAGATCATTGACAGACATTTCGACTTCCCACGTTATTGCATAACAAAGCCGGTGAAATAGAGTGCTTCGACATCGTTTTTACTGCCCTCTTCTTTCAGAATGCTACGGAGCTCTTCTAGTGCAAGATCACGTAGTTTCTGCTTTCCTGCTGCATTTGTGATCATTTCAAAATCGAGATCGCTAAAAAGAACCAGAAAATTATTCTTTATCTTTGGCATATGCGTTGAAATGGCATCAATCACATCCTGATCCCTGGCCATCACTTCAACATTAATCTGTAGATAGCGGATCTGGTTTTTATCGATAAAATTGACCACAAATGGTGACTCAAAGGCGAGATAGATAGCCGGCTCTTTTGCTTCCTTTTTCTTTGATTTTTTAGGCTTCTTCTCCTCATCTGCCACCACTTCTTCATCACTTACAACCTCTTCCGTACCCGGAAAGACACCTGCAAAATAGAGTGTCGCTACCACGCTACCAACAATGGCCAATAGCACTGACAACACAATCACAATCACCTTCAGCAGGTTTCCTTTCGGTTTTGGTGCCGGTGCGGCTTGCTTAACCTCTTCAGCTTCTTCATCTAATGGCATAACCTGTGTCCCTTCACATTTGTTTAATAAGCATGTTCCCCACCTGACTATGCAATCATTGAGCCAGCAAGGATTTTTAAAAATAAACCTTATTAATCAGAAAGATAATTAATAATAGTGCGGGTACGACATGAATTTGACACTGAAATTTGCGCTTTAGAATAAGCTGCCGGCAAAAGCATGACGCCAGGAGTGGCGTGCGCTCAACCAACTCAGGTCATATACAGTGGTTAACAGCAAGTCGCGGCGACCACTACTATTTATTGATGAGCGTCAGAGCTGACCGCTATCAACGGTTGCTACTATATTTGTCGTAAGCCATCATGAGAGTCGCACCTGAATCCAGGTAATTTTCCTACAACAAATAATCAACAGCCGCTATCTCTCAGCTTTAGAACAAGCCCTGACGAATTAATTAAACCTATATAATTCAAGATATTAAACTAAACAACAGTAATTCAGATTCGCTTCTCTGTAGCTCATACCCTCTTAAGTCTGAAATAAATCACATATTCGTGACCCACCTCACAGCAAATAAGACCCAATAGCGCTACATTCTTTAGTAATAATGACGATATATAGAGTAGATGAGCGTTTGAAAGGCAGGATTATGCAATCAGTACTATTACTAAATGCAAAAGGTGGTAGCGGCAAAACAACCATTGCAACAAACCTCGCATCACTTTACGCTTCGGCTGGCTTCAAGACAGCGATTCTTGACTACGACCCTCAGGGCTCTAGCCATTACTGGGGTTCACTACGCGACAGCACAGAGCACCCACCCGTTCATATCATTGATGCGAGCCATAAGCGGACAGGAATTACACGCGCCTTTCAATTGAAAACACCACCGGATACTGAGCGTGTCATTATCGACACCCCTGCGGGTATTAGTCGCGACCTGCTACGTGAAGCTGTTGACCGCACTGACGTTATTGTTATCCCTGTTACACCCTCTCCGATCGATATCCATGCAAGCGCTGAATTTATCCGCGAACTGATGCTTACCATTAAAATGCGCGCGGCGGGCATCCCTATCGGCATTATTGCCAATCGAGTACGCCAACAGACCCCAATCTACCAACCGTTGGAGCGCTTTCTTGATTCTCAAGATATCCCATTTCTTGCAACGCTAAGTGATAGTGACCACTATATTAGCGCCTCGGAAAAGGGGATTGGCATCCACGAGATGGAACCCTCGCTAGTAACCCAGGAGCGGATAGAGTGGGCACCGCTGGTTAAATGGATCGGCGAGCACCTTCCCCACACTTCATCACCAGACGAAAGCCTGCTATTGAGAGCTGCGGCAAATTAACAGTAATTGAATGCCGTCAAGATCAGGCGCTATTATCTTCACTCATTAATAGTGCATGAAACTCATTCGCTGGCAGTGGCTGACTGAAAAGATACCCCTGTAGATAGTCACAGGCGTAGTAACTCAAGAAATCGACCTGCCCCTGCTCCTCAACCCCTTCGGCAACCACCTCTAGCTTTAGACTATGCGCCATTGCGATCACTGCGGTAACAATTGCCGCATCTTCAGAATCGCTGGTTACATCACGAATGAAAGAGCGATCAATCTTGATCATATCGACCGGGAAACGCTTGAGGTAACTCAACGATGAATAGCCTGTACCAAAGTCATCAATCGATAACTGCACTCCCAGCTCTTTTAAGAGACTAATATTAGCAAGTGATACTTTATCGTTCTGCATCAATACTGTCTCGGTAATTTCGATATCAAGTAGCGATGGTGGAAATTGATACTCATCGATCGCCTCGCGAATGACATCAACGAGTGCCTCATCTCGAAACTGCTTACCCGACAGGTTTACCGCCATTCTGAAAGGTGCACCAGTCAATCCAATAATCGCTTTACCCTGCTTGCACGCTGCGTTCAGTATCCAAGCGCCGACATCAATAATTAACCCCGTGTCTTCTAGCAACGGAATAAATTTATCAGGTGCTACCAGCCCCAGATCAGGGTGATGCCAGCGAATCAGGGCCTCTGCACCGACAATACGACCACTCTCCATTGAGACCTGCGGCTGGTAAAATAGCTCAAACTCATTCCGCTCCTGCGCATAACGCAAACTTGTTTCCAGCGACAACCGCTCAAAGGCACGAGCGCCCATATCAGTTGAATAAAACTGGTAGTTGTTTCGCCCGGTATCTTTTGCGCGATACATCGCCGTATCGGCATTCTTGATCAGTGTATTGGCGTCGGTACTGTCATCGGGTGAGATGCTAATCCCGATACTGGCCGACAGGTAGAGCTTCTGGTTATGAATTTCGTATGGCTGCGAAAGCACTTCGATTAGTTTCTCAGCAACCTTCGCCACCGCTTCACTATTTGGCACCTTCTCTAATAGCAGGGCAAATTCATCGCCACCAAAACGGGCCACGGTATCACGGTCACGCACACAGCTTAACAGGCGTGCAGGTACCTTCTGGAGTAGCAGGTCACCCACGCTATGCCCCAGTGTATCATTGATATTTTTGAAGCGATCCAGATCGATAAACATCACCGCACAACGCTGTTCGGCACCGCGCGCCTGCTTGATTGCATTATTGATACGTTCGACTAGTAACACCCGATTTGGCAGGTCGGTCAGGATGTCGTGATAGGCGAGATGATGCAGACGCTCTTCACTCTGCATACGCTCGGTAATATCCTTACCGGATGAAATAAAATGGGTGATCTTGCCATTGCTATCCTTGAGCGGCGAGATAGTTTTCTCTTCGTAATAAAGAGAGCCATCCTTTTTGCGGTTGATCAGCACATTGCGATAAACCTCTCCTCGTAAAATACCGAGCCAGAGCCTCTCATACTCCTTCTTGTCATTTCGTCCCGACTTGATAATCGAAGGGCTATTGCCACACGCCTCCTCTTTACTAAACCCTGTGATCGCTTCAAAGGCAGGGTTTACATATTCGATCACGCCGTGGCGATCTGTAATCATAATCGAATCAGCTGTCTGCTCTAGCGCGCTGGAGAGTTTGGCCATCTCCCACTCTTTCGCCTCGATCGCCTCTTCATGTACCCTGCGCCGTTTAGTAATATCACGAGCACAACCGATAAAGAGCGAACCATCGCGCCCATCCAGCATGCGAATATTTATTTCAACAGGGATCTTCTTACCACTCCTGGTAACATGCACCGTCTCGAACAGACGACTCTTATGTTGCAACACATAATGCACACAGCTCTGCAGTTCATCCTCCATACCGGGAAGATTAATATCCATGGGGGTCATTTCCAATAGCTCATCCTTGCTATACCCTAAACGCTGGCACATCGCCTGATTCACATCGATGAATTTTCCGGGACCATGCTCCGCGCTAATTTTTACCACAAATAACGCATCATTATTACTATCAAAAAGAAGTGAATAGCGCTGCTCAGATTCATCTTTCTCCTGTGAGAGGATATGAGCATTTCGCACAAGCATTCTGGTATAGCGCTGTTCGCGATAGAGAATCAACATCACCAGTAACGTCACCAGAATGCCTGCAGAGAGTATTAACCAGGAGCGCCAGAAAGGCATGGTCGCTAAAAACTCAGTGGATGGCCTGAATAACAACCCCCACTGCTGCCCATGATGATTCAACTCCAGCTCCAGCATCATGTCAGCAGCGTCCCCTGCACCATTATCCCCAGTGGTGAGCAGCCCCTCTTCTACCGTTCGCCCTCGTCGAAAATAGAGCAATGTTCGCTCATCAGGGCTCACCTGATCATATACCCAGACATCAAGGGTAGCATGTGACGAGTCCTGTAGCGCCTCATCAATAAAATCAGCCAGTCGGAATACACCGATCGCATACCCTTCCAGTAGTTTACGGCGAGCCGCAACGGTCTGAGGTACAACATCACCATGATATACAGGCTGGAGGAGTGTATAGGCGTACGGCTCGCCCTCCATGCGCTGTTGCGTGATCCGCTTGCTGACAAGCATTTCTCCGCTATCTCGTGCCTCTTCAAGCACTTCCCGCATCACCTCATCTGAGGCAAGGTCAAACCCTAGCACTCGTTCGTTACCCTCATAGGGCTCTACAAAATAGACAGGGAAATACTCTGCGCGACCCTGAGCTGTCACCAGCTCTCCGCTCGCGCTATTTTCAGTAAAACGAAAATTATCATAACCAGCGCGGCGTGCCTGCGCTTCGTATTCGTGACGCTCAGCATGCGGCACTCTGGGCACCCATTCGAGCGCTCGGGTATCGGCATGTTCAAGTAGCACTGCACTGACAAAGGCAGCGAAAGCAGCGCGATTGGTGGTATCTGATGAGCGGTGAAAATTGGCAATAGAACGCACCGCTTCCTGATGCCTGCCTACTTCATTCTCAATCGCTGAAAAATAAGATGTGGCAACCGACTCAAAACGCGCCTGAAGCCTCTGCTGTTCCCAGTCAAGCACCCAGAAAAAAAGAGCAAAGGAGCAGAGAGAGCCGACAATAAAGATGTATGCTAATACCTTCCCGTCGGATTTTGTTTTCATACTCTTATCTATTGCCACCCTTGCCCACCCCCTGTTTCAGTACCATATAATGGGCCTGGTAGAATCAATGATCACGAACCCCGGTTTTCAACATATTATTGCCCCCTCTACCTTAAAACAAGCATTCATGATACATCGCATGACAGCGCCTCTTCAGGTGACACTTTTCCAGCCTTTACCAACCGAATCAGATCGTCACCCAACGGGACCATCCCGCGCTGTAGCGCCTTCTCGAGAAGTAGCGGCCGATCAGCCTTTATATTGATCAGCCCCGCAATCACCTCATTTACGATCAGCACCTCACTAACTAACGTGCGCCCCTGAAAGCCACTCTGATTACAGCGGTCACAGCCAGTTCCAGACTGGAGAGAATCACTGTCTGAAAGTCTCATCAACGCTTTCGTAGCAGCATCGACAGATACTGGAGTGGCACAGTGGTGGCAGTTCAGCCTCACCAGGCGCTGCGCTAAAATTCCCCGCAGCGTTGCGGCCAGCAGGTAGGGCTTTACCCCCATATCGATTAAGCGCAGCACAGTACTCACGCAGTCATGCGTGTGCAATGTGCTCAACACAAAGTGGCCCGTTAACGCGGCCCTGTTGGCGACCTCAGCCGTCTCACTATCGCGAATCTCACCCACCATAATCACATCAGGGTCATGGCGTAACACACTCCTTAATACACGCGCAAAATCGACCTCGCGTGAGGCTGCCACCTGAATTTGCTCGATGCCGGTCATCTCATATTCCACCGGATCTTCAATCGTGATGATATGCGCCTGCTCTTTCTTAATCTCATTCAGCAGTGCATATAATGTAGTGGTTTTACCCGAACCGGTTGGCCCTACCACCAGCAGTAAACCGCTGCTTTTTGTCAACAGTGCCGCGATCTTTTCCTGGCCTGATTTAGCCAGTCCCAGTCGAGATAATCGCTTTACACCTGTCTCTTTATCCAGGATTCGAATCACCACGCTCTCCCCATCGATGGTGGGAATCACTGAGATACGCAGATCGATATGACGCTTGCCACGCATCAGCCTGATGTGACCATCCTGCGGCTGGTAACGCTCAGCGATATCCATCGCGGCCAGCACCTTGATACGGCTGACCAGAGGGCGGAGCAACGATTTATCCATTGCGCGCGCCAGCTGCAGCTGTCCATCGACACGGTAATAGACCTTAATCCCCGCCTTGCCAGGACGTATATTGATATCCGAGGCGCCACGCACAACACCTTGCAGCACAATTGCACTCAGTAGTCGCACAAGCGGCCGCTTTTTTGCCTGAGCCCCGACCACATTCATCGCTTCCACCTGCCCTCCATGATAGGTGAGTGGCGCAAGACGCTTATCCTTCATCGCCTCATGCTCATCAAAGCGGCTGTAGTATTTGCTCTGCGCCAGCGCGATATCGCGTAGTGGCGCGATCACCGCTTCAAGCTTCAGATTAATAGCAAAGGTCAGCGCCTCAAGGCTGCTCAGGTCCAGCGGATTCTCCATCGCCACTACCAGACGCCTGCCCAGTACCACCAGCGGCATAATGTTATAACGGAGGGCGACTTCAGCCGATATATGCTGCAGCACCTCCCGCGCAATCTCAAAGTCATCAAGCCGAACATACGGAATGCCAAATTTCATCGCCAACGCCTGATAAACCTGCTCCTGCGAAACCAGCCCCTGATCCACCAGCATCACACCCAGACGTTTCTGGATACCTTTTCTCTGCTGCTGCAACAGCTCATCAAGCTGCTGATGGCTAATCAGGCGTTGATTGTTGACAAGAATTTCACCCAACTGACAATTCAACATCGGTCTCTGTAACGAGAGCGCCGTGCACAACTCATCCTGACTCCTGATCACTTCGCCCTGCATCTCCTCTCTCCCTGTCGTCTCTGCCAAGGGCTGTCACTAAACCCAGCTGTTAATCCATTAACACCCCATGATCAGATTAGCACTATTCCCTCACCGGCCTACCTGTAACAAATTCCAGCCGCCATTATTTGCCACCTTGTCTTTCTTACGCTCAAAGTCAAAACATTGACGAGACAATGTTTTACCCGCCTCACAAAGCTAAATTTATGTATCATAAAGATATTTTAGTGGTATTAGCTCCCTAAATGATGCTGAAATACAAACTGGCACACTCCATGCATATTGCCAGGAACGAGCTGGCACTAACGAGGAGGTTCGAAAATGCCCACCCCGCAGACACAACAGAACGACAAGGACATGGTCTATGAACTAGGTAACCTGGCATTGATGTCAGATGCCCTGGAGACTGAGTCGGGACAGGGCGGTTTGAATAGAGCCTTGCAGATCATCAGTGTTCTACAGACCACACTCGACAGCGATGCCCTGATTGAGATCTTCTCACAGGAGATCAGCGTGATGATTCCCCATCACAGCATCCTCTACGAACACCCAGCACAGGGCATTCGGCGTGAAGTTGGCACAGCGGCCAAACACTCCTGCTCCTATCAACTCTCGGCAGCGGGACAATCGCTGGGACAGCTGACAATCACACGCAAAAAGAAATTTGATCGCCAGGAGACGATGCTGTTTGAACACCTGCTCTGTAGCCTGGTCTATCCACTGCGAAATGCACTGCTATATAAAGGCGCTCTGACAGCAGCGTTGCGTGATCCACTTACCGGCGCCAACAACCGCGCCGCAATGAATGCCGCCATCATTCGTGAAATTGAACTGGCACGCCGCCACAACACAACCCTGTCACTCATTGCGCTTGATATTGATCTCTTCAAACAGATCAACGACGAGTATGGTCACACTGCGGGAGACTACATCCTGAAAAGCGTGGTTGAGCGCATCTCAGACTGCATACGCAGCTCGGATATGCTGTTCCGTTATGGCGGCGAAGAGTTCACCATCTTGCTCAGCAATACTGATAAAGAGGGGGCGATGTTACTGGCAGAACGGATTCGCAGAACAATCTACACCAGTAGCTACCAGTATGGTGATGTTTTAATTCCGACCTCTGCCAGCCTCGGTGTCGCCTGTATCAGAGGTAATGATGACGCCAGCACACTCTTTGAAAGAGCAGATATGGCGATGTACGATGCGAAAAATGCGGGAAGAAACTGCGTTAAATTTGCACAGGAAAATTAAAACCACTCTATATTTAACACAGAGAACCACCAGCCACCCAGAAGATGATCCACGGAGAATGCCCGAACCATGCCGGATAAATTCAGGAAAAAACTGTATTGCAAAACAGTCTCACGCACGCTCTTCCTGCTGCCACCGGCTAATTCTCACCGGCTGATCCTCTCCAACTAATCCTCTAAGGAACCACCGATTAACGGCCTCCTCTCTCATCGCGAGCAAAGCGTGACGGAGTGAAAGCCCAGATCCTTCAAAGGCAGCAATCTCGACGTGTGATGAATAGTCTCCAGGCCACCAGCATGGCAGCACATACATTAGCTGAGCGGTGGTCTCTGTTTATTCAGCGTTCTGAGTAACCCGCCCAGTAACAAAATAATAATTGGGCCATACAGAGCCTGAAACTGTGAAATAATAACACTCGACTGAAAAACAGATCGGACAACAAAAAATGATATTAATACTCACCCCAGATACCGACCAGCAAAGTAGCAACTACCTTCGCCTGATAGATCATCTCAACAATCTACCATCTATCGAACACCGCATACATCAGGAGAGAGGGACTCAACAGACGCTCACCGAGATCTACCTGATCGGCGATACACACACTCTTAATTTAGATGAGATGAGTTCACTGCCCTGTGTTGAACGTGCGGTCCGTATCTCAGAAGAGTACCGCGTCCTTGGGCGACACAAAGACGATACGCGCCCCACCTCGTTTGAGTACAACGGCATCACCTTTGGGCAGAATAACCTGAACGTCTTTGCGGGGCTTTGTGCAGTCAATACGCGGGAGCATGTTGAGGCGATGATGAAAGTATTGCAGGAGAACGGCCAGCAATGTACCCGCATGGGGGCCTATAAGCCGCGCACGAACCCCTATTCGTTTCAGGGTTTCGGTAAAGAGTGCCTGCCGTATGTTTTCGAACTTGCCGGTAAATATGGTATCAAAGTTGTTGCAATGGAGATCACCCATGAGAGCCATATCGATGAGATCAATGAGGCGCTGGAGCAGACAGGTAATCCAACGGGTGTGATGTTACAGATTGGCACCCGCAACACCCAGAACTTTGAGCTATTAAAGATCGTCGGCCGTCAGCAGCGACATCCGGTGTTATTAAAACGCGGCTTTGGCATCACGCTGGAAGAGTCACTCAACGCCGCTGAATACCTCGCAAGCGAAGGGAATAGCAAAGTGATCTTTGGGCTGCGCGGAATGAAAACCAACATGGGTGACCCGCATCGTAACTTTGTCGATTTCGCCCATGTACCCGTGGTAAAACGACTCACCCGCATGCCGGTCTGTATCGACCCCTCCCATTCGGTCGGCTCCCGCGATCTCGCACCAGACAACATTCTCGATGTGATGCATGTCACCGCACAGGGGATCATCGCAGGAGCCAATATGGTGCTGGTCGATTTTCACCCCGAACCAAAAGTCGCACTGGTCGATGGGCCGCAGGCACTCACCCTGAAAGAGCTCCCCTACTTTCTTGAAGATATACGCATCGCACGCGACGCCTATGAGCAGCGCGTTGCACTTGCTAAAAAGCACTTTAACTAGCGGATCATAATCAAGCAGGCCACGATTCAGATCGTGACGCGGCTGACATCTGGCCTGCATGATACGCGGTTACAGCTACAACCTATTTTCGGCTTCGGCCGCCTGCTCCAGCTCTTCCTCAAAACCAAATGCGCGCATATTTGTCATGCGCTGAGGGTAGAGAATACCATCCAGATGGTCGCACTCATGCTGTACCACTCGCGCATGAAAA
>Ga0256830_1002620_pt1 | contig 11714 bp, 7 predicted proteins | sample 128326metaG_FD_190537 | JGI IMG/M metagenome (GOLD analysis project Ga0256830, IMG submission 190537) | Hydrothermal vent microbial communities from Lau Basin, Pacific Ocean - 128-326 | ecosystem: Environmental > Aquatic > Marine > Hydrothermal vents | place: Pacific Ocean: Lau Basin | collected...
CAAGAATTTATTCCCTTTTTCAACTAATTCTTTTTGAACATCCGGATGTTTTAGAACATAAAGTAACGCATTCTTAATTCCAACTGCAGTTAAGTCATCAAACCTGAAAATTTCCTTATCCATATCTTCAAAATAAGAAGTGTTGGAAGTCAAGACAGGTTTACCAGTTCTTAGGCAAGTCTTGAGCGAAGCCGAGAATCCACCACCAGCGGGGGATTCTAAGTAAGGAAGAACAATAATATCTGCACACGCTAATGTCTTTATCATCTCTTCTTCCTGTAAATACTCTCTAAAAATAGTTGAATACTTTAAGTGTCCTTCCGCTCCCATAGACAAAAAGAATTTCCTATCGTAAACATCCGACCCAAACTCATGCGGCGGAGAATGAATTATAGCCTGAGCAGAAGGATATTCATTCCTTAAAAGCCCAACCGCCCTCAATACATTAGCAAAGTTTTTCTGGTCTCTGAGGAATCCAAATGAGCCAATCAAGGGGAACCCGGTAAGCGATAAGTTTTTCTTTAGTTCATCAGAATTAAATTGCACGGGTGGCTTACAACCCATGGGAATTACCTGTATGTTAGCTTGAGGAGCATGTTTAAGGAACTTGTCCTTCATACTCTGCCCGTGAACAATAACAGTATCAAAATACGGTAGAAGTAACTTATTGTAGGAAGCTAAGTTAGACCAAGAGTGAAATGTAACAACACTTTTTATCTTCCTTTTCTTTAACTCTTTAAGAACCTTAATTAAGGAGTAGTATGTAGGGAAAAAGGAGTATTCATGTTGAAAGTGGATTAAGTTAAAGTCCTTCTTAAGAATATAATCACTAAAAGATTTCAAATCATTGGAAGGGAAGATAGCGATTTCCTTTCCCGCAACTTTTTCCAAATTTAAAGTCAAATCCTTGGAGTATTCGGCAATCCCGCAATTCTTGCCCCAGGAAGGTACAACCATGAGCATGTTTAGTTCTTTGCCTTTTATGTCAACCGAAGGAACCTGGATTTGGGATTTAGCGTCTGCTAATTTTTTAATCCTATCAGCTGTTCTCTCCCATGTCAGCTCCATAGCATAAGAATAAGCTTTCTTTAGTTTCGCTTTGGTTTTCTTACCACCGGACTTCCAATCCTTATATAAATAGTTTAACTTGCCAATAACATCCTTTTTGCTCGCAATAGCTCGTTTAATCCCATACACTCCGTAAATAAACTCCCCTACCTTTATAAGCTCACCCCGCCCCTTAACAATCTCGGTAGCTGCTGCATAATCAGTCGCCGCCACTATTGGCCTTTGAGTAGCCATAGCTTCCAGAAGTGGCAACCCCCAACCTTCACCCAATGAGTTATTTAAAAGCACATTGGAGAAGTTATAAATTTGGTTAAGTGCGGAATCGGAAATGCCTTTCAGAACAGAAATATCCCTGGTCACCAAGATTCTTTTAGACACTCCCGTTCTCTTAATAAACGGCCATAAATCATAACCTTCGGGGTCTGCAGGGTTGGTGACTAAGAATAAATAAGCATCCGGTTTATCCTTCGCAAACTCGCCAAAGGCTTCAATGGTGAGCGGTAAGTTTTTCCTATCCGTATTTTGCGCCACACTTAAAACCACAAAGGAGTTTTTCAGGTCAACCGCACTTTTTACGTTAGGATTTACGTTTTCCGGAAAGGGGAAAAATGTTTCCTTATTCACTCCCGGAGGTATTACAGTAACTTCCCTCTCTAACCCAAATGTGCGTAGAATAACCTCTTTACCAAACTCAGTGAAACTTGCCACCTTGACAAATAGGTTGATTATATCGCTCCAACCAGGCCGCAGATTTTCCCCATCCACGGTCGTCCACAAAATAGCCTTATTAAATATCTTATCCTGGAATTGCAGGAAAAAGGCAAAATCCCAAATATCACCTATCGCTAAGATTAAATCAGGCTTGAAATCCGCCAGTATAACCCCAAAGTTAGGGTCGTTACCCTTTTGTAATGGGTATATGAAAAACGGATAATCTAATTGTTGAGGGTAGTAATACCACCCTGCTATTCTAACTTCAAAGACTTGACTGAGTCTGGAAGCTGTTTCTCTAACACACCGAGCTAAACCTGTATTTAGAATCGGCGAATCACTTACAATTAAGAGTTTCTTTTTCAAAACCCCCTCCCTTTCTATCTTTCCAATCTTTCCTCAATTATCTTCCTGACCTGTTCCGGGGCACCTACTTTTTCCGCCCTTATCAATAATTTAGCGAGACTCTCCTTATCAAAGTCAACTCGGGTAAGAACATTCTGCAATGCGGGCTTGCTTCTTTTCAGTAGAGAATCCATCTCATTATCTTTGAGCTTGAAAGCCTTTTTCCTGGGAATTACTTGGCCTGTCTCGGAAGATATTTCACCTATCTTACCGGCCTCTACCAAATGCTTTAGTAAAGAGGAATCCATGGGAGGAACCTCTTCACCCGGACCTACCCTAACCGGTTTATCCTTCCCATCTTTACCTCTGTAAGCAAAACTGTCAAGGATTACAAATTTCCCCATTTTTTCACCTCCTTTCACAAATGATGTTTTATTTTAAACAGAAAAAAATAATTTGTCAAGGTAAAAAATCTGCCCTCCTTAATATTTCAAAGGAGAGCAGATTATACCTCAATCATTCAAGCTACTTACTCAACTACATTGGCTAACACATTAGGGTCAGTCCAGGAGCTTCCGAGATAGTAAACCACTCCAGCTGCTCTCAAGATTACCTGTGCTGCAAGGAAGTGGATGTAGTAGGAATCTATCAATGGGTACCCTGCAGTGTTACCAGGAAGCAACTTCAAGCCTTTGCCCGCAGGATTTTTCTTCTGGATATAGTTCACCGGCTTAATAACCTGTGAATCATTCTCACCCACCAGAAGGAAGTAATCATCAGGCATCCACTCGGTTTCCTTCCAGTTAATACCCAGAAGTTTTCCTCTGAACCCTTCCACAGAGATGTTATTCACTACGGTAGTGGGTACGATAAAGTTAGTCTGCGACTGAGCAGCCCAACCTCCCAGGTCTTCTATCTTGGAGATGAAATCTGCATTGCAGAATCCCCAGATATTTCCCTTAAAACCGTGTTCTTTAATGTGTTTCTTGGCCGCTGTGATGTTAGCAAGGGATAAAGTGGAAGAACCTGTAGCCACATAATGAGAGTGACTTGATGTGAAACTATTGGCTCCATAAGAAGGTGGCGCAGTAAGTTTCTCGTAGGTATCAAAACTACCATTGAAAAACCCATCCACTGTTTTCTGAAGCATAGCGTCAAGGATAGTAGCGGTGATTAACGCTCTATCTCGCCCAACAGCTTTCTTGGTAAGCCTCAGAATCTGGTCGGCAGAAGCCATCTCACTGACTAACCAATCATAGGTATAGCCTATACGTAACCCACGTTTCTTGGTATCCTTCTGCTTTTTCCCCAGGACAATTTTCTTAGCTTTCGGAATTGAGCTTTCGCCCAAGTCTTCAAACTTCCACTGCCCGCTTACATCAAACTGGTAAAAACTTTCATCCCAATCCTGACAAAGAAGTGCCCTTAAATCCAGCACTTCTTCCGAATTGTAAACATCAATTATAGGAAGTATTTTCCCATAAAGGATTTCATTCAAGTCTATCCCATCGGTTGTCATATATCCTATGTTACTCGGCATTTAATTCACCTCCTAAACTTGCTGTAAATCTATATCTACCAACACTTTATCACTTGCGAGAGCCAAGCCTACAACCTGGGTGCCGGAAGTAGCAAACTTGCCATCTTCGCCCAAGTACACCTTAGCTCCGGGAGTAAGTGTTACATAGTCAACATCAGTTACTAATCCTGCTCTATCTACCCTAACATACTGATTCATTCCAGCGGTTTTAGTTCCAGCGCCGGAAGCGAAAGCAATCCCATGTGCCCAATAGGAACTTGAGTGGTCTGCGAGTCTTCCTTCACCGTTGGAATCCACGTTGACTAAAGTACCCTGACCAACTGAGACACCTGCCTTCAACTTCACATTGAAAGAACTTCCAAGATTTGCTATATTAGGCATTCAGCTCACCTCCATTACTCTTTCTGAGTAGAGGGAATTCTTATCCCCCCTAACTCTGCTGCTTCTTTTTTACTAAGAGTTTTTCCTTTCAATCCTGACCCAGCCCCTTCACTTAGAAGAGGCGCAACAGTCAGCTTCTTCTCTATTAAAGCCTCACTCTCTTCCAGAGTAAGCGGTTCGCCAGAGAATATTTTCTTGAATATGGGTTTGATAACTTCCCCATCATCAGGGGAATAAGTCTTCTCTACCATATCAGCCCACTTTTCTTCAACCTGCTTTTCGATTTTTTCGTTCTTCAGCTCTTTCTCAATTTCCTCTATCCGTTTTGCAAGCTCTTCTTTCTCTTTCAAAATACGGGCTTTTTCGGCTTCCTTCTCTTCCACCTCTTTCGCTTTAGCAACCAGGGATTCCTTAAGACTATTCTCAACAGCTTCTTTAGCCTTTTCAATCATAGCCTGAACTTCATCCTCTGTGTATTGCTTTTTCACACCGGAAGGCTTCGGATACGGATATTTCTGTGCTTCTTTCCGCTTCTTCCACTCTTTAGCAGCTTCAGCCATGCTCATCCCTTCCTTCATCCTTTCTTTGACGAAATCGGTATAAGCAGACTTTTCCACTTCCTCTACGCCCAACACTTCTGCTAAAACATCCAAATCTTTCTCAATAACTTCGGGAGAATGCGGGTATGCGGATTTCTTTGCCTCAGCCTTCTCAATCAACTGATCAACCAAGTCAATGGTCTCATCATCAGCCTTCTCTCTGATAGACTTAAGTAAAGAAATCTCGGCATCCATTGCATCTTCCCATTCTGCCTTAGTTAAGATATTTTTCAATTTCTTAACACCTCCTTTTAAAATTGTTTTTCCCCCAATTCCACTATTAGAATTGATTCCTGGAATTGACACATTCTTTCTATCTTTCGAGGGAGAACCCTCAACAGGAATTACGCCGCCCGAATCCTCAAAATTAAACAGGGCTTTCTGGACATACCATCTTAAAGCTTCTGCTTTAGGTTGGGCGGGCACAGTACACAATGAGACCTCAAAAAGCCTCATCTGTCTTATTTCATTGATAGCCTGTTTAGTTCGCCTATCAAATCTTTTGACTGCATCAAGTATCTTCCCCCTAATAGAGAATTTATTGATAACCCCCTCTTTTATTTGCGACCAGATGTCCTTGGCCGTCTTTGAAACCATCACCTTAACCCATAGAGCCACTTCATTACCTATTTTCTTAACTTTACAGTCAAGAACCTTCCCTATGGGACGGTTTAAATCGTGATTAAAAAGAACGGTAGAACTTTGCAATAAATCCTTCTCTGAAAGTCGCCATGCCTGGGGCGTAACATTATCTCCTTCTAAGTCTATCCCCTCGGCACCGGCATACCCCTCAACTATCCATAACCCCTCTTCCTCGTGGGCTTTCTTAATATCTAAAAATGAATCAAACGGAATATCAAGCATGTTCAAACACCTCCGCAGAAAACTCTATTTCTGGCAAATTTTTTACTTTAGGTTCTTCCACTCTTTCAAACGTCCATAGTTTGGAGCTATCTGATTCCCTATAGGCGATGAATAAACCCTTCATTCTTTTCCCATGGACATTAAATTTTTTGAAAATATCATCATCTTGAATAACTTCGCACGTTCCCTTATCTTCAATGATAAGAAATGCCGGGGTTGCTCTGCTGGGATTTAGAGGCGTCCTGAAGGGGATACTTCGTCTCTTCCATTCCGAATAAGAAACTCTACCTTTAGGTGGTAAAAATTCCAGGTTCATAACCTTCTTATCCTTACAAGGTTTAATCTCAGCCGTGGTCTTTTTTACCTTTGAGGGGTCATTCCACAAGACAAAATGAATTAACTCAGGGGAGCCTGTATCAACTCTAAAGTCCCAATGTTCCGAACTCCACCCTCGCCTGATAACTATAGGCCCTCTAAAAACATGGTGATGCAGCACAAATTTACCCGAGGATACTTTCTCAATAAACTCCTCGGAAAATTTAAGAAACTCCCCTTCTTCTATCTTGCTTAGAATCCGCTTTTGAATCAAATCTTTATAACTCATAACAAAAAAAAGAGGTCAAGTCGTAAGACTCAACCTCTGATTCTCTCAGCCAGTTTAATTTATTATATCATATTTACAAGGCTGGTGTTAATCTTATCCAGAAATTCATCACTATCTTTAATCTCATAAACCTTGAGCATGTTTTCTATATCCTTTTTCATGCCCGGGTATAAACTTGATAACATTTTATACTTATTGTGTTCTTTAAGCCAGCTAACCAAATCATCTCTCATTCGCCTTGCAGAATTCAAATCCTTCGCCTTCCAATATTCAAGCTTATTAGGGACTAAATCCTTAACCCATTTCGGTAATGCAGAATGTCCCAGGGGTGGAATCCATTTCTTCTCAATGGCTCTCTCTGAAAGCACGTAAGGCATCTGGTCAAGGGGTTGAAAACAAACCCAGAGAATATCAGACCTTTCCGGCGCTTCCGGAATATTTGCAGGCGGTAACACTTTACCAACCCCCTTCCTTACCCAGTGAGTCAATTGCCTAAAGACTAACCGGCCTTTTAATTTACCTCCGAAGGGGAAGTACTCATGGAAAAACGGCTTCTGTGTTCCAAAATATAAATAACCTCTATCCATAATATGGAATACGCCAGGATAGTTTTTGGTACTCCCGGGTTTTCCAATAGGAGCAACTCCTTCAATATCCAACCAATCCTCTGGTTCAGGACTCTTTTCTTGGCTGCGTAACTCTGTCTGAACTATATTCCCCGCCGCTGTCTTCCTAAACTTAAACCGGCCGGTTTTCCAATTTATCTTTGAAATTTCAGGTTTAGCATCCCAGTACTTAGCTTCTTCAAGGGTTAACACAGGTTTTTTAACCACTCCTTCAATCAAATCATCTACCGTCCACCCTATTAAATATCCCGGAATTACATCAGCAATCCTAATATCGGTATGAACAGTACGTCCCCGCCAATGGTGATGAACAACATATCTACACTTCTTTCCCTCCGGGGGTAACTCCATATAAGGGTTTTGTGCCGCTTTGTAAAGAATATTACCGTCAAGGGTGATAATTTTTTCTTGCAGACACCTATTTGACTTGGCTTCCTTAACCGCCTCATCAAGATTAAATACTTTGGTATCGGTTTTCTTAATAAATCGTGGCACCCAGATAGAGAGAGAATATTTCCCGTTAGGCCACTTCTCTAAGTTTAGCGTCTCCCCTTCCAATAAAAATGTATCTCCCTTCTTTAACCGGGCAACCGTAGAAAAGGTTTTCCCCAAATGAACTAACCCATCTTCTCCAACCTTATCCGCCTTATATTTACGTCCATCCTTTAGACTATAATAGTAATTCCGGATTCCTTTGATCCTGGTTTCACTAACCCCAGTAACCATAACATTAACAGCGAAGGAGTTATGATACTTCATCATCCCAGACCTAATGCCCGCCAAATTATATTTAAAGTTATGTATTTTCGCAACTGCCCCCTCGCTCGCATAAAGCTTGGACATCCTTATCGTTTCTCTTTTCAACTGTGCCCTATTTTCGCAAGGAATGTGTGGGATTAAATTAAACACCTTTTTCACATCCGGATGTTCTTCCTCCCTCTGGGGGAAATTTAGATGTTTAAGTATTTCCCATCGTAAAGAAAAAGGTAAATTATGAATATCCCCTAAATTAACCTTAACTTTACGAGGGATTTCTTCCGCTTTAACTTCCTCCCCTTTAATCTTAGCAACCAAATCAGAAGGCAAATCTCCCTCAAACCATAAAACATCAAATACATTAGCCACCAAAGTATCATCTTTAACCTCTTTAGAATGAATCCTACCGGCAACATCCTCCCTCGGCTGGTGGACTCCATCTATATAGGACTCAATCTCATGGTCTAAAATCAATCGTTCAGCATTAAATTTCCTAACCGCTTCTACTATCCTGGGAACACTTTCCGTTATATTAGTGCCATCCTCTGACCAGACAGTGACCTTATCACCATTTTTGTGTGTTAAACCTCTAAAACCGTCCCGTTTAGCAGAGTTGAAAACAGGGAAATCCTCATCCTTAAATAAAGATAAAAAGGTCTCAACAGTTCCTCTTTGTGATGGAAAGTACCCACGAACGGGTTTCAAAGGCAAGAAAAACTCACCCAAAGTTATTTTATCAGCTTTCTTAGCCCGTGCCGCCATTTCCTCGGCATTTTTATTCTTTGCCCTTACCATTGCCTTGGTTACATCCGTTTTGCCACTCACGGGCTTCTCCGTAGGTTTAGAGGTAGGTTCTGACCCAAGGTGAAACACCTGGTTATCCTTATTCACTCGTGAAACGGTTAAATCAGCAATGGGGATATAAGAAGTAAAAGGCCCGCTAAACTCATCAGCAGGATGGAAGGAAAACCTTTTCCAGTATTTTGCGGGGAAAGCCCTTAAAAACCTCCATATAATAATTCTCCCTAATCGTGATTCCATTTCTTCTTTTGACCCCTGAAAGACAACATCAATATCATTTTCTGTCTCTCCAATGGTAGCCAATGAACCTACAATGGCAAGAATATGCCTAACCCCAAACTTATCCCACTCTAAAAATGGTTTAATCTCCTCAAGGGTGATTCTTTCTCCCTTCTTCTCACCCGAATGCTGCGCCGGGGCTAAGACGATTTTGGTAAATTCATCCAGTTCATCTTCACCCTCATGTTTATACCCTTCCTGGCTAAATCTTTTTACCAAGTCAATGTGTTTCAATATCAGTTCATTTTCATCTTCTACAACGCTTCCAAAAGCTGGCCTCATTGCCTTACGAAAACTTAAATGCACATCATTATGCCTAAATAACAATTCCGCCCCGGAGCTAATGGCTTTCTTGACGGATTTTGCCCCACCCCACTTATAAACCATTCCATCAGTAGCTAAAACCAAGGTAAGCCCGAACTCATCGCCCAACTTCTTTAATTGCGCCTTTAGCTCATCATCCCCCATTTTAATTGACTCTTCCCCATGATGCGTTACCAAAACAATTTTACAACCAGATTCTTTCACCCAGGCTAATTGATTTTTTAAACTCTTATGCCCGTAGCTTCCCTCCTCACTCTCATGCACCTTATCTTCAAGCAAAGATGACCCGTCAGCAATCCACAAATCAATATTCTTTAAATACTTTTCCCTATCTTTTTTAGTAATTGAAAGAACATCGGTGGCAGAAAAGATTGTAAAGTCACCTAACTTAATTCTAAAAGCGGTCATAGGCGCACGAATAGAATGTAAAACTGGAATGGGGAGGATTTTAAAAGCGCCTAAGTCAAATTCTTTATAATAATCAAAAGGTTTAGGGTCTATCCCTAAATTTTTATCCAACCTCTGGATAGAATCATTACTCATAACCACTGTCCGGAAGCCCAAAGACCCAACATGGTCAGGGTGGACATGCGAAAGCAAGTAAAAATCTGCCATTATTTTACGGTTTGACTCATTCTGCTCCCTTCCTAAATCCAAGAGTAAACTTTGATTATTGTAAGTAAAATATATGCCAGTATGGTACTTATGTGTAGCCGAAGATTCTTCTACATATCCCCTAGTGCCTAAGAATTTAATTCCCGGTTCTGTTTGTGCTATCTTTTTAACCCCGGTATCTTCTTCCAGGATAGCAACCTCTTCGGGAGAAAGCCTCTCGGAAACTATCCCCCACAATTTCTGGTAAGCCGCCGTACCATCTTCAGGTTTAATCCGATATTTCCAGCCCTTTTCCTTTTTAACCCTGGCAATCTCCTTAAAAATCTTGAGCGCTGTTTGAGCAATTTCTGCTTCGGAAAACTTAATGCTCTTATCCTTATCCAAAAGAGATGCAAACCATCCCACCACTATTCTTAAATCATCCTTTAACCTTTTCCAATCAGATTCACTCTTCACATGGGGATTATAATTGTGAATATCCTGTATCTTGGCTATGTCATCTTTCTCAACTTCTCCTTCCGGATTGACCTCGGGGATGAAAGCCCTCCCTTCCTTTACTTCTTGTGAGAACTTTAAAGGATTATCAAAAACCTTTTTCACTTCAAAAGGGTAGAGGTATATTATATTCCTAATCCCCCATTTATTTAAAAACTCCTCCTCCGAAACACCATGTAGTTTATAAGTTTTAACAAATCCATCCCAATTTATTTGCTCGGGATTTTTAAGGACTATAACACCCCAAACCAGCCCCTTGGAGACTAAATAAAGCTCCCGTCCAACCATTTGGGCGAAATTCAAAAAGTGGACAAAATGGGTTCTCTCCCCGGTAATAATAGCTTTTATGACCTCCCGGGGAAATATTATGCCACTTTTGATGATTTCGTTCATTTTATGAAATTGAAGGCTCCGTAAACCTTCTTAGCAGACCCAGAGTTATTCGTGAGCACTGGGTGAAGTTTATACCCACTCGGCACCTCAATAGGGATAGCAAAAACAATCCCATCTACAGAAGTTGTGCGGGGAATAAAACCAGAAATAGGCGTCTTCCAAACGCTATCATCCGCTTTCAGTATTTCTAACTTAAACCTATCTGAATCGTCAATAACCGATATAACAAATGTAACAGAGCCCAGCCACTTTTTCTCCGTTAGAGTTGAGGTAGTATCCTTATCACCTACCGTAGCATCAGCAGTTATTAAAAACCCGTTAGCCTCAGAATCAGAGGCCTCGGGGAAGTAATATCGCTGTGTTTCTTCCCAAGCTCGTCCAAAACTTATTCCCATTATTTATCACCTCCTTCGGGGCGTCCGGGGAATCCGGTTTGCCTAAAAGTTTTATTATCAGCCTTTCCCTTGACAGATTGTTTAAACCTGGTAGGAACATTCTCTTCAAATAACTCGGTTTGTTTCTTCTCCCGCTCTTCTTTAATCCGAGCTAATTCAACCTTTTTATCCAGGTTATGGTATTTAAGAAGCGTTTCAGAGCTTACCCGTCCCATCTCCGCAATTGACCTGATAGCTTTCTTAAACTCCGCTGTCTGAGTATTTAGGGGGTTAAATATCATATTTGGAATCACGGAAAACCTGTTTTTGTTCCGCTTAATTATCCAGCTTGCCAGCGACTCCCAAAATCGCTTAACATGATTTAACCTTATATTCTCCAGCATTTGTTCAAAATTAGCCGTATTGATGTCGGTAAAATCCATTCTCTGCCCGAGAGGTGCAATCAGAATTCCGAAAGCCAGGAAAATCTCCATAATAGATTGGGTATATTTTTCACCATTTATTAGAGCAGTAACATCTGGCATTTTTAGGTTTAATTTGTAATAATAAGGATGAAAAATCTGCATTATGGGCCCCCGGGTATCTGACGTGATTGCCTCCTGTGCATACTCAACTGAGGATTTTTCAATAAGAGCACCACTTTCATCATACTTAGCCGGCATAGGCTGGTTAGGTAGTTCTTCTCCACCATCAGGAGTCTTTATCTTGGTATTATCCCCAATTTCCCAGTCTATTATGTAATTGATAATCCCGTCTAAAATAGCTATATCAGCAGCTCGCAATGACTGTCTTAATACCAGCATATCGTTTAATCCGGTAAAAGGTGGTGTGGGATATAAACCTTGGCCTACCTCCACATTCTTCCCCAAAATCAATGCCGTGTTATCACCCGGAGTCCAATTGTATTTTATTGCAAAG
>Ga0256830_1002621_pt1 | contig 11711 bp, 13 predicted proteins | sample 128326metaG_FD_190537 | JGI IMG/M metagenome (GOLD analysis project Ga0256830, IMG submission 190537) | Hydrothermal vent microbial communities from Lau Basin, Pacific Ocean - 128-326 | ecosystem: Environmental > Aquatic > Marine > Hydrothermal vents | place: Pacific Ocean: Lau Basin | collected...
GCCTCGAATACCCGCGGCCTGGGAGGGGGCGCCGACGCCTCCACCGGCCGCCCCTCCCGCTGCCAGCGGGGCCAGCCCCCGTCCAGGAGGGCCACTTCCCGGTGTCCCAGCCAGCGCAGCAACCACCACAGGCGCGCCGCCATGGCGCCGAAGGTGTCATCGTAGACCACCACCTGCACCCCGGCCCCGATACCCCAGCCTCCCAGCTTCTCCGCCAGCACGGCGATATCCGGCAGGGGATGGCGGCCGGTACCGGGGCCGGGGGGGGAGGACAGGTCCTCCTCCAGGTGCACGTAGCGGGCGCCGGGGATGTGACCGGCGGCGTGGGCCCGCCGTCCCGCGTCGGCGTCGGTCAGGGTGAAGCGGCAGTCGCAGACCACCCAGCCCGGATCTTCCAGATGGGCGTGCAGGACTTCGGTGGTGACGATCGTCGTGTAGGCCATGCCGGAACAAACCTCGCTCAACCAAACATCCCGTCGGGCACCGCGGGCATGCGCCCCGCTCGCGGCGCGTTGCATCGGGCCGGCGACGGACTCTTTCGGCGGCCCGCCGAGGGGGCGCGTGGCGATCGGGGCCCGGGGCCGACCCGCACGGCGACCGCTTCCCGTCCCGCCGGGCGGTTCAATAACCGCCCTTGCGGCGGGACTCGGGCAGGCCGGCCACCCGCCCCCCCTGCTTGGACGGATCCTTGGGGAACAGGTCGTAGATGTCCTTCTGCGCCAGCCGGCGCCCCCATTTCTCCTGCATCGCCTTGAGGATCTGCCGGGTGTTGGGCTGGTGCTGGTTGTTGTTGAGGTACTCGTCCCGCAGGTAATTGATGATGTCCCAGTGCTGCTCCGTCAGCTCGATGCCTTCGAGTTCGGCGATGTGCCGCGCCACGTCCTCGGTCCAGTCCTCGAGATTCAACAGGAAACCGTTGGCGTCTGTCTCAATGGTTTTGCCGTTGACTTCGTAGGGCATGCTCGACAGTCCTCCTGGGTCAGGTTCGGGTTGAAGAATACTGGCAAAAAAAAGCGCGCCCGGTGGCGCGGTGCCACCGGCGCGCCGGATGATCAGTCCTCCACGCTGGCGATGCCCTTGTGGGGCACGAAGATGCCGCAGCCGAGCAACCGGTGCGGCCCCAGGCCCGCCTGCTGCAGGCGGATGGATTCCTCCGCCTTCAGGTCCGCCAGCATCAGGCTGCGCGTGCCAAGCGGCCCGGCGGGCGTGCCGAGCGCCGCCGCCCGGCCGGGCAACATCTTCCGGGGGCGGATGCCGAGGGTTTCCAGTGCCCGGGCCGCCGCGGCGAGGAAATTCTCTTCGTTTTCCCCGTCGTTGGCAATGACGTAGCGGGAAAAGACCGTGGGCCGGGGGCTCAGCAGGCGGACACCGGCGTCCCCCACCTGCAACCGGTGGCCGTCGATGTCCAGCTCGCGGCCCACCAAGGCACGGGCGTCTTCCAGGGATGCCTTGGGCAGGCGCAGGACCAGCTTCGTGCGGCGCGAGGGGTAGAGCAGGCCGGTCTCCGGTCGCATCCAGCCATTACCCGAAGCGGCGACGTAGACGGGATGGATGCCGGCACCGGGGACCTCGGCGAGCCAGGGCAATACCGCGAGCACCGCCTCCCGGAGGGCATGCTGGTGATCCACCGGCAGGGCGCGGCAACGGACCGCGAACACCAGGTCCACCACGTCGTCCGGGACCCGCCGGATCTCGGGCGCGTCATCCTCTTGCCAGTAGACGCCGATCATCAGTTCACCGGCAACTTCGCCCAAATGGCCTCGCGGTCGATCCACCAGTCGTCCTGGACAAGGACATCCACTACGTTCCGCATGCGGGGCAGGAACTTCTCCGGGTCGTGCAGCTCCAGCCGCTCCATCCACTGGTCGAACTGGGCCTGGTCCTCCACGTTGCTGTGGCGGCGCGCCACGGTGGCGAGCAGCTTGCCGGTGAAGAACTGCAGGTCCTCCTTCTCCTTGCCCTGGCTGCGCAACTCCACCACGTAGTGGGCAGTGGCCGCCGCCACCGCGGCACCGTCGGCATCGTCCGGGGTCTCCTCCACCACGTGCTGGAGCATGGCCACGCTCAGCTCCGGGTCGATGGGGAAGGTCACGGCCAACCAGATGCCCTGCCCCAGGGCGGCGAGGGACTCCGGCTGCTCGGCCCGGTAGAGCAGATCGCAGGCGATGACCGCCTGCTCCCACGCCTCGTCCCCGGCAAAGACCTCGAAGGCCTCCCGGGCGCTGTTCCAGGCCTCCTCCCGCCGGCCCAGGTCCAGGAGCAGGCGGGCGGCATCCAGCTGCAGCTCCGCCTTGGCCGCCGGTGCGTGCCCCGGGGGCAGCTCTGCCATGGCACGCTCCACCTCCAGCAGGCGGCTCTCCAGCAGGGCCGTGGCGGACTGGGCGTCATCGGCGTCGTCGGCGTCCAGGAGGCCAGCGTCATCTCTCAAGTATTTCATCTCTTTCGTCCCGCCCCGGTGGGGCTCGTTGGTCGGTGGTTCGGATTCGCTCCAACAGGGGATTGGAAGGGGCCGCCAGCGCCCCTTCGCGGCGCCCTCACCGCTTGCTGTCCGTCAGCGGGTCACCGAATGGATGCCCACGAAGGCCCCCTCCAGCACGTCCTCCCAGTTGTTGGGCGTGTCCGGGTAAGGCGGCTTCACGTCGATCCGGAAAAAGAGCTCGCCGCTGGTCCGGGCCTTCTCCTCCACCACTGCCTTCAATTGGTCAAAGGTCTCGATGTCGTGGTGCTGGAGCAGGATCTCACTGAGGTACAACATGACCGTCCTCCGGTTCGAGCAACCGATGCCAGTGCGTGTCACGCACCCGCTCGTGGTAACGACCGCGGTAGATCAGGCGCTGTTGCTCCGGTGAGTCACCATCGACGAAGGCGCTGCGGTCATGCAGCACGTTGTTGCAGATGATGCCCTCCCCGGCCTCCAACCGCAGCCGGTAGACATGGGGACCGCCCGTGCCCAGATAATCCTCCAGCCAGCGCACGGCGCGCTGGACCCGGCGGTCCTCCTTCCAGCGTATGCTGCGGACCCTCGCCGTGTACCGCATATGGAGGTCGCCGGTCACCGGATCAATACTGAAGACCGGGCCGGTCTCGGCGGGCCGGCAGGCCTCGCCGGCCTCGGTGTTGGCGGGGATGGTGAGGGCATCCGGTGCCATCAGGACCCGCACGTGCTCGGGATCCGCCTCCCGCATGTGGATATAGAGGATCTCCGGGTCGAGCAGCCGGTTCCACCCCCCCTCCGGCGCCGGCCGCACGCAGTGCAGGGCCATGGCCCGGATCCGGCGGGACGGGGGATTGTAGTACCCGTCCGTGTGCCACAGGAGGCGCTTGTTCGAATAGGGGATGTACCCCCGCCCCTGTTTCTCCGGCGTCACCCGCAAGGCGCTCAAGCCATCTTCCCCCGCCAGGAGGTTCCGGTCCAATCCCCGCAGCCCCATCTGGGCGGCCAGGGCGCGCAGGCAGCGGGGGCCGCCGTGGTCGGGGGCGCGGTAAATAACCATATTAGTCCTACGGATTACATCCAGCATGGCCTCCGCCTCCGCCTCCGACAGCCGCTCCGGGTCCGCCACCTCCACCCGCAGGTCCGCGGCCGACCCCGGACATGCGGCGAGCTTGCGGTCCCGCCAGCGCCGGTACAGATCCGGATCGCCGTCGGGATCGAAAGGGGTCTGCGCCGGGCGCGGAAGGTCTTTCTGGCTGCCTCGCATCATTCGAGTGAACCTTGGCCGGGGACAGGCGGACTCTATAGGTTGGCTCCCGGCTTGAAAAGCTTCCCCTTGGGGGGACGGGTGCATTTTCCGCCCGGGCGGCTTATAATACCCCGCCACTGCCCGTGATATTATATAACTTCTTGTTTTTTAAAGATAAAATCTTCGCCCTCCGCGGTGCCGGGGCATCCACGAAGGGCCCTTTGCGACTATCCCCTATGGGAGGGGTAAACCCCTTTCGCGCCCCCCCAAGAGAAAGGTTTCCGAGCTGCAACCCCTTGTCTAGACTGTGCCGGTCAGGAACGTTGGGATCGACCATGGCATGACCCGCGGCCATACCGCCGCCCCTGCCGGCCCCGGCGCCGGTGAGAACCGAACATCACGCTATCTCGCTAGGAGGTAATCCAGTTATGGCTGAGCAAAAACCGAAGGATCCGACCCGGCACGCGACTTACCTGCCGCCCATGTCGGAGAAGAAATCCAGCAAGCCTTTCCACGAGACGCCCATGCTGGACGAACTCGAGAGCGGGCCCTGGCCGAGTTTCGTCACCGGCCTCAAGCGCCTGGCCATGAACAATGACATGATGGTCGACCTGCTGGGCCAGCTGGAATACTCCTACAAGACCCGCCTGGGCTACTGGAAAGGCGGTACCGTCAGCGTCTTCGGCTACGGCGGCGGCATCATTCCCCGCTTCACCGAGCTGATGGACGAGAACGGCGAGCCCATGTTCCCCGAATCCAAGGAGTTTCATACCATTCGGGTTCAGCCGCCGGCCGGCAACCACTACACCACCGACATGCTGCGCCAGCTGTCGAACTCCTGGAACAAGTACGGCTCCGGCCTCATCGCCTTCCACGGCCAGACCGGCAACATCATGTTCATCGGCACCACCACCGAGAACACCCAGCATTTCTTCGACGAGATCAATGAATATGGATTCGATCTCGGTGGGGCCGGACCCTGCGTGCGTACGGCCATGTCCTGTGTGGGGGCGGCCCGCTGCGAGCAGTCCTGCACCAACGAGCACAAGATCCACCGCTTGCTGGTGAATAATTTCATCGACGACATGCACCGCCCGGCCTTGCCCTACAAGTTCAAATTCAAGGTCTCGGGATGCCCCAACGACTGCATGAACTCCATTCAGCGCTCGGACTTCTCCGTGATCGGCACCTGGCGGGACGACATGAAGGTGGACCAGGACGAGGTGAAGAAGTACATCGAGTCCAAGGGCCGCAAGTATGTCATCGACAACGTCATCAGCCGCTGTCCCACCAACGCCCTGTCCCTGGACGACGACGACAAGCTGCACGTCGACAACCGGAATTGCGTGCGCTGCATGCACTGCATCAACGTCATGACCAAGGCCCTGTCGCCGGGCGACGACAAGGGAGTCACCGTCCTCATCGGCGGCAAACGTACGCTCAAGATCGGCGACCTGATGGGTACGGTCATCGTGCCCTTCATGAAGCTGGAGACGGACGAGGATTACGAGAAACTCAAGGAGCTGGCGGAGAACACCATCGACTTCTGGGCCGAGAACGCCCTGGAGCACGAGCGCTGCGGCGAGATGATCGACCGCATCGGCCTGGTGAACTTCCTCGAAGGGATCGGCGTGGACGTGGACCCGAATATGGTCAACTACCCGCGCACCAGCTCCTACGTTCGCATGGACACCTGGGACGAAGAGGCCGCCAAATGGAAGCAGCGTAAGGCTGCCGGCTGACATCCGTGGGCACCCGCGTCAAGGCCCGCTCGTTGGCGCGAGCGGGCCTTGACGTAAGGGGACCCTGCGACCGAGGAATTTACTCAAGATTTCTGGATTCAGGAGGTAGAGATGAACGAAAAGGCGACTCCGCGCTCACCCATCGAGTCCGGCTGCCCTGACGGCTTCCAGTACATGCACCCGGTCTATATCAAGAACTATGGCCGGTGGAAGTACCATGACCGCCCCCGCCCCGGCGTCCTGCACCACGTCGCCGAGAGCGGCGACGAGGTGTGGACCGTCCGCGTCGGCACCCAACGCCAGCTCGGCCCCTACGAGATCAATCTCCTTTGCGACATCATCGACAAGTATGCGGACGGCTACGTCCGCTTCACGATCCGGAGCAACATGGAGATCTCCGTCACGGATGAGTCCAAGGTCGAGCCCCTGATCCAGGCCCTGGAGGATGCCGGCTACCCCGTGGGCGGCACCGGCAACTCGGTGACCATGATCTCCCATACCCAGGGCTGGCTGCACTGCGACATTCCCGGCACCGACGCCTCCGGCGTGGTCAAGGCGCTGATGGACGAGCTCTACGAGGAGTTCGTCAACGAGCGCATGCCCAACCGCGTGCACATCACCACCTCCTGCTGCCAGATCAACTGCGGCGGCCAGGGGGATATCGCCATCAACGTGCAGCACACCAAGCCGCCCAAGATCAACCACGACCTGGTGGCCAATGTCTGCGAGCGGCCGTCCGTGGTGGCCCGCTGCCCGGTGGCGGCCATCCGGCCTGCCATGGTCAACGGCAAGCCGTCGCTGGAGGTGGACGAGAAGAAGTGCATCTGCTGCGGCGCCTGCTTCCCCCCCTGCCCGCCCATGCAGATCAACGATCCCGAGCACACCAAGCTGGCGATCTGGGTGGGCGGCAAGAACTCCAACGCCCGTTCCAAGCCCATGTTCCACAAGCTGGTAGCCGCCGGCATCCCCAACAACCCCCCGCGCTGGCCCGAGGCCGCGGAGATCGTCAAGAAGATCCTGCGCGTCTATCAGCAGGACGCGCGGGACTGGGAGCGTGTCGGGGACTGGGTGGAGCGCATCGGTTGGCCCCGCTTCTTCGAGCTGACCGGGCTGCCGTTCACCAAGTTCCATGTGGATAACTGGCGGGGCGCCCGTTACACCCTCAACGCCTCGGCCCACATCCGCTTCTAACCCAAGATTCGGAACCAGGGATCATCGAATGAAATTCGGCATTATGGTGAATGAAGGGCCCTATACCCACCAGGCGGCGGACACGGCGTACCATTTCGTCAAGGCCGCGCTGGACAAGGGCCACGAGATCTACCGTGTCTTTTTTTACCACGACGGGGTCAACAACGGGACGCGCCTGACGACGCCGCCCCAGGACGACCGCAACATCGTGGAGCGCTGGAGCAAGCTCGCCGAGGAGCACGGCCTCGACCTGGTCGTCTGCGTGGCCGCGGCCCAACGCCGCGGCATCGTCGACCCGGACGAGGCCAAGCGGCATGGCAAGGATGCCGACAACATCGCGCCGGGATTCCGGATCTCCGGCCTGGGCCAGTTGATCGAGGCCGGCATCCAGTCTGACCGGCTGGTCGTATTCGGCGATTGAGGGAGGGCAGATGAGCGAAGAAATGGGCGGCGAGGGCGCCGTCAAGAAGTTCATGTACATCAACCGCAAGGCGCCTTACGGAACGATCTATGCGCTGGAGTCCCTCGAGGTCGTCCTCATCGGTGCGGCCTTCGATCAGGACGTCAGCCTGGTCTTCATGGACGACGGCGTCTACCAGTTGAAGAAAGGGCAGGACACGGGGGGGGTGGATATGAAGAACTTCTCCCCCACTTACCGGGCCCTGGAAGGCTACGACGTGGAGAAGCTCTACGTCGAAAAGGAATCCATGGAGGCGCGCGGCCTGACCCCCGACGACCTGGTGGTCCCGGTGGAGGTCAAGACCAGTGGAGAGATCAGCGCCCTCATGGAGGAACAAGACGTCATCCTCAGCTTTTGATATAAGAGGCCACGGACCATGTTGCATACGGTGAACAAATCACCCTTCCAGGCGAACTCGCTGTTGAGTTGTTTGCGCGTCGCGAAGGAAGGCAGTGCCATCTTGCTGATCGAGGACGGCGTCTATGGCGCCCTCAAGGGCACCCAGGCGACGCCCACCTTGGAGGAGGCGCTGAAGAAACACACGGTCTACGCCCTGGAACCGGACCTGCTCGCCCGCGGCGTGCGGGAGCAGCTCCACGAGGGAGTCAAGACCGTGGACTACGGCGGTTTCGTCGATTTGGTGGCCGGGCACGACACCGTGCAGGCTTGGTTATAGTTCACACAATCATCTTGCTAGATGAGGAGTACACACCATGGCAACTATTGAAGTAGCGGGTAAGACCATCGAGGTCGACGAGGAGGGTTACCTGGTCAATCGTGAGGACTGGAGCCCCGAGGTGGCCGAGGCGATGGCCAAGGAAGACGACTGCCAGCTGACCGATAACCACTGGGAAGTGATCAACTTCCTGCGCGAGTACTACGACGAGTACCAGATTGCGCCGGCGGTTCGGGTCCTGACCAAGGCCATCGGCAAGAAGCTTGGCGCCGATAAGGGCAACAGCAAGTACCTCTACGAGCTGTTTCCCTATGGTCCGGCGAAGCAGGCCTGTAAGTACGCGGGTCTGCCCAAGCCGACGGGCTGCGTGTAAGATCTGGTTCCACAACGCAACGGGTGGGGACACCCACCCGCGCGTTGATTTCAGGGAGGGGTGCGTGCACCCCTTTCCGCGTTCGCAAACTGGAATCCTATTGACCGGGAGACCTCGATGTCGACCGTAAGCGTGGTCTATACCATCCTGTTCTACGCGGCGACCCTCCTGCTGGTGGTCGGATTGGCATATCGCATTGCGATCTATGCCCGGACCCCGGCGCCGCTCAAGATCCCCACCACCCCTGCCCCGACGACCCGCCTTGGGGTGGTCATGCGCATGGTGCGTGAGGTGACCGTTTTTGAGAGCCTCTTCAAGTCCAACAAATGGATCTGGCTGTTCGGTTGGGTCTTCCACTTCGCGATGCTGGTGGTATTGCTGCGCCACTTACGCTACTTCACCGAGCCCGTTTGGACATGGGTGACGTTGATCCAACCCTTTGGCATCTATGCCGGCTTTGGCATGGTGATTGGGTTGCTGGGCCTGTGGGCACGCCGTCTGGTCGTTGACCGGGTGCGCTACATCTCCGCCCCCTCGGACCACCTCATGCTCCTCCTCCTGCTCTCCATCGCGGGTTCGGGGCTGTACATGAAGTACCTCGCCCATACCGACATCGTGGCCTTGAAGGCGTTCTTCCTTGGCTTGATCTACTTTGACTGGCAACCGCTGCCCCCCGACCCGGCGCTCCTCGTGCACCTTGCGCTGGTGGCCTCGTTGATGATCGTCTTCCCGATCAGCAAGCTGCTGCACGCGCCCGGTGTCTTTTTCAGCCCGACCCGGAACCAGGTCGACGATGCCCGCGAGCACCGCCATATCGCGCCGTGGGCCGTCAAGCTCGAAAGCGGACAATGATATAGGGCATAAACAGGGGCATATTCTTCCCGAGGTACGCCATGGCCGACTTTGAAGTACCAGAGCTCAAAGACTTCCAGATCATCCCCCACATCAAGCCGGGGGCAATGGCCCATAGCCGGCCGTTCGAGGCGAAGCCGGAGTTTCAGGAGCCCCTCGGCTTCCCGGGCGAGCTGGTGGACGACTGGGAAGAGGTTGCTGTCAAGAAGCTTGGGGAGCTGACCAAGAAGTACCGGTCCCTGAAGGTCTTCCTGGACGCCTGCGTCAAGTGCGGCGCCTGCACGGATAAATGCCATTACTATCTCGGCACGGCGGACCCGTTGAACATGCCGGTGGCCCGCCAGGACCTGCTGCGCCAGGTCTATCGGCGTTATTACACCTTTGCCGGCAAATACTTCCCGTGGCTGGTGGGTGCGAAGGAGATGAGCAAGGAAGTCCTGGACCAGTGGTATTCCTACTACCACCAGTGTTCACAGTGCCGCCGCTGCTCGGTCTTCTGCCCCTACGGCATCGATACCGCCGAGATCTCCATGGCGGCCAGGGAGATCATGGACGAGGTGGGTAAGGGCCAGAAATACTGTAACGAGATCATTGGCAAGGTCTTCAAGATAGGCAACAACCTGGGCCTGCCGGAGCCGGCCCTGGCAGACACCCTGGAGGGTCTGGAGGAGGACGTCAAGGAGGAAACCGGGGTCGATGTGAAGTTCCCCCTGGACCAAGAAGGTGCCGAGGTCCTGTTGGTAACACCCTCGGCGGACTTCTTCGCCGAACCTCACATCGATGGCCTGATCGGCTACGCCAAGGTATTCCACCAGGCGGGCATCAGTTGGACCCTCAGCTCCCACGCCTCCGAGGCGGCCAACTTCGGCATGTTCATCGGCAGCTACGAGAACATGCGCAAGGTGGCATTGCGAATCAGGGAGGCGGTCCTGGATCTCAAGGTCAAGCGCGTCGTCGTCGGCGAGTGCGGCCATGCCTGGCGGGTGGCCTACAGCTTCTGGAACACCCTGGCCGGCATCGGTGCGGGAGGCAACGACCCTTTCGCCAAGCAGTTGCAACAACAACTGGACCCGCGCTACCCGCAACCCCAACATATCATTGAGTTCACCTACGATCTCATTCAACGCGGGGCCCTGACGCTGGACAAGTCAGCCAATGACCATCTCCGTGTCACCTACCACGACTCCTGCAATGTCGCGCGCGCATCGCGCATGGGTAACATTCCCGGCGGGCAATTCATCCTGCCCCGGGAGGTCATCAAGGCTTGTGTCAATCACTTCTTCGACATGGAGCCCGACACCATTTACGAGAACACGTACTGCTGCGGCGGTGGCGGCGGGCTGCTGACCGACGACCTCATGGAGCTGCGCGTCAAGGGCGCCTTACCGCGCATGCAGGCCCTCAAACAGGTGGTCGAGGAACATGACGTCAATCACATGGCGGCGATCTGTGCGATCTGCAAAAGCCAATTTGCCAAGGTGCTGCCCTATTACAAGTTCCCCATGGACATGATCGGCAGCGTCCATGGTTTGGTCAGCAACGCGATTCGGCTGGGGACCAAGCAGTAAACAGGCCCGAAAGAACTTCATGGCGGAGATGACTCCGCCGCTCTGACGCTATAGAGGAGTGCATCACGATGGCTACACCAGCTTCCGAGGTCAAGAAAGAAGAGGGTAAATACACGTGGCGCCGCTTCAAGGACGGCGAAAACAAGTGGCGCCGCTGGAGCGAGAAGATTTTCGTCGCCGACGAGTCTTACAAGTGCCCTACCTATGTTCACAAGACCCCGCCCTGCCAGGGAAGCTGTCCCTCGGGTGAGGACATTCGTGGCTGGCTGAACATCGTCCGGGGTATCGAGAAGCCCTCCGGTGACACCCCTTGGCAGGAATACGCCTTCCGACGCTCCACCGACGCCAACCCCTTCCCCGCCGTGATGGGCCGGGTCTGTCCCGCCCCTTGCGAGGATGGCTGCAACCGCAACGAGGTGGATGACCGTGTCGGCATCAACGCCGTGGAGCAGTTCATCGGCGACTATGCCTTGGAGCAGAAACTGGCCTTCACGCCCGGCCCCGAGACCGGGAAAAAAGTCGCCATCATCGGCGGTGGTCCTGCCGGCCTCGCGGCCGCTTACCAGCTCCGGCGCATGGGTCATGGGGTGACCGTCTTCGACGACCATGAGCACTTGGGCGGCATGATGCGTTATGGCATTCCCGGGTACCGGACCCCGCGGGACGTCCTGGACGGTGAGATGAACCGGATCATCGACATGGGGGTGGAACTGCGCCTCAAGACCCGTGTCGGTACCGACGTGCCCTTGGCCGACCTCGAGCGGGACTATGATGCCATCCTCTTCGCCATCGGCGCTCAATCCGGGCGCAGCCTGCCCATCCCGGGGGCGGATGCGGTCAACTGCATCACCGGGGTGGCCTTCCTGGCCGCCTTCAACGAGGGACGTCTGAAATCGGTTTCCGGCCGCGTGGTGGTGGTCGGCGGCGGTGACACGTCCATCGACGTGGCATCGGTGGCGCGCCGCCTCGGTCACATCAAGAACATCGCGGAAAAGGATCGACCCGAAAACGTGGTTCTGGGCCAGACCGCACATGACGTGGTGGACATCGCCGCCCGGGAGGGTGCAGACGTCCTGCTGATCTCCCGCCAGCCCATCGAAAAGATGAACGCCGCCAAGCACGAAATCGAGGATGCAACCCGGGAGGGAGTCAAGATCCGTGGCGCC
>Ga0256830_1002622_pt1 | contig 11704 bp, 9 predicted proteins | sample 128326metaG_FD_190537 | JGI IMG/M metagenome (GOLD analysis project Ga0256830, IMG submission 190537) | Hydrothermal vent microbial communities from Lau Basin, Pacific Ocean - 128-326 | ecosystem: Environmental > Aquatic > Marine > Hydrothermal vents | place: Pacific Ocean: Lau Basin | collected...
AATTATAGAGAATTCTTTTATCTCTCCAAGACCCTCTCCAGAATAGTTTATTATAACCCTTTCATTTTCTGTATTTTCCAATTTGTATTTAATTTCCTCTTCATAACTCCTGTTTTTTTCATCTTTAACAACAACATAAATACCTGATATTTCTCCACTAATCTCTTTTTGAGTAATGTTAAACATCAAATAATCATGCTCTTTGCTAACAAATACTGAATCTGGGATGATGCTGATGTCTGTGCTTTGAAAGTCAATTCCTTTTTCAAGCCCTGTTTTTTCAAATCTTGAGGAAACGACTATGAAGGATATAATGACAATTATTAAAGATAATATTCCAATAATTACTTTAATTTTGGACAATCCCCTTTTTTTCATCTGAGAATAGAATCTCTAAAGTTTAAAAAACAACCTCCTGCCTTAAATGGATGATGAGATATACACCTCTACCAGTGCCGCAATTATCAACAACAATATGGATGCTGCTATGAGAAGGGATGTATCGCGCAAGGTTCTTTTTATCCTATCTTTTTCAATATCTCTCCTTATTATGGCCATAAAAATAATCCCTCCTGCCAAGGCTGCTGCAAAATATGCAAGCATTTCAGGAATTCCGTGCATGAAATATTTCAGGAAGGCATATGGAAGTGCGGCTATCCCAAGAGAGTTTTTTGTAAGGCTTCCTATAACAAATCCCATTATGCTCGCATTCCATGCAAGAATGAATATTGCTCCTGCTCCATAGAATAAAGAAAAAAGCAGGGCGAGCAGCAGCACTCGCAGATTGTTGAATAAAATTACCTGAAGAACTTCGTTGGATGTCGCATTTCCGGTAATTGATTCTATTGCAGGGAGGCTTGATTTCTGAAGATTGAACACCACAGAAGACAGGCTTTCTGGAAGAGCTATTGTCCAGAATGCAAAGGCGAAAACAAATCCGAGAAATAAGAGAATGAAAAACCATAATGCCTTTAAATGCTCCTTTAGAATCCATGATTCTGAATCTGCTTTCTTTTCTTTATCCTCTTCCATTATAAGAACCCCTTCAGCTACATACAAGCACGCAATTACGCTCAAGAACACCATCAGCAGTGAAGAGTATTCAGGAAATATCCATAAGCTCAACAAGAGGGAAACAGAAACATAAAAGAATCCCAGGAGAATTATTTCAATGGGGTGCCTTTTGCTTTTTTTCGGGTTTAGCAGAATATCGGAAAGTTTAAACATATTTGATTAATTTAAATAAACTATTTAAATTTTTGTTGCGGCTCTGCTCTTTGATTTAGCCTATTTCAATAATATTTATATATGGGGGATAATAAGTACAATTATGGCAAAAGAAAAAAGAAAGAGGGATATGATTATTGCAGTATTCATTTTGCTTTTGCTGCTTGCAATCATCATAGTTTCAGGAGTCTTTTACTTTAATTTCATGGCAAATGGATCTGCAGGGACAGGCCATTTCACCATTAATGCCAATAGCAATATTTCTCCCTACGAAATCATTTATAAGCATAAGGAATCTTCTGGAAATCCTCCTGAACAATGAGGGATACAAAAATTTATATACAACTCAATAATATGAAAACCATGGGATTGGGAAAAGCTGGAATTTTAAATATGCTATTCTTGTTATCGATAGTTGCTTCGATTCAAGGAGTGGCTTCTGCTCAGGACTTTACCCACATCATCTCGAATTCTGAAGACTGGAAAGACGTATATTCCATTATTCATTATGCCAATCTTGAAGGTGTTGGGAGCAGTTTCCTCGTCAGTCCGAAGCACGGGTCCTTGCTTCTTAACGGATTAAACAGGAATAACGATATACGGGTAATTACTTCGAAAAAATCCCCTTTTGTTATAAATTATGATGATGTTATAAAAAATTCTGGCTTTAAGGACGCTGACGAGGTCTTTGTAGAAAATGCAAATCTTGAGCTGATAGAAGAACTTCCTGAAATAAGCAACTTTATAGTCGTGGGAAACACTTACGGGTACAATGCAATTGCTGTTGCTCCATATGCTGTTTTGACTGATTCGTGGGTCTTTCTTGCCGATAAAACAAATATTGACGAGATAGATGCAATACTTGGATCAAGAGACGTTGAAAACGTGATGATATACGGATTTGTTGATAGAGATGTAAGAGAAGCTCTTTCCAAATACGATCCGGAGATAATTGATACTGGAGACAGGTTTAAAGACAATATAGAGATAATGGAGAAATATCTTGAATTAAATCCCGTAAAACAGATAGTGCTGAGTAACGGAGAGTTTATAGAATCAGAAATAATGTCGGGCAGAGAGCCAGTGTTGTTTACAGGGAAAGAAAATGTTCCTGATCAGATAAGGGATTATATAAAAAGCTCTGATATAGAAGTAGGGGTTTTGGTAGGGGCTGACCTTGTTGGAGCAGCAACTAATATAAGGAGAAGCACGGGAATAAGCGTTATAGTGAAGTTTGCAAGAGGTGCAAGGGCCCCCGGAAAAGCCATCTCTGCAGTTGAAGGCCTTGATTTGTTTTATATCCCTGTTCCAATAATGGATTTAAGCCTGCATTCTGCAAAATACAATAAGGCTACATCCCAATTAGAATTAACATACAAAAGCAACTCAAATATTCCGATATTCTTTAAAGGAACAATAACTCCTGTTACAGGCTCAGAAGAGAGGACAAGGATAGGAGATGTTGAGCCTGTTTTTATTGCTCCTAATGACTTTAAGACAATTGTATATCCTGATCTTGATTTTACAGAAGAGGAGCTGAGCATTGAGTTGTTTACTCTTTACGGTGATTCCCCTTCCTCTCTTGAAAAGATTCTGGAGAAAACTGTCGATGTGGAGATGATAAATGTTATTGACAGGTGTGATATTTCTATTGAAAATGTAGTCTATAGCAAGCCAAAAGAATCTTTTGTTATTGAGATAGAAAACATGGGGAATGTTGATTGCTGGGCTGATGTTGAGCTTACAGAAGTCATTATTGACAGCGATGAGATGACAATCGGATCTGAAGGGGCTGTGAAAATTGATTCTGGAAAGAGGAAAAATATTTTAATAGAGCAGGAGATGACTGATTCTGATTTAGAGGATAACTCTTTTGTAAATTTAATTGCATATTATGGGGAGAGGGAGGACAGCCTTGTTAAAATATTCCAAGGCAAGTTTGAGCTTAGGGTTAAGTCAATTTCTTTTGCCACGATAGGCCTGGTTGCTCTTGCAATGGTTGTTCTGGCTGCAATAGTAATATTTGTTGTAATGTTCTTCAGGAGAGATGATGACGATTGGTAATTAAGTATTTTTTATTTAATTTTTATGATTTTCCTTCTGATTAATTTTATATTCAAGGCTCTCTTTAACTTCATGAATTATTTTTTTTATTTTGTAAAAATCATTTTTTTCAGATGTTGCATTAAACATTTTTATTTTTAATGGGATAGACATTGATTTAAGGTCCTCAATATATACATCATATCCCTTTTTTCTTTGGGAGCTTATTTTCTCTTTCAAATCATTATACTCTGCTTTCAGGGAATTAATCAGCTCCTTTTTTAAAGAATCAATTAAGTCTTTTTTTGTTTTAGATTTCTTAAATATAGAATCAATCTTCTTATCTTTTGAACCAGCAATCTCTGAATTTTTGTAGTGTTTTATAAACTCTTCAACCTGGCTGTCAGTAAGCAGATTAATGACATGGAACAGCTCTTCAAGATGATCAAAATCAAGAAGCTTTTTTATTTTTGATTCTGTAATTCTTATTCTTGTTTTTTTTGTTTTTCCTTTTGACTCAGCAGGAACTGTTTTTTTGATATCTTTTGAAGAAGCAGCTGATTTCTTTTCCTCCAATAATTGTTTTTTTAATGCATTTTTCTTATAATGATGTTTTCTTTTTCCATTTTCCATTTTGCTTATTGTTTTTCATTATTTTTTAGTTTTTCTCCTCTTCCCCCTTATTGCTTTCAGCCTTCTCTTCTTTTTTATCAGAATCGTTGCCCTTTTCATTACTGTCTTTTTTCACCTCTTCTTTTTCCACTTTTTCTTCTTCATCTCTCTCCCTGCCAAAGCCCTCAATTTCCTTTAGCATTCCGGCCTTGTCTTTTCCCTTCAGCCTTTCCCCAAGCCCTGAGTCAATCTCTTTTGCAACCCATTCAGAGATATCGTTTTTCTCTTCATTCACATGAATCTTAAACACTTCATCATCAAGGCTTGGAAGCACATCTTTCAGCTCTTTAAGGCTTGAGACCATAATTCCATTGTCAAAAGTTAGTGGGCTTACAATCTTCTTGGCAATGTCTTCTGCTGTCTCTGGCTTTTCTTCTTTTTTCTCTTCCTTTTTTGCTTTTTCATTCCATTTTTCCCTTTCTTTTTCTGCAGCTGCAATAGAGGACTCAAGCTCTTTTTCCTCTATAAGCTCTATCTGCTTTTTCTTCGGCTTTTTGCCCAAAGCCTCCCACTGCTTTTCAAGCCTCGGCTTTAAGCCCTCAAGATAAATATCAACAACAGTAAAATTCCCTGTCATTAATTTGTCTTTTACAAGCTTAAGCTCCATTTTTAAGTCAAAAGTGTCAACTTTCTCTCCTTCAAGCTGTTCAATCTGGTATTCTATGTCTTCTATTGTATCGCCGTATTTGTTATACTGCTCAAGAACAGAATCAGGGAGCCTTCTGGTGTTGTGAAGGATTGGCCGGAAGTTTATGAAATAGGGCTTTCCTTTGTTATATTTCGGATTCACAAACATTCCAACACCTACAGAAGCCTTTATCAATGATTGCAAAAACTCTTCCCCATATTTTGTTTTTAGCCTGTTTAAGTCAGCCTCATCTCTCGTTCTCATCTGAATCTCTGTATTTATGTTGGCTTTAATCTCTCCTACAAAATCCGACAGCACCTGCGAGACAAGCATTACTCCAATCCCCCATTTCCTGAATTCCCTGCACGCCCTCTCTATCTGCAAAAACCCCTTTCCAGAGCCTCCGAACTTCGGCAATAGGCGATGAACTTCATCAAAAACAAGAAGCACTTTAAGCTCAGGATGCTCTTTGGGGTCTGACTTAAAAATAGATGCTATAACTCCTGCTGAGAAAGTGTCTATCTGGGTTGGAGTAAGCTTGTTTAATGTAAAAATCTGGATATGTCCCGGAGTCATGTGCTTTTTTATGTCTATCACCTGCCTTTCATTTTGAATCTGCCTCACGCTTCCAGGAAATGCCTTTGCATCATTCGGCTTTAATCCGAATTTCGGGTAAAATGAAAGCATTTTTTTGTCTTCGCACTTCCTCAGCATTCCCGACCATTGCGCAGTCGGGTCAAAGACTATTACTGCTATTCCTTTCTCAAGCGCTTCTTCAACAAATACCTGGGCAGCTATGCTTTTTCCGCCTCCTGTTGCCCCTGCAACTATTGCATGGGTTGTCAGATCATCAAGATTGTAGTAAGCCGGGATGTTTGTTTCAGCAATTTTTCCTATTTTAATTGACCTCTCTCCGGGCTTTGGCAGTGTTTCGAGTTTCAGTGCAAGATGATATCTTTTTTTCTTCTGAACATGTCTCATATAAAGGAAAAAATTAAGAAGTATAAAGCTGCAGAATGATATAAAGATAAAAATTGCCCATAAGGGAATGCCGAAAAAAGCATAAAGATATATTGGCTGCGATATGATGAAAGGAGATGTTGCACTTGAAAAAAGATTGAGATAATTTGCCTCAACTCTCAGCAAATACTCTCCTTCAGAAATATTTGAAGGAAGATCAATTTCCTTAATTAAAGTCAGCGAATTTCTAATCTCTACTTCTTCCTTCTCATCAACATAGATTTCAGAATCATTAGAGTCTAAGATCAGGTAATTCAGCCCAACCCGGTATCCCTGCTCTGTCAGAAGATTCTGCAGATTGACTCTGTATCTTAGCTTCCCACCCACATTGACTATGTCTTTAAGCAAATCAATCTCCATAATTAAAGTTTCTACAGGAAGCTTCTTCGGGACTATCTCTATTTTAACAGGAATTTCAGATTCAAGATCTCCGCTTAAAGTTATTTTTCCCCTGTAAACCCCTATTGGCTTTGTTCCTGAAATAGTAAGAACCACGCTCTCAAAAGAGTCAGGAGATATCGTCAATGCAGTTTTATCCATCTTCACAATTTCATCTATATCTGAAGATATTGAGAATAACACCTGCATAGCAGTATTTCTAAAATTATAAATGCTTATCTCCTCATCTACAAAAGTGTTCTCTCTAACCTGCTTATTAATTTCTGAAGTGGATATCCAAAAATCCTGGCCAAGATTCTGTGCCTCTTCCTTTGCCTTTTTTGTATTGTCCCCTTCCTGATCATCCAGCCCGTATTGTGTATAAGGGCCAGTAGGATAGTTATTAAGGTTCGAAGGACTCATAGTAATGTTATGGTTTACTGAAGAAGTGCTAAGAGTGAAATTTAAGTTCGCATAGTAGTTGTCATAATTCTGCTTGATTGCTATAATTGGATAAGTTCCAACAGACACTAAAGGCCTGAAAGAATACTCTCCTGAAGTGTTTGTAACAACAGTAGAATTCCCAAGCGAGACATTAACTCCTGATAAAGCGCTCCCGGAAGTATCAGTTACCTTACCAAAAACAAGAGGTGTAAGAGTTTCGCTTTCCTGAGCAGGTGTTTCAGCTTTAAGAGTCATGTTTTTCTGTATGACATAACTTGAAAAATTAACGCTCACGTTCCCTATAGATGGATCGAATCCTAATTTCTGAGCAATAATATTGTAAGTCCCCTCTAAAACCAAAGTCGACAGATTATAAAATCCAGATGAATCAGATAAGGCAGAGTAGCCTGCAACAGTAATTGTTGCATTTTCAACTGAGTTTCCGCTTCCATCAGACACATACCCATAAATAGTCGCATTTATGCTGTTCCCAATTCCTCCTGAAGGGCATTCATCATTAGGATCTGCATAGAAATAATAAGTCTGAGTGGTATTTGCGGGTGTCGGCAACAGCATCTGATAGTTCACAAGAACATCTGGATTAAATCCCTGGTGGATGCTTTCATTAATATGGCTTACAAATGCCAGTTGCCCTGAGATATTTAAAATTCCAATGTCAAAGATCTCGTTCTCTCCGTTAAACTTATAAGTATAAGTGGAAGGGATTCCGGTTATCTCTGTAGAGCCTATGAAAATGCTCATATTCCGCGTAAAAGTGTTATTTGCGCAGAACACTTCATTAGAACAGTTGATAAACTGATCTACCATCTCAGGTGTTGCCGGAGAAACAGTTGCTGCTGAAATAGTTAATGAGGAGTTGGTAGAGGCATATACTTCCGGACCTCCCTGCGCATCATATTGTATGCAGTCAAAAAAAATGTCAACCCTCTCTATTCCTCCTGAATCAACACTCTCGGATATCTGTTGCGTAAAGTCAGGAACCCTTAATACCAGCCCATAAACTCCTCCCCAAATGTTTACAGGAATTGATGAAGTAATGTTTACCTCTGTAATATAGCCTGCTTTGCTTGTCAGAGCTGTTGAATAGCCAGTCCATTCAAGAATATGCAGGGAAATGATGAATAAAAATAAAAACAAAGATATCAAAGAAAGCGAAAAAAGAAAGTAGTAAACTGCATTGTCCCTCTTTTCTTTTTTTAGCTCCTTGTTAAAAATCTCCAGGGAATGTTTCACCTTCTTCTTCATATCATCTATTCCTCAAAAGAATTAATAAATCTTCTTGTATAGCAAAATATAATGCTTTTTGAGGTAATGACAAAAAGATTTATAAATTAAGACCAGTTTAATAAATAGTAAAAATTCAAAATGGGGTTTGCCAAACTGTTTAAAAAGAAACGCGTTCCTGAAGAACTGCCTTCTCTTGCGATTGATGAAGCCATGGATAAAGCAGGGAAAGAAAAAACATTCTCTGAAGAGATTAAGGAGAAAAAATACTCTTCACTGCCATCGTCAAAGGAAATTTCTTTTTCGTCAAAAGAAGAAAGTGAATCGAAAGAAAAATACAAAAGAACACATGGCCCGAATGAGGATGAAGGGGGATATTTCAAAGAGCTTATAGAAAATCTTACAGCAGAAACAAAAAATCTCGATAAATTGGACTCTTGGTACAAGAACAAGTTTCTGCCTGAAGACATAGTTTTCCAGATGAGAGAATATTGGGAAAAACAGAAGCCAGAGCTTCTGCTGAAAAACATCGGAAGTGATTTAAAAAACAGGCTGTTGGAAAAAACTGACAGGCTGCATCATCTTGAAAAAGAATGGCAGGAAATCTATCTTGAGCTTTTATCCAAGGAAGAGGAAATAAGAAAAGAGGAGAAAGAATTAAAAAAATCGATATCTGAATTCATAAATCTTGTAAAGGGCATTTCTGGAAGGAAAAAAGAGAAGTAACTTTCAAATATAAAACAAAGTTTTATATATCTTCAGAAGAACATACTCTATATGCCAAAAAAACGAAAAAAATCAAAGAAGAGAAGTCAAAAAAAAATTAAGAAAAGGACAATCAAAGCAATCATAGCAATATTGGTGCTTATCCTTATGGTTATTTCTTTAAGCCTACTGATTGAATTCAGAGTCATTAAAAATCCTTTAAAGGAAATAAAACTCAGAGCAGAATCAAAAAACTTTGAAATCAAAGACAATTGCGCAGTTATAGTTGGAAGGCTGATACATTCCATAAATGATGAAAATACATGCGAGCTGATGTGCAAAACAACTTGCAGCACTCTTGAGATGAAATTCCAGAGCTCAGAGTTCATGAAAAAAGAAGAAGACTGCAATAAGTGCAGCTGCAATTGCAAGTAGCTGTCTTAACATACAGAAATAAAATGGACTTGGAGGAAATAGAAAATGCTTACAAAAAAGAAATTGAAGAGGCAGAAAAAGAATTCCTCGCAGGAATAAAAAATAAAAAAGATATTAGTGAAGTAGAAAGAGACTACAGGAATAAATTAAAGATTTCTCGGGAAAAGTATTATAGATCAGTATCTGAAATTCTGAAAAAAATGCCAGATCTGAAAAGTCATAAAAAGCAGGACAAAAAAGAAGAAAAAATAAAGCCCCTAAATATCCGCCCAGGTAATTTTGAACTAAGCATTTTCCATAAGATAAGATTTAAAATAATCCCTGTATTGTTCAGGCTGAAATTGAGAATAAAAAGAATGATAAGGGAAAAGACTCCTTACAGAATATCGTATAATTATATTAAGATTAAAATAAGGGCGAAAAAGGCCTTTCTGAAAACCAAGAACTCTTCTGAGCAGCTAAAAGAAAAGTTAAGGGCTCTGGAGCAGAGAGGAATTAACTCAGTAAAAAATCTGGCAAAAAATATTAAAAACAAAACCAAAAAAATAATTGGTAGAATTATTTCAGGAATTCAGAAAATAAAGTCAAAAAAAGAGAAAGGCAATGAGAAAAAGCAGGCGGAAAATAAAAAAGAGCAAACAGGGGCTAATTCAGGTCAAAATAAATAAAGATATTATTTGTATCGGCTGGATTATACTCTCTCAATCTTACAGGAATGCTGATTTCATAATCATAAATTCCGTAGGCTCCGGAAGTTCCTCTGTTTATCTTTGTTACAAAAACAAGATCTTCTTTATCTGCCTGGTCATATTCTCCGTTTGAATCATCGCTCATATCCCACAATATTCCTGTAATGAAATTCGTATTGTTGGTTGAATTTGATATTGGAACACTGCTTATTGTATTCTTATAGATAAAAAAATCATCTGTTTTAACAGGAGTGTTTCCGTCGCTTGTGAAGGTGTTGGAAACAGAGTCTGAAAAATTATTCATGTTAAGTATGGAATCAATGTCTGAAAAGTCATTTGCAGTATTTCCTCCTGAAGCGTTTTTGCCAATTGCCTGGAGCGAAAACCAATCTATATTGCTTTCTGTATCAGTTATGAATATGTTTCCTGTCAGAGATGATTCATTGGACCACACGCTTAAGTTCTTTCTGTTTTGGTCTGCCAAAAGCTTGTCTATTGTTATATTTCCGTAAAAATCCTGCCACGCAGTCACATTTATGCTGTTATTTGCCTTGTTATTGGATTCATTCTCTTCTGTAATTGAATTATTTAAATCAACAGAAACAAAAACATTCGTAGTTCCTATTTTTGCATTCCAGGTTACATTCACTGTGCTGTTTCCGAGGCCAGGAACAGAGGCTGTTTTATTTCCATTTATCTGTCTCCCCCCTGAATCAGGATCATCTTCATAAAAACCAACAAGAAAATTATTAGCATCACCGCATCCGTTGTTGAAGATTGTTGCGTTAATTATAACTTCCTGATTTTCCAAAGGGTTTGTATTGCTGAAAGTGATATTGCCTGATGAAATGCTTAAATCAGCAAGACTGCTATAAACCTCTATGCTTTCCAAAGCACTTTTATTTGCAATGTTATTGGCACTGTCATTTGCTATGCAGTTAAAGTTCCATGTTCCAATTTCATCCAGCAGGATATCTGCATAATAAGTGTCTCCTGATAATAACTGCGCAGTATAATTGAGAGCTCCAGAAGGCTTAATTGCCTCTATTAACACACTGCCTATTCCGCTCAGAGAGTCTGTCGCAGTGCAGTTAACCCTCACGTAATCTGATGTTCCGCAGACATTTCCTGTAGCATTTAAATAAATAGAACTAATGTTAGGGGGAGTTAAGTCAAGTGTAAAAGTAAAGTTTTGTTCAGCAAATCCTGAAATTGAAAGATTGTCTGTAGCAAGGCAGTTCCACTCATAAACTCCTTCTGCCAGAGTTTTTGAGAAATTAATCGTGTCTGAGCTTCCTGAGGCTGTTAAAGTCTCATTTGCATGCCATCCTCCACTCCAGTTTCCATAAAGAGTAACATTTGCTAAATTTCCGTCAAGGTCATTTGCAGTGCAGCTGAAATTTACCTCGCTGTTTGAAAGATTTGCATAATTAATTGGAGAATCAAGCGTTGCATTAGGAGGGGAATTTAAAGTCAAATTCGGCATTGTATCATATCCTGCTCCTGTAACAGTTATATTGACAAAACCAGTAATATAATTGCTTCCATTGTTCAGAACCCTTACTCTAATCTCATCTCCTACTGCACAGGGAGTGTTCAACAACTCACAATCAATAAAATAAGTATTATCTGTTCCGGAATTTCCTGCAGGCCCTATTATGTCTGTAAGGTTGTCGTCAATCCCGTTTGCAGGATTCCACAACACAACTTCATACCCGTTTGCGCTTGTGCCGTCAAGAGCGTCATTCACATACCCGACAATATAGTGAGCAGCAGAAACTAATGGAAAGATAAGAATAATTAGGGAGATAAGAAAAATTGCTAATTTCCCAATCTTAACCTCTTTTTTTGCCATCCCAAACATAAGGTTATTGGGATATTTAAATTTGTCTGGTTGTGATTTAAAGAGTTTTGTTTTGCTGTTTTCCAGAGTGTTTCAAAGAATGTCCTGAATGACTGCAGCAGTTCTCCCACAGAATGTTTTTAGAGTTAAGTCTTCAAGCATTTCATGGGTTGCTGTCTTAATCTCTTTACCTCTTTTCACTTCTCTGGATTAATATGTATAGTATAATATACATTTATATATAAATATCTGTATACTATAATATACATATATTTTGTATAACATAAAATACAAAAATTCTCCATTCGGGATTATAATCACTAAAGATAAATTTAATTTAGAGAACAATATTTTAAAGATGCCATTATAGGTGTT
>Ga0256830_1002623_pt1 | contig 11702 bp, 10 predicted proteins | sample 128326metaG_FD_190537 | JGI IMG/M metagenome (GOLD analysis project Ga0256830, IMG submission 190537) | Hydrothermal vent microbial communities from Lau Basin, Pacific Ocean - 128-326 | ecosystem: Environmental > Aquatic > Marine > Hydrothermal vents | place: Pacific Ocean: Lau Basin | collected...
TGAGTTTATTTTGTATGTAAATCCAAAAACAACAGATAAAATTCCTGATTTTCCGGAAAATTTCAAGATAAAAAAATTAAACAGCCCTTTTTTATGGACAAAAATAAGGCTTTCATTTGAGCTTTTCTTTCATCCCGTTGATGTTCTTTTTTTGCCGGCAAATTTTTTGCCGTTTTTTTATTCTAAAAATACCGTATTGACGATACACGGACTTGAATTTGAATATTTACCGGAAGATTATCAGAAAAAAAATATTTATTATTTAAAGCAGGGGACAAAAGAGGCTTTTAAAAAAGCAAGAAAAATAATAGCTGTTTCAGAAAATACAAAAAAAGATTTGCTTAAATTTTATGGAGAAGATAAAGAGAAAATAAAAGTGATACATCATGGTGTTTTGAATAAGAAAAGAGATATTAAAAAAGACTTGCTTCAAAAAGGAAAATATATTTTATATGTGGGAAGAGTGGAAAGCAAAAAAAATATAAAAGGAATAGTAGAGGCTTTTAATGATTTTAAAATAGCCTTTGATGATTATTCCTATAAGCTTGTTTTAGCCGGTAAAAAAGGCTGTAATTTTTCAAAAGTGAAAACTACAATAGAAAAATCCCCTTATAAAAAAGATATTATTTTAACCGGTTATGTAAGCCAAGCTGAAAAAGAAAAGCTTTTGGAAAATGCTGATATTTTTCTTTTCCCGTCTTTTTATGAGGGTTTTGGGATGCCGATACTTGAGGCTCAAAAAATGGGCATTCCCATAATAACATCAAATGTCTCATCTATGCCGGAAATTGCCGGAGAGGGCGGTGCCTTGTTTGTTGACCCAAAAAATACGGAAGATATTGCAAATGCAATAAAAAAACTTGCGGAAGATGATAATTTAAGGCAGAATTTAATAAAACAGGGAAAGAAAAATACGGAAAAATATACCTGGGAGAAGTGTGCAAAAAAAACCCTGGATTTTTTACTAAAATAATTTTAATTGCAAATTAAATGAAAGTTGCTTTGGTGCATGATTATCTTTTAAATTATGGGGGAGCGGAAAGGGTTCTTTTTGCTTTGCAAAAAATATATCCGGAGGCAAAAATTTACACGCTTTTGTATGACAAAAAGCTTTCAAAGTATTTTCCGGAAGAAAAAGTAAAAACATCATCTTTAGATAATCTTCCAAAATTTATAAAAAAACATCATAAATTTCTTTTGCCTTTTTTTCCTATGGCGATAGAAAGCATAGATCTTTCGGGTTATGATGTTGTTATTTCTTCATCATCTGTTTTTGCAAAAGGCATAGTAACCAGACCGGAAACCACACATATTTGTTACTGTCACAGTCCTTCAAGATTTTTATGGGATTATAATGAAAGATATTTAAACGATGAAGGTTTTAATAAATTTTTAATGCCTTTTATAAAATTTATTATTCACAGGGTCAGGATATGGGACAGGTCTTCGGCAGAAAGGGTTGATTTTTGGATAGCGAACTCCAAAACCACCAAAAGAAGAATTCAAAAATATTATAAAAAAAATCCAGAAGTCATATATCCTCCGGTTGAAACTCTGCCTTGTGAGGACAATAAGCCAAAGGAGCGGGATTATTTTCTTGTTGTTTCCAGGCTTTCTCCTTATAAAAAAATAGATGTGATAATAAAGGCTTTCAATAGCCTTAAACTCCCGCTTGTTATTGTCGGAGGAGGAAGAGATAAAAACAGGCTCCGGAAAATGGCAGAAAAAAATATTCATTTCACCGGTTTTATATCCGATGGGGAGCTTGGATCTTACATAAAAAACTGCAAAGCTTTTGTAATGGCCCAAGAAGAGGACTTTGGGCTTGCCCCGCTTGAAGTGATGCGTTTTAAAAAACCGGTCTTGGCTTACAAAAGAGGCGGTGCTTGCGAGTGGATGCTTGAGGGAAAAACCGGAGATTTTTTTGAAGAGCAAACAGAAGAGTCTTTAAAGGCGGGAATAAAAAAGATGCTTAAAAATATGGAAAATTATAATGGAGAAGATATAAAGAAACACTCAGAAGAATTCAGTTTTGAAAAATTTAAGTCAAAAATAAAAGACTTTGTGAAGGAAAAAGAAAGCTCCAACAGAGATTTTATTGAAAATTAGAATCTCTGTTGAAAGTTGTCATATTATCTGATAATATACAAATCACAGTACATTAACATTGAAAGGAGGAAGAGATGAGATTTTTTAGATGGCTCGATCAATTAGCAGATGACATTACAGCAAATTTTTGGGATAAGTGGGTAATGCTTATCTTGATAGCTGTATTTTCCTTAGGCATAGTAATTACTATTTTTTTTCTTATTTTGTTAGGGTTTTTCACTTTTGAGATGATGTTTTCTCCTGTAGGAATATTTATAGCTCTGCCTATTTTTATTACTATTATATACTTTTTCTTTAAGTTGACCACATCCTCTATTGAACAATTAGTTCTTCATTATTAAATAAGAATCAATTTTACACCCAAAGCTTCCAAAAATTAATACTTTTGGAAGCTTTATTTTATATCTGTGAAAAGTATTTTATATTTTTCTATTATTTTGCTCTATGATATAATTTATATAAGTTTAATTTAAAAAATAAAGCAGTATTTATGTCAAAAGTATATAAGTTTCCAGATGGATTTTTATGGGGCTCGGCAACTTCCGCTCATCAGGTTGAGGGAGGACTTTTAAATGATTGGACAGAGTGGGAAAAAGAAAATGCAGAAAATTTGACAAAAGAGGCAAAAAATAAAAATACAAAATGGCAGCAGGAAAAATTTCCGGAGATGTTTGATCCTAAAAATTATATTTCGGGCAAGACAGCAGACCATTATCGTCTTTATGAAAAAGATTTTGATATTTTGAAAGATTTGGGGCAAAAAGTCTTTCGTTTGTCCATTGAATGGTCACGCATTGAACCCGAAGAGGGGAAGTTTGACCAAAAAGAAATAGAGCATTATAAAAAAGTTATTTTGGCTTTAAAAAAAAGAAAAATAGAGCCCTTTGTCACCTTGTGGCATTGGTCTTTTCCTTTGTGGGTTTCTAAAATTGGCGGTTTTGAAAACAAGGAGATAATAAAATATTTTACCCGCTATACAGAAAAAATGGCTGAAGCTTTGCCCGAAGTAAAATTTTGGATAACTCTAAATGAGCCGGAAGTTTATGCTTCGCACTCATATTTGAGAGGAAATTGGACACCACAAAAAAAGAGCTATCTTTCCTATAGAAAAGTCATAAGAAATTTAGTCTCGGCTCATAAAGAGGCTTACACTGTTTTAAAAAAGCGTATTCCGAGTTCAAAGGTCTGTGTCGCCAAGCACAATGTTTATTTTGAAGCTTATAAAAATAAGGTAGTAAATAAAATTTTAAAATATTTTGCCGACAGCTGGTGGAATGATTGGTTTTTAAAAAAAGTAAAAGGATATCAAGATATTCTTTCTTTAAATAATTATCATCACAACAGAATAAATTACGGTTTTAACAAAAATGCCAATAAAAAAGTATCCGATATGGCTTGGGAGCTCTATCCGGAGTCTTTGGCTTTGGCGGCTTGGGAGCTTAAAAAATATAATTTGCCGATTTATATAACAGAGCACGGCTTGGCTGATGCGGATGATTCCAGAAGAGAAAAATTTATAAAATTTTCTTTAGCTTGCCTTCACAGGGCAATAGAAAGAGGCGCTGATGTTCGGGGATATTTATATTGGTCGCTTCTTGATAATTTTGAATGGGATAAAGGTTTTTGGCCGCGTTTTGGACTGGTGGAAGTTGACTTTAAGACTCAAAAAAGAACTGTTAGACCAAGTGCTTTTGAGTATGCGGAAATTTGTAAAAATAATACTCTTAAAATATGACTTGGCTTTTTATAACAATAGGTGCTTATTTTTTAACCGCCGTAAATTCCATAACGGATAAATTTCTTTTAAGAAAATCTATTCCAAATCCCTTGGCATATTCTTTTTATGTCGGTATTTTCAGCGCCTTTGTTGTCATCTTAATACCATTTTTTGGTCTTGTGTGGCCCGGATTTTTTAACTTTTTTTCCGCCTTGTCTGTTGGTATTGTCTATCTTTTTGCTTTAATAGCATTTTTTTACGCTCTTAAAAAAGACGAGGCTTCCAGAGTTGTTCCTTTGGTGGGAGCTGTTACGCCTGTTTTTATACTGATAATTTCACACATTTTTTCAGTTGAGAGTTTCAGCTTAAATGATGTATTTGTTTTTGTATTTTTAGTTGGTGGCGGTTTTTTGATTTCTTATAAAAAAGAAGCCAGTTGCGGTATTTTTGAATTTAAGAAAAACTCTTGCTTAAGGGGGCTTGAGATGTCGGTGTTGGCATCTTTATTTTTTGCAATATTTTTTGTTTCCGCAAAGTATGTATTTACATATCAAGATTTTATTTCGGGTTTTATTTTTACTCGTCTGGGAAGCTTTGCGGCTGCGCTTCTTCTGCTTCTTATTCCCCTTTATAGAAAGTCCATACACAAAACGACTAAAAAAGTAAATCGTGGTGCCGGTATTTTGTTTATTTTCAATAAAGCCTTGGCCGGTTTTGCCTTTTTGCTTGTAAATTATGCCATAGCTGTCGGCGGCAGCCCGACACTTGTAAACGCTCTTGAGGGGACAAAGTATATATTTGTGCTTATTATTGCGCTTGTTCTTTCTGTAAAATTTCCAAAAATTTTAAAAGAACAAATTTCCACCCATCATCTTATACAAAAAGGGCTTGCTATTGCTTTAATATTTTTTGGAATATTTTTATTATTTGAATAAAATAAACTAAATTTTAAATATAAAAAATGTCACATAAAAAAATATTGCCTATATTTTTTAAAATAATATTTTTGATTTTTCTGTTTTTGATAATCGCATCTTCAATTCTCTTTTTTAAAAAGCCTTTTGATGTAAGCGATAATATAAAATGGGGGCTTGCATTTTCTCAAACTTTTGCAAATGAGTTGGGGCTTGATTGGAAAAAAACATATATTGAAATACTGGATGATTTAAAACCCAAAGATATAAGACTGCCGGTTTATTGGCCTGAAGTGGAAGCAAAAAAAGGCAAGCTTGATTTTTCTGATTATGATTTTATGATGGATGAGGCCGAGAAAAGAAAAATTTCAGTGATTTTGGTGGTGGGAGAACGAGTTCCGAGGTGGCCTGAATGTCATGTTCCTGACTGGACAAAAAATATGAAAAAAGGCGAGCTTCAAGAAGATTTATTGAAAGTTATAAAACAAACCGTAAACAGGTATAAAGACAGAGGAAATCTTAAAATATGGCAAGTTGAAAATGAGCCATTTTTACCTTACTTTGGAACATGTGATTTTGTTGATGTTGGGTTTTTGGATAAAGAAATAGCGCTTGTGCGGTCTTTGGACCCCAATCACAAGATAATGCTGACAGACAGTGGAGAGCTCAGCTTGTGGCTTCCGGCGGCAAAGCGGGCGGATGTTTTTGGAACAACTATGTACAGAACCGTCTGGAGCACAAAGCTCAGCAAGTATTTTGGCTATATTACATACCCTTTACCGCCAAAATTCTTTTGGTTTAAGGCAAATCTTGTAAGATTATTTTATGGTAATAAGCCGATTATAGTTTCGGAACTTCAAGCGGAGCCGTGGAGTCCGGGAGCTCTTTTAAGTGAGCTCCCCGAAGAAGAACAAAGAAAATCTATGGATATAAAAAAATTTCATCAGAATATTGAATATGCCAGAAATGTTGGATTTGGAGAAGTTTATCTTTGGGGAACTGAGTGGTGGTATTTTCAAAAGGAGAAAAAAAATAATCCTTCCTATTGGAATGCCGCCAAAGAGCTTTTCAAAGAGTAAATAAACAATTTAAAATAATTATTTTTTAAAAAATAATATGAGTATTGAAGCAATAATATTTTATTTATTTTTAATAGACGCCATAAGCTGTAATCTTCTGGTTTTATTCGGTTCTCGCTGGTATACTCAGCATTTTAGAGTCTTTTCACGTTGGTTTCCGCCGGCAAAAGGCTGGGCATTGTATTATCTTATATTGGTTTTGTGGATTGGATCTTTATTGTACAGACAAGGAGCGCTTTTTTAAAATCTAAACTTCCAAGAAAATTCCTTAAAAAATAAAATTTTACAAAAAAATCGAGCAAAGCTCGGTTTTTTTGTTTTTTTGTTTTGTGTTATTCTTTTTATATTGAAAAAATAATATTTTTAAAAAATGACGCAAGAAGAAGCTTTGGAAATACTAAAAATGGGGCATAATGTTTTTTTAACCGGTTCGGCGGGAAGCGGGAAGACTTTTGTGCTCAATAAATATATTGAATTTTTGCGGGAAAATAAGGTTGGGGTTGGAGTTACCGCATCAACGGGTATTGCCGCTACGCATATGAACGGAATGACGATACACTCGTGGTCCGGGCTTGGTATTTTAGATGTTCTTTCTCCGGAAAAAATTCAGAAAATTCTAAAAAAATCTCAAATTACACGCCGCTTTAAAAAAACAAAGGTTTTGATAATTGATGAAGTATCAATGCTTCATTCTTTTAGGCTTGATCTTGTTGATGAGCTTTTAAAAGCTTTTTTTGAAAATAATCTTCCTTTTGGCGGACTACAGGTGGTGCTTTGCGGTGATTTTTTTCAGTTGCCGCCAATATCCAAAGATGAGAAAAAAGCGGATTTTATAAACAAATCAAATATATGGGAAAATATGAATCTTAAGGTGTGCTATTTGAGCACTCAATATCGCCAGAAAAATGATGAACTCTTAGATATACTTGAGAGTATCAGGTCCGGAAAAGTTGAAAAAAACATAATCTCAATTTTAAAAAAAAGACTGAACAAATCTTTGGATAATTCTTCCGCAACAAAACTTCATACGCATAATTTTGATGTTGATTTGCTAAATGAGAGAAAGCTTAATAAAATTTCCGGGGATGCAAAGTCATATCAAATGCAATTTTCAGGAAATAAAAAACTTTCTGAAGTTTTAAAAAATTCTTGTCTTTCTCCGGAGCGTTTAATACTTAAAAAGGGCGCTTTTGTTATGTTTACAAAAAATAATTTTGAAAAGGGCTATGTAAATGGAACTTTGGGGGAAGTTACGGCTTTTAATGATGTTGGACTTCCGCTTGTAAAAACTTTAAGCGGGGAGGAAATATTGGCCGAAGCGGAAGAATGGACGATTGAAGAAGACGGAAAAGTGCGGGCACAGTTAAGACAAATACCGCTTCGTCTGGCCTGGGCCATTACGATACATAAGAGTCAGGGAATGACATTGGATGCGGCTGAAATTGATCTTTCAAGGTCTTTTATTGAAGGGATGGGTTATGTTGCTTTATCTCGTGTTTCTGCGCTTTCCGGTTTGAGTCTTTTGGGTTTAAATGAAATGGCGCTTAGGGTTAATGAGGAAGCTTTGGCTTTTGATAAAGAGCTTAAAAAAGCTTCTGAAAAATTAAGAGAAGAGCTTAAAAAAATTGAAGACAAAAAGAAAAAGGAAAAAATAAATAAATTTGTAGGTAAAATAGAGAAAACAGAAACAGAGCGAGTCTCAACACTTCAAAAAACAAAACAACTGGCTGAAAAAAAATTAAGCATAAAGGAGATAGCGGAAAAAAGAGGTCTGAAGGAAAGGACGGTTGTTGCTTATATGGAAAAACTTATGCTTCAGGGGGTGGAGCTTAATTTGGATTATCTTAAAAAAAGCTTTAAAAAAGATAGGTTGAAAAAAATAAAAAAAGCCTTTGAAGAAAGCGGGGATACGAAGCTTTTGCCCGTGCGGGAAATATTGGGAAAGGACTTTTCATTTGATGAAATAAGAGTTGCCAGATTGATTTTGAAATTATAATTATGAGAAAAAAAGTTTTTGTTTTTTTAAGTATAATTCCCATTTTTCTTTTAATATTGGGAGTTTTTACATTTGAAAACAAAAAAAATATTTACAATGGAAGTTCGTTTAAAGATAAAGTAGTCTTTTTTAATCCGGATTTTAAAAAAGAAAAAGCCAAAAACAAGAATATCAAAATGCTGTTTTTGGGCGATGTGATGCTGGACAGAGATGTAAAAATAAAAATAAAGCAAAAAGAAATGGATTATATTTTGGGTAAGCTGCAAAAAAAATCTTTTTTTGATGGATATGATCTTGTCTCGGCAAATCTTGAAGGAGCTGTTACAGATGAAGGTGAGTATTTTTGGCCGGAAAAAAAGTTTGATTTTGCTTTTTTGCCAAAAGATGTCTTGAAGTTGAAAAAATATAATTTTACTTTCTTTAACTTGGCAAATAACCACTCTTATGATCAAGGAAAAAAAGGAGTTTCTCAAACAAAAAAAAATTTAAAAAATATGAATTATCAATTTTCCGGATGTATGGCGGGCTTTAAGGAAGAATGTTCGGGCACGATTTTAAATATCAAAGGAAAAAAACTTGCAATGCTCGGTTTTAGTTTTTTTAACGGCTTTTCTCTTAAAAAAGCAAAAGAAATTGTTTTTAAATTTAAAAAAGAAGCGGATATCGTAGTTGTGAATATTCACTTTGGAGAAGAATACAAAACAGAATTCAATGAAAAACAGCAGGAAGCGGCTCGCGGGCTTATTGACTCTGGGGCGGATATCATAATAGGTCATCATCCGCATGTTGTTGAGGGAATAGAAAAATATAAAGGAAAATATATTTTTTACTCACTTGGAAATTTTATTTTTGATCAATATTTTTCAGATGAAGTGAAAAGCGGACTGGCTGTAAGCGTGAGCTTTGATAAAGAAAATAAGCCGAGCATAAAACTTTATCCGGTTTTTTCAGATTGGATACAGCTTGATTTATTGGAGGGTGAAAAAAAAGCATCTTTTTTAAAAAAAATTTCTGAGCGTTCATCCGGAAAGGAAACATTTAAAATGCAAATTCAAGGAGGAGAATTTTAACAAAAGAATATTTTTTACCAAGTAAATGACGATCGTCATTTACTTGGTAAAAAATATGGTTTTTTATCTTTTTTTATGATAATCTTTATTCTTAGAAGCTGTTTTTTTAATTCTTTTATAAAAAATTTTTAAAAAAGCGACATCTTAATAAAATTTATTAAAAAATATGAAAAAAGGAGCTTTACCAAATCAAAAAATAAAAGAATTTATTTCAAAAGGATATATCAAGGGCGCAAAAGAAGAAAATATTTCTCCGGCTTCTTTGGATCTTTCCATTTCTTCGGAAGTTTATCGGGTTGAGGGGGTATTTTTGCCCAAAAAAAATGAAAATGTGCGGGACATCTTAAAACATAATCATATGGGGGCGATACAATTTGACCTTTCAAGCCCTATGGAAAAAAATGTAACCTATCTGGCAAAACTCAATGAAGAGCTTGAGCTTCCCGAGGATATTTATGGATACTGCAATCCTAAATCAACTACCGGAAGAAATGATATTCATGTCAGGGTTTTGGCAAATAAAGTTTCAAGATATGATACCGTAAGTCCAAAAGGATATAAGGGTGAGCTTTGGGCGGCAATCACTCCAAAATCTTTTCCGGTTAAAATGGCGCCCGGTCAGACTTTAACTCAAATAAGATTCTTTAATTTTGATACAAGATTTACAGAGAAAGAATTGAAAGAAAATATGGAAAAAGAAAAATTTTTATGGAGTCTTGACGGAAGAAATTATGCTTATAATGATATAAAAATAAGAGATGAAGACGGTTCTATCATTTTAACACTGGATCTTTCACAAGATATAGTCGGTTATAAGGGTAGAATAACAAATAAACTTATTGATCTTACAAAGGGAGTCAAATCTCATATTATGGAAGATTTTTTTGAACCGGTAAAAAAATATGATGATTGCGTTCATCTTCAAAAAGGAGGATTTTATATCTTATCAACTTATCAATCTGTTAGAGTTCCTCCGGCCTTTGCTTGTGAAATGGCGCCTATGGATGAAAGAAGCGGGGAATTTCGATCGCATTATGCCGGTTTTTTTGATCCCGGTTGGGGTTATGGCAAAAATGGAGAAGGAAAAGGGAGACCGATAACTTTGGAGCTTAGACCTTTTGAAGACTTGATAATACGCCACGCTCAGCCTATTGGAAGAATAAAATATGAAAAAATGACAGAAACTCCAGAAACTTCTTATGATGATAAAGAAAGCAGCAATTATAAAATTCAATCTGGTCCGAAACTTTCAAAATATTTTGAAAACTAATTTTACTGTTTCATTTTCTAAAGTATTAGTGTAATATCTAAAGATAAGATAAAAACAGCTTAAAAAGCTAATTATTCTTTTTGTTCTTTAAAGGAGATTATATATGCAAAAGACCAATGAAATTGAAGTTTCATGCATAAAAGATGCGTATGAAGCTGTTTGCCGACTCAGAGGTTTTCCTGTTTTTGTATCTCCCGTAAATTCCACTCATCCGGAGGGGGAGGATATCAATGTCATTGTTGATGAGGGTGATGATTTTGCCTTAAAGGTTAGACAGATGCTTCGTATTTCCCAAAAAGGAAAGGTATTGATATCAAAATAATAAAATTATCCCAATTAAAACACCCGCAAACCCATTTGCTTTATTACGCAAATGGGTTTGTTTTTTTTAATAAAAATATGTTAAAATTAAAAAGCCGTCGTCAAAGAATTAAGCAACGGTTATGTTATAAATTTTTATTTAATAAAAAATATGAAAAAAGAAAAATATTTTTTTTGTAAAAATCTTGTAAGTATTTTTATTGGTTTTGCGGGAGGCGTTTTTGGGGCTTTGCTTGTAGGTGTTTTGTTTGTAACAATCAGCTCAAAGACTGTTGAGCAAAAAGTTCAGTCTTTGGTTGAAGAAAAAGTGATAACACAGGAGGATATGATTATAAATGCTATTACCAAAGCAAGTCCGGCGGTTGTTTCAATAATAATTACAAAAGATGTCCCGATTATGGAAAAGTATTATAGAAACTCTCCCTTTTTAGGTCCTTTTGATGATTTTTTTGGAGGCTTATTTGGGGATCCGGGGTTTAACTATCAAATACCTCAGTATAGACAAAAAGGGACAGAGAAAAAAGAAGTTGGCGGAGGCTCCGGTTTTTTAGTTTCAAAAGATGGAATGATAGTTACAAACAAGCATGTGGTTGATGATAAAGACGCCGAATACACCGTTTTTACAAATGACGGCAAAAAATATGATGCGACCGTTACAGCTCTTGATCCGGTAAATGATATTGCCGTTTTGAAAATAAAAGGGGATAATTTTTTATTTCTTGACTTTGCGGACTCCGATAAGTTAAAAGTCGGACAAACAACCATAGCGATAGGAAACGCTTTGGGTGAATTTAAAAATACGGTTTCTGTCGGAATTGTTTCGGGTCTCTCAAGATCACTTGTAGCCGGAGATAATTTTGGAAAATCAGAGCAATTGGAGGGGGTTATACAAACAGATGCCGCTATTAATCCCGGAAATTCCGGTGGACCACTTTTAAATTCCCGCGGCAAAGTAATAGGTGTTAATGTCGCTATGGCAAGCGGTTCTGAAAATATCGGCTTCTCTTTGCCTTCAAATATGGTAAAATCAGTAGTTCAGTCTGTCAAAGATAATGGAAAAATAATCAGACCATTTTTAGGTGTCAGGTATATTATTATAAATGAAAAAATAAAAGACAAAAATAAGCTGTCGGTTGACTATGGCGCTCTGGTTTTAAGAGGGGAAAATAGAGATGATCTTGCTGTTATTCCCGGTTCTCCGGCAGACAAAGCCGGTATTGAAGAAA
>Ga0256830_1002624_pt1 | contig 11699 bp, 10 predicted proteins | sample 128326metaG_FD_190537 | JGI IMG/M metagenome (GOLD analysis project Ga0256830, IMG submission 190537) | Hydrothermal vent microbial communities from Lau Basin, Pacific Ocean - 128-326 | ecosystem: Environmental > Aquatic > Marine > Hydrothermal vents | place: Pacific Ocean: Lau Basin | collected...
CTCGCAACGACGGCGAAGCCCAACCGGCCATGGCCCAATAGCCGGTTGACGTTCCGGGCTTTGCTCGTCATTCTGCGCCCGGCCTCGGACGAGACGCCTTCGCCGGGCCGAGTCAGGAGATCGCCCCGCCCCGTCCCGACCGGCGGTACCGCGACCGGAGCGCGAGCCCGACCGGACTGCCGCAAAGAGAACCCCCGATGAACGGTCCCGGCGCGCAGGATGCCCCTTCGACGGTAAGCGCGACCGAGATGGCGAACGCGATCCGCGTGCTCGCCATGGACGCCGTGCAGCAGGCGAACTCGGGACATCCCGGCATGCCGATGGGCATGGCGGACGTGGCCACCGTTCTCTTCACGCAGATCCTCGAGTTCGACCCCGAGGCGCCGCACTGGCCCGACCGCGACCGTTTCGTTCTTTCCGCCGGGCACGGGTCGATGCTCCTTTACGCCCTGTTGTTCCTCACCGGCCATGACGACATCGATCTCGACGGGCTGCGCGCCTTCCGTCAGCTCGGCAGCCGGACGGCCGGGCATCCCGAGTACGGGAACGCCGGCGGCATCGAGACGACGACCGGCCCCCTCGGGCAGGGTTTCGCCAACGCGGTCGGCATGGCGATCGCCGAGCGGCTCATGGCGCATCGCTTCGGTCCCGAGATCGTCGACCACTTCACATACGTGATCGCCGGCGACGGCTGCCTGATGGAGGGCATCAGCCACGAGGCGGCGTCGTTGGCCGGGCATCTCGGCCTCGGCAAGCTCATCGTCCTCTTCGACGACAACCGCATCTCCATTGACGGCCCCACGGACATCGCCGTCAGCGACGATCACTGCGCCCGCTTCGCCGCCTATGGCTGGGACGTGCGGCGCTGCGACGGGCACGATCCCGAGGCCGTCGCCGCGGCCATCGCGGCGGCCCGAGAGGCCCCGCGCCCCTCCCTCGTCGCCTGCCGCACGACGATCGGCTTTGGCGCCCCCAACAAGCAGGGGACGGCGGCGACCCACGGGGCGCCGCTCGGGGCCGACGAGGTGGCGGCGGCGCGGGAGGCGCTCGGCTGGCCCCACCCGCCCTTCGAGATCCCGGACCCGGTGCTGGCGGCGTGGCGACGGGCCGGCCGTCGCGGCGGCGCCGAGCGGCGGGCGTGGGAGGCGCGCCTGGCCGCCCTCGGGGACGAGGCGCGGAGGGAGTTCGAGCGTCGCACGGCCGGCGACCTGCCGGACGGGCTCGATGCGGCGATCGACGCGCTCAAGCGCCGGCTAGCAGCCGAACCGCCCACCGTGGCGACCCGCAAGGCCTCGCAGACGGCGCTCGAAGCCATCAACGCGCTGGTCCCCGAGACCGTCGGCGGATCGGCCGACCTCACCGGCTCGAACAACACCAAGACCGCCGACATGGTGGCGGTGGAGGGCCCGGACTTCGCGGGCCGTTACCTGCATTACGGGGTCCGCGAGCACGCCATGGCGGCGGTCATGAACGGCATGGCGCTGCATGGCGGCGTGATCCCCTATGGCGGCACGTTTCTCGTCTTCTCCGACTATTGCCGGCCCGCGATTCGCCTGTCGGCGATGATGGGGCTCAGGGTCGTCTACGTGTTCACCCACGATTCCATCGGCCTCGGCGAGGACGGCCCGACCCACCAGCCGATCGAGCACCTGCCGAGCCTGCGGGCCATCCCCAACCTGAACGTCTTTCGACCGGCCGACGCGGTCGAGACGGCGGAGTGCTGGGCGCTGGCGCTGGCCGAGCGGCGAACGCCCTCGGTCCTGGCGCTGAGCCGCCAGAACCTGCCGGCGGTGCGGACCGAGCATACGGCCGAGAACCTGTGCGGGCGGGGCGGCTACGAGCTCGTGCCGGCGACCGGCCCGGCCCGGGTGACGGTCATCGCGACCGGCTCGGAGGTGGCGGTGGCGATGGCGGCGCGCGACGGGCTCGAGGCGAGAGGCATCGGCACCCGCGTCGTGTCGATGCCGTGCTGGGAGCTGTTCGAGCGCCAGGACCCGGCCTACCGCGAGCGCGTACTGCGGCCCGACACGGTCCGCATCGCGGTCGAGGCGGCGGTCATGCAGGGGTGGGAGCGCTATGTCGGGGCGACGGGCGCGGTCGTCGGCATGACGGAGTTCGGCGCCTCGGCCCCCGCCAAGGCGCTGTACGAGCATTTCGGAATCACGGCTGAGGCCGTGGTCGCGGCGGCCGAGGCGCGACTGGGCGCGGGCGCGGCGACCGGAACCAAGGGCTGAACGAGAGCGGGAGACAGGTCATGGCGGTGAAAGTGGCGATCAACGGGTTCGGGCGCATCGGTCGTCTGGTCCTCAGGGCCATCCACGAATCGGGTCGCAAGGACATCCAGGTCCTGGCGATCAACGATCTCGGGCCGGTCGAGACCAACGCCCATCTGCTGCGCCGCGATTCGGTGCACGGTCCCTTCCCGGGCGAAGTCAAGACCAAGCGGAACGCGATCGACATCGGCCGCGGACCGATCCTGGTGACGGCCGAGCGCGATCCGACCAAGCTGCCGTGGAAGAAGCTCGGGGTCCAACTCGTCCTCGAATGCACCGGCAAGTTCAACTCCAAGGACAAGGCGCTGGCCCACATCGAGGCCGGGGCCGCGCGGGTGCTGGTGTCGGCGCCCTGCACCGGCGCCGACCAGACCATCGTCTACGGCGTCAACCACAGGAAGCTGCGCAAGAGCCACAAGATCGTCTCGGCGGCGTCGTGCACGACGAACTGCCTGGCTCCGGTCGCCAAGGTGGTGAACGACGCGATCGGCATCCGCCAGGGGTTCATGACCACGATTCACGCCTATACCGGCGACCAGCCGGTGCTCGACACTCTCCACAAGGACCTGCGCCGGGCGCGCGGCGCCGCCATGTCGATGGTGCCGACCTCGACCGGCGCGGCGCGGGCCGTCGGCCTGGTGCTGCCCGAGCTCGCCGGCAAGCTCGACGGCACCGCGGTGCGGGTGCCCACCGCCAACGTGTCGATGGTCGACCTCTGCTTCATCGCCAAGCGCAAGACCAGCGCCGACGAGATCAACGCCGCCGTCAAGAAGGCGGCGCGCGGCAAACTGAAAGGGGTTCTCGCAACCAACGACGAGCCGCTCGTGTCGATCGACTTCAACCACAATCCGGCGAGCTCGACCTTCGACCTCACCCAGACCCAGGTCGTCGACGGCAAGCTCGTGCGGGTCGTGAGCTGGTACGACAACGAGTGGGGGTTCTCGAACCGGATGTGCGACGTCGCCGTGCATATGGGCGGGCTCGGCTGACCCCGGCGGGGAGGGCGCTGGCATGGCCGCCTATCGCACGCTCGACGACGTCGAGGTCGCCGGCAAGCGGGTGCTCGTCCGCGTCGATTTCAACGTACCGATGAAGGACGGGCGCGTCGCCGACGCCACGCGGATCGAGCGCGCCCTGCCGACCGTGCGCGAGCTGATGGCCAAGGGGGCGAAGGTCGTGCTGATGTCCCACCTCGGCCGCCCGAAGGGCCGCGCGGCGCCCGAGTTCAGCCTGCGCCCGGTGGCCGAGTGTTTGGCCGGCATGCTGGACACGACGGTATCGTTCGCCGAGAGCTGCGTCGGAACGGCCGCCCGAAGGGCCGTCGACGATCTCCCCGAAGGCGGCGTCGCCCTGCTCGAGAACCTCCGCTTCCACGCCGCGGAGGAATCGAACGACGACGCCTTCGCGACCGAGCTCGCCGCCCTTGGCGACGTCTACGTCAACGACGCCTTCTCGTGCGCCCATCGCGCCCACGCCTCGACCGAGGCCCTGGCCCACAAGCTGCCGGCGGCGGCGGGGCGGGCGCTCGAGGCCGAGCTCGCGGCCCTGACGGCGGCGCTGGAGACGCCGGAGCGGCCGCTCGCGGCGGTGATCGGCGGCGCCAAGGTCTCGGGCAAGCTCGAGCTGCTCGGCAATCTCGCAGGCAAGGTCGATCAGCTCGTCATCGCCGGTGGCATGGCCAACACCTTCCTGCACGCCCTCGGCCGCCCCGTCGGCCGGAGCCTGTGCGAGCACGATCTCGGGGAAACCGCGCGCCGGATGCTGGACGAGGCCCGGGCCGCCGGCTGCGAGGTCGTCCTTCCGGTCGACGCGGTGATCGCCGACGCCCTCGAAGCGGGAGCCGCCAGCCGGGTGGTCGCCGTCGAGGCGGTGCCCGACGACGCCATGATTCTCGATATCGGCCCGGCCTCGGTCGCCGACCTCGAGGCGCGCCTCGGGCGCTGCCGCACGCTGGTGTGGAACGGACCGCTCGGCGCCTTCGAGACGCCGCCCTTCGACGCCGGCACCCTCGCCGCGGCCAGGGCGGCGGCGGCGCTGACCCGGAATGGGAGGTTGCGGACCGTGGCCGGCGGCGGCGACACGGTCGCGGCCCTGGCCCGCGCCGGCGTCGTCGAGGACTTCACCTACGTATCGACGGCCGGCGGGGCCTTCCTGGAATGGCTCGAGGGCAAGACGCTTCCCGGGGTGGCGGCGCTCGCGACCTAGGATCGCCGCCCGGCCGGGCCGTGATCTATCACACGCGGGCGCACGCGGGCGCGGCGCTGGCCGCGGCCGAGGCGCTTGGCCGTCCGGTCGTCCTGCTGACGCCCCCCGGCGGGCACGCCTATCTCGGCGCCGCCTATCTGAAGCGGGCCGCCGAATCGGCCGCCGCCCGGCACCCGGGCGCGGCGTACGACCTCGTCCTCGATTGCGGCCGCGACGCCGCCGCCGCGTTGGACGCCATGCGCCGGGGCTGGCGCCGCGTCCTGTTCACGGGCCCGGCCGGAGCGCGGGCGAAGCTCGCCGAGGCGGGCGGAGGGTGCGGCGTCGAGGTCCTGACGCGACCGCCACCGGCGCTCGACCTCCTCGGCCGCGCCGACCCGCCGGGCGCCTGCCGGGCCTGGCTCTCGGAACCCGACTGACAAAAAAAGGTGTCAGACACCTTTTTTGGTGGCGCGACTGACGAAAAAGGTGTCTGACACCTTTTTCTGGCGGCGGCGGCGGGGATCGAGGCCCGTTGCCAGCACCGGCGCCATCGGCTATTGAAGCCGGAAACGACGCAAGGGTTCCGATATCGCAGACGATCGGTCGTCTCACCCTTCACTCGAGGAGCCTCAGCCATGAAGATCACCCGCAAGGTCAGGAACATTCTGGCCAACTACGAGAGCGACAATCCCGGCACCAAGGCCAACCTCGCGCGCATCCTGATGACCGGGCGGCTCGGCGGCACCGGCAAGATGATCATTCTGCCGGTCGACCAGGGCTTCGAGCACGGCCCGGCCCGGAGCTTCGCCCCCAACCCGGCGGGCTACGACCCGCATTACCACTTCCAGCTCGCCATCGACGCCGGGTTCAACGCCTTCGCGACGCCGCTCGGCATGGCCGAGGCGGGCGCCGACACCTTCGCCGGCCAGATTCCCCTCATCCTCAAGGTCAACAGCGCCAACTCGCTCAACCGCGACAAGGAGGGGGCGTCGCAAGCCATCACCGCCTCCGTCGAGGATGCCCTGCGCCTCGGCTGCGCGGCCATTGGCTACACGATCTACCCGGGGTCGGACGCCGCCTACGACATGATGGAGGACCTGCGCGACCTCACGCTCGAGGCCAAGTCGCACGGCCTCGCGGTGGTGGTCTGGTCCTACCCGCGCGGCGGCGATCTGTCCAAGGCGGGGGAGACCGCCATGGACATCGCCGGCTACGCCGCCCACATGGCCGCCCTGATGGGGGCGCACATCATCAAGGTCAAACTCCCCTCGGACCACCTCGAACAGGCCGAGGCCAAGAAGGTCTACGAGGCCACGGGCGTCGACATCGCGACCCAGGCGGCGCGCGTCCGCCACGTCATGCAGTGCGCCTTCAACGGCCGCCGGATGGTGGTCTTCTCGGGCGGCGCCAAGAAGGGCGAAGGGTCCGTGTACGACGACGCCAGGGCGATCCGCGACGGCGGCGGCAACGGCTCGATCATCGGTCGCAACAGCTTCCAGCGCCCGCGCGAGGAAGCGCTGGAAATGCTCGACACCCTGGTCCGCATCTACCAGGGCAAAGAGTAGACCGGGGCGGAGACGGACCGGGGCGGAGAGCGGACGGCGGTGGCCGGGCGCGTGGAGTCCTTCGGCGACGACGGCGAGCCGCGCTGCCGGGTCTATCTCGTGACGCCCCCGGCCTTCGCGCCGGCGGCGTTCGCCGACCGGCTCGCCGAGGCCCTCGACGGCGGCGACGTGGCGTGCGTGCAGCTCAGACTGAAGGGCGCCGACGACGACGCGGTGCGCGAGGCGGCGCAGCTTCTGATGCCCGTCTGCCGCGCCCGCGAGGTGGCCTTCATCATCAACGACCGGCCCGACCTGGCGGCCGAGCTCGACGCCGACGGCGTGCATATCGGCCAGGACGACGCCGACTACGCCGCCGCCCGGCGGCTCGTCGGGGACGACCGCATCGTCGGCGTGACGTGTCACGATTCCCGGCACCTGGCCATGACCGCGGCCGAGGCGGGCGCCGACTACGTCGCCTTCGGGGCGTTCTACGCCACCGGCACCAAGGCCCCCAAGACCCGCGCCGAGCCCGAGATCCTGGAGTGGTGGAGCGAATTCATGGTCGTGCCGTGCGTCGCCATCGGCGGCATCACGGCCGCCAACTGCGCCCCCCTGGTCGCCGCCGGAGCGGATTTCCTGGCCGTGGTCGCCGGTGTCTGGGACCACCCGGACGGCCCGGCCGCCGCCGTCAGGGCTCTCAACGCCGAGATCGAGCGGACGTTGACGGGCGGTTGAGCGGACCGACCCTCCGGGCCCCGGGCCGGGCCCGGCCAACGATTGCATGGCCACGGCCCGGCTGGTAGGTTGCGCGGCACCCGCGACCCCCGACATACGGTCGACAAGCGATGAAGATCAACGGCAACGCCATTCGCCCGGGCAACGTCATCGAGCACAAGGGCGGCCTGTGGCAAGCGGTCAGGATCCAGCACACGCAGCCCGGCAAGGGCGGCGCCTATCTTCAGGTCGAGCTCAGGAACCTGCGCGACGGCACCAAGCTCAACGAACGCTTCCGCGCCTCGGAGAGCGTCGAGCGGGTGCGTCTCGACCAGAAGCCCTATCAGTACCTCTACGCCGACGGCGACGTGCTGACCTTCATGGACGCCGAGACCTACGAGCAGATCACCGTCGACGGCCACCTCGTGGGCGACGCACGGGTGTTCCTCCAGGACGGCATGGAGGTGACCATCGAGTCCTACGAGGGCCAGCCGATCGCCGTCGCGCTCCCCGAGCAGGTCGTGCTCGAGGTGCGGGAGACCGAGCCGACGGTCAAGGGCCAGACCGCAGCGGCCTCGTACAAGCCGGCGATCCTCGAGAACGGCGAGCGCACCATGGTGCCGCCCTTCGTCGAGGCCGGCGAGCGGGTCGTCGTCAGCACCGCCGACGGGACCTACGTCAAACGCGCCGAGAGCTGAGCCGCGGCCCCGGTCGGTCCTTCCCGCATGGCGCTCAAATCGGCTCTCATCAACGTCATGGACGGCGCCGCGCGGAAGGCGGCGCGCGGCCTCGTGCGCGATTTCGGCGAGGTCGAGCAGCTCCAGGTTTCGCGCAAGGGGCCGGCGGACTTCGTCTCGGCCGCCGACCTCAAGGCCGAGCAGATCCTGCGCCGCGAGCTCGAACGGGCGCGGCCCGGCTACGGGTTCTGTCTCGAGGAAGGCGGCGTCGTCGCCGCCTCCGACGGCCGGCACCGCTGGTATGTCGATCCGCTGGACGGAACCACGAACTTCCTGCACGGCGTGCCTCACTTCGCCATCTCGATCGCTCTCGAACGCGACGGCGAGCTGGTGGCCGGCCTCATCCTGGAACCGACCCGCGACGAGACGTTCTGGGCCGAAAAGGGGTCCGGCGCCTATCTCAACGGGCGCCGGCTGAGGGTCTCGGCCCGCCAGCGCCTCGTGGATTCGGTGCTCGCCACGGGTCTCCCCTATCACGGACGGCCGGGACACGAGCTCGCCCTGGCCGAGCTCGACGCCCTGATGTCGCGGGTCTCGGGCATCCGCCGCTTCGGATCCGCGGCGCTCGACCTCGCCTATGTCGCGGCCGGACGGTATGACGGTTTCTGGGAACACGGGCTCAGCCCCTGGGACCTCGCGGCCGGCATCGTCATCGTGCGCGAGGCCGGCGGACTGGTCAGCCAGATCGGCGGCGGCGACCGGATGCTCGAGAAGGGCGACATCCTGGCCGCCAACGACAGCCTGCACGGCGAGATCGCGGCGGTGCTGCGCGAGGCCGGCAAGTCATGCCCCTAGGTCCGATGCGACCCCGCCTCCGACCCGGGCGGACGGCGAAAGCGCGGGACGGGGCGCCCGAAGTCAGTTGTCGCCCCGAAGACCCCAAGTTATTGTGCGCCATTCGGTCTTCACATGTTGCCGTAATGAGCCGAGAAACCCAACTAATGGCGGCGCCGGGTCGAATAACGTGAGCGCGAACGACATGAGCGCAATCGTCTCCCGCTTGGACCGGCCGGCGCCGGGGGCGCCGGTGCGCGCGATATCCGTCGCCTGGCTCGTCGCGGCGCTCGCCGGGGCGTCGGCGTCCGCCCTCGCCCAGGAGACGGTGATCGTGGGTGGCTCGGGCCTTCCGCCGGTCGAGGTCAATCTCGACGTCCTCGGGGAGTTCGATCGCCCGGCCGCGGTGCTCAACCGCCCGCCCCTGCCCGGCGCGGTGGCACCCTCGGCCCCGGTCAAGCTCCATCCGCCGACGCCCGGCGGCCGCGTCGTGTTGAAGCCGCCATCGGGGGTGCCCAAGCTGCGCATGCCGGCGTCGCCGACCGAACGGGTCCAGTCCGCGCCGATCCTCAAGCCGCCGAAGCTCGCCGTGACCCAGCGCCCGCCCGCGCCCCGGCCGACCGCGCCCGCCGCCACCGCGCAGCCGCGCGGGCCGGCGGCACCGAGGGCGTTCACACGTTCGGTCGTGCCCGAGATCATCGTCGTTCCGCCGGCGCCGCGCCGGACGACGCCGACCGCCGGCAAGGCGCCGCGCGCCCCGAGCCGAGCCGAGCCACCGGCGCCCCCGGCGCCGGCCAAGGTGGCCAGGCTCCCGCCGCCGCCGAAGGCCCCGCCACCGCCACCCAAGGCACCGGCCAGGACAGCCAAGCTTCCGCCGCCGCCGAAGGCGCCGTCCCCGCCGCCCAAAACGCCGACCAGGGAGGCGAAGGCGCCACCGCCGCCGAAGGCCCTGCCCCCGCCGCCCAAGGCGCCGGCCAGGGTCGTGGCGCCGCCCGCCGCACCCGTTCCCAAGGCCCGACCGAAGACGACCGGGCCGGCCGTCGCGGCCCGCTCGGCGACGGCCCCGGCGGCCCCGAAGGGGTTCGCGCCGGTCAAGCCGGCGCCGCCCAAGGCCCGGCCGCCGGCCGCCGCCCCGCCACCGGCCCGGAAACCGGCCATCGAAACGGCCAAGCTGGCGCCCCCCGCCGCCGTCGCGCCCCGCGTCGAGCGGCCCGGGACCGGCCCGCTTCTCAGCCTCCGGTTCGGCGACGGCAGCGCGCGCCTTTCGGGCGACGCGGAACGGCAGCTCACGAGACTGGCCAGCCAACTCACCGAAACCGACTCGCGGCTCCAGCTCAAGGCCTACGCCAGCGCTTCCGGCGGCACCGCGAGCGCCGCTCGGCGCCTCTCGTTGTCGCGCGCGCTCAGCGTTCGCTCCTATCTGATCGAAAAGGGCGTGCGCAGCACCCGAATCGACGTGCGCGCCCTCGGGCTGGCCGACGACGGCGGTCCGGAGGACCGGGTCGACGTTCTGTTGCTCGGGCGGTGACGACCCCATGAGCCCGCATCTCTTGCCCGTGTGCCGCCCATGACCCCGCCCACGATCACCACGCCGATGACGCGGCCCAAGCGGTTCATCACCCGCATGGTGCTGTTCCTCGTCGCCGTCATCGCGATCGCCGGGGCGTTGTTCGTACCCATCCAACGCGCGTTCATGGCCAACCCGGCGCTCAACGGTTTGATCGTCGGCGTTCTCCTGATCGGGATCATTTACATCTTCCGCCAGGTCGTGATGCTGCGGCCCGAGGTCGAATGGATCGAGACCTTCCGGCGCTCGGAGCCCGGCCTCTCGGTCCAGCGGGCGCCGGTCCTGCTGTCGCCGATGGCGGCGATGCTGGGCGATCGCTCGGGCCGCGTCACGCTGTCGGCCATGTCGATGCGCTCGCTCCTCGATTCGATCAGCTCGCGGCTCGACGAATCCCGGGACATCTCGCGCTATCTCATCGGTCTCTTGATCTTCCTCGGCCTCCTCGGCACCTTCTGGGGCCTCCTGGAGACGATCTCGGCCGTGGGGACCACGATCTCCGAGCTGCAGATCGGCGCCGCCGACTTCACCGAGCTGTTCGGCTCGCTCAAGGAGGGACTGGAGCGGCCCCTCTCGGGCATGGGCACGGCCTTCTCGTCGTCGCTGTTCGGCCTCTCGGGCAGCCTCGTCCTCGGCTTTCTCGACCTCCAGGCGAGCCAGGCGCAGAACCGCTTCTACATGGACCTCGAGGAGTGGCTGTCGAGCGTCACGCGCCTCTCGACGGGACGAGGCATCGGCGAGGGCGATCAGTCGGTTCCGGCCTACGTCCAGGCGCTTCTCGAGCAGACCGCCGACTCGCTCGACAGCCTGCAACGGACGATCAGCCGGGCCGAGGAGGCGCGCTCGTCCTCGCACGCCTCGATCCTGCAGCTCTCGGAGCGCCTCGCCACGCTGACCGACCAGATGCGGACGGAGCAGGACCTGCTGGTCCAGCTTGCCGAGAGCCAGATGGAGATCAAACCGGTCCTCCAGCGGCTGGCGGCGGCGGCGGAAAGAGAAGGCGGCGGCCTCGACCAGGCGAGCCGCAATCACCTGCGCAACATCGACGTCTACCTCATGCGGCTGATGGAGGAGATGGCGGAAACCCGCACCCAGATGACGCAGGACATCCGCAGCGAGATCAAGCTCCTGGCCCGCACGATCGCCGCCGTCGCCGAAGAAAACCGTTCGAGCTGAGGTTCCGGCCAGACGACGATGGCCCGCGCCCGTACTCAGCGTTCACTCGATATATGGCCCGGCTTCGTCGATGCCCTGAGCACCCTGCTGCTCGTCATCATCTTCCTGCTCGTGGTCTTCGTACTGGCCCAGACCTTCCTGAGCTACGCGCTCAGCGGCCGCGACCAAGTGATCAGCCGCCTCAATCAGCAGGTCAACGAGCTGGCCGAGCTCCTGTCGCTCGAGCGCCAGGCCAACGCCGATCTGCGCCTCAACGTCGCCCAGCTTTCGGCCAGCCTGCAGGAATCGACGGCGGCGCGCGATGAACTCGTTCTCAAGCTCGACGCGCTGAAGCGGCGGGCCGAAGAAGCGGAGAGGGCGCTGGCCGAGGCCGAGAAGACCATCTCCGCCGACCGCGAGACGATCCGCGCCCGCTTGGCCGAGATCGAGAGCCTGAAGCGCGACATCACCGCCCTCAGGGACCTGCGCCGCGAGCTCGAAGGGGAAATCGCGCTCATGGCGGCGGCCATCGAGGCCGGCAAGAAGGAGGTCGCGAAGCTGACCCAGTCGCTCGACGAGAGCCAGTCGCGCACCGCCGAGCTCGGCGGCGAGCTCGAATCGAGCCGGGCCGAGATCGCGCGCTTGCTGGCGCTCGTGGCGAAGGAAAAGGGCGCCCGGGAGAAGCTCGCCCAGGCGCTGAAGGAGAGCGAGACCCGCAGCAAGGACTTGAGCCAGACGCTGGAATCTTCGAAGG
>Ga0256830_1002625_pt1 | contig 11691 bp, 9 predicted proteins | sample 128326metaG_FD_190537 | JGI IMG/M metagenome (GOLD analysis project Ga0256830, IMG submission 190537) | Hydrothermal vent microbial communities from Lau Basin, Pacific Ocean - 128-326 | ecosystem: Environmental > Aquatic > Marine > Hydrothermal vents | place: Pacific Ocean: Lau Basin | collected...
AAGGCATAATAAGCAATCGTGATTGCGCGATGTGTTTGAACGCGATTGGCCTTTCCAAATGCGTATAATTGTTCCATAAATAAATTTGAAACAGCTGTGAGGTTTTCCAAAACAATATTAGCCGAGGCATCTAGGTCGATTCCCTTTTTGGGAAAGCCCCCAGGCAAGGCCCATAGTTCTTCTCGTGACTCAGCATCCCATTTTACTAATAACACTTGAAGCTGTTCCGCTTGAAAACCAAATATCACGCAATCCAAGGTAAGTAAAGGCTGCTCATCGAAGTCAGCTTGAGTCAATGAGTGGTTTTTAGACAATCTGTGTGGGGTTTTTGTGGTCAAAGCACTAATTATTTGCATGCAAAAATAGGAAATTCTTATTTATCTTCCATCTAATTTACAACGAATTAAAAATCATTGGATTATGCGCTTTAGAGATTGCTTGTTTATCTTATGTACTGTGATGATACTATTGCTGTTCCAAACTGAAAGTATCGCCCAGTCTGTAAATACTTCCGCCGAATTTCAAATGAAGCTGCAAAAAGCCGAGGAAAATCTGGAAGCCATTGGTACTTATCAGGTCGAGGGCTTCGCCATCAGTTCATTGTCAAGGCGCAATAAAGAGGTTAGCGGCTCTCCTTACTTATTTGATCAATGGTTACCTGGAGATATCCATTTGGTGAGCAATTATGTACATGAAGAAGTAAGGATTAAGATGGATATATACAATGAGATGATATTGTATGAAGGAGAAATCGGTCTTATGGTCTTAAACAAAGATTTTATACAAAAATTTAGCATACACAACCAGGCTATTTATCACGCTTTTGAGAAAGTGGAAATCGGTGAGGGCATACAGGCATTTTTAGAAGTCGTCTATGATGGTCCCACTCGTCTGTTAAAATATTACCAGAAAGAGTTGATCAAATCTAATGTTGCTGAAGGTAGTGGGGGACATCTCCATGACCAATTTGTCGATAGAGATACTTATTACCTAGCCATAAAGGATGGTAGTTATCAAAAAGTCAACTTAAATAGGGCCTCTGTATTAAAAAAACTAGCTGATAAAGGCGATGAACTCAGGGCTTATCTGAAGGCTAATCAATTGGATATGAAATCAGAGATAGAATTGATTGATTTGCTGGAATATTATGATGCTTTGTAGGGAAACAATGATCAATAACAGGCTAAATCGCTTCCAAATCCACGAGATCAGCGGGAGAAACAGATGCATAAGGTTTCCCGCAGATTTCGCAGATCACCGCAGATCAAACAGGCACAAAAAATCAGCGAGATCAACAGGAGAAAACGAGATCAGCGAGGAAAAAAAACATAAAAAATCAGCGTCTCTCAGCATCGATTAGCAGGATAAGAAACAAGCTGCTACAACCCCAATCCGCAAAAATCCAGTAAATCCTGTCAAAAAAAATAATACTAAATTTCACTTCCTCGTTGCAAGAAAGACCAAATTTTTCCTAACTTCGAACCACTAAATAAATAGCAATCATTTCTCCAAACCCTATCAATAGTATGAATCGAAAAATGCGAATGGGCATGGTCGGTGGTGGCGAGGGCGCTTTCATAGGTGTCGTACACCGAATGGCCGCTGCCTTGGATGGCCAAATCGAACTCGTCTGTGGTGCTTTTAGCAGCCAGCCTGAAAAATCAAAACGCTCAGGTGCTGCCCTATATCTTCCTGCCGAAAGAGTATATGGATCCTTTGAGGAAATGATTCTCAAGGAAAAAGAATTGCCCGAGGGCGAACGCATGGATTTTATTTCCATCGTTACACCCAATCATGTTCATTTTCCTCCGGCTAAGTTGGCATTGGAACATGGGTTTCACGTAGTGTGTGATAAGCCATTAGCATTTTCATTAGCTGAAGCTAAGGAGCTAAGAGATCTCGTCAATCAAACAGGTCTTTTGTTTGCCCTGACACACAACTATACCGGTTACCCTATGGTGAAACAGGCCCGACAAATGATTCGAAACGGAGAGCTGGGGAAAATCCGAAAAGTTGTCGTAGAATATCCGCAGGGATGGCTCTCTACCAAACTCGAAGATTCGGATCAAAAACAAGCAGCTTGGCGCACAGACCCCAAACGCTCTGGAATAGCCGGCTCTATGGGAGATATAGGGACACATGCCGAAAATCTAGCTGAATATATCACTGGCCTTCAAATTGCCGAGATGTGCGCCGATATATCTACGATTGTGGAAGGACGACTCTTAGACGATGACGGCAATGTATTGTTGCGTTTCGACAATGGAGCTAGGGGAATACTTCACGCGAGTCAGATTGCCGCCGGAGAGGAAAACAACCTCAGTATTCGTGTCTATGGAGAAAAAGGCGGGCTTGAATGGCACCAACAAGCGCCCAATACGCTGATTGTAAAGTCCTTGGATAGATCAATGCAAGTCATACGAACAGGCGTAGGCGTCCTTTCCGATAGTGCTCAGGCACATACGCGCTTGCCTGCAGGCCATCCAGAGGGATACTTAGAGGCATTTGCCAATATCTATAGAAACTTTGCCCATGCACTACGCAAAAGGCTCAATGGAGAGGAACCCAATGAAACAGATATGGATTTTCCCTCTGTAGAAGATGGCGTTCGGGGAATGGCATTTATTGAGCATGTGATTGCTTCTGGAAAAAGCGAGAAAAAATGGACAAAATTTAGCGTTTAATCAATCATCATCAAAAACATGAAAGCGATAAAAGGACCCGCCATATTTCTAGCTCAATTTCTGGGCGATGAAGCCCCTTTTGACTCTCTTGAAAACATCTGTAAATGGGCAGCAAGCTTGGGTTTCAAAGGTGTTCAGATTCCTTCCTGGGATGGTCGATGTATGGACCTCCAAAAAGCTGCCGAAAGTCAAACCTATGCAGATGAAATCAAGGGCATTGTCAATGAAGCTGGTTTGGAGATCAGCGAGCTTTCGACTCACCTGCAGGGCCAGTTGGTCGCCGTCCATCCGGCTTATGATGAAATGTTTGATGGTTTTGCGCCAGCAGAAGTTCATGGAAATCCCAAAGCCCGTACAGAATGGGCGAAGCAGCAGTTGCGATATGCGGCAAAAGCAAGTCGGAATTTAGGGCTTAGTGCCCATGCCACCTTCTCGGGTGCCTTATTATGGCCTTACGTCTATCCCTGGCCCCAGCGACCAGCAGGTCTGGTAGAAGCAGGATTTAAAGAATTAGCAAAACGTTGGGTGCCTCTATTGAATGCTTTTGATGAAGTTGGCGTAGATGTGTGTTATGAAATACACCCAGGCGAAGATTTACATGATGGCCTTACCTTTGAAATGTTTCGGGAAGCTACAGCCAATCATACCCGTGTAAATATGCTGTATGATCCCAGCCACTTTGTGCTCCAACAATTAGATTATCTTGAGCATATTGACATCTATCATGAGTTTTTGAAAATGTTTCATGTAAAAGATGCCGAATTTAATCCCAATGGACGAGTGGGCGTATATGGAGGCTATCAAGGCTGGACCGAACGAGCAGGGCGGTTTCGCTCTCTAGGCGATGGGCAGGTAGATTTCAAAAGCATTTTTAGCAAATTGACGCAGTATGGATATGACGGCTGGGCAGTTTTAGAATGGGAATGCTGTATTAAGCATCCAGAAGATGGGGCTAAAGAAGGTGTTAAGTTTATAGAAGATCATATCATTCGCGTAACCGAAAAGGCCTTTGATGATTTTGCAGATACGGGCACTGATGATGAGACTAATCGACGTATTTTGGGGCTTGGCTAGTGTGGCTAAACGAAAAAGCCACAGAGTTTTTATAGGCCTTCTCTGTGGTTAAATAAAAAACCTCTGCGGTCGGATTAAAAAACCACAGAGGAATATGAGTTGCACAGAGTTTTTGATAGCTTTTTTCTCTGTGTTACTCTGTGCGACTCTGTGGTTTAAAAAAACTTCCTGAGTGCTCTCCGTGTCTCAGTGGCTAAAAAAACTCCCATGCGTATTCTCCTTGCTCCAGACAAATTTAAAGGTTCATTGACCGCAGTCGAAGTATGCAAAGCGGCCAAGAAAGGAATTAAGCTGGCTAAACCTGAGGCAGAAGTCCTTTTCTGTCCATTAGCCGATGGTGGAGAAGGTACCTTTGATATTTTTGCCTATCATACTGAAGCGATCACCTTTGAGGAAAAAGTCTGTGATCCACTCTTTAGACTCGTAAATGCACAATTTGCCATTTCCAGTAATGGGTATACCGCTTTTATAGAAATGGCCCAAGCTTCAGGGCTGGAGTTGTTGTCCCATGAGGAGAGAAATTGTAGGTATACCACAACTTATGGTACAGGAGAGTTGATTTGTAAAGCAGTGGAAAAAGGCGTGCAAAAAATTGTACTAGGCATAGGAGGAAGTGCAACCAACGATGCTGGCATAGGAATGGCCGCAGCTTTAGGATATAAGTTTCTGGATAAAAAGGGAAATGAATTAAAACCAATAGGTGAAAATCTACTGCATATTGACCAAATAGATCAATCTCAACTGTTATTTGACCCCAAAAAGCTTGAAATAGAAGTCGCCTGTGATGTTGACAATCCCCTTTTTGGCCCTACTGGAGCCGCATTTATTTATGGACCACAAAAAGGCGCATCTAAGGAGGACATTCTCCAACTTGACCAAGGCTTGCGGCATATCTCACATCTTTGGAAACAAGCATGGGCGCTTAATTTGGTGGATATTCCCGGAGCGGGAGCGGCTGGCGGTATAGGTGCTGGAAGCATAGCATTTTTGGGAGCAAGCTTACGTTCGGGCATAGAGTTGGTGATGGAGCAGGCCAATATAGAGGCTCAACTTGAGGGCATAGACCTGATTATCACAGCTGAGGGAAAAATAGATCGGCAGACACTATCCGGTAAAGTGATTGCCGGTATTTGCAAGAAGGCCAAAGCTGCCAAGATTCCTGTAATAGCCATTTGTGGAACCCTAGCGGCTACTCCCCAAGAAGTTAAGCAGCTTGGTCTCATTTCCGCACATTCTATTCTCAGTCAGCCGATGGATCTACAGACTGCCCAAATACGAGCCGCCGCCTTAGTAGAGGAATCAGTAACTCATTTGACCAACTTGTTTTTTTTACCGTTCCCCAGATTAAAGCTGTAAAGCTATCTACAATTTATTACCTTTGTATTTTGGTTCTCTACCTAAAATGATTATGCGAAAAGTTTGGTTTTATTTGTTGGTTGTATTACTCGCCTGTAAGCCAGAAGACAAAATGGGTTCTTCTGCTCCCAACAGTCCTGAAACCCTCAAAAAACCCTATGTTGTATTAGTGTCTATGGATGGCTTTAGGTATGATTATGTAGAAAAATACAAGCTGCCCAACCTCAAGCGTATAGCAACAGAAGGCGTTTCTGCTGAAGCCATGATACCCGTATTTCCAAGCAAGACATTTCCCAACCATTATAGCATCGTCACTGGGCTTTATCCAGAAAAGCACGGCATCGTTTCCAATTCCTTTTATGATCCTGATAGAAATCAGAACTATCGTATCGGAGATAGAAGCAAAGTCGAGGATGGTAGTTGGTATGCGGGCACGCCTTTGTGGGTATTAGCAGAAAAACAAGGAATGCGTGCAGCAAGCTTCTTTTGGGTAGGTTCTGAAGCTGACATCCAAGGGGTACGCCCGTCATATTATTTCAACTACGATTCCAGTATTCTTAATTGTCACAGAGTCGAACAAGTAATCAATTGGTTGAAGTTACCTGAAGACCAACGACCTCATTTTATTACCCTCTACTTTTCCGATATAGATAGCAAAGGACATGACTATGGGCCTGACTCAGAAGAATTGGCCGAGGTATTGGTGGAGATAGATAAAACCATTGCTGATTTAGACTTGAAATTATCAGCCTTGGACTTAGAAGTCAATCTGATCATCACATCCGATCATGGGATGATCCGAATTGACCAAGAGCAACCCATTCGTATAGATAAAATCATCGATCTTTCGGACTTCTATACCATTTCTAATGGGACAAACTATATGCTATACGGAAAAGAGCCTGCGAAAATTGATCAGGCTTTTGAACAGCTTCAAGCTGTAGCTAGCAATTTTGAAGTATACCGAAAATCGGATATGCCTGACTATCTTCATTACAAAAACAATAACCGAATAGGAGATTTATTAATCATTGCCCAAGCTCCCTATGTAATTGCAGACAATCCAATCTTACCCAGGAGCCCGGGAACACATGGTTATGATTCTCGGTCAACAGAAGAAATGATGACTATTTTTTATGCAAAGGGTCCGGCTTTTCAATCGAATATGAGGATTGAACCTTTTGAAAATATTCATATTTATCCAATGATTACCTCCATTCTGGGACTTCATCATGGACCGATTGATGGTGACATACAAGTACTATCGCCCATTTTAATAGATAAATAAATGCGAATGACAGCCTTTATGAAAATATATTTTAATATATTCTTAGCTACGCTTACCTTATTGCTCATCGGGTATGGATGTGCATCTTCAAGGGGAAATAATGAAGGAAGTGAATTGGGTTCTCGCTTTGATACAATAATGGCAATTCATGATGAAGTCATGCCTCAAATGGGGAACATTCATACCCTCAAAAAGCAGTTATCTAATTATCTGGAGACAGTGCTGGCAGATACCACCGAAAATCCCTCAGAAGCCCTTAAAGCGATTGCCAAGTATCAATCTGACTTGGAAGAAGCAGATAGATTGATGATGGATTGGATGCATGAATTTGACCAAGACTGGAAAAAAAAGGCACCCAAAGAGGCGATGCTTTATTTGAATGAAGAAAAGAAAAGAATTGAAATTGTAAAAAGATCGATGCGGAGAAGTATCTCAGCAGCAGAAAAATACCTCTCTCAAATAAAAAACTAGCTATATATGAAGACCTGCTCAATGTGTTTCATTCTCCTGATTTTGATTAGCAGTTGCCATCTCAAGCAGAATGATCCTAAGAAGTTACCTATCCTAGGTTTTAAAGAACTCAACTCCCAAGGAGATACAATCTATCATGCAATACCTGACTATCGTTTTATAGATCAGGATAGTACCATCATTACGCCTTCAACCTTTGAAGGAAAAGTATATGTTGCAGACTTTTTTTTCACCTCTTGCCCGACTATTTGCCCTCGGATGAAGGCCCAAATGCTCCGCGTGTATGAACAATATAAAAGCAATGAAAAAGTTCAATTGCTTTCTCACTCTATAGATCCTGAGTATGACCAGGTGCCCATCCTAAAACAATATGCGGATAAATTGGAGATAACTTCAAAGAAGTGGCACTTAGTTACAGGAGATAAGGCTGAAATATATGAAATTGCCAAAAGTTATTTCGAAAATGCTTCTGAAGATCCCGATGCACCGGGGGGATTTATCCATAGCGGGGCTTTTTACCTTGTTGATAAGTCAAGGAGAATAAGGGGCTATTATGATGGCACAGTACCTGAAAAAGTTGATCAATTGATGGCCGATATTAAAATTCTGCTGAATGAAGGATAAGAAAGATGGGTTTGGAAATTGGGTGAATTTTTTATGGCCATTGATCATCCTTGGGCTATTTTTTTTAGCACGACCTTATATACAAAAGAGTGGGGGAGGAGTAGGTGAAAAGCTTTACACAACACATTGTCTTAATTGCCATCAGGAAGATGGAAAAGGAGTAAGAGGATTAGTCCCACCATTAGCTAATTCAGACTATCTAACTCAATACCAGCAGGAACTGCCTTGCCTAATCAGGAATGGGAAGTCCGGAGAAATCTTTGTGAATGGACGTAGCTTCAATCACCCTATGCCTCCTAATCGAGTGTTGACAGATGCTCAGATATATAATATAATCCGATACATCAATCAGCTATGGAAGTTTACAGATCAAGAGATGAATTTGACTGAGGTAAAGACGATATTAGAAACATGTGCTTCTGAATTACCTAAACAGAAACCAGACTTGTGATTTCCTGTTTTATTGAAGCTTGTTTTTCAGGAGGTTGGACTATACACAACAAGCGTTGATATTGGTGGGTAAATAATTTTCCCTGATATCCTGTATACAAAATTCCTTCTTTACTCAATACTTTACTTGTTGATGGCAAATCCCCATAATATCCTAAAAACACAGTGGGTGGGTGAATGCAGATTTCTCCTTCAGAACCCTCTGGTAGAGGGTCACCAGCATAGTTCTCTGAATCCATCGGTTCCCGAATGCTAAATTTACTGAATTGCGGTATTTCCATTCCCAAGTGCTGAGAAAAGGTATCAATAGAATAATGAGTAGGCGTAAAACTAATCAGTCCTCCACTTTCCAGTAGACATAAGCCCGTACCACTATCTGGGGTAAAGGATTGCATATTATTAAGAAATGTCAAGTCTGGCTGCCCGCCAATATACGTGGCAAATTGAAGGCTATTGTCGAAATAATGATCCAAATCAATTTTCTCCCACATTTGTAGATAGCATTCAGAAAACTGAATGAGATGGGTAATATAATGCTCCTGCATGGCCGCTAAACTAGTCTGGATATCGGCACATAGCACCGCCGTACTTCCAGAAAACAAAGAGGCTAACAGAGACATCGAAAGGCCTCCTATATGATGAGCAGGCAAGTTGACCAGTACCTTGGCTTCTTGTCGGAGACCATACAGATGTTGGCAAAGGCGGTACTGCTGGATCAAATTTTCATGGCTCAATAATACAGCTTGGTTATTCTCATTTTCTTTAAAAAGGGTCAATGCAGGACTCCATAAGTGTAAATCCTTGGTGTTTTTCCTTAGCCTATAAGCAAACCTACGTCTAAGAAACTTATAAGATAAACGAGAAGGCCTGTAAAGATAAGAAAAAGGGTGTAGACATACTTGAGGATGCTCGAATTTCTGATCATCTTGGAGATATGTTCGAATGAATGTGCAGTTGCTGCGAATATGGCTATACTGCTCTTGTGTTAATTCTTTGGAAAAAGCGAGCACTTTGGGTTGAATTCGCGCTAGCTGATGGATGAGGGTATTGGTGGACTGCTTCCCATCAATGGGAGAAAAGATCGCTCCTATTTTAAAGCTAGCGAGCATCAAAATCACATAGTCGGCAGAAAAAGGCATCGTAGTAGCTATTCGGTCAGCATACGAAATACCCATTTCCAACAATCGGTAAGCGGCAGTATCTACGAGTCTGAGGAGTTGGCGATGCATGAGTTGTTTGCCACTTTCATATTCTATGATCGCAATTTTCCCGGGAGATTCTATGGCCCACTTGGCAAATTGATCATAGAGCAGTTTAGCGGGGCGTTGTCCTGTCATATATCACGAAAATTGAGAAAAAGTATTTTGCTGGAATTTTATATATGTATAATATAAATTTTGTGCCAACTTGATGATTGAACGGAAGATTGCGGGTGAATGGGAAAAAGAGAAGAGAAAACGGTAGATCTTTTGTTTGTGTTTTGAATGATGGGTTATTTTCTGACCTGTTTTTTGTACTTTTTTAAAAGCGACTGAGGGGTCAAGGATGCTTTAGCCCTTAAGGCCATTTGAGGACTTCACTAAAAGCGGTAAGTGGCATACAAAGCTCATGCGAAATATTTGTAAAAAAGGAGAGGTGCCTTCTTCAAGAAGACACCTCCTTTTGATTAAATCGTATCAAATGGATGATTAATTAGTAACCATAAACCTTTTTCCAATGATATATTTAGCGTTGGTGATATGAAGGATATAATGTCCCAGTGATAGCCTGGAAACATCCATTTGTATGAAGTCTTGTGCAAAGCGCTCTTCAGAAAAGAGCAATTGCCCTTTCAGATCATAAACGCTCAAATTGATTCTTCCGCGCATAGGAACTTCACGCATGTCAATATTGAGGGCTTCGGTAGCTGGGTTGGGAAAAATTTTGATAGATGAAGGATTCAATAGATCCTCTCTGGAAGTAATTACATCCCCAAATGCATACTCTCCTGTGGCAGAATTAAGGGTAACACCATAGGTTCCAGCACTAATAAGGATATTGGGACCATCTTGAGTTCCGATTCCCGCTGGCCAATCTACAGCTCCCCAGTTGACGGCCCAGTTGAGATCTGCTCGGAATTTGGCCTCGCCATTTACTAGGTTCACAGAATCAATGGTCCATAAGTTTTCATTTTCTGCATTTTTTTCCATCAACACATCATTCTCCCAATCACCAAAAGGAGTGGCAGTACCGATGAGTCCAAGAGTATCGAAGACAATCAACTCTTTGAAAAAGTAAGCACCTGAGATCGAGTTAAAGGTAATGATATATTCGCCAGCTGTAACGGGGATATTCGCACCATCTCGCGTGGCAATACCTTCTGGGAAGTCGCCCGCTCCCCAGTTAGCTGTCCAATCGTCATCGGCTCTGAATTTAGCCTCTCCATCGGTCAGTTCAATTCTTAATGTCCACTCTGATGAATCGGCAGGACTTCTTTCCATATCTGTATCCGTATCCCAGCCACCAGGCGTGGCGTCGCCGATGATGCCCATGCTAGAAAATATCTCGATCACTGTAAAGTTATAGGCTCCCGTAGCCGTATTAAAATCAATCTGCCAATTGCCTTGGGGAACATTCAGTGTATCCCCATCTTGCATGGCTACACCCGTGGGAAAATCGCTTCCTCCCCAGATGATTTCTCCATTATTACCAGAAAATTGGAGATCACCTCCTGGGAGCACCAGAGATAATGTCCACATATCGGGATCATTAGCACTCTGAGTCATCTCAGTAGCTGTGTCCCAACCCCCAGGTGTTCCCTCCCCGATAATGCCCACAGAAGTAAAGTCGATATTTTCCGTGAAAGAATAGGCCCCAGAGGAACTGTCAAAGGTAATGGTATAATTTCCTGCTTTATCTATGGGAATATTCGGCCCATCTTGGGTACCTATACCTGTGGGGAAATCTGTTGCTCCCCAGTTGACAGCCCAGTCGTCATTGGCCCTGAATTTAACTTCTCCAACACCCAAATCGAGTGTTACGAAGAAAGAATTAGCATCAGCTGTATCGGGAAACATATTGATATCCGCATCCCACCCAAATGGAGTAGCCGATCCGATGATACCAATCGGAGATTCCACAGAAAAATAATACCAGCCAGTATTGGAATTGAAGGTAATATCATAGTTTCCGGCAACTATAGGGATATTTGGCCCTCCTTGTGTACCGATACCTATGGGGAAGTCTGTATCTCCCCAGTTAACGGTCCAATCGTCATCAGCCCTGAATTTAGCTTCTCCATCAGTAAGTTCAATACTGAGCGTCCAAAGGTGTAGACTGTCTGGATGCTGAACCATATTCGTATCTACATCCCAGCCGCCCGGAGTGGCCGTACCGATGAGTCCAATTGTATTGAAGACAAGCACCTCATTGAAAAAGTAAGCACCTGTAATAGAGTTAAAGCTAATGGTGTATTCGCCAGCTGTAACGGGGATATTTTCACCGTCACGCACACCAATACCTGCAGGGAAGTCACCTGCTCCCCAGTTAGCTGCCCAATCGTCATCGGCTCTGAATTTAGCTTCTCCATCAATAAGTTCAATACTGAGCGTCCAAAGGTGTACACTATCTGGATGCTGAACCATATCCGTATCCGTATCCCAGCCACCAGGCGTGGCAGAACCAATGATGCCTATGGTAGAGAAAACCTCGACCATTGTGAAATTATAGGCTCCTGTAGCCGTATTAAAATCAATCTGCCAATTG
>Ga0256830_1002626_pt1 | contig 11689 bp, 10 predicted proteins | sample 128326metaG_FD_190537 | JGI IMG/M metagenome (GOLD analysis project Ga0256830, IMG submission 190537) | Hydrothermal vent microbial communities from Lau Basin, Pacific Ocean - 128-326 | ecosystem: Environmental > Aquatic > Marine > Hydrothermal vents | place: Pacific Ocean: Lau Basin | collected...
GTGCTCGAGCACGGGCGTTTCGTCCACGGCCCGGAGATCGGCGAGCTCGAAGCCGCGCTGACCGCCGTCCTCGGCGTGCCGCACGTGGTCGGGTGCTCGAACGGTTCCGACGCCCTGGTCCTGGGGTTGCGGCTGTGCGACGTCGGGCCCGGCGACGAGGTGGTGGTGCCCGCGTTGACCTTCTTCGCCACCGCAGGCGCGGTGGCCCGGGTCGGCGCCGTCCCGGTGTTCGCCGACGTGGACCCCGAGACCCTGACCCTCGACCCGGAGGATGCGGCGCGGCGGGGCGGGCCCCGGACCAAGGCCGTGGTGCCGGTCCACCTCTACGGTCGGCCGGCCCCGGTGGGAGCGTTGCGCGAGGCGGTGGAGTCCGCAGCCGGTCGGCCGGTGGCCGTGGTGGAGGATGCCGCCCAGGCCATCGGGGCGGCGAGCGAAGAGGGGTCGGTGGGCGCGTTGGGGCGCGCCGCCGGCTGGTCGTGCTTCCCGACCAAGAACCTCGGCGCCGCGGGTGACGCCGGTTTCGTGACGGTCGGTGACCCGGCCGACGCCGAGCGGGCGAGGCGGCTGCGGGAGCACGGCGGCGGGCGGCGCTACCACCACGACGAGGTGGGCTACAACTTTCGCATGGATACGCTGCAGGCCGCGGCGCTCCTGGAGTTGCTCCCCCGGTTGCCCGGTTTCACCGCGGCGCGGCGCGAGGGGGCCCGGCACTACCGTGAGCTCCTCGACTCCGCCGGGCTCGGCGTCGAGGCCGGCGGTCCGGTGAGCGTGCCGCCGGACCATCCGGGCCACGTCTACCACCAGTTCGTGGTGCGCGTGCCGGAGCGCGACCGGGTGCGCGCTGCGATGGCCGAGCGCGGGGTGTCCACTGCGGTCTACTACCCGCTGGGGTTGCACCTGCAGCCCTGTTTCGCCGACCTCGGAGGTCGTGTCGGCGACCTGCCCGAGACCGAGCGGGCGACCGCGGAACTCCTGGCGCTGCCGATCCATCCCGGCGTCACCGCCGCACAGCGCGAGGAGGTCGTCGCGGCGTTGCGCGAGGCCCTCTCCTGACCTTCCCGCCGTCGGCGGGGCGAGGCGGTCAGAGTGAGGTCAGGTCGTGCGTCGCCAGCCAGTCCTGGAGGCGCTGCAGCTCGGCTTCGAGCCGGTCCACCAGGTCCGGGACCTGGTCCAGGTGCTCGGAGCGCGCCATCTCCTCGACCAGGGCGGCGAGGTCGCGGATGCCGTTGGCCCCGAGGTTCGCCGACGAGCCCTTGATGGCATGGGCGGCGGTGTCGAGGAGGTCGGGGCGGCCGCTCTGGATGGCCTCTCGCAAGGTCTCCATGCGGGGGTCGAGTTCCTGGAAGAACTCCTCGAACAGCTCGAGGACGGCCTCGGACTCGCCACCGAAGAGGTCGGTGAGCTCGGCGACGCGTTCGGGGTCGAGGGGGGACGAAGGGACGGGGATGGACATGGCGGCTGGGGGGAGCCTGGGCTCTATCGGCCGGGCGCTGCGGGTTCCTTGAGCTGCCGGGCTCCGCTCGGAAACTGGCCCCGCCGGGTGGGTCGTCGTCCTCGGGACAGGGAACGGCTCTCGGCGCCTGTCCGTGACGACGCACCTCTCCTGGGGCGGGGCCTCTCCGGCCTCGCCGGGGGCCGGTGGGGTCCTCGGTGAGGCTCCATCCTGCCCCGCGGGCGCCGTCTTCCGAGCTGCGGTAGGAGAGGAGACGCACCAGGGCGGTGGCGGTCACACTCCACCGGCGCCGACCCAGGCTCCGGGGCCAGTTTCCGGCGCGCCAAGGCCTTCGCAAGCCTGCGTCGCCCCTGGCCTTCCGCCCTTCGGGGCCGGTTCGCGGGTCAGCCGTCGTCCGTCGTACGGGGGGCGGGGCGGCCCTTCAGCACCTTGCGCCAGGTCCACAGGTTCAGGGACACCAGCCCGATCCAGGCCAGGGCGAGCCCCCACTCGCCGAGAGCGTTGAGCTCGACGGGGGGCGAAGGGGCTTCGAGGAGGAGGACGAACACCGTACCCCTACTTGTAGACCTTCATGCGCCCCGATTTCAACAGGTCCTCGTACTCGCGCAGCTCGCGGGCGACCACGCCCTTGAGGAGGTAGAGCCCGAGGATGTTCGGGAAGGCCATCACCAGGATCATCAGGTCGCCGAACTCGAGCACGTTCGTCGCGCTGGTGATGCTGCCGAGGACGACGAAGACCAGGAAGAGGATCTTGTAGCTCATCGAGGCCTTTTCGCCGAAGAGCTGGGCCCAGCAGCGCTCCCCGTAGTACGACCAGGAGATCATCGTGCTGAAGGCGAACAGGACCACCGCAACCAGCAGGACGTAGGGGAACCAGACGTTGATGTGCAGGAACTCCACCGTGCCGAAGGCGGCGCGGGTCAGGGCGGCGCCCTCCTTGCCGGCGACCATGTCCGAGAACGGCCCGGCCGGGTCGTAGACGCCGGTGATGACGATGACCAGGGCGGTCATGGTGCAGACCACGACGGTGTCGATGAAGGGCTCGAGCAGCGCGACGATGCCCTCGCGGACCGGGTACTCGGTCCTAGCCGCCGAGTGGGCGATGGCGGCCGAGCCGACGCCGGCCTCGTTCGAGAACGCGGCGCGTTGGAACCCGGTGATCAACGAGCCGATGATGCCGCCGTAGAGGGCCTTGGAGTGGAAGGCGCCCTCGAAGATCTCGGCGAAGGCGGCGGGCACGTGCCCGAGGTGGGCGACGATCACGATCAGGCTGGCGAGGACGTAGATCGAACACATCGTCGGCACGATCTTCTCCGCGGTCTGAGCGATGCGCCGGATGCCGCCGATGATCACGACGCCGACGAAGAACGCCATGACGACGCCGTACGTCCAGGAGTGCTCGGCGAAGAAGGGGACTTCGCGCGACAGGATGCCGAGCGACTGGTTGACCTGGAAGCTGTTGCCGCCGGCGAGGCTGCCGCCGATGCAGCAGATGGTGAAGAAGGTGGCGAGGAAGACGCCGAGTCCGCCGAGGCCTCGTTGAGCGAGCCCGTCGCGCAGATAGACCATCGGACCGCCGGTGACCCGACCGTTCGCGTCGATGCGGCGGTACTTCTGACCCAGCGTGCACTCGGTGAACTTGAGCGACATGCCGAGCAGGCCGGCGACGATCATCCAGAAGGTCGCTCCCGGTCCGCCGAGCGAGATGGCGATGGCCACGCCGGCGATGTTGCCGAGCCCGACCGTGGCCGATAGCGCCGACGCCAGCGCCTGGAAGTGGGTGACCTCGCCGTGGTCGTCCGGATTGTCGTAGCGGCCGCGGACCACCTGGATGGCGTGGCCGAACATCCGGAAGTTGACGAAGCGCCACGAGATCGTGAAGAAGAGGGCGCCGACCACCAGCCAGACCACCACCAGGGGGAGGCTGACCACCACCGGGTCGCCGGTGGGGCCGATGACCGGGCGGCCGCTCTCGTCGGTGACCGGGGCGGCGTCGGGGCCGCCGAGCAGGTTGTAGAAGGGCAGCCAGGCCGCGATGCCGAGCGCCTTGCCGAAGGCCTGGTCGATGGCGCCTCCCTTCTCGAAGAAGCCCGGCTCCTCGGTTGCGCCGGGGGCGTCGGGGCGGGGCGCTTCCATGGTTTCCGCCGCCGCAGCGACGTCGGGGGCCGCCGGCGCCTGCTGTGCGGCGAGAGGGGCCCCGAGGCCGGCGGCCAGGGCCAGGGTGAGGAAGAGGGAGGCTGGGCGGGTCATCGGAGACGGTGAGGGCGTCCGGGGGCCGGGCGCGGCCGTCGGGCGCCTCGGATTGTGGCCCTATCCGGCCGGATGGGCAAATCGGGTGCGACCCGGGGCCGCCTCGTCCGTCTCCCTGGTGGAGGAACCAACCACCATGACCATCAAGATCGACCTCACCCACGTGGAGACCTTCGAGGATCTCCGTTCCGTGCCGCCCGGCGAGTACTTGTGCCGCGTGGCCGAGATCCGCTCCAGCACCAGCCCGGCCGGCCACGTCCGTTGGGGGCTCCGGTGGGAGGTGGCCCAGGGCGAGTGGCAAGGGCGGACCGCCTGCTGGGACTCGCTCCACTTCTCCGAGCGCGGGCTGCCCCGCGCCAAGTACGTGCTGGCCCTGCTCGGCTTCCGGGTGGACGGCGAGTTGGAGCTCGCGCCCGAGGACCTGACCGGACGCCTGGCCCTGGTCCGGGTCGAGCCGGAGGAGCGCGAGGAGCCGCAGAGCGGGTTCCGGCGACTGGTCAACCGCGTGCCCTTCACCGGTTACGCGCCTGCTCCGGGCGGTCCCGAGCCGACGGCCGAGGGCTGACCCGGGAGACGACGACCACGGGGAGGGGGTGGGAGCGTGCCGGCCCGCCGCCCCCCCTGGGGCTACACTGGGTACCCATGGACGACCGCAACCTCGTCGCCGTGGCGGAGCAGGCAGCCGCGACCTCGCGCGTGCTCCGCGGTTCCCTGGAGGGAGCGACCGTGAAGTTCGACGACGGCCGCGTCTTCCTCGGCTGCCGGCTCGAGTTCGCCGACCCGGCTCTCGACCAGGACGCCATCAGCAACGCACTGGCCGCCGGTCGCGTCGAGGGCGCCTACCGCCCGGTGCGGATCGGGCTCTACTCGCCGGTCGCCGAGGGGCTGCCGCGGCCCGCCGCCGCCGCCCTGCGGCGCCTGGCCGAGCTCGCCGAACCCGGGCTCGAGGTCCTGGTCAGCGCAGGTACCGGCGAGCGCCGCGCCTTCACTCTCGAGGACCTGCTCCGCGAGGTCGATTCGCCGGCGCAGGGCTAGCCCGATGGCCGCCGCGGGCGACGTCTCCAAGGTCACGCGCCAGGACTACGACGACCTCGTCGAGCTCCTGCGCAAGTACGACTACGCGTACTACGTCGAGGCGCGCCCCTTGGTCAGCGATGCCGAGTACGACGCGCTGTTCCGCAGGTTGAAGGCGATCGAAGAGGCCCACCCGGATTGGGTGCGGCCCGACTCTCCGACCCAACGGGTCGGAGCGCCCCTCCCCGAGGGCGCCTCGTTCCGCAAGGTGCGGCACGAGATCCCGATGCTCTCCATCGAGTCGTTCTTCGCACCGGAGGAGGTCCGCGAGTTCCATCGGCGCACGCTGGATGCGTTGGCGGACGCCGGCGAGGAGGAGAAGCCGGTCTACGTCTGCGAACCCAAGTGGGACGGTGTCTCCGCGAGCCTCACCTACGAGGACGGGCTCCTGGTCCTGGGCCTGTCGCGGGGCGATGGCGAGTTCGGCGAGGACATCACCGGCAACCTCAAGGCGGTCCGCGGCATCCCCTTGAAGCTGTACGGGACGGACCTCCCCAAGAAGGTGATCGTGCGCGGCGAGGTCTTGATGCCGATCGAGGTCTTCGACCGTCTCAACCGGGAGCTCGCCGAACAGGGCGAGATGCCCTTCGCCAATCCGCGCAACGCGGCGGCGGGCACCTTGAAGCGCCTCGATCCTCACGTGGTCGCCGAGCGCGAACTGCACTTCATGGCGTGGCAGGTGCCCCTGATCGAGGGCGGGACGGATCCGCAACGGCACGTCGAGCGGATGGAGCTGGCGCACGCCTGGGGGTTCCCGACCACCCCGGTCCGGGAGCTGGCCAAGGACGCCGACGGCATCGTCCGCTTCCACGACGAGATCGAGGGCGAGCGCGACACCTTCTCGGTGGAGATGGACGGGGTGGTCGCGAAGATCGACCAGCTGCACCTGCGCGAGGTGCTCGGCTGGCGGGCGCGGACCCCGCGTTGGGCCTGCGCCTACAAGTTCAAGCCGCGCGAGGAGACGACGCGGCTGGTCGGCATCAAGGTGCAGGTGGGGCGCACCGGTCGCCTGACCCCCGTCGCCGAGCTCGAGCCTGTCGTCATCGGGGGCACCACCATCCGGCACGCCACCCTCCACAACCCCAAGTACATCCGCGAGCTGGACATCCGCATCGGGGACGTCGTGGTAGTGCGTCGCGCCGGCGACGTCATTCCCCAGGTGATCGGGCCGATCCCGGAGCGGCGCACGGGGAAGGAGAAGAAGTTTCGGTGGCCGCGCAAGTGCCCGGTCTGCGGCGCCAAGGTGGTCGAGCGCGGCGAGTTCTACTACTGCCCGAACCTGGACTGCCCCGCCCAGTTGGAGCGCCGGGTGCTCCACATGGCGTCGCGGCACGCGCTCGACATCCGCGGACTGGGGGAGAAGAGCGTGCACCAGCTGGTCGAGGCCGGGTTGATCTCCTCGGTCGAGGACGTGTTCGACCTCGACTACGACGCGATCCAGCAGCTGGAACGGTGGGGGGCGAAGTCGGTCGAGGCGCTGCGGAAGGAGGTCGAGGCCGCCAAGCACCGACCCGCCGATCGGTTCCTGTTCGCGTTGGGCATTCCCGAGGTCGGGCTCGAGACCGCGAAGCGCCTGTGCCAGCGCTTCCACGACGTGGACCACCTGCGCGAAGCCGCCCTCGCCGAGGACGGGCTCGAGAAGCTCCAGGAGGTTCCCGACGTCGGCCCGGAGGTCGCGAAGTCCATCCGCCAGTTCTTCCAGGAATCGCGGAACCAGCGCGCCCTGGAACGGATGCGCGAGCTCGGGGTGGAGCCGACTCCGTGTCGCAGTGCTCCGAAGGGGCCGCAGATCCTGGCAGGCCTGACCTTCGTCGTCACCGGCACCCTGTCGCGTCCGCGCCACGAGGTCCAGGAGATGATCGAGGCCGCGGGCGGCCACGTCACCAATTCGGTGTCGCGCAAGACCAGCTACCTCGTGGTTGGCGAGAACCCCGGCAGCAAGTTGCGGCAGGCGGAGCGCCTCGGGGTACCCAGGATCGACGAGGATGGGCTCGACGCCTTGCTCCGCGGGGAGGAGCCGAAGCTCCTCGGAGGCTGACCGGCGGCGCCGTCGGTCAAGAGCGTTCCAGGACGAACTCCGCCACCAGCGGGCGGTGGTCGCTGGCGACCCGCGCCAGCGCCAGGCGCGACACGTGGAAGCGGGTCTCCCGTAGCGGGCCGCGCCAGAACACCTTGTCCAGCGCGCCTGCCGGGCTCGGGGCGGGGAAGGTCCGCAGCGGTTGGCGGCGGCCGCTCTCGCTCCAGGCGTGGTAACCGGCTGCCTCCAGGCCGGCGCCGCGGTAGAGCAGGTTGCGCCAGTCGTTGGTGTCGCCGCCGAGGATCACCGGGTCACGGGAGCGGATGCTCCGATGGGTGCCCGAGTGGAGCAGTTTCTCCACCTGCCGCCGCCGCTCCCGCGCCGAGAGGCCGAGGTGCCAGTCGAAGACGTGGAGCGGCCGTTTCCGTCGCGGCAGTTGGAGCCGAACGTAGAGCGCGTTGCGCCGTTTGCGCCACCCGATGGTCAGTTCGAGGTGGCGCCGTTTCACGATGGGGAAGCGCGAGAGTACCGCATTGCCGTAGGCGCCCTGCTTGAGGGTGTGGGCCTGGGCCCAGGCGTGGAAGGGATAGTCCAGCGCTCGGGCCAGTTCGTGGTCCAACCAGAGGAGGCGGGAGCGCGGCACGCCGCGGTCCACCTCCTGGAGCAGGACCACGTCGGCGTCGTGGTGCCGCAGCACCTCGACGACCCGTTCCGGGTCGAAACGGCGATCCATCCCGATGCAGCGGTGGATGTTCCAGGTGACGACGGTGAGCGGCAGCGGCACGGTCAGAAGGCGGGGTCGAAGACGCCGAAGAAGCGCTCCAGGAAGCGGTCGTGCAGCGGGCGGGCGCGCCAGGCGGCGAGCGTGATCTCGCGGCTGTCCGCGAACTCGCCATGGAACCAGGTCTCGAGGGCGTCCGGCAGCCCGGCGCCACGGACCTCGGCGGCGATCTCGTGGTTCGAGTCGAAGGAGAGGTGGTCGAGGTTGGGCGTGCCGACGAAGGCGTCGTCGTCGAAGAGGGCCGCCTTGGCGTGTTCGAAGCCGCGCTGGAACTCCCAGATGCGAACGCCTTCCCCCAGTAGGTCGCCGTAGTGGCGGCGTCCGGCCCGCCACACCGAGGGGTGGTCGTGGCGGCGAGGCCCGGCGAGCAGCAGGCGTACCTCGACCCCCCGCCGACGGGCCCGTTTCATGGCCGAGAGCAGGCGTCGGGGCGGGGCGAAGTACGGGGTCGCGAACCAGGCTCGTTCGCGACAGGCGTGGAGCGCGTGGAGGAGGCTGCGCAGGTAGTGCCGCCGTTTGCGGTCGTGGGGGACGGCTCGCGCCGCGGGTGGGGGCATCGGCGCCAACGGAGTCGGCGGCGGCGTCTCTGCATCGCGCCACAGTCGCTCGAAGGCGTCGGAGAACTGCGCCACGATCGGCCCCTGCATCCGGACCATGAGTTCGCGGTGGGGCAGGGGGTGCTCCCACCACCAGTCGTCGTGGACCGGCAGGCCGCCGGTCCAGCATGCCTTCCCGTCCACCACCACGATCCGACGGTGGGTACGGACCAGGAGCCGGTCACGCAGCCGGCCGAGCAGGCCCTCGAGGTCCATCGGGTGGTAGCGGCGGAACTCGCCGAGCGACTCGAGACGGCGGCGGCTGCGCATCGAGAGGGCCCAGGCTCCGGCCGCGTCGAGCAGCACCCGTACCCTGGCGCCCTGCGCGGCGGCGGTCTCGAGGGCGTCCAGGACCGCTTCCGCGGCGCGCCCCTCGCGCCACAGGTAGTTCTCGAACAGGATCTCGCGTCGTGCGCCGGCGAGGTCGTCCAGCAACCGCTCCCAGATCGGCCGCGCCTCGCCCAGGAGCTCGGCCTCGAGAGCCGGCACCCAGGGGTAGGGGGCCTGGAAGGGGCGGGGCATCTTTCGCGCGGCGGCCGGAGACTCTACAATTCGAGGCTCACGGGCCGTTAACTCAGTGGCTAGAGTGCCATCTTCACACGGTGGAAGTCGCAGGTTCGAATCCTGCACGGCCCACCAGGACCCACGGGGCGCCGCAGTCGTCGGCGCCCCGTCCTTCGTTCGGCCGACGGCCCCGCTCCGGAAACTGGCCCTGATGGATGGGTCGTCCGCAGCTGCTCGGGCCGTCCGTTCGGGATCCGCTTCCCGAAGACGGACCACTCCCCCAGCGGGGGCCGCCCGGCCTCGCTCGGGCCGAGCGCCGTCCCCCGGAACTTCCGTCCGGCCTCGGAGGGGGCCCGCACGGCCCCCCTACGCCCAGGAAGACGTCCGAACCGATTCGAGGTCACACCTCTCGAGAGGCGACCCACTCTTCAGGGCCAGTTTCCAGGGCGGCCAGGGCGGCGACCGCCCGCTCGGGCTCCAACCGCGTCATGCAGGGGTGGTCGGCGATCGGGCAGTCCCGCCGATGGCAGGCGAGGCAGTCCAGCCCCTCGACCCGGAGGCGAACGGTCCGCTCCCGCGCGTGGTCGCTCCACGCCGGGTGTGTCGGGCCGTAGAGGACGACCTGGGGCACGCCGAGGGCCGCCGCCAGGTGGCGGGCGCCGTTGTCGGTGGCGAGGAGGGCGCGGCTCGCGGCCAGGGCGGCCATCGCGGCATCGAGGCCGGAGGCGACGACGGGGACCGCCACGCCGCCCAGCGCCGACTCCAGGACGGCTGCCAGTTCGGACAGACGGTCGGACTCGGCCGGGGCGCCGAGCAGGAAGGGGTGAAGGGCTGCCTCCTCGTGCGCCCCGCGCACCACGGCGGCGAAGAACGCGTCGGGAGGCACCTTGGAGGGGCCGAAGGCGGCTCCGGGGGCGATCGCCAGCCAGTCCGAGCCGCCCTCCAGGACGGCCGGCGTGGCGGCGGGGTCGGCGCGGAGGCGGGCCGGCGGCAGGACGTCGGGAATGGCGACCCCGAGCGGGGCCGCGAGTTCGGCGTAGAGTCGGGTCATCGGCGCCGGGCCCGGGATCGGGGGCAGGCTCTTGGTCAGCGCGGCGCCGCGGCCCCGGCCCCGGCGTCCGATGCGCTGCGGCGTCCCCGCCAGGAGGGCCGCAAGCGCCGACGACCACGAGTTCGGCAGCAGGACCACCGCGTCGGCTCCGGTCGCGCGAAGGGCGGCCGCTTCGCGTCGGATGCGACCGGGCCCCCGTGGGCCGAGCGGCGCGAAGGCCCAACCAGCCGCTCCGGTCTCGGCCAGCGGGCGCAGCGCCTCCGCGCCGAGGAGGAAGCGTCGTTCGCCGACCCCGGCCCGCTCCAGGAGGGCGAGCAGCGGCAGGCTCATCACCGCATCCCCCAGGGGGTTCGGCAGGCGCACCGCCAGGGTGCGGATCGGTCCGGTCGGGGCCACGGGCCGGTAGCATACGGAACGATGACGGAGGCGAATCCCGGCCCGGAGCCGCACCGCGCCCTCACGGCCGTGGTCGTGGGCGCGCGCCGCGTGCGCCACGGCACCGGCCCCTTCCTGGCCCGGATGCTCCACGGCGCCGGAGTCCGGGTGGTCGGCGTCGTCGGCAGCACCTCCTCCTCGGCTCGCGAGGCCGCCGAGGACCTGGAGCCCCACGGGATCCGGGCCCAGGCCTGCACCACTCCGGAGGAGGTCTTCGTCGAGCTCCGGCCGGATCTGTTGGTCGTGGCCTCGCCCTATCCGAGCCACCGGGCCTGGTTGCTCGAGGCGATGGAGGCCGGGGTCCACGTCCTCTGCGAGAAGCCACTGTGGGCGGGGCCGGCCGAGACGACCCGCGAGCTGGTGCGTGGTTTCGCGGCCCGCGGCCTGGTCCTCGCCGAGAACTGCCAGTGGCCGGAGACCCTGCCCGCCTTCCGCGCCCTCCACCCCGGCGTGGACCCCGCCGCTGCGTCCACCTTCCGGATGCTGCTCGCCCCTCCGCTGCGCGGCGTCGAGCGCTGGGCGGAGGTGCTGTCCCACCCCTTGAGCCTGCTCCAGGCCGTCCTGCCCGGGCCCTTCGAACTCGAGGAGGTCCGGTTCCAGGAGGTCTCCCCGGATGCGCCCGACAGCCGACTCGGTTTCACCTGGCGGGCGGCCGACCGCGAGCTGTGCTGCGAGGTCGTGCTCGAGGACCTGGGCCGCTTCCCGCGCCCGGCCGAATACGCCTTCGACGAGTTCGTCTGTCGGCGCGTGGTCGACCCCGAGACCTACCGCATGGAGTTCGTCTCGGGCGACGGGCCCGAGCACCTGCCGGTGCCGCTCGGCGACCCGACGGAGACCCGGCTGCGTCGCTTCCTCCGCCGGGTCGAGGAAGTGCGAGCCACCGGTTCCGCTCCGCTGGACGAGGACCTGGTCCGCCGCCAGACCTGGCTCGACGTCCTGCTCGGTCACTACCGCCGTCAGGCCCAGCGCACGTGAGCCGCTCCACCGCCCCGGCCCCGTCGGTCCACGACTTCGCGCGCAAGCTGGCGCAGCCGTCCCTACGCCCGCGCGTCCTGGACTACCTGCGCTGGCGGCGTGCCGTGCGCGCCGCGCGGGCCGCCGGCGAGGCCGCTCCGGCGCTGCCCGAAGGGGTCGGCCCGCTGTCGGTGAACCTCGACCTCACCACGGCCTGCAACTACGCCTGCGACCATTGCATCGACTGGGAGGCCCTCAACCTCGCGGTGCGACACGACCTCGACGCCCTCCGTGACGGTCTGCGGCGTCTGCAGCGACGCGGGCTGCGCTCGGTCATCCTGATCGGCGGCGGCGAGCCGACGCTCCACCCGGCCTTCGTCGAGGTGGTGCGTTTCCTGAAGCGGGACCTCGGCGTCCAGCTGGCGGTGGTCAGCAACGGCAGCCGCAACGACCGCATCCTGCAGGTGATGCCCTTCCTGGAGCGGGGGGATTGGGTGCGCCTCTCGTTGGACGCCGGCCGTGACACCACCTTCCAGGCGATGCACCACCCCAAGGGCCGCGGCATCGATCTGGA
>Ga0256830_1002627_pt1 | contig 11687 bp, 11 predicted proteins | sample 128326metaG_FD_190537 | JGI IMG/M metagenome (GOLD analysis project Ga0256830, IMG submission 190537) | Hydrothermal vent microbial communities from Lau Basin, Pacific Ocean - 128-326 | ecosystem: Environmental > Aquatic > Marine > Hydrothermal vents | place: Pacific Ocean: Lau Basin | collected...
CATTTGTTGGACTCCATAAAGGCGCCGTTCGTCACACGTGGCGCATCAGCACCCGGCGGGGGATTCGGCCCGCCTGTGATACGAGAAATACGCGGCGCAGGCGCCTTCGGAAGAAACCATGGTGGCGCCCAGCGGCGTGCGCGGAGTGCAGGCGCTTCCAAACGCCGGGCACTCGTGGGGTTTTTTCAACCCCTGGAGCACGAGGCCGCTGATGCATTCCGGGGGCTCCTCGACTTCGCGCTCGCTTTCCTCGAAGAGAAGTTCCGCGTCGTAGTCGCGGAATTCCGGGCGCAGCTTCAGGCCGCTGACCGGTATTGTACCGATACCCCGCCACTTCCGGTCGGCGATTTCGAACACCCGGCTGACGAGTTCCTGCGCGGGCTTGTTTCCCTCGCGCTTCACCACGCGCGCATACTGGTTTTCGACCTTTGCCTCGCCTTTTTCGAGCATCTTGACAACCATCAGGATTCCTTCCAGGATGTCCACCGGTTCGAAGCCGGTGACGACGATGGGAACCTTGTACTTCTCCGCGATCGGCTCGTACTGCTTCCACCCCATCACGGTGCACACGTGCCCCGCGGCGAGGTACCCCTGCACGCGATTCTCCGGCGACGACAGCAGCGCTTCCATGGCGGGAGGCACGAGGACGTGCGACACCAGGAGGGAAAAGTTCTTCAATCCCTGCTTGCGCGCCTGCCAAACGGCCATGGCGTTGTTCGGGGCGGTCGTTTCAAATCCCACGGCAAAAAACACGACACGCTTGTCTGGATTCTCGCGCGCGATCCGCACGGCGTCGAGCGGAGAATAGACCACACGCACGTCCCCGCCTTCGGACTTCACCATGAAAAGATCCTTTTCCGAGCCGGGAACGCGCAACATATCGCCGAAAGAGGCGAGAACGACGCCGGGCCTGGAGGCGATGGCAATGGCCTTGTCGATCTGTTCGAGCGGCGTAACGCACACCGGGCACCCCGGCCCGTGTACGAGTTCGATTTCCGCGGGCAGAAGCTGGTCGATACCGTTCTTCAGTATCGAATGCGTCTGGCCTCCGCAAATTTCCATGATCACCCACGGCCGCGTCGTCGTATTGTGGATTTCCCTGACGATGGCTTTGGCCAGGCGGGGATCGCGAAATTCGTCGAGGTATTTCATGCCGGCGCATCCCCTTCCCGTTCGGTATCTTCCTCGTCGAGCGGCATGCCGAAGATATCCGTGCCTTCTTCCGCCGCCGCCTTTTCCAGGTCCGCCCAGAGCTCGTACGTTTTTTGCGCTTCCTCCTCGTCGACGATACCGATTGCAAAGCCCGCATGTACAAGCGCGTACTGGCCAACTCGGATGTCGGGCACGTACTCGAGGCAGGCGGTATTGATCGTGCCCGAATAATCGAGCTTGCCCATCTTCATGCCTGCCTCGTCGAATATCTCTATCAGTTTACCCGGAATTGCAAGACACATAACCTCTCCTGAGATTGTTTACTGAGCACAAGTGAAACCGCAGGTCATTTCCCCGCCCCAGCGGCATGGATACCGGCGATGACGGCCTGCCCCAAAGCCAGCCCGCCGTCGTTGGCCGGAACCACGCTGTGCGTGAGTACCTCGAACCCTTCCCCCTGCAATCTCGTGACAATGAAGTTAAAAAAGAATACGTTCTGAAAGACACCGCCGCTCAACGCGACCTTGTTCAATCCCGTTGCCTCCCGCGCGTTTTTCGCCAGTCGCACGAATATCTCCGCCAGCGTCAGGTGAAACATGGCGGCGATTCGCGAAAGCGGCACGTTGGATCGAAGGTCTCCCACGACACTCTCGACAAGCGGAAGCACGGAAAACGAGCCGTGCGCCCCCCGCTCGGGAAGCGCGTTTTCGTAAACCGCGCGCACGGACTCATCGACGCTCATCTCCAGCTCGATGGCAGGCTGGGCTTCGTAATTGGCCACTTCCCGGATGCCGAGGATGGAGGATACGGCATCAAACAAGCGGCCGCAACCCGATGATACAGGCGAATTTACGCCGCGATCTATCATCCTGAGCATAACGGGCAATTCCCCGCGATGCCTTTCGATGACAGGGATGCGGAGCGCCTCGATTCCTGCTCCGAACGACGCATACAAGTAGCTCACCGCCATGCGCCAGGGCTCGCGAACCGCCGCTTCGCCACCGGGCATGGGCACCGGTTCCAACCATGCAAACCGCGTGAATTCCCGCGCGTCCCCCACCAGTACTTCCCCTCCCCAGATCGTTCCATCCGTGCCGTACCCGGTTCCATCGAGAATGATGCCGATCGTCTTTCCGCTCACACCGTTTTCCGCCTGGACGGACACGAGGTGGGCGTGGTGATGCTGCACGCCGACGAGCGGAAGCCCCTGTTCCGTTGCCCACTTGGTGGAAAGGTACTCGGGGTGCAAATCATGGGCGATGATTTCGGGCTCGATTTGAAGGATATCTTTCAGGTACCCGATGCTGTGCTGGTAAAATTTGAACGCGGCCGGGTTGTCAAGGTCGCCGATGTGCTGGCTGAGAAAAACGGCGTTCCCGCGGGTCAGCGCTATGGCGCTCTTGAGTTCGCCACCGCAGGCGAGAACGGGCGTCTTGAATTCCCCCTCGACAAACACGGGAACCGGAACGAAACCGCGCGACCGACGGAGCAGACGGGTCTTTCCGCCAACGACGCGTGCCACCGAATCATCGCAGCGTTGAAGGATTTCCCGGTCATGAAGCAGGAAAAAATCCGCCAGCGGACGGAGCCGCTCCAGCCCTTCAGCGTTGCCGATGGCGATCGGCTCCTCGGAATAATTGCCGCTGGTCATGACGAGCGCGTCGAAACGTTCCCGCACGAGCAGGTAATGCAACGGTGTGTAGGGCAGCATGAATCCAAGATACGCGTTGCCCGGCGCGACCGACGGGGCTACGGGAGTCTCGGCGCGGGCTCGCAACAGAACGATGGGTCGAGTGGGAGCGGCAAGGAGCGCTTTTTCTTCCTCCTCCACGTAACAGAAGCGTTCTATCGTTTCGATGTCCGGCGCCATCATGGCAAACGGCTTTTCCGCCCTCCCCTTCCTGCGCCGTAACTCGCTGACGGCGGCATCATTGAAGGCATCCACGGCAAGATGGAAGCCGCCGAGTCCGCGTATGGCCACGATATTCCCCGCTTTCAGCAAATCGACAGCGCTTTGCACCGGATCGTCCGTCGCGATCATGTCGCCGTTCCGGTCTCTCAGCTCCACCTTCGGGCCGCAGACCGGACAGGCGTTGGGCTGGGCGTGAAACCGCCGGTTGCCAGGATCGTGATACTCGCGCTCGCAATCGGGGCACATGGGAAAGACACGCATGGATGTCTTCGGGCGGTCGTACGGAATTCCCGCCGTGATGGTAAACCGCGGGCCGCAATTCGTGCAGTTGATAAAGGGATAGCGATACCGCCTGTCCGCGGGATCGAACAGCTCGCGCAGGCAATCCGCGCAGACGCTCATGTCGGGAGCTATCAACGTCGAGGCGGATGCGTTATCATCGCTCTCGATAATCGAGAAACCGTCGTCATGGCTGGGGGGAATTTCCTTCAAGGCAAAGTCCACGATCCGGGAAAGAGGCGGCGCTTCTTCCCGCAGCCGCCTGCGGAAGGTGTCCAGGTTTTCGAGGGGGCCTTGTGCCTCGATGAGCACGCCCTCGCTGGTGTTGTTCACGAAACCGGCCAGGTTCAATTCCCTGGCAAGGCGATACACGAAAGGCCGAAAGCCTACGCCCTGCACGATACCGTTGATGTGAAATCTATAGCGACGATGCGGCATTGACAGCATATTCGTTGGAGCGCCGGACCCTCGTTCTAACGCGTCGTAACCGGCGCCGTATTCTGTTCGCGGACGTGGAACAGCAACGGGAAATTACGCCCCGTGCATTCCCTGCTTTTTCTCCGCCACGAATGCCCGAAGCCACGCGAACCAGGATTCCAGGCCTTCGCCCGTCCGGCAGGAAACATCGAATATTGTAAGGCCGGCGTTGATCGAGCGGGCGTTCGCCTTCACGTTTTCCATGTCGAAATCGGACGTTCCCAGGAGGTCGATCTTGTTAATGACCATGACGGACGAACGGCGGAACATCGCGGGATACTTCAACGGCTTGTCGTCGCCTTCCGTCGTGCTTATGACCACCACTTTCATATCCTCGCCAAGGTCATAGCTGGAAGGACAGACCAGGTTCCCGACGTTCTCCACGAACAAGAGGTCCATGTTTTCGAGGTCGAGCTCGGGCAGGACCCTGCTCACCATCCTGGCGTCCAGGTGACAGGCACCCCCGGTGACGATCGGCCGGACCATCCTGGCGCCGGCCTTGACAAGCCGGACGGCATCGTTATCGGTCTGTACGTCGCCCGCGATCAGACCGATCCTGAGTTCGCCGGCCAGAGCGCCGATCGTTTTTTCCAGGAGCGAGGTTTTTCCCGATCCGGGCGAGCTGACGAGATTGAGCGCTGCCACACCGTTCCGATTCAGAACCTGGCGGATCTCTGCGGCAAGACGGTCGTTTTCCGAAAGGACTTTCTTTTCCAGGGTAATTTTCCCGGTCATGACAGACCCCAGAATTCTTGATGTAAGAATGGAATGGCGGATCGGACATTGAGCGGTAACGAGCCGTGTCCCGCGTTCCACCCGCCGTTGTAAAGATAGTCATCGCCCCGGTGAAATCGAAACGGAGCCATACGCCGCGAACGAGTAATGAAATCGCAAGCGGGAAGGAACGTGAAGATCAGCTCGGCGCGTGACGCTCCGGAGGAGATTCGTCCTCAACGTCCAGGTACGCGATGTCAAGCTCCTCGCCCTGCGTGACATCGACCGCGCCCGACGCGCAGTGCGGGCAGGCGAACAGGAAGTTTTCCACTTCGAAGTCCTTCCCGCATTCCCTGCACTTGCCGCGGACAGGGAGATACTCGATGACCAGCCGCGACCGTTCCAGCGGCGTGTCGATCACGAGCGCCTCGAAGCCGAATTCCAGGGCGTCCGGCACCACTCCGCTCAGCGCGCCGATCCGCACCACGATGCGTTTGACGGCAGGGAGCTGCTTGACTTCGATTTCGTGGAGGACGGTCTTGATGATGGAATCGGCTATTGAAAGCTCATGCATTCGGCGGCTTCATGCGGAAGGTGAAGATCGCAGGGAATGAATTTCCTGGAGAACGAGTTTCACGATGTTCGGCACCTGGGCTTCAAGCTCAGGCGACAGTTCCATCCGCACTTCGTGGATGACCGGGATGGAAACCGCGAACAGCGTCACATCCGGTTCGCTCCCCAAAAGATAGTAGGAATCGAGCAAATCTTTCAATCCGATATCGTGCGCGGTAAGGGTCTGGGGATAATCACTGGAGTACCGGGGGGTCAACCGCCGGACGGTGCCCGGGGGAGAACCGTCGATCGTGGCGTCGATAAGGATGACTTTTTTCGCCCGCTGCATTGGATCGAGAAGGAGGAAACTTCCCGTTCCACCATCGAGACACTCGACCCCCTCCGGGAGCGCTTCCTCCTGGAGGGCGCGCACCACGTGAACACCGACGCCCTCGTCACCCATGAGAACGTTTCCTATTCCGAGAACGAGCAACGGCATTTCCATTTTTTCCATAAACGGTCAACCATCATGTGCAAGAAAAAACGCCCCCGTTCGTCGCCGCTGTGGACATGAACGGGGGCGATGAGGATTAATCCTTTCGGGTGAACTTCCAGCCGCCCACCATGGAGGACGTGGTTCCTCTTCCTTCCACGTAGTCATGGTAGAAAACCAGGTACACGTGGATAATGATAAAGACGATAAAGAACCACATGAACATGTGATGCCATTGGCGCACGGCGAAATCGCCGCCCATGAGGGGAACCACCCAATTGAAGAGTTGCGGCAACGGTGAAGAGCTCATGCTCGAATACATGGCAAAACCGGTTATGCACTGGAAGAGAAAAACGATGAACGTCAGAAAATAGATCAATCCCGCCAGGGCGTTATGACCGAGGGATATCCTGCCTCGCATCTTGGTCTGCAGGATATCCACCTTGAGGATCTCGACCATTTCCCGCCACTGATCCTTCTTCAGCGGAATGAAGTTATGCCACTTCGCAAACTTGTTCCCAACAAAACCCCAGTAAATACGCACCAGGAAATTGAAGAAGAAAATGAACGCGCTCACGAAATGAAGGAATCGGACGGTGCCGAACCAATACTGCTGGTACGCTTCATTCCCGTAGGTGATAGTTGTGGGATTCCCGATAACGTACCCGGTGACAATCAATATCGTCACCGTGATGGCGTTGACCCAGTGATACAACCGGACGGGGAATTCCCACACGTACACCCGCTGATACGATGAGGTCGTCGTGTTTTGCATGGCGCCCTCCTATACGACCTTGACCTGGCGGATGTGCTTGCCCGCAGGGTCGTAGAGATGCACGGCACAGGCGATGCACGGATCAAAGGAGTGTATCGTTCGAAGGATCTCCAGGGGCTGATCGACATTGGCCACCGGAGTCCCGATAAGCGCTTCCTCGTACGCCGAACGCTGTCCCATACCGTCGCGCGGCGAGGCATTCCAGGTGCTGGGCACAACGAGCTGGTAGTTGTCGATTTGTTTGTCCTTGATCCGGATCCAATGAGCCAACGCGCCACGCGGAGCCTCACTCATTCCAACACCCTCAGCCGTTGCGGGCCAGGTATTCGGGTCCCACTTTTCATCGTTGAAGGTGCGCGTATCACCCGCCTTGATATTGGCGATCAAGTCGTCATAGAACTCTTTCATCCAGCGCACGACGAGTCGTGTCTCCAGCCCGCGGGCAGCAGTGCGGCCCAATGTGGAAAAGACCGCGGTCACGGGAACGTCGAGTTTGGCCAGCGCTTCGCCGACCACTTCCTTCACATCATCGTTGCCGCTGGCATAAGCGACCAGGATGCGCGCCAGCGGACCAACTTCCATGGGATGCTCTTTCCACCGGGGGGTCTTCAACCAGGAATATTTCCCATCCACGTTCAAATGCGCATAGGGCGGTTTCGGTCCCGTGTAATTGAATTCCGTCTCGCCATCCCACGGATGCTTACCGGCATCGTCGCCGTCGGAGTACTTGTACCAGGAATGCGAGATGTATTCCTTGATTTCCTCGGAATCCCTTGGATTCACCTCGTGAATTTCATCCAGGTTGCGGTCGAGAATAGCGCCGCGGGGGAATTTGAACGAATCGGGCTGATTATATCCCCTTGTGGGCAAGTCGCCGTACGCGAGATAATTTTTCAACCCGCCACCGACGGCGGCCCAGTCCTTGTAGAACCCGGCCACGGCCAACAGGTCGGGCAAGTACACCTGCTCCACCATATCGATGGCGCCCTTGATCAATGAACCGACGAAGTTCAACCGCTCGGAATTGATCGCGTTGACTTCTTCCAGGTTGATCGAACAGGGCACACCTCCCACCAGGTAGTTTGGATGCGGGTTCTTGCCGCCGAAAATGGCGTGGATCTTTACGATTTCCTTTTGCCATTCCAGGGCTTCGAGGTAATGCGCCACGCCCAGAAGATTCACCGCCGGTGGAAGCTTGTAGGCTGGATGCCCCCAGTAGCCGTTGGCGAAAATCCCGAGTTGGCCGCTTTCGACGAAAGTCTTGACGCGTTGTTGCACGGCGGCAAAGTAGGCCGGTGAACTCTTCGGCCAGGCGGAAATTGCCTTTGCGATAGTGGAAGTCTCGTTCGGATCAGCTTTCAAGGCGCTGACCACGTCCACCCAATCCAGGGCGTGAAGGTGATAAAAATGCACCACGTGGTCCTGTACATACTGCGTGCAGAACATCAGGTTGCGAATAAGTTCGGCGTTTTTTGGAACGGAAATTCCGAGAGCATCCTCGACCGTCCGGACACTGGCCAGAGCATGAACCGTTGTACACACGCCGCAAGCGCGCTCCGTAAAGGCCCATGCGTCACGCGGATCACGGCCTTTCAGAATTTTTTCGAATCCGCGCACCATGGTGCCGGAGCTATAGGCATCTGTAATGACGCCATTCTCGACGGTAGCTTCAATGCGCAGGTGCCCTTCGATACGGGTAATGGGATCGACAACGATACGTGCCATTATTCTTCACCTCCTTCCACGTCACCGGATTCCGGGACGGAATTCTGTATCTCTTCCGCGATGAGTTTTCTTTTCCGGATATTGGTCGTGATCGCATGCGCGGTTACGCCAACGGCCGCTGCCACACCAACCACGGTGCCAATCGTATCCGCAGTGGTTTCGATACCGAATCCGGGAAAGCTCGCCAGATGTCTGTAGAACGGCCCGTTGTCCCAGAAACCGTTCTCGCTGCACCCGAGGCAGCCGTGACCGGATTGGATGGGATAACTCGTTCCTTCGTTCCAACGCGTGACGGCGCATGCGTTGTACGTCACCGGACCACGGCATCCCATCTTGTACAGGCAATACCCCTTGCGGGCGTTCTCGTCGTCCCACGATTCGACGAATAATCCCGCATCATAAGTCGGCCTGCGATAGCAGGTATCGTGGACGCGCCGCGAGTAGAATTCGCGGGGACGTCCCTGGCTGTCAAGCTCAGGAATTTTTCCAAAGACCAGGATATGCGTCACCACGGCGGTCATTACTTCGGCGATAGGAGGACATCCGGGAACGTTGATAACCGGCTGGCTCAGGATGTCATGCACCGGTGTCGCACCCGTCGGGTTGGGGGCCGCGCCTTGGATGCACCCGTTCGACGCACAACTTCCCCAGGCGATCACCGCAGCCGCGTTTTTTGCAGTTTCACGAAGAATATCCACCGCCGATTTCCCCGCGATGGTACAGTAAATCCCGTCATCCTCGAGGGGTATGGAACCTTCGACAAGCAGGATGTACTTACCCGCGAACTTCTTCATCGTATCTTCCATGCACTGCTCCGCCTGGAAGCCCGCCGCTGCCTGAAGCGTTTCCGTGTAATCCAGGGACAAATAGTCGAAGACGACATCCGCTACTATCGGGTGGGACGACCGTATGAATGATTCGCTGCAACAGGTACACTCCTGGAAATGCAACCAGATCACGGGAGGCCGGGGTTCTTTTTCGAACGCACGGAGTACGCGTGGAAATCCGGCGCTTCCGATTCCGGCTAACGCAGCAGCAAAACTGCAAAACTTCAGGAATTCACGACGTGAATGTCCCTTCGCTTGCATGGTTTGCCAGATGGTAAGATTTTCAGCCATCGGTACCTCGTAATTATTGAAACATGGAAAATCAAAAAGCCTCTGGTTGCGACAAAAGCTAATTCCATGCCAATTCGTCACTGTTCCGGCTGTCATAATAAAGCGGTCAAAATCAACCAAATAAAGACATCTCAAGGTACGAAACATTGAAGAAGCAGGTCTTCGGGTCTTATGCACGGGAACGATGCCACTTCATATTCCCATTTCCGAGAATTATCCGTATTCGCGGAGAAAGTGGAATGTTACTTGGAAAACATCCTTCTTCATACTGCTACAAACATGGTTTATACACTGCCATTACAGACCACCAAGGCGGATGTTCACGAGAATAGCATTTCCGCCTCGAAGCGGTCGCTTCCTGAAAGGCGGGGTTCACTCTAGAGATGACGGATTCGTAAAAATTCCCAAAAAAAAAGGCGAGGGAACATCCTCGCCTTTGTGATCATGGGGTTTGAACATCTACCCTCTGCGGCCCCACCACCTGAAGATTCTCTTGAATCGCTCCTGTTGCTTTTCGTTAAGGATGTTGTAAATACTCTTCATGTACGTCTTTCTGCACTCGAGCAGTGCCTTGAACGCTTCCTTCCTTGAATCGTACTTGCCATCCTTAATATCCTGGAACACCCCTTTCAGACATTCGTGATATTCCTTCGTAAATTTCTTGACATCTTCCTGTTGGTCCTTGTCAAGCCGCAAAGCCCAGATCAAGAACCGCAAGAAACGCCGCGAGAGGACTTCAGAGCGGTTCGACAGGTCTGTCGTTGAAGGCGACTCGACAGAACGCTCGTAATCACTGAAATACTTCGTCGAAAAATACGCGATATCTTTATTGGTCATGCCGTCTTTCCGATCATGCTTCCGGTCGTGACGACGATGCCACTTCCGCCATTTCATGAGGCGCTCCCACTTCTTAAGCTGTTCGTCGGTGAGAATTTTCTTGATGGATTCAACGTACGTCTCGCGACACGCCTTCATTTTCTCGAATGCTTCCTTTCGGTCGATGTCGCCGTTCTTGTACGATTCGCGAACAGCTTTCAAGCAGTCGTAGTACGCCTTTCCGGCTTCCTTCCACTGCTCGACTTGAGTCGAATCCAGGCCAAGGTACCTGATGAGGAACCGAAGGAAACGCCGGTGGTGGTTCATGCCCATGGCCTGGTCTTCACTGTCGAACACCACGGATTTTTCAAATGAATCAATGAACTGACCGTCGTACTCCTCGGTCACCGGCGCTGATTGTTCCAGATCGGGCTGTGTCGGGTTATCCTCCCTCGAACACCCGGAGATGAAGAAAAACATCGCCAGCATTGCGATGCTCAAACCTGGAATAGTTATTCTGCGCATTGTAATACCTCCAAATGATACAATGGGTGAAAGAAAATGTTATTCTTTAGTCGTAAATGTACTATCAGATTTCCTGTTATGCCAGTACCTTGGCTCCTAATGACCGGATCTCGAGGCACACCTTTAGTCTGCCGGTAAAGGTGTGCCGCCTCATCATATCCTGACATATTCTCCTGCGGAAAAGAAATGCCGTGGTGAGATCCGGTTTTCATTTCATCAATAGCATACTTTTGGTAAAAACTCCCTGCGGGGTCGTCAAGACCGCCGTATAGACTCCACGGGACAATCGTCCGGCACGAAATGACACCGTGTACGCTCCCGGAGCCAACACATCATCGATCAAGGTTGCGACCGTTCGCCCGTACATATCGACGACGCGCAATGCGATTCTTTCGTTCGCAGATACCAGCACTCGAAGTTGTGTAACGGAACTGAACGGATTCGGATAATTTTGTGCAAGTTCCGTGGTGAGCGGAACAGTATGTTCCCTTGATATACCGGTAGCCACTTGCTGCGTCAAGACCAGGTTCATTTTATCGACCGCGCGCTGGTCTTTATACGCGACCCTGATTGTATGGGGAGTACGGCAAGAATATGCCGGAAAATCGGCAAAGATTTCAATGTCGCCTTCTGTGACACCTTTCAACACGTAACTACCGTCTTCCATCGAAAACGCGTGAGCGACAACGACCCCCTCGTCGTCACGCGCAATCACCGACGCGGCAAAGATCGGCTTTCCTTCCTGCGTTAAAACGTTACCCGTGATCATCCCCGCTCCATCATGCCGGATTTCCGGAACAACGATATCGGCTCGCAACATCTCCGTTTGACCTGGGAGCAATTTCGAATCACACCATTTCATTGCGACCAGCGGAGTGCCCGAATAATATGCCGGAGCATATTTTTCAACCGACACGGGAACAGCCAGCAGCGAAACGGGCTGGTCGGTTTCAATGATGCCGCTGTACGAACCGTCCACACCTGTTGGAATTGACTGTTCAACGCTTATCCGGCCCGAGTTCAACTGCAACACCTGGATAAGCGCCTGCACGCCCACGCCAAACCTGTTGAAGACACGCCCAATGATGGGTCGTCCTCGTTTCGGAAGCGCGTCGAGCTGGAAATTCAGATTGACCTTGTCAGCCCGGA
>Ga0256830_1002628_pt1 | contig 11685 bp, 10 predicted proteins | sample 128326metaG_FD_190537 | JGI IMG/M metagenome (GOLD analysis project Ga0256830, IMG submission 190537) | Hydrothermal vent microbial communities from Lau Basin, Pacific Ocean - 128-326 | ecosystem: Environmental > Aquatic > Marine > Hydrothermal vents | place: Pacific Ocean: Lau Basin | collected...
CGGAGACATCGCCCGCCGCAACGCCGATGGATCATGGTCCATTCACGGCCGATCCAACGAAGTCTTCAAACGCTACGGCGAAAAAGTTTCGATGAGTCGAGTGCTAGCGACCATGCAAGAGGCCGTCGCGGGACGGCTCGCCGGCTACGGAGAAGTCGATGCTCGACAGGAGGCGGGTTTCGTCGCCGTATCCTGCCCGGCGCCGAGCGAAGAAGAGCTACGCGCCATGCTCGCCAAGCTGAGAGCTTCTCACCCGCGTTCGCATTGGCCGCTGCGTATCGAAGCTGCCGACAGCATGCCGAAGTTGCCGAGCGGGAAGATCGATCTGTACTCACTGAGCCGCCGGACGCGCAAAGTCGTCATCTGGCGCCAGAGGATTTGAATGAATCATCTCCAAAAACTCGAAGATCTCATGACCGACATCCTGCTTCTCGATTCCGGAGAATTCCATCTCGGATTGACGCGCGACGACGTAGAGACCTGGGACTCGCTGGCGACGGTATCGATCGCGGTCGGCCTTCACGAAACCTTCGGCCACCATCCCACCCCGGAAGAGGCGATGACTCTCGCGTCGATAGGCGAGATCATCACCTGGTTGGAGTCGAAAGGGCTGAGCTTTGATCAAGCTTCCGCACTTGCTTGCGATTGACGCTCTTGGGGATCTCTGCCGCCGGCGGGACTCGTGGGTCTGGGCGTCTTCGCGCCTGGCAACCCGCCTCGGCGACGAGCTTTCCTGCGCGCCGACCCTGCGGGAAGAGCTACCCGCAAGCGGCGAGCGAATCGCGAGGCTGGTGGTCTTCGGCGGCGGTACGAGAATCGATCGAGCGAAGCGATGGCGAGCGAAGCAAAGATCGTGCGTGGAGCTGCTGGCCGTTCCGACGATCTGGGGAAGCGGCGCCGAGGCCACGGCCATCGCCGTCGAGGATCGAGACGGCGAGAAGACGATTCATGTGGCAGACGCCTATCTTCCCGATGCCCGCGGCATGCTTCCCGATCTCGCTCAGTGCGTCTCCACCGAGCGCAAGCGGTACGCCTCAGGCGATGTTTGGGCGCATGCTCTCGAGGGATTTCTTTCGCCTTTGGCAAGCGAGGGCTTGCGCAGCGACTTGGCGGCGGTGGTTCGCCGGTTGCTCGACCTGCCTCCGGATGCTCATCGAGAGTGGTTCGAGATCAGTGCGCTCAGCGCCGCCGGTCAAGCGCAGTCGAGCGCCGGGCTGATCCACGGGCTAGCGCACACCTTGGAAGCGGAGCTTCGCAGCGGGCAACCAGAAGAGGGATGGGGGCATGCACGCTTGTGCGCGACCTTGCTCGAGCCCGTGATGCGTTTCAATCTTCAGGCTTCAGGACGCAGCAGCGAGTTGCTCGCACAATACGACCTGCCCGAAGATCAGATCCTCGACCGTCTCGGTGGGTACTTCGATGCCCGAGACTACGCGGCTTGCCGAGCAGCCATCGAGAGGGTTCGCATGCGGATTCTTCGCGATCCTTCGACGCGGACCAACGTGGCCAGGGTGGGGCGGGATGCGCTCGACTTCTTTCTAGCGGATGTTTGCGCATGAGATCAATGCTCGATAGGCCGCCCTACGGCGCCCGCGACGACGCGGAGTTCTTGGCCGAGATGAAGCGGCTCGACGAGCACCACCGTCGAGGCTGCCCGGTCTACGCGGCGGTCCATCCCCAGGCTCGTTGCGCAGAGAGCATCGAGCAGATTCCCTTTCTGCATATCGGGATGTTCAAGCACTTCGATCTACGGACGAACTTTCGAGGTGCGAGCTTTGCGCGCACGCTCAGGTCTTCGGCGACGAGCGGTACGATGCCGAGCCGTATTGCGCTCGATCTGGAAAGTTCCAAGGCGCAGAGCGAAAGCACGCAGGCGATATTGCAGGATTTCATTGGCGATGAACGCCGCCCGCTGGTGATTCTCGATTCCTCGAAGTCACTGCGCGCGCGCGGGGAGATCTCGGCGCGAGTGGCCGCAGCCATGAGCTTGCGCTCGCTGGCGAGCGAAATGCGATTCGTGCTCGAGGTGGATGGGGAATCGGAGGCGATGGCGTTCTCTGCGCTCGAAGAGGTGATCGAAGCTCATGCGAGCATCGTGGTCTACGGCTTCACTTCGATCCTGTGGAAGGTCTGGAACCCTGTGGATTGGCCGGAGGCGTTGAGTCGCAAGGTGTCGAACACGCGCATCGACTTCGTTCACAGCGGAGGCTGGAAGAAACTGGAAGCTGAACGTGTCGATCGCAGCACTTTCGACACGCGTTTGCTTGCCTCCTGCGCTCGAGGGTCGCGCGTGACGGACTACTACGGACTCGTCGAGCAGGCGGGAATCATCTACCCGCTGTGCTCGGAAGGCTTTCGACACGTACCGATCTGGGCGGAGGTGCTGGTGCGCGATCCATTCACCGGAGCGACCGTGACCGGCGAATCGGGACAGCTCCATCTGCTCAACGTTCTGGCCAAAGGTGCTCCCTACCACAGCGTGCTGACGGAAGATCTTGGGCGCGTCGTCGAAGGACCATGCCCTTGCGGGCGGATCGGCCGCCGCTTCGAGCTGATCGGCCGCATGCCGCGCGCGGAGCTTCGGGGGTGCGCCAATGTCTGATGCGCTCGTCGTCTTCGATGCGCCTTTGGGGCCGGCGGGTGTGGCGTTGCCTCACGATCTCGATCTCGTGATCGATGCTTGGGTGGATATTCGCGCCCGCATGATTCGCGAAAAACCCGAGGCTTTGACACGGGACGAGTGGGCCTATCTGATCGTCTTCCTCTCGCGCGAGAACCTGTGCGCTCCTTTCGAGGAATCCTTCGGAAAGAGAAGCTCTCGGAACGAACGCGCCCTGTCGGCTCTCTATCGACCGCGCGGGGAGGTGGCCGTCTGGTTGCCGAACAACGTCTCGCTTCTTGGGCCGCTGACGTTGATCTATCTCAGCTTGACCGGCCAGCGTCTGTGCTTGAAGGCCGGATCGCGAAGCGACGATCCGACACGGACGTTTCTCGCATTCGCTCGTTCCGTCGTGCCGTCCGGCCCGCTCGCGCGCTATCTCGAATGCGCCATTACCTGCGAGAGCATGGAACGCGACGATCCGCGACATGCAGAGTACGCCGCCCGCGCGGCCGTGCGCATCGTCTTCGGCAGCGAAGACGCGGCCAATGCGGTGCACAGCCTTCCTCATCCGACGGAGAGCATCGGTTTTTCGTTCGTGGATCACCAATCCGAAGCCTGGATCGAAGCGTCGGCCATGACGGAACAGACGCTCGATCTCTTGCTCGATGTCTTCGCGGTCTATGGGCAGGCCGGCTGCACGTCGCCGAGAAAGGCCGTGCTGATCGGAGCGGACCAAGATGATGTGCGTTTCGTCGGAGATGCTCTGATCGATCGCTGGAATCGCAAGGCGCGCAGCAGGCCTGCCGTGCACGAGGCTTCAGAGAACCTGCTGGCGGCTCAGTGGGCGAGAGCCAACGGCTGGGACGCTGCGATCGGCAGGGACAATGGCGTGGTGATCCTCTCCGGTGAGTGGGGCGCTCCCATGGTGCCGATGGGGAGGTGTCTGGCGGTGCTCGGAGGCAGCTTGGAGCAGGCGCGAGAGCACCTTCCCGAGAACATCCAGACCATCGGCCATGTCGTTCGCGATCCGGGAGAGCCGGCGTGGATGGAAGTGCTGGCGAAAACCCACGTCCGTCGATTCGTGCCGCTGGCGCGCATGCATCATTTCGGGGCGACATGGGACGGGCAGGAGTACTGGCGTCAGCTTTTCGAAGTCGTGGAGATCGGCCGATGAGCCATCTGAAGGTTGCGTACTTGCGCGAACATGCTTTCAACTCGCGCTGGTGGGGGGCGCCGGTCGGAATCGTCGATTCTCCGGACTTCTTCACCTTGACCAAGGAAGAACGGGCCCAGCAATTGGAGGCGTGGGCATGGGTCGAGTTTCAGACGGATCTCGACCGCATCCCGGATGCCCGGTGCATGGCCGAAGACGGCTTTCATCCGGTCGACACGCAACTTCGTTTTCGCATTCCTCTGACCAAAGTTCCCCAAAGCGCAGCATGCGCCGGCATGGAGGTTCACGATGCGGAGACGAGCCCCTCCTATTTCGAGTCCCGCCGCGCAAAATCCTTTGGCAACGAGCGCTTCGTCTCTCTGCCGGGCGCGACGCAAGAGATCGTCGATCGGCGCTACGCGCTATGGTCGGACCAAGTCATCCGCGACTTTCCGCGGACATGCCTAGCCCTGACTTTGAACGACGAAGTCCAGGGCTGGTTTCTGGCTAGACCCCTGAGCGAAAGCCGTATCGAACTCACCTTGGCGATGACGGCTCAAGAAAGTTCAATCGACGGCTATGCTCTCTATCACCAAGCCATGCTGACCTACGCGAGGTCCGGATGGCACCTAGGAGAAGCCGGATTCAGCGCCACGAACACCGCCGTACACAATATCTACGCCGCTCTCGGAGCCCGCTTCCTCACCCCAAAGATCTGCTTCCGGCGTACGGCGCGTCGTGCCGCCATCGTATCGCCGCATCCCGGGCGGGATGGGGGGCAAAGAACCGGCTAAGAAGCGACGGAGCGCACCACCGTGTCGTAGGCGCTGCTCAGTCGAGCGATCCACTCTTCACCGAAGTCACTCATGTCGTCTTCGGAGACGACCACTTGGAACTTACCGTCCGGCTTTCGATAGAAGCCGAGGTCGCTGTGCTCCGGGCCGAGTTGGCGGGCACGAACGATGACGTGTGCTCTCGGAGAATGGCGCTGCCCGCGCCAGCTGACGAGGCGCTGCGAGTGATGATAGGTCTCTACGGTATCGAGGCCCATATCGGCGAGCGCGGCGACGAGTCGTTCGAGGTCATCGAAAGAAGTATCGATCTGTTGATATTGGGGCATGAGGTCGGGCTCCGATGCTGTGCGGGCCGCGCGTTCGTCGTCATTCATTCCCACGAGGCGCCTACCGCGGAAGTCAAAGTGATGGCGACTTCTCCTCTGCGGAAAAGGTTGTGCGGCGCGCGCCGGCAAGCAAGCGGATCCACCCATCTTTCCGCGATTTACACCTTGGAAAACCGCCCGCCGTTCGCAACATTTCGCAAGTCGGTGTGCGAGTCCGCCTATCGGGGTGCGCCGGAGGAGCGTGTACCGCGCGGACCTTCACCGGCGCGATTGACTCCGGTGACGATGTAGTACCAGATGCTTCCCGGCCAAGGGTCTTCGGAGACTTGCGCCGAGTTCTGCTCGAGGTTCACCTTCAAGCGGAAGGCGGGTGCGCCGTCGCTCAACCAAGCGACGTTGCCGCGGTAGAGGTGAAAGCGTTCCGAGCCGCTTCGCTCGGCCGGTTCCCACACCATGAGGGTGCGTGTTTCAAAGAGCAGCGGTTCGGCGGCGCCCGGAGGAGAGACTTCGCTCGGGAGGGACGGCGCTTCGCTTACCGAGACGGTGATCGACGTCGAGATGCCCTCGGCTCCGTTTTGCAACTCGAAAGCTCGGGCCTGAAGCGTGTGCTCGCCAAGGGTCTCGCCGGAGGCATCCCAGACGAATTGGAAAGGAGCCAGGGAATCTGTGGAGTGGTAGACGTCGTCGACATAGAGATCGACGCGCCCGATCGCGCCGTCGACTTCGGCTGCGACTTCAACGGCGACTTCGTTCGATACCAAGGCGCCGTCCGCCGGGGCGAGTATCGAGGCTGTGGGAACGCCGGAGGAATAGTAGAGATTCCCATCCCAGCCCTTGAACTGTTCGACGTCGACCAGGTAGCGCCACCAGTTGGCCAAGAAGAAATCATAGCCGCGGCTCGGCATGTGCGGCATGTGGTCGTACCACCACTTCAGGTACTGCCGGTGCGGGTCCGCACCGTCGGGCGACCAGTCCAGAAAGTTGACGAAGCGCCTCGCGCTGGAAAGATCCGGATAGGCATACCACTCGTCGGCGTCGGAGAGCACGAGTCTTGGATTTGCATAGTCGTAGTCGCTCTCTCCGTTGACGGGAAAGTGCACGTTTCCGATGGAGCCGAGGCTGGGCGCATCCTTGTCGAGGAGGGTGAAAGCATTCCAAGTCGTGTCGCGATTCGCTTCCCAAGGTCCGTAGGAGTGGATCATGACGCTCTCTGCGCGATGGCCCCAAGAGTGGATCGCTTCGGCGACGCCCCGCTCGAAGTTGAGCCCCATGACGACGAAGACCCGCTCGCTCGGCACGCCTCGAACCGGCGGCGAGTTGCACCAATAGCCGCCGTCGCCCGCCATGGTCGATTCCCACATTTCGAAGCCCGGCGCTCCGTAGACCCATACCTCATCGATTTCTCCTCGCTCCACGCGCTTGGCGAGGTTGGCATCCGCCAAGAAACGGGCGTAGTCGAATCGACCGGAGTGCCAGTCGCCGCTCGCTAGCGCCTCGTCGTAACTTCCATCGTCGTAGCGGAATCCATCTTCGAAGAACGGATAGTCGTCGACGATGAGCGTTTCCCGGATTTCGAGCTGCGCTTTGCCGTGCGACGAGGTTCGCAAGTCCGCGGCAGCCTCTTCGGCAAGCAGGACGGGATCGAACCATCCGTAGGTTTCATGCATGCGCATCCCGCCCTTGTTTTCCATGATCGGATCGAAGATGAAGAGCAAGACATTCGAGCGGATTTGATCCGGGTCGACGCCGGGCGGAGGAGGTGGGCCGGGGGGAGGAAGCATTCCCGGTATGCGTTGCACGAACTCGACACCGTCGTAGTAGACGACGAAGCCCGTATCCCAAGTGTCTTGGTGGATCTCGAGTTGGTTGACGTCGGTGATGTCCGGTGTACCCGTATCAGTGCGTGTCCATCGCTCGTCTCCATCGAGTGGAACCCGATAGTGATGCCAAGCCCGGTCGAACATCAGGTTGGCGTCCGGTTCGAGTCGGATACTTCCGGTGGGGGTGTTGAGCACGACGACGGGTTGATTGCCTTGAAAGCCGGAAGAGTTGGGGTTGATCGCATAAGCCCGGAAATCGAGAAAATTCTTGTCGCTAAGATCCCAGTGTGCACTTGCATCCGCCGGGTGGGTCACGCCGGTATCGAAGCCGCTTTCGGTTTCGAATCGAATGGAGAATCGGCCGACCTTGACGCGCTCGGCCTCGTCCGTGGTCCACGCCGGCGCACCGTCCGCTGCGAAAGTTCCCCATTCGCTCGCGTTGCCTTCGGACAACTCTTGGGCGGAACAGAGGCCGAGCGAGATCAGCGCGGCGCCGAACGAGACGAGAACTCTGCGAGTGGAAAACCGCATCTTCGCCTCACATCCGAGAATCGAAAGGCTATCATAGGCGAACTCGAGCGGAGCGAAAAGATCGATGAACCGTTCAGGCGTGGAGATCGCGGGGATCGTCAATATCACGGCCGATTCGTTCTCCGATGGCGGGAAGTACCTCGCACCCGACTCGGCCATCGCACATGCGCGAACACTTGCGGAAGAAGGCGCCGACATCGTCGATCTCGGGGCGCGCTCTTCCCATCCGGATGCAGCTTTCGTTTCCGGCGAGGAGGAGATCGCGCGACTCGCTCCCGTCGTGGCGGCGCTGCGTTCGACGGACGTTCGAATTTCGGTGGATTCTTCTCAAGTCGAAACTCAAAGATGGTGCATCGATGCCGGTGTCGACATCATCAACGACGTTTCCGGCTTCGGTGCGCCGCACTTCTGGTCGGAACTCGCCGATGCCGAGACCGACCTCGTGCTCATGCATTCGATCTGCCGATCCGACCGCGCGACTCGAGAGAGCACCGATCCGGCTGCGGTCGTTCGCGGCGTCTACGAGTTCTTCACTAGGCGCATGGCCGAGCTCATCAAAGCGGGAGTGCAGGAATCGCGGATCATTCTCGATCCCGGGATGGGTTTTTTCTTGGGGGAGGGGCCGGAGCCGTCCCTTGCCGTCTTGCGCGAGATTCCGCGTCTCAAGCAGGACTTCGGTCGCCCGCTGATGATTTCGGTTTCGAGGAAATCTTTTCTCGGAGCCATCACCGGCCGCGCGATCGCAGATCGCGCGAGCGCCACGCTCGCCGCCGAACTCTTCGCATGGCGACAAGGCGCAGACATCCTCCGCACGCACGACGTCGCTGCGCTCGCCGACGGCATCGCCGTGACGAGTCGCCTCGGCTAGCAGCTTGCGCGGTCGAAGACGGCCGGCCGTCGTTTTCTGCTACGAGAGATTCTCCTTTGCGGCCTTGGCGGCTTGGCGCGACCGTTTTGCGGTCTCGGGGTCGGTGCGCTTGAAGTGGACTAAGGCATCGCGCGCCAAGCCGCTAAGGCCGCCAAGAAAAACTCGACGGCGCGGAGTTCGGGAATGGAATGAAATGGAATGAAGAGTGTCTCGAGATTGCGTGCTTTCGAAGGAAAAATTCATTCGGAGCTTGACAGGGTGGAGGGGCGATTCCAGAAGTTGTTTGGCTCAGGAAGACAGATCCCCGGAAGCGAGGCGGATCGGAGCCATCTAGAACGCCCATCAGGACAATCACGACCGGGTCGAAAACAACCGATCCAGAAAGGAGCCATATCATGACATTGGTACGCTGGTCTGCTACGCCCACATTCGAGACGATGCGTCGTCAGATGGATCGACTCTTCGACGTCTTCGACGACGATTCGGCCCGAAGCCTCTTCGCGGGTGCGAGCACCTGGACCCCTCGAGTGGACATCGTCGAGAAGGACGACGAGATCATCTTGACGGCGGAACTCGCCGGCCTCGGACGCGACGACGTCGATCTGCACATCGAAAACGACGTGCTGACTCTCAGCGGTGAGAGGAAGTCCGAGCACAGCGAGTCCCAAGATGGGTACACGCGGCTCGAGCGGCAGTACGGGTCTTTTCGCCGAGAGTTCCGCTTGCCCGATTCCGTCGACGTGAGCAAGGTCACCGCGAACATGTCCAACGGAGTGCTGCGCATCGCCTTCCCCAAGCGCGAGGAAGCCAAGCCCCGTCAGATCGCAGTCGACATCAACTAAGAACAAAGAAAAGCATACCCACCCTCCTTTCGATGCCCGGAGCCGCGCGCCACGCGGTTCCGGGCGCTTTTTCGTTGAGAGGGGCGGCCCGAAATCCTGCACCCTGCGGTATGATGATGCGGTATGGAGGACGACGAGCATGGGCCGCAGTGGAGTTTTCAAGCTGAAGAACATTCTGATCGTGTTGGCGGTGATTCTGCCGATCTTCATGGTTGCGGCCTCCGGATCGCGGACGAATCCGAAGGTGGAACGCACCATCTCTTGGGATTCGCCCGAAACCGAAGAGCTCTTCTACAAGGCTTGCGCGAATTGCCATAGCTACGAGACGAAGTGGCCCTGGTACTCGTACGTGGCTCCCGCATCTTGGCTCGTCATCCGCAACGTCAACCACGCCCGCGAAGAATTCAATATCTCCAGCGAAAACCTCGGTGAAGCCGACGAGGCGGCGGAGAAGTTGTCCGAGGACAAGATGCCTCCCTGGGACTACCTGCTTCTTCACGGAGAGGCAAAGCTCAGCGCGCAGCAGAAGGAGAAGCTGGTGGCGGGTCTCGAGAAGACCTTCGGGCGCAAGCACGAGGCAGGTGAAGGCGCGGCCGACGATGATGACGATTCCCACGACGACCACTAGCCGCAGCGCACGTTCCCACGCCGTGCGCCGACGACTCCGAGCAGCGACGACCCATATCTTGCGCACCATCCGGCGATTCGTCGTATCTTCTCGCGGGCCACAGGGAGGAGTACTTAGGGGGCGGGAAGAGGGTTTGCGATGTTGCCGAGTCGGTGCCGGTCAGCTTGCTATTTCCTGGTCTTGATCGTCCTGCTGGGAGTGACCTTCCACAACGGGCGGGAAAGTCACATTTTTCCCGCTTCGCCGGAGCGTCAGGCGCCTTTGGCGAAGATCCCGAATCAGTGGTTCATGAATCAGAGGCTCAGCGCCGGGCCGGTTCCGGTGGCGGCTCGTGCGAAGGCGCTCGAAGCATGGTTTCGCAACGATGCCACGGATGCGGCGGCTCCCGGCGTATGGGTGGAGCAGGGGCCATTCAACGTCGGTGGGCGCGTGCCGGCGATGGACGTGGATCCCAACGACCCCGACCGGATTTGGCTGGGGTCGGCCAACGGCGGGCTCTTCCTCTCCGAAGATGCGGGCGTCAACTGGACTCCGCTTTTCGATGATCAAAGTACGTTGGCCATCGGAGCCATTGCGGCTCATCCGGTCGATTCCGGGATCGTCTACGTCGGAACGGGTGAGGACAACGGCGGCGGCTATTCCTACGCCGGCGACGGCGTCTACAAGACCGTCGATGGGGGAGCGACCTGGACGAATATCGGTTTGGCCGAGACGCGACGCATCGGGCGCATCGTCATCGATCCCGTCGATCCGGAACGCGTCTTCGTCGCAGCCGGCGGAGGCGTCTTCAACAAGGATACCAACCGCGGCGTCTACCGATCGATCGATGGCGGGCAGACCTGGGAGCAGGTTCTCTTCATCGCCGACGATACCGGCGTCGTCGATATCACGCTCGACAAGAGCGATCCGAACCGGTTGCTCGCTGCAGCATGGCAGCGCTACAGCTTTGGTCAGGATTGGTACGTCGGCGGTGCAGCAAGCGGGATCTATCGCTCGTTGGACGGCGGTGATACGTGGACCAAACTCGGAGGCGGCCTACCCACCGGGGCGGATGTCGGGCGCATCGGAGTCGACATCGCCGAGTCGAATCCCAATACGGCTTACGCCGTCGTCATCAACAGTACCGGCGGATTGATCGGCATCTATCGAACGCAGGATTTCGGAACCACCTGGACGAAACGATCCAACTCCACACTTCCCTTTTTCTTCAGCGGGTTCAGCTACTATTTCGGTAAGATCGTCGTCGATCCGAACAACGCCAATACGGTCTACACGCTCGACCAACGTCTTTGGAAGTCGACCAACGGAGCGACGAGTTCGAGCGGTTTCGCGACGGAGATACATGTGGATCACCACGCTCTGACGATTGGACCGGGCGCTCGGATGTACTCGGGCAACGACGGCGGCTTCTACTCGAGCTTCGATGGCGGCGCAAATTGGACGCATTCGCAGACGCTTTCCATCACCCAACTCTACGACATCGGCATCGACACGCTCGATCCGAATCGCCGCTTCGTCGGTGCGCAAGACAACGGAACGAATCGCACGACGACCGGCGGCCTCGGAGATTGGCAAAACGTGCTCGGCGGCGACGGTATGGAGTGCGAGGTCGATCCCACCGATTCGAACAAGGTCTATGCGGAGTCGCAGTTCGGCAATATCAATCGTTCCGTCGACGGAGGCGATTCCTTCGTGTCGGCGCAAAACGGCATCGACTCCAACGAAACGGCCAATTGGGTGACGCCGATCGCTTTGGATCCGACCAATCCGGCCGTCTTGTACACGGGAAGAGAGCGGGTCTACCGCTCCGAGGATTCCGCGGTGTCCTGGACGGCGATATCGCCGGTCTTGCCCGGCCATGCCGATGTCGACGGCGGCGGCGCAGGCGATACGGAAGATCCCGCGCGCGCGCACACGCAGAATCTGATTCGCGAGACGATCACCGTGGTTCGTTCCTCGGCGGTCGATGATCGCATCATCTGGGCGGGAACCGATGACGGGCATGTTTGGGTGACCGACGATCTCGGCACGACCTGGAACGACGTGACACCGCCGGGGACCGAATACTGGGTGACCGATATCGCTCCCGATCCTTTCGATGCGCGCCAAGCCTATCTCACG
>Ga0256830_1002629_pt1 | contig 11684 bp, 15 predicted proteins | sample 128326metaG_FD_190537 | JGI IMG/M metagenome (GOLD analysis project Ga0256830, IMG submission 190537) | Hydrothermal vent microbial communities from Lau Basin, Pacific Ocean - 128-326 | ecosystem: Environmental > Aquatic > Marine > Hydrothermal vents | place: Pacific Ocean: Lau Basin | collected...
TAAGGATTGAATAAAGTCTAACCTTGTCAATTCTTTCACCCGCATACAAAAGTCTGGACATCTCTTCAGAAAACCTAACTATTTCCGGAGCTTTTCTCTTAAGCTTTTTTGGAATTTCATCATACGAGATTTGACTGTCTATGTTAAATTTTTCATGAAGGAACTTTCTTGCAAGAGCATCAGCTTCATTCAGCAATCTTGAAGGGCTTTCATACGAATTTATAAGTTCTCTGATTTTTATCTGATAAATGCTTTCTGCCTGCCGCTTCTTCAAATTCACTCTTTTACTGAGAGAAGACTCAATCATGCTTAAGATTATAACTAGTATTGAAATTATTGCAGCAAGTATAAAAAAAATCCAGAAGTTTGCTGAAAACAGAAAATTTCCTAAAACCATTGCTATTCGTACACAAATTTAATATAAAAACTTTATTAATGAAGTTATCTTAATTTAATTAATGAAAATTTATTATAAAAATAATGAAATCAGCATAAATGCAAAAAAACTCTCTTTTTTTGGAAGAGTAATAGGCCTGATGTTTAAACTTCATCCAGAGAAAACTGAAAATCTTCTTTTTGATTTTGGGAAAAAAGTAAGTTTTCCAATTCATTCATGGTTTGTTTTTTTTAAATTCATGGCAGTATGGATGGACAAAAACAACAGGGTGATAGAATGGAAGATTGTGAAGCCATTTAGGTTTTCTGTAAGGCCAAAGATTCCATTTAATAAACTGATTGAGATGCCCTTAAACAATAAAAATAGAGAAATTATCAGCTTCTTCGTCGGAAGTGTGAGAAAGATTTAAATACTTTAATTGCAAGTATAGTTTATAATAATTAAATAAAAGGAGGTAGAAATGGGAAAAATCGTTGCTAAGAGTGTTGTTACAAGGAAGCCAGGGTATCTTTACTATGTAGATGCAAAAGGAAATGTCTGTGAAGCAAAAATGGCTCGTGGCGGAAAAAAGAAAAAATCTTCCAAGAAGAAAGCCGCTAAGAAAACAACAAAGAAAAAAGCAGCAAAGAAGAAAAAAAAGAGATAATCTCTCTTTACTTTTTATTTATTATTTTTATTGTTTTGATTTTTAATCTTAAATATTCTTTTTATTTTCTATGGCAGCTTATTCATAAAATAGCACCTGTTTATAACTTTCCCTGATTAGTTTTATATACTTGTTTTGTGCCCCTTTATTATGGCGATTGTTATAGGCATTGAAAGCACAGCGCATACATTCGGAGTTGGAGTGGTAAGGAACGGGGAAATTCTTTCCAATGTTAAGAGAGTTTATACAACTGAAAAAGGAGGGATAATTCCTGTTGAAGCGGCAAGGCATCACTTCAATAACAAAGAAGAGGTTTATTTTGAGGCTCTTGATGGAGCAGGTATTGAAGAAAAAGATATTGACGCTGTTGCATTTTCGCAAGGCCCGGGACTTCCTCCCTGCCTGCTTGAAGGGATGAATTTTGCAAAGGAACTCTCACAAAAATTAAAGAAACCAATTGCTCCTGTGAATCACTGCATTGCCCATCTTGAAGTAGGAAGAATCACTGGAGCAAAAGATCCTGTTATGCTGTATGTTTCAGGGGCAAATACCCAGATAATTGCATATGCTTCTGGGAAATACCGAGTGTTTGGAGAGACTCTTGATATAGGGGTTGGAAATTTTATTGATAACTTTGCAAGATACATAGGAATCGGTTTTCCCGGAGGCCCTGCAATACAGAAGCTTGCCGAGAAAGGAAAAAATTATGTAGAGATTCCTTACAAAGTCAAAGGAATGGATGTAGCTCTCTCCGGAATACTTACTAATTTGAAACATAAGGCTGAAAAGGGATACTCTTTATACGATTTGGCTTATTCAATGCAGGAAACTGTTTTTGCAATGCTTGTTGAGACTGCTGAACGCGCACTGGCACATACTGGAAAAAAGGAGCTGCTTCTGGGCGGGGGAGTGGCATGCAACTCGAGGCTTCAGGAAATGTGCAGGATAATGTGCAAAGAGAGGAAAACCGGTAAAGTAAGGTTTTTTTGCCCTCCAAAATCCCTTCTTACTGATAATGGGGCGATGATTGCCTATCTCGGAGAGATAATGCTCAATAATGAAAGATGCATGAAATATTCTCCAAAACAATTAAGAATGGTTGACATAAAACCCAGGCAAAGGACCGATGAGGTGGAAGTCAGATGGAAGTAAGTTTTAAACAACAAGAAAACTTTATAAACCAATCTTTGCCTTATTATTTATCCTATGAACGAAAGCGAGGATTTTATATTCTCCTTCGTTATAAAACAGGAATTAAATAACAGATAGCAAAAATGGATATATATAGCATAATTGAAAAGGCAAGAAAAACAGGAAAAGTTGAGAAAGGTACAAACGAAGTTACAAAGGCTATTGAGAGGGAAACCGCAAAACTTGTTGTGTATGCCTCTGATGTGAATCCTAAAGAGATTGTCCAACATCTGCCTGTTTTATGCAAGGAAAAAAAGATTCCCTGCAAGGAAGCTGACAGCAAGCAGAAACTCGGCATTGCGGCAGGACTTCCAGTGGCTACATCTTCAGTTGCAGTTATTGAACCAGGAGATGCCAAAAAAGACATTGAATCTTTAAAGTAAATTCTCATATGGCCTTACAACTATTAAAATGGCAAAACAGCAAAAGGTAAAAGAAGGAAAATCCCAGTCTTCCAAGGGAAGCGATAAGATTTTAGGAGAAACAGTTCCTGCGGTTGTAGAGGAGATTATTGGAAGGACAGGGTTCAGAGGAGAGATAACTCAGGTTAAATGCCTTGTTCAAGAGGGGAAAGACAAAGGAAGGTCAATGAGGAGAAATGTTAAAGGCCCTGTAAGGATAGGAGATATCTTAATGCTAAGAGAAACTGAAATTGAAGCAAGAAGAATCAAATCCAAAGTAACAAAGGGAGTTTATACTTGAGATGGTTAAGGGGGACTTTCAGGACATATTAGAAAGTGCATTGGGTCTGGAAACAGAAGATGAAAAGGCACTTGAAGGCCTGGCAGGAGGAGCAAGATTTTATGTCTTGGAGATTAATACAGAAGGCAAAAAAAATCCGGAAGAATATGTCAATAGAATCATTGAGTCTCTGAAAAGCGAAGGATACAAAGTCCCTATGACTCGGGCAGATGGAGACATTTATCATATTCACATTACACAACAACTGAATTAAAATGCCAAAATGTGTTTATTGCGGGAAAATGTATGATGTGCCAAGAGGGCTTACCTTGGTAATGAACAGCGGAGCTGTTAAGCACTTGTGCTCTTCAAAATGCAGGAAAAATATGGAGATGAAAAGAAGGAAAGTCAACTGGATAAGAAAGAAGGGAGCTGCAAAAAAAGACATTAAAGAAGAGATTAAGGCTGAAGTTGAAGAAACCAAGTAAGATTTCTGAAGCAGAGCATTAAGTTTTTGTTAGAAAAGAGGATGGTGAAAAAAAACAGCAAAAACAAGAAGAAATCCAATCAGCAAAGCAGGTCTTCTCTGGATTTTGCCAAACCAGTAACAGGATTAAACCTTAGATTTTATATTTTTCTTTTTTTGGCTATTAGTGTTATTTCATCTTTTTTTTCAGTATTTATTCTGTTTTCAAAGCCTTTAGAAATAAAGGAAGTTGATGCAAAGTTTATTATAGGAGAGAATCCGGGGTTTGACCTAAATTCGAGCGCGCTTGTTTTCGGAAGGATTCCTCCGGGAGGATCATCAACAAGAAAGGTAGTCATTGACAATAGTTTTAGCTTTCCAATTGAGGTGAAGATTCTCGCAAGCAGGAATATTGCGGAATTTGTTATTGCTCAGCCTGTTACAATCATTGAGGCAGGGAAAAATGCCTCTATTCCAATAAGCGTTTACATTCCGCAGGACAATGGATTTGGGGATTATTACGGGAAAATCCGGTTTGAAATCTATAAGTCATCTTAAGTTTAGTTGCACAGGCAATCAATACAAGAAGTTTTTTATATGGGCTTTTCATTTTATTGAAATGAGAAAGACGGTGATTGTTTTAATGAGCTTGTTTATATTGCTTAATCTTTTTATTGTGATTCTCAGCTTTTATTCCCTTAAACCTTCGTCCCTAAGAAACTCTTCCGGAACACTAATTACTGGCAGGGGAACTTCGGGGACTGTCGGCCTGGTTATTCTCGGGCCTGAGTTAAATGTGTTTATACACAGCCCTGAAAATATCACTTATAACTTCAGCATAGGAGACGATTACATTATTGATTTGAATGTCTCTGCTGATTTTACAGTTGATACTTGGTGGTACAAACTGGAAGACCTTCGGCACGGCACAACAGTTAATGAGAGCGTTGTCTTTACCCCGAATGACACTATTAATGCTGTAAGGTGGTCAAATAAGATAACTGTCTTTGCAAATGACTCTTCAGGAAGCTCGGCAAGTTCCAGCGTGATTTTTTTTGTTTCTGTTCCAAACAGCGCTCCTGTTTTAGGGGCAATTGATGATGGGATTTTTGTATGCGAATCAAATTCACTTTCTTACTCATTTAGCGCATCAGATGCTGATGAGGATGACCTTACTGCAGACATCAGCCCGAAAAATCCTTTTTTTGTATCTTCTCCAACAAGAATTAATCTCACTACAGTCATCTCATCAATTTTCTCAGGAAATCTGACAAAAAGCGATGTTGGAATATACTCTGAGGTAGTATCTGTTTCTGACGGAGAGTATGTTGATACTAAAAATACAAATATAACTGTTATTGAAATTAACAATGCCCCTTCAGTTGAGAATGTAGGGGTTCAGACAATTTACACACAAGGAGATAACAGCACTTTCTACAAAGAGGTTCAGGTTAGTGATGTAGAAAACGGAAATCAGAGTTCAGGAAACTTTACATTTAACCTCACATTCCTTAACGGAAACAAATTCTTTGATATCACTCAATTTGGAGTTATGAATGTCAGTGGGAACGACAGCATAATAGGGGTTTACAATCTTAGTCTTTGCGTGACTGACAAGGCTATTGAAAACATACACCAAAACATAAGCCTTTGCGGACAAGACGGGCTAAACCAGACAGTGTGCCAGAACTTCAGTCTGACTGTGACTGATGAAAACAGGGCGCCTACTATTACAAACTACTATCCATCTAATTTTTCATTAAGCATTTCTGGAACAGGAACGCTCTCCTTTAATATAACAAAATACGATCCTGACGGAACAATTCCAGATACATACTGGTATGTTGACGGCTTTCTTAAAGAATATGATTCAGGCAGCTCTTATGACAAGTTTGAATACAGCTTTGGTTGCGGAGTTTCTGGAACTCATACTATTAAAGCAGAGATAACTGACGGATTACTGAATGATTCGGTTGAATGGACTGTAAGTGTTGAAAGAGTTCAATGCCCTCTTCCTTCTGAAGGAGGCGGGGGAGGTGGAGGCGGCGGAATAGAGGGCTGTGCCACTAACTGGGCTTGTGATACTTGGGAAGTGTGCCAGAATGCAAAGGCAAGTTTGGAAATAGGTCTTTTGTCAGGAGAGGATTACAGAACTGTTAAGGACTCTTGTTTGGAGCAAAATCTTGATGATTCATCCTGCGGTGTCCAAATAAGAAAATGTTTTGACTTAAATTCATGCAATTCAAGCGCAGGGCAGCCTCCAGAGTTTCAGGGATGTTATTATCTTGAAAAACCAAGCTGTTTTGACAATGTTAAGAACTGTCACGATGGAGATTGTGAGTTGCTTGTTGATTGCGGAGGCCCATGCGATCCATGCCCGACTTGCTCTGACGGCATACAAAACCAGGGGGAGCAGGATGTTGATTGCGGAGGCCCATGCCCATGGAAATGCCCTGCTGAAAAACCCCTTCAAGCAAACAAAATTCAAGTAGTCCTTTTCTGGTCTATTCTTATAATGCTGGTATTATTGGCAATCATCAAGGTCATAAAGATTGTTAAACTGAGGGAGAAGCTGATTCAAATAAAAAGAAACATAATGAAAAATGAAATTAATGAATTATAGACATTTTTTTTTCAGCCTGGTTTTTTTTATTTTGATTATAAGCCTTGCCAGCAGCAAAAGCTCTCCTATTCAGCCTGTAAGTGCAGAAGAAGGATGTTTTCCCCAATACGAGTGCGGAAACTGGAGCGAGTGCAATAACGATAGCATTCAAACAAGGGTTTGCACAGATAAAAGATGCAATAAAAAAGACATAGTTGAGAGAAAATTCTGCAATATTCCTAACTGCAAGCCGGCAATTGCCTGCAGCAACTGGAGCAGCTGCAACTACCAGAGAAAGATGAGCGATGTCCTAAGAGAGAGGCTTGTTTTTGAGGGATATCAGGAAAGAGAGTGCGTTGATTTAGGAGGATGCGCTGAAGAATGGACTGAAACAAGAAGCTGCAGCCTTTCTTTTCCTGTTGAAATAAAGAAAACAAAGTGGTGTTTTCAGGATTATGTGGAGATATTTGATCTGAATTCAAAAAGGCTTGTCGGGAGAATAACTGAATCAGGAATTGACAAGGATTTAGGGGCAAAAAGAGTGGATATTCTTTTTTTGACCTCAGACGAGGATGCCTATTGCGATTATTGTTTTGACGGAGTTAGAAATTATGACGAAACAGGAATTGACTGCGGAGGCAACTGTCCCGAATGCATTGAAAAGGCATATTTTTCTGACTGGCTGTCTTTGGCAATTGCAACTTCATGGCTTTCCTTTGCAATACTGCTAATCATTTTAATATGGAGCAAATCAAAAAGATATGCATTTTTTAGAGATTCATCTAAAAAAGAAATAGCCAAGAGGAGCATCAGGGAGAGGATTGCGGGCTTCATCAGAATGGCGAAGATAGGTACAGAAGAAGAGAGGATGCTTGAAGAAAAGATTAAAAAGATTATTGTCGAGAGCCTTTTGTTTTCAAAAAAGACAAAGGAAAAGCCATAATATTTAATTTAAAATGGCTGTCTCGGCATTGGAACAGGATTTCTGAAAGAAGTCAATATCTTTCTTATGATGAATCTCGTATTAACAACATCAGAGATTATTGCTGTTAGCACCAGCCTTCCAACAACAACCTTAAATATGCCTTCTTGATAAGGTATTCTTGCAGCAACTGAAAAATTCTCTATTATTTGGGATATTTCCTCTTTACTCAAAATTATTCCGGTTTTTTTCATTCCTTTAGGAGTTATCACCTTTATATTCTCTTCAGGGCCGTCGCATTCAATAGATTTTACAAAAGGATCTGCTATGAGGGGGTTTAGCTTTCCAAGATTTATTGGAGTATCGGTAGGAATTGGTTTTAGGTATTGAAATCTTTGAGGAAGCTTTATGTCAGGAATCGTAAGCACCCTTCTTTTTCCAACCGGTTTTGGCGGAGCTATTAAAGGGTATTTTTTTTCTGTGTTTTTTGGAGAGGTGTTTTTGGCATAATTGAGTGTTTCTTTTTTTGGAGAGATTTTCTGTCTTATTATTTCCTCAAGCTCCTTTTTTTCATCAGCTTTTTTTTTCTTTTCTTCTTTCTTTTTTTCCCTGAGGATTCTCTCAAGCTCAAAAACTTCTTTTGTTTTTGAGTTTTTTATCAGTTCTTCTGTAAATTTAAGCAGAAAAAGGGTTCTAAACTCATTTGATGTTTGTTTGAGCATTTTACAGAGGACTGGTTTTAGGAGAGGATATTGATTTTCTGTACTCTTCTGCATCTGTTCCCTGTTCTTTTACCATCCCATGAGGCGGGAAATTTCCAAATGGATTTACCACTCTTTGGGTAGGAGCAGATGTTTCTTCTTCAGGAATTTTTTCATGCATCAGTGCAATTCCTTTGGCAATTGTTTTGTTCTGCTCAAGAAGGCTATCTACTTTTTCAAGTATTTTTTTGCTGTCTTTATTGCTTTTATCCATACTGAAATCCTTTTCAGCCAGCGCCTTTGCGGATATTTCAAAAAGCTCAAGCAATTTTGAGATTTGATTTGCGAGGTTGTCAAAACTAATTGACAAATTAGTCATAACTTTCTGCAATGAAACAAAATTCTCTATAAGTATATTTTCTATTTTTTTTTCATGAGTGGAATCTGAATGAGAAGTTGTCCTGTGCACTCGCTCTCTTTTAGAAGTTGTTTTTTTTGAAAGCGTCCTCTTTTTTTTCATAACTCTTAAAGGGGTTTATGATTTAAAAACTCTTCGGAAAATTAAAAGATATCCACTTTTTCACTGTTTTTCTCAGCGGCATTTTTTACACTGTCTTGCTTTTCAACACTTTCATTGGGATTTTCTATCCCTTCTCCCACTTCTTTTTTTGAGTATTTCAGAAGATGCTTATTTTCTTTTTCATTTTTCCAAGTGATTTTTCCACTACTCTCAGCACTGCTCTCATTTTCCAATTCTGCTATATAATCAGCAATATCTGCAGCAACGTCTGCGTTTACGCTTATGCTGTCAATCCCTTTTTCAATGAGGAATTTTACCATTGGCTTTTTGCTGCCGGCCTGACCGCAGATGCTTGTTTCAACATTATTTCTCTTGCATACTCTTATCACAAATTCCATTTGATGCAGCACTGCAGGATGCATTTCATCATAAAGGTGCTGAACATCCTCGTTTCCCCTGTCAACAGCGAGGATATACTGGGTAAGGTCATTTGTTCCAAACGATATGAAATCAATTCCTTCTTCACAAAGGCTTTTTATAATTTGAACTGCAGCAGGAGTTTCTATCATAACACCTACTTTTGCTTCAGTAAAACCTATTTCTTTAAGAAATTCCTTGACTTTCTTCAACTCATCCACCATGATAATCTGAGGAAGAAGCAATCCCACCTTTTTTCCGCTTTCTGAAACTCTCTTTAATGCTTTAAGCTCTGCTTTGAGTATTTCTGGGTTTTTTAAGCCATATCTTATTCCGTGCATTCCAAGCATTGGATTTGCCTCAATGTCTTTTGGAGCACCTTCAAGGTTCTCGTATTCATCGCTTCTTATGTCAGAAGTCCTTACCCATATCTCCTCAAAATAATCCGCGATGCTTTTAATTCCCTTAAAAATCACTTCTTCATAGTCATCCATTCTATTTTGGCTTAAAAAATATTCAGGGTGTTTTCCAGACTCAGCTATTATTCCCTCCATTCTTGTCAGCCCTACAGCCTTTACCTGTGTTTTTGACGCACGCTCAGCAAAATTCGGAAGGTCAACAACGACTTTTATTTTTGTCTTTGTTTTTGCGGTTACTGCCCTTATTTCTTTTTTTACGCTTTCAGAAACTCTTCCTTTGTAAATTCTTCCTGTAAAACCATCAACAGTTATTATTTCTCCTTCTTTGAGTCTTTTTGTTGCTTCTCCAGTCCCTACTATGCATGGAATGCCCATTTCTCTTGATACAATTGCAGCGTGAGCTGTAAGGCCTCCCTCATCAGTGACTATTGCTGCTGATTTCTGCATGCTCACAACCATGTCCGGATTTGTCATCTCTGTTACAAGAATATCTCCTTCCTTTATTTTCTGCAAGTCCTCTTGTGTTCTAATAATTCTTATTTTTCCAGAGGCAATTCCCGGAGACGCAGCAAGCCCCTCCAGAATTGCTTCTCCAGATATTTCTTTGACAGAATCGCCGTCAGAGAGGTCTATTCTTTTTTCTATAGTTGTTATTGGTCTTGTCTGGACAATGTAAACATCTTCATTCTCAATTGCAAATTCTATATCTTGTGGTTTCTTATAGTGGTCCTCCAACTGCAAGGCAAGCTGTGCAAGCCTTTTTATTTCATAATCACTGAGAACAGGGGACTTTGCTTTTTCTTCACGTAGCTTTACGATTGCTTTGTTTCCTCCAGAGTCTCTTGTTATTGCAATTTTCTTGTTTGATATTTTTTTATCAAGTATTTTTAGCTCTCTTGAAACAACATATTTGTCAGGAGTGATTTTTCCAGAAACAATCCCCTCTCCAAGACCAAACACTGCCTCGAGTATTATGTTGTCATTTTTGTATGAAGGATCTTTTGAGAATATAACTCCTGATTTGTCAGAGTCAATCATTTTTTGAACTACGACTGCAAGACTCGCCTCTTCATGCAGAAATCCTTTTTTGTTTCTGTAGTAGATTGCTCTGGAAGTGAATAAAGATGCAAAGCATTTTTTTATCTTTTTTATTAAATCATATCTTCCTTTGACATTTAAAAAAGAGTCTTGCTGCCCTGCAAAACTCGCCTCTGCCAAATCCTCTGTTGTTGCAGAGCTTCTGACAGCAACAAATATAGGTTCAGGGGTTTTTTTAAGAAGGTCGTGCGCTGTCTTCCCCTCAAGAGACTCGTCAATGTCAAGGCTTTCATATGCTTCAATAATTTCCTCCTCCATCTCACTCGGAAAACCCGAGTTAATAATGAGGGCTCTTATTTGCTCTGCAATCTCGTCAAGCTGCTTTGTATTTTCATAATCAATTTTCTCAAGCAATTCCTTTATTTTTTTATCAAGCCCTGCTTTTTTGATGAAATATCTGTAAGCATGCGCTGTGACAACAAATCCCGGCGGCACCGGCGCTCCTGCATTATAGATTTCTGAGAGGTTTGCACCCTTTCCTCCTGCAACACTTCCAGAATCTTTGCTTAGTTCAGAAAACCATTTAACAAATTCCACTCTCTCAATATCATCCTTTGTTTTAGCGACCTCTTTTTCATTAAGCATATTTTTAGTAAATTCAGAAACTTAATAAAGGTTTTTATTAATTTTCAAATGCATTTCTTATTTGCTTATGGCATCAACAGGACAAACTTCAATTGCTTCATCTACGCAGGGAATGTCTTTTTGCGATTTAACATGCGCTTTATTGTCATCTCCCATCTCAAATACTTCTTCGCAGATTGAAGCGCAAGATCCGCATCCTATGCATTTTTCATGATCAATTTTTATTGCCATGTAGATATAAATTGCAGATAGGTTTATAAAGTTATTTTTTTTAATCTGGCTATGGTGTTGGTCTGGTTGCTATTAGGCATTGTTGTTTTAGCGGCAATAGTCTTTACTTATTATTATAACCGGTTTGCTGTATTGGAAAACAGGATTGATAATTCCCTTTCGCAAATTGATGTTCAGCTAAAGAGGCGTGCGGACCTTATTCCAAACCTAATAGAGACAGTGAAAGGATTTGCAAGGCATGAAAAAGAAGCTATAAAGGCTGTTACAGCTGCACGTAAGGCGCTTGTTTCAGCTAAAGGAATTGAAAAAAAGGTTGAGGCAAACAACCAGCTGGAGTCAGCATTAAAAACAATCTTTGCAATTGCAGAGGGCTATCCGGATTTAAAGGCAAATACAAATTTTCTTGAATTGCAGAGAGAGCTCTCTTCAACAGAAGACAGAGTCGCATATGCAAGGCAATACTATAATGACAGCATTCTTGCTTACAATAACTTATGCAGGACAATGCCAGGAGCTTTTTTTGCCAGGCTCTATGGAAGAAAGGAAAGAGAATATCTTAAAATTGCAGAGTCTGAGAGAAAGCCTGTTAAAGTAAAGTTTTAGTAGATAAACCAAATATCCGGATACTGTAAAGTAAACCTCTAAACTTAACATTTACAAAACCGAAAATTAATTCTACTGTGTTTTATTTAATTGTAAAAAGAGGTTGGGCAGTTTTACCTGCCCATAGCACATGAGATTAAGCCCGTTAGAACGTAAACTCATGACTAAAGCAGTAAAGAATGGCAACAATATAAACCTTGTGGCT
>Ga0256830_1002630_pt1 | contig 11683 bp, 13 predicted proteins | sample 128326metaG_FD_190537 | JGI IMG/M metagenome (GOLD analysis project Ga0256830, IMG submission 190537) | Hydrothermal vent microbial communities from Lau Basin, Pacific Ocean - 128-326 | ecosystem: Environmental > Aquatic > Marine > Hydrothermal vents | place: Pacific Ocean: Lau Basin | collected...
AATGTGCCGGGGAAATGTTACGGTGGAATGGACGCTGGTGACGATGCTGTTGTTCGGCGCCTTGTTTCTTCCGGTGGACGGCGAGCGTTCGGCAATGGAACTGTTTGTCGAGGCGGTGCAGGATTACAACCGGGGGACGACATTCCTGATGTCGTTGCCGTAGTGATACGCGAACCGGAATTTGATCATGAAAAAATTATCAGTACGAAAAGTTGCCGTCAACAGAAATCTGGTGATGCTGTTGACGTCGCTGGGTCTGGGGGTGGCGGGCGTCTACACGGTGGACGGCTATATCAGCGAACAGATTGCAGGTTACCGCCGGTCCCTCGATACCGGACAGAATCTGATAGAGGTTGTCGTGCCGCGGCGGGATCTTGTCCGGGGAACGCGGTTGCAGGTGCAGGACATGGTAACGCGTGCGGTACCGCAAATGTGGGTTCATCGGGGCGTGGTGACCGAGGCGGACTACCAGAACGCTGCAGGTCAGCGGCTGGCATTCGATATCGAGGCGGGGAAACCCCTGTTGTGGGCCTATCTGGAAAGCGGGCGGAATCCGACGTTTTCCGGAAGATTGCCCGAGGGCATGCGTGCCTTGACGATACCTGTCGATCAGATCAACGCCGTATCCGGACTGCTGAGGCCGAACGACCGCATCGACCTGATGCTGACCTATCGTCCGGAAGGGCAGGACGAAAACCGCACCATCCCTTTGTTGCAGGATGTTCTGGTGCTCGCGACCGGAGACAGAACGGTCGCGGAGCGGGATGGCGCTGAGCCCTCCCGGCCGCAGCGTTTTTCCACGGTGACATTGCAGGTGCGGCCGGACGATGCCAAGCGGATCATTCTGGCCCAGAAAGAAGGGGGGATCACCGCGGTATTGCGTCATCCGGACGACCGGCTGCCGATCGCTGAGAAGGCGCTGACCGTGAATGACATCGCGGGTCTCAGGGAAAACGTCCGGCCGGTGCGGCGAAATCCCGCTGTAAAGAAGCGCCCCCGGCGGAAAGCGGTGGAGTTCATTATTGGTGGGGTATGAAGGACCGTCACACCGGCGTCGCGCGGGCGGTGGGAGAAAAGCGGGGGACCGGGCGGGGCCTGCTGTACGGCCTTGCGCTGTGGCTGAGATCTTTCAGTGCTGACAACGGTCATGAGACGTAAGAACGTATATCGGGGGTGGGTTGCCGGTGTGGTCGGGATGATGATCAGTGTCCTCGCCGGCGCTGGTGAGACGGTTGATCTGGATATGTTTCTCGGTGAACTGAAACTGTTGCGGAATGTCGAGGTCGAGCGGGTGGCGGTGGGTAATGGCACCCTGGTGGAGGTGCAGGTGCTCCCCGGTCGGCAGATTCTGCTGATTGCCGAAGGTGTCGGGAGTACGTCGATTCACTTGTGGCACAAGGACGGCACGGAGTCGGATTATAACCTGCGAATCGTGGAATCCGACCCCCGAAAACGCGTCCGCCTTGAAAAGATGATCAAAATGGATGTCCAGATCGTCGAGTTCCGAAAGGCGGCGTTGGACAAGCTGGGAATCAACTGGGACAAGGAAATTCAGGGCCCGGGCGTGGGGGTGGCCGGGACGGTGGTCAGTTCAGACCTGTCTCGGAGCGTTGGTGACAATGCCGTTTTCGCTGCTCTGCCCGATCGGGTACGGCCGTTTCAGGGGTATTTTGGCATCGTTACCGAAATCAGGTCACGGATCAATTATCTGGCCAGTAATGGCGATGCGACGACACTGGCCGAGCCGACGCTCAGTTGCCGGAACGGGGGGACGGCGAAATTCCTTGCGGGGGGAGAGGTGCCCTACCCGGTAGTGGGACGAAACGGGCAGACGCGTGTCGAGTTCAAAGAGTATGGTATCAAGCTGCACATCACCCCTGTCGTGGACGACTCGGGTGTCATTGCCGCCGATATCCTGACGGAAGTCAGCCAGATCGACCAGTCGGTCAATGTGCTGGGGTCGCCGGGCCTGTTGACCCGCAAGACGGAAACGCAGATGAATGTCCGCGCGGGGGAGACCATCGTCATTGCCGGGCTGTTGAACCGGGAACGGGGACTGGATCATGATCAGATCGCCGGCCTGGGGGATATTCCGATATTGGGCTGGTTGTTCAAATCAAGGAATTTTCGAAATAACGTTTCCGAACTCGTTATTTTTGTGACGCCCCGCGTTGTCGATGCCCGCGGTGACGGGAACATCAGGCAAATTGAGCAGACGCGAACGCGGATCGAAGAAAGTTTTGGTATATCGCGTCGGAATGTCGACGACGAGATCACTTTTGGATTGTTCGATTGATCGTGCCATGTTTGAAGTGACGGTTGAGTCCGGCGGCCGGCAGGTTGCGAAAGAGGTGTTCGAAGCGGAAATATGCTGCATCGGCACGGCACCGGACAATGATATGATCCTTCCAGGTGCTGGAGCGGCGCCGTACCATGCCAGGATCCGGTGGCGGAACGGCCGGCTGTGTATCGAGGATCTGGGCGGCGTGGCGGGGACTTATGTCAACGGTGAGCGTATTGTTCGTCACGAGCCGTTGTCGTTGAAAGATGAAATCGTCATCGGCACGTTTCAGTTGCGCGTCGATCCGGGGGCTGGGGCATGTCGTCGCGGTACATCGCCGGCGAACGGCCACCAGGGCCCGACGGCCGATGCACCGGGAGTCGGGCCGTTCGGGGGCGATGATCACGATCAGCTGCTGGAATGGCGCCGGCGCCTTCACCTTCTCCTGATCGAAGAAATGGATCTGCGGCGCAAGGACATTCACCAGATGGACGATGATGCCCTGCGTCGCGAGGCCGGAGCCGTTCTGGAAGAGCTTCTGGCCGCCGAGGCCGGCCGTCTGCCGGAGCAGATCGATCGCCGGCGATTGCATCGTGAAGTGCTGGCCGAGGCGGTCGGCCTGGGTCCGATACAGCCGTTCATCGATGATGATCAGGTTTCGGAGATCATGGTCAACTCCTCCAGTGAGATATTCATCGAGAAAAACGGCCGGTTACAGGCGACGCCGTGCCGGTTTACCAGCGACCAGGCGGTATTGGCGGTGATCGAACGGATCATATCGCCATTGGGTCGTCGGATCGACGAGAGCAGCCCCATGGTCGATGCCCGGTTGCAGGACGGGTCACGGGTCAACGCCGTGATCCCGCCGGTGGCGGTGAAAGGACCGAGCATCACCATTCGAAAATTTTCATGCAGGCGGCTGCAACTCGACGACCTGGTCCGGCTGGGATCATTGAGTCCGGCAATGGCGGAGTTTCTGAGAATTTGTGTGGAACATCACTGCAATATCGTCGTTTCGGGCGGCACCGGCTCGGGAAAGACGACCTTGCTCAACGTGTTGTCCAACCTGATTCCCGACAGCGAAAGGGTGGTGACCGTCGAAGATGCTGCGGAGTTGAAACTCAATCAACCCAATCTGGTGGCACTGGAATCGCGTCCGCCGAACATGGAAGGCCGCGGTCAGGTGACGATTCGGCAACTGGTCCGCAATGCCTTGAGGATGCGACCGGACCGCATTGTTGTGGGTGAATGCCGTGATCAGGAGGCTCTGGACATGCTTCAGGCGATGAATACCGGCCACAGCGGCTCACTGACCACCGCGCATGCCAACAGTCCGCGCGATGTGCTCGCGAGACTGGAAACCATGGTGATGATGGCTGGAATGGAGCTGCCCAGCAGGGCGATCCGTGAGCAGATCGCGGCGGCGATACAGATCATCATCCATCAGGCGCGGTTTTCATGCGGCGCCCGCAAGGTGACCCATATCAGCGAAGTGGCCGGAATGGAAAGCGGTGTTATCCAGCTGCAGGATATTTTTCGTTTTCGTCAGAATGGTTTCGATGCGCAAGGACGGGTCGTCGGGTCTTTCGAGGCCTGCGGGGTGGTGCCGCAATTCTATGAGCGGCTGGCCGGACAGGGATGTCATATGGACTGCTCCCTCTTTCAGAGCCCGAGGGAAACCGATCGATGATATCGATGTCAAGTGCGGTTCTGCCATGGGTGTTTGTCGTTACGACCCTGATCGCCTGGCTGGTGCTCGAGAGCGGCCGGGTGTTGCTGCGATGGTACCGGGAAGTGTATACGGAGGAACTCGGCAGGCGTTTCGCACGACAGTTCGTGTTCGTCGACGTCGACAGAATGTTTCTGCTGACACTGGCGGGAGCCGCTGTCGCAGCGCTGGCCGTATATCTGCTTTCTCGCAGTGTCTGGGCGGCCTCGGGGGTGGCCGTGATGATGCTGTTCCTGCCGAGAACGGCCGGTTGTGTTTTGAATCATCGGCGGCAGAGGCAGGTCCAGACATCCTTGCCGGATTCACTTCAGCAACTGGCTTCGGCGATGCGGGCCGGTGCGACCTTGACCACGGCAACGGAGCACTTTGTGCGCGATTCGGAGGGTCCTCTGGGTCAGGAACTGTCGCTGGTCTTGCGGGAACAGCGTCTCGGTGAACCGGTGGAGCGCTCGTGGCGGAATATGGCGGCGCGCAATCCCGGCGAAGCGATGGAACTGGTGGTTGCTGCAGTGCTTGTCGCCCGGGAAAGTGGCGGGAACCTGGCGGAAATTTTCGATACGCTGGCGCAGACGCTCCGGGAAAAGCAGGCCATGGATGGCAAGGTTCGCGCGCTGACTTCGCAGGGAAAACTTCAGGGGTGGATCGTGGGGCTGCTGCCGGTGCTGATGATCGGCGCACTGTCCTTGCTCGAACCGCAAGCCATGAAACCGTTGTTTTCCAGCGTTATGGGCTGGTCGGTGCTGCTGCTGATGGGTGTTCTGGAACTGATCGGGATGCTGATGATCAGGAAAATCGTGATGGTTGACGTATGACAGGGGTGCCTGAAGCGGCGGTCGTGCTGCCGGGTGCAGCGCTGGCGCTGCTGGTATGGGCCGGCATGAAGCTGTTCGAGGAGATGCCGGTGGAGGACCGGCGGTTTCGTGATCCGCCACCGTGGGGGTTCCGGGTAGTATGGCCTCTGATTCGCGTGGTGGTTCATTGTTGCGGCTCGTTTCTCGGTGTTGACCGCCGGATGAGGATCTTGCAGCGTTTGAAGATGGCGGGGGTGGATTACGGATTGAGTCCGGAGCAGTTTTTCGGCGGCAAGGTTGTTGCTGCGCTCGGTGCCGTGGGGGTGTTCGGCGCTGTGAGCGGATTGCTGGCCTGGCCGTGGGATCTGTCTCGCTGGGCCGGTCTGGCGGGTGCAGCGGCCGGGGGGTTTTTCTATCCCGATCTGTGGTTGCGTGAAACGGTCATTCAGCGTCGCCGGGAAGTGATCCGGCGCTTGCCGTTTTTTCTGGATATGGTGACCCTCGCGGTGGAGTCAGGGAGCAATCTGACCGGTGCATTGACGCTGGCTGCCCGCAGGGCACCGGCCAGTGCTCTGACGGCTGAGGTCGACCGGATGCTGCGGGATATTCGTGCGGGAATGTCCAGGGCTGACGCACTGCGGGCGATGGCCGAACGCCTGGACGCCCCGCCGATTCACGTTTTCGTTTCCAGTGTCGTGCAGGCGGAACGAAGCGGTGCCAGTCTGGCCGTGTTGTTGCGGACCCAGGCGGACCAGCGGCGGCGCGAGCGGTTCCTGGCGGCGGAGAAGCGAGCCATGGAGGCGCCGGTGAAGCTGCTCGGTCCGCTGATTCTGTGCATTTTTCCAAATACTTTCGTGATCATTGTGTTCGTGTTGATGGTCAAGAGCATGCAGGCGGGAGTCATCACCTGGCCCCCGCTGGTGTGGGCGCTGCAATGGCCGGGTTGAGCGCATGATGGTGGTGCTGCACGTTTACATTGCGTTGCGCTGGAGGGCGCGGTTACGGGGGGTGCTGGGGCGGTCGCCTGAAATACTCGATGCCGGCCTGCTGATCGCGCCGTGCCGTGCGGTGCATACCTGTTTCATGAGACGCGCGCTGGATGTGGTCTTTCTGGATGACAAGGACCGGGTGGTCGGGTGTGTCTCCGGCCTGGCGCCGTGGCGTTTCGCGTGGAAGGCGGGTACCCGCCGGGTTCTGGAATTGCGGGCGGGGCGGATACACGAACTTGGGATCGGGCCGGGAGCGCGGATCGAAACAGTGGTGCTGAACGAGCTATGAAAACGAATCTGCAACGATGGTTGGGGCGGGTGGTTCCTGTTGTGGTGATGGGGGCAGTGACCGGCTGTGCAGTGCTGGCGGGCAGTGATTCCTTTACTTTGCGCCAGGCGGCCGATGATGCCTACCGGCAGGGGCAATGGCGCAGCGCCGAGCGGTATTACCGGCGTCTGGCTGGGAAGGTTCCCCGTGACGCGTATGCGCATTTCCGTCTGGGGAATGTGCTGGCCAGGCAGCAGCGCTATGCCGAGGCGATTGCACAATTTGATATCGCTTTGGCGCTTGATCCTGACAACGGGAAGATCGCCAGCAACCTGGCGACTGTGTACCTGTTCCGGGCCGAAGAGCTGATTGCGGATACGCTTGAGCGCCTGCCGCCGGCGCATGCAAGCCGCCATTATCTGTCGTATCGCCTGGCGGCGCTGCGCAAAATTACCGCGATTCCTGTCAAAGACCGGGTTTACCTGGGAAAATCGGTACAGAGGAAGCCGGCGCAGTGATCACCGTGGGAGTCCGGCAGCAGGGAGCGGCGGCGCTGGAGACGCTCATTGTACTGGGAACGATCGGGCCGGTGATCCTGGGGCTGGTGCAAATGATGTTGTTCTATCAAGCCAGGCATATCGTCAACTATGCAACATTTGAAGCAGCGCGATACGGCGCGGTTCGTCATGCAAGCGTTGCCGCCATGAAGGAGCGGTTTGCGGTGGCGGTGTCACCGCTGTACGGTGGCGGTGTGGGCAGCGTGAACGGTGCCCGGCGAAACATGGCGATCCTGGCAGCGCTGGCCCGCGCGCGTGCGGATCTGCTGCCGCCGGAGAACGCATCGGTGTTTACAGGGGCGGGGTTCGTGCTGCAGCGGCTTCATCCGACGGCAGCGTGTTTTGAGGATTTTGCCGTGGAAGTCGACGGCATTCGCCAGATTCCCAACGCGCATCTGCGTTTTCGTTCTTCAGGGTTTCGTGGTCCACGCTCAGGGATAACGCTTCAGGATGCGAACCTTTTGAAAATAAAGGTTGTTTATGGTTATCGGCTGTTTGTCCCGGTGATCAATCGCCTGATCGCGGGGATATTGATGATTGCCGATCCGGCACATGGGTACTACTATGCGGCCCGGCCGCCGCGATTGCCGATCGTGTCCACGGCCACGGTGCGCATGCAGTCGCCCGCTTTCGAATAGCAGGCCGGTCTTCGGGCGGGGCGGACTGTTCCGGGGACACCGGCAGGGGGATGTGGCAATGAGCATGAACAGGAACCGCCACGGCCGTGGTATATTGCCGGGGGTGGGGAAATTCTGCCGGCAGGGACCGTGGCAGGCAGGCTGCCGATTGCAGCCACATCGACGATGACGGCTGCTGTGCGGCGGGTTCTGAGCGTTCGCGGAGCGAAGTGCTGCGCTTCCTGACAAGCTGCATGAGGGATACGGAGTGATGAAAGCGGTGTTCCTGGATGTGAAAACTGTCGATCGAGGGGATGTCGACTGGCATGCGCTGCGGAATGCAGCGGAACAATGGGAATTTTTCGATCAGACCTCAGCGGAGCAGGTGGCGCAGCGCCTTCGTGACGTGCATATCGTCGTGACCAACAAAGTGCTTCTCGATGAAGCGGTCTTGTGCGGTGCGAAATCATTACGCCTGGTCTGTGTTGCAGCAACCGGTTATGACAATGTCGATATCGGGGCGGCGCAGCGTCTGGGAATCCCGGTGTGTAACGTGCGTGGCTATGCGACGGAGTCGGTGGCACAGCATGTGATTGCCTGTCTGTTGTGTCTGGCAAACAACTTGATGATTTATCGTCGTGATGTGTTTGCGGGGCGATGGCGGAACAGCGACATGTTTTGTTTTCTGGATTATCCCATACGGATGTTGTCGCAGTTGCGTCTCGGTGTGATCGGCTGGGGTGAGTTGGGAAAAGCGGTCGCACGACGTGCTGAAATGTTTGGCATGGAGGTGTGGGTGGCGGAGCGCAGAGGTCGTGAGCCGCGAGCGGGGCGCTTTGCTTTTGAACAGGTTTTGCAGGAAGTCGATGTGCTCACATTGCATTGCCCGTTGAACCCGTCGACGCAGGGTCTGATTACCGGGAAAGAACTGGCAATGATGAAGCCGGGGGCAATACTGATCAATACGGCGCGCGGAGGGATTGTTCATGAAGCGGATCTGGCCGATGCCCTGCGCGCGGGGCACCTGGGTGGCGCGGCGGTGGACGTTCTCAGTGAAGAGCCACCGGTTTCCGGGAATCCGCTGCTGGACCTCGATCAGTACAACGTTATAGTGACGCCGCATATTGCCTGGGCAAGCACGCAGGCCCGACAAAAACTGGTAGATGAGATCGCTGAAAATATCAAGGCCTGGAGGGCCGGCAACCCACGTCATCAGGTTACTGCTTGAGGGCGGGGCCGTTTCGTGTTTCGGGCAGGCGTTCAAGGCGGTAAACCATCAGCTCCCGGTTTTTCTTCATGGCCCGTGCCATGTGAAGCTCCATGATCAGCAGGCCGTTTTCACGAGCAAACCGGCGGATGACCGGCAGGTTGTCCAGCAGGCCGATTTGATAATAGATTCTCCCCCGGGGCTTGAGATAATGCGTGACTTCCCGGAAAAAACGTTCGTGGACCTTCCATAGATGCTGCGTCTGGTCGTTATAAGGATAGTCGATATTCATTAAGACAACGTCGAATTTTTCATCAGGGCGGACAGCACCGAACAGATCTCCCTGACGCACTTCCACTTTGTCTTCAAGTTGATAACGCCTGACATTTCGCCTGGCGTTGTCGACTGCCTTGGGGCTGATGTCTGTGGCAACGACACGGCTGGCTTTGTCGGCGGCGAAAATGGCCTGTATACCGACACCCGTACCGATATCCAGGACCGATTCACCTTCGTTGATGCGAATGTATTCGAGGAAGTAAATGCTGTTGATGGAGGGGATCGTCACCCCTTTGTCGACGAGGAAGTATTTGGTATGCGCTTTGACGAGCAGTTGCGGAGGGTTGTCCTGCTGGTAGCCGATATAGACCAGTTCGAGGGAACCGGGATGTTCGATGACCTGTTCCGCTGCGGCACCGCCAGGCACGTACCAGGCGCTGATGATTGCCAGCAGACCCGCGACGCAGGAACGCAGCACGGATGGAGGGGGCGGCCTCCTTCTGCCGGCCGGGCGAGGTGGCAGGCCGGACGAAACGGCGGAGTTTGCCACTTTGCCGGACGATGGAAAGGCCGGCAGGCGGAGTGGCATGACGTTGACAACCCTTTTGAATCGCTGATCGTTCGCCATGGAAATGGCGTTTCTTTGCGCGTTTTCGTTTTGTCGTGCCCGCGCCGGAAGACGTTTCAACAGCCTGTCAGTCATTGCGAAAACAACATGACGATGTAAGAGATCACGATATCTGAATCAATGCCGATACCAGGGACCGCCATTCTAACAACTTTTCTGCAGACCAGCCAGCGAATGTGGCACGGGCCCGTGCCGGTGGCGGACGATGTTGATATCCGGATGTTCTCCCGGGGTATCGGCGGTGGTCTCCGGCGCGGCGGTTTTTCCGCCGTGTCAGGGTTTTCGCTGAACCAGAAAAACGATCGGTTCGCGGTTGAAGACCGGTGCGTTACGCATCTGCATCTCCATGATCATGAAGCCATTGCTTTCGATCATGGCGCTGATGCGGGGCAGGTTTTTGATATAGCCGGCCTGATAGAAGATGCGGCCACCGGGTCGGAGATAATGCCCTGCTTCGCGAAAGAATCGTTCATGGATTTTCCAGAGGTGCCGGGTCTGGTCATTGTAGGGATAGGCGACGTTGAACAGGATGACGTCGAAGGTCTCTCCCTCCCGGATCGGTGCGAAAAGGTCACCCTGGCGGGTCGTGACGACATGCTCTACGCCATGGCGTTCGGCGTTGTATCGGGTGTTTTCGACGGCTTTGGGATTGATGTCCGTCGCCACGACGCGCCGGGCGTTTTCAGCGGCATAGATGGATTGTACCCCGGCGCCCGAGCCGATTTCCAGAACATCGTCGCCGCGCTGTATCCAGGTGAATGCAAGAAGCTGCGTGGTGTGGATCGATGGCGTCACGACATCCGGGAAAACCCAGAAATATTTGGTGCCGACCTTGAACTTCCGCAGTGGTGGATCCTGCTGGACGACACCCAGATCGATCAGTTCGATCGGTCCGGAAAAAGGGATCACGTAGGCGGACTCGCGCCACGTGGGGCCGGCTGTTGCTACGGCAGGTACGGCCGGCAGCAGGCTCCAGCCCCAGAGCCAGCAGAGGGTGGAAACTGAAAGCTGTTTCAGGGCGGTGCGGGAGCAGGTGAAATTCCGCGGAAACGCACCCCCGGCATAAGGGGTGCCGGGTTTGCGCCGCCACGTGGAAGATACCGGTCGGGCCTGCATGATGGGTTTTGAATACCTGTTCCAGCGCTGGTTTTGCACTGAAATTGTAGTTCATGGAGCGTTGTTGTGCCAACCGGTGCGTCGCAGTCGCATCGGACCGGCGGTAACGCTAATATAGGCGGTTTCAGGTCCGTAACACGGGGGAACGGCGTTATCGGCGGGGAACCGGTCAATCATCTCATCGGTGGCGGAGCCGCCCTGCTGTCGGCACTTTGCTGGGCGGTTGCCGCGTTGCTGTTTCGGGTGATCGGGGAGCGGGTGCCGCCGGTCACGTTGAACTGGGCCAAAGGCATTCTGGCGCTGGTGTTCTTCGCGGTGGTCTGGCTGACTGTTCCGTGGCGGTTTGAACTCAATCAGGCGGTGATTCTGCTGGGAATCAGCGGTATTGTCGGCATCGCGGTGGGGGACAGCCTGTATTTCCATGCACTGCATCATCTCGGGCCGCGTGTGACGTTGCTGGTCGCGACACTGGTGCCGGTGGAGGTTGCCCTGCTGGCCGCGGTGTTTCTGGGTGAAACGCTGCCGCCACCGGCCGTTCTGGGCATGGGAATCACGTTGTTTTCGGTAGCTCTTGTCCTGTGGGAGCGGGCGCCGCCCAGCGGCAGGTTGCAGCATCGGGTGACGACCGCGGGCATCGTGGTCGCCATGGTATACGTCAACGCTGAGGCTGCGGCGATCCTGTTGACGAAAATCGGAGTGGGTGAGGTGCCGTCCCTGCAGGCGACCATGATCCGCCAGTTTTTCGCCTCGGTGGCGTTGACAGTCTGGGTGGGCAGTGTGGCACAGTCCCGCCGGGCGGTAGCCCGATTGTTTCACAGGGAGGTGTTCTGGCTGTTGTCAGTGGCAGCTCTGCTGGGGACTGCTGTCGGCACATGGTTGTCTGTCGCGGCGCTGAAATACACGCATACCGCGGTGGCGACAGTGCTCAATGCCACCAGCCCGATCTTTATTCTTCCCTTGGTCGCCGTATTTTTCGGCGAGCGTATCTCGCGGCTGTCCATAGTCGGTGCCCTGGCCGCGGTGGTGGGCATCGCGGTATATTTTTTCTCGATTGCCGTGTGATGGTGCTGATTGCGTGGAGCCTGTTTCAAAAGCCGTGCCGGGTGCCCGCGCGGCTCGCAAGGCGGCACGCGTGGTCGCGGCCGATGTTGAGACAGATTCCGGAACCGGGGCAGGGCCGGCGATGCACTGGATCGGAACGGGAAATAAGGAAATAAAGAAAAA
>Ga0256830_1002631_pt1 | contig 11680 bp, 6 predicted proteins | sample 128326metaG_FD_190537 | JGI IMG/M metagenome (GOLD analysis project Ga0256830, IMG submission 190537) | Hydrothermal vent microbial communities from Lau Basin, Pacific Ocean - 128-326 | ecosystem: Environmental > Aquatic > Marine > Hydrothermal vents | place: Pacific Ocean: Lau Basin | collected...
TTCAACCAAAACGTCAACCGTCTTGCCCAAATATTTTTTATTGTTTTCAAGCGCCGTTTTTCTCAAAATCTTCATCAGCTCCTCTTCCCGCCTCTTTTTTTCCTCCCGAGGCACGTCATCGTCCAATTGGGCCGCCGCCGTGCCGAACCGCGGACTGTATTGCGCGATATAGGCCATATCAAATTTCACGGCTTCGTATAGCTTCGCCGTATTGTTAAACTGCTCTCTTGTTTCACCCGGAAAGCCGACAATCGTGTCGGTCGTTACGCTTGCCCGAGGAACGCTTTCGCGAATTTTTTTGATAAGGCTAATGTAATGCTCCGCCGTATATTTCCTGTTCATCCTTCTCAAAATTTCATTGTCCCCCGCCTGAACGGGCAGATGAATATGTTCGCAAACTTTTTCGCATTCCGCGATCGCGCCGATTAAATCGTCGCTCATATCCTTGGGATGACTCGTCGCGAACCTAATCCAAAAATCACCGGGAATGTCATTGACCCGCCTTAACAAATCGGGAAAACTTATTGTTTCCGATTTTTGATTTTTGTTTTCCGACCGATAGCTGTTCACATTCTGCGCGATAAGGGTAATTTCCCTATAACCCTTGCCCGCCAATTCCTCCACCTCTTTCAATATCTCGTCGGCGTCCCGATAAACTTCCCGGCCGCGCGCGTACGGAACAACGCAATACGCGCAAAAATTATCGCATCCGTTGCCAATCGGCACAAAGGCGCTGAATTTGGAATTGCGCTTGGGGTTTATTTTAAGGTATCCTCCGGAGATTCCCCGCGGCTCCTTCGCGGCGCGCGCTTTAACCTTGAGCTCGCGAGCCAAGGCGTCCAATTCCGTAATCGGCATCCAAATGTCCACATATTTTTTCAGTCTCCTTCTCACGTCCTCCCGCCGCGACAAGCATCCGGTTAAGATAATTTTTGCTCCGGGATTAACCCTCTTGATTCTCGGAATTAAGCCGTAAACCCTGTCTTCGGCCGATTGCCGCACTCCGCAGGTCGTTATCACGACCAAATCGGCCTTGTCTCTCTCGGACAAGACATACCCGTAACTCTCAAGGAGGCCGGCAATCCGTTCGGAATCGCTTTTATTCATCTGGCATCCGATTATCACGATATGATAAGTTTTATTATCCATAAAATCGGGGCCGAACATAGCGTTCAGCGACAATTAAATAACAACAAAAATATAATAACACAATCTCTCGCTTTTTGAAAAGGCGAGAGATTGCGTTGTCCTGATTTTAATTTTTACCGTTTAAATGTCTTCGTCGGAAGCGCCGTTATCGGCGGTATCGGACGAATCACCGGAATCGGCGGCGGAATCGTCTTCCGTAATATCTTCCTCCGTGTCAGAATCAGAGTCCTTCACTATGGAGTTTTCGGTATCATCGGTGCTTATTTCGCTCACCACTTCGTTTATTTCGTCAATGTCCATATCTTCCGGCTCTTCAATTTCCGGCAAGGAGCTCACCACGACGACGGTGTCGGCCACCACCAAAGGCAAATCGGCGCGCTTGGTGCCGCGAACGCGAACTTTATCGCCGATTTGGATGTCGGAAATGGTCGCGTTACTGTTCGTGCCAACCACTATTCTCGTGTCTTCGGTTATGTCCACCCTTATTTCCTTGGCCGGCAAGCGTTCAATCAAATCTTTTACTTTGATTCCGTTATGTTTAATGCGGTCTATCTTGACTTTTTTATACTTGACTTTTCGCAAAAACTTACCGACTTTTTTCGCTTTCACCTTCTTAATCATTCGTTTCAATCTTTTGGATAAAGCTTTTTTCTTGTTTTTGCTCTTGGAGATCATACCGCCCACGTCGTCATTCGCTCGCCTAATATCCGGTGAAGACGGCAATGATTGCGCCGTAACGCTTTCCGAGCTTCGGGCTTCGGCCAATTTTTCCTTTAGCCGTTTCCTGGTCAAATGTTTAATCGGCGTCCAATTAACCATTATGTAGCCGTTGCCGGCGTCAACGGCGGTAACCACTCCGGCATGCCCCCGGGTTGAAGTCTTCCAAATTGAAGTGTTTTTTACCACTTTGGCGTCAACCGTGCCGTCATCATTGACGCGGCCGACAATCCTTAATTTATCGCCTACCGAAAACTCATCCAAAGTGGCGCGCCCGAAATACTTGCGGACGATTTTGGTGTCCTCCGTGATGTTAACCGTTATCAGCGCCCCTTCGGTGCCGATTAAATTATTGACATCGTTGGCGCGCAGTCCCGGAGTTTTATCCATTCTGACCTGAATGGTGGTGGGAATAATCGTGCTGTCCAGCCGCACCAAAGTGACCACCGGCGTAAAGGTGCGAATCTTCATAAACAAATCGCTTCCTCGCCTGAGGACTATAACGATTTTCGCCAACGGCATCTCTCCCGCGCGAACCAAAAGACGGCCGCGAATTCTATCCCCTTCTTTCAGGTCGTCCACGGAGGCGGGATTTTTCAATCCGGCCACGAAACGGGTATTGTCGTCGTACCTGAAAGTATGCTCTTTGTTCATCCATTGGTAAGTGATTTCCTTCGCGTCTTTATCAATGTTCACAATCCATCCGTTCGCTCCTTTGTTTGACCTTATCCTGATTGAGAGGTTGATTAGAATCGTGGATTCAACGTCTTCCGTGTTTTCGTTTTTCTTTCCGATTACTCTAATCTGGTCCCCGGGAATCCAATCGGACAAACTTGTGGCTTGGTCCCGGCGTTGCCCCAGCACGGTATCGCTCGTTACGTTAATGGTATAGTCCTTTCCGGTTTTATTGTCGCGAACAATGATATTCGTCGGAATATCGGTTGAGCCGATTTCAATCAGCATTCCGGCAAAATTAATGTCTTTCTTGGATTCATATAAATTTGATTCATCGGTAACGGTCGTGCAGGCGAAATCGTAAGAAACATCAACTCCGGCCGCCTCGGCCGCCTCGGCCGACTTATAAGTTACGCCGTCCATGCCGCAAACCTCGCCGGCCGCGGCCGCCGGAAGGACGGGCGCCATTGGCAAAACAAGGGCCAAGGCCAAAAAAGAGAATAAAAATTTTTTCATCATAAAATGTTTGAATAACGTTAATTTTGGATAAAAAACACTTAAAACCCAAAAAATAACGTTATTTTTAATTACGCGAAAATTATATTATAACTCAAAAATTCTATGTTTCACTTTTTCCTCAATCTCCTTAACGAATTTATCCTTGGCAATCTCCCTGATTTTTGTTTTGCCTCTGTCGCGAACAGCCAATTTTTCGGAGGACATCTCCCTATCGCCTATTACCAGCACGTACGGAACCTTCTCTCCGGCCGCCTTCCTGATTTTATTGCCCACCGTCTCGTTATTGTCGTCAATTTCAACCCTGACATTGTTTTCCGCGAACTCACCGGCCAATTTTCGGCAATAATCAATATGCTTTTCTCCGACCGAGATGATTTTCACTTGAACCGGAGAAAGCCAAACCGGAAACGCGCCGGCATAATGCTCAATCAATATGCCCATAAACCTTTCCGGGGAGCCGACAATCGCCCTGTGAATCATCACCGGAGTTTCCTCTTTGCCCTCTTCGTTGACGTACGTAAGCCCAAATCTCTCGGGCATTATGAAATCAAGCTGAATGGTTGAAATCTGCCATTCCCTTCCCAGCGAATCCTTGGAAATCAAGTCCATTTTCGGGCCGTAAATAGCGGCCTCGCCTTCTTTTTTGCGGTAGCTGATTTTATTTTCTTTCAATATGTCCTCCAATAATTTCTGCGACTTCTCCCAAACCTTGGCGTCTCCCAGGTACTTATCCGGATTGTCGGGATCCCACAAGGAGAGCCGAATCTCGTATTCCATATTATAGGTTTTCATCGCTTTATTGATAACCCCGAGCACCGAGACAAATTCATCTTTTATTTGATCTTCACGGCAAAAACAATGGCCGTCATCTTGGCTGAAACATCTTAACCTGCTTAAACCGCTTAATTCTCCCGGTTTTTCGTCCCGATACAAGTTGGCAAAATCCGAAACCCTGTAAGGAAGTTCCTTGTAACTTCTTTTCCGCGAGCCGTAAAGCTGCGTATGGTGCGGACAATTCATCGGCTTCAAGTAGTATTCCTCGTCGGAATAATTGGAAGCAACCCTGAACATATCGTCCTTGTATTTGTCATAATGCCCCGATATTTTGAAAAGTTCGGCCTTGTTTATGTTCGGAGTATGGACCTCGTTGTAGCCGATCTCCCTTTGAAGCTCGTTGGAATATTTTATAATCTCATTTCTGACAATCGCCCCCTTGTCGGTATATACGGGCAATCCGGGCCCGATTAAGTCGGAAAAAATAAACAATCCCTGCTCTTTGCCTATTTTGCGGTGGTCTCTTCTCTCGGCCTCGGCCAACATATTCAAGTATTCGTCCAGCTCTTTTTTGGACGCGAAGGCGACTCCGTAAATACGGGTCAACATTTTGTTCTTTTCGTCGCCCCGCCAATACGCGCCGGCCAATTTTGTCAATTTAAAGCTTCCCTTCGCGATTTTCCCGCTTGATTCAATATGCGGTCCGCGGCAAAGATCTTTAAAATTTCCCAATTCATAATAACAAACCTTTTTCTCGCCGCCTTTTTTCAGATCTTGAATTAATTCCAATTTGTATAACTGCTTCGCCTTCTTTTCTTTGTTAATCGCCTCCTCCACGCTTAATTCCGATTTCTCAAATTTTAAGCCCCGCCTTATTATATGATTCATTTTCTTCTCTATCTTTATTAAGTCGTTTTCGCTCACCTTGTCTTTACCGAAATCGAAATCATAATAAAATCCGTTTTCAGTCGCGGGCCCAATCGCGAATCTGACATTCGGCCACAATTCAAATACCGCCGCCGCCATAATATGCGCCAAGGAGTGCCGCGCAACCTCCAAATTGTCGTCTTTTTTAATCATATGGCCTTAACTCTTAATTCTTGATTTTAACCTCTATTCTGTCAATCAAATTGGGCGCCTTCTTGATGAAAGACGGCGAAAATTTAACTTCGTAGCCCGCTATCGTCGGCAAATTATCCAAATAATCGTCCAGTTGCTCGCGAGTTAACCCCAATATTTTTTCCGTGTCAATAATGCCGGCCGCGTCCTTCGGCGCCGTCTCGCCGCTGAAGGAAACGTTCACCGCGGCCACGCCCTGATTTGGGTCATGTTTGTCCAAACTGTAAACAATGTCGTCCTCGTTGAATTCTTCCAGTTTTTTTCCGCCGGAAATGCTTGAAATCAATTTGTCGCGAGCCATTTTTTTAATCGCCTCATCGTTAAACGCCGCCACTTTCACCATGGTGGACATAGTTATTGAAAATTTATCCTTTTCTTCTCCGGCTTTGCCGTCAATGTCAACGCTTACCGAATTCTCGTCTATCTCATACACCGCTTGGTTATAATTTTTGTATTTTTCGCTTATTTCCTTTTTCGCGGCCGCGAGCAAGCTTTTTCTCACGTCCCGAAGCCCGGCGTCAATATCCGACCGAGTAATGTTTTTCTTGGCATTCTGCCGATACCGCATCGGCTCCTTGCTTTCAGCGTAAATTTTATCCTGCAATCCGGCCCAAAGCCCGGGTATGGTGAACCTTGTCGGACCGATTGCCATATCCGGTCCGGGATCATCGGCGTAAACTTCCACCTCCACGGTTCCGCCGGCCGGAACGTTGACCGTGTTTTTTATCCTGAACAATTTGTTGTCGGCGGAGAGGAGCCGAGTGGTGGCGACCAACGGCTGGTTCTTGGTGTAATTGTTTATGATAACGACTTTGCCGGTCGCTTCTTCTCCGATTACCTCCGAACCGGTGGCGGCATAAGTTTTTGTTTTCTTGATTTCCACGCGATCAACCGCGCCAAAAACCGCGCCCGGTCCGAGCGTTTTATTTTTGTCTTTATCGTAAACATCCACTATTAAACCGCCGTTGATTTTTTCCCGCGCGGGAACAACGGTAATGGTTGTTTTGGTAAAAGAAAAATAAGAAATAATGGCAAGCAAAACCAAGGTCAGCCCGATAAAACTGTAAGCTATTTTGCGATATACGCTTAACCGTACCGCTTGTTGTTTTTCCGCCGCGTCTTCTTTGAGTTCGTTTCGCGAGTATTGGGGCCGAGCGGACGGCCGCCTCGCGAATACGGGGCGTTCTTCTCCGCGAATGTCGGAATTCGGAAGTTTTTTGGAAGATTTTGGGGCGGATTTGCGCTCTTTGATGTTCTTCCTCGATATTTGCCGGCTCCCGCTTAACGCCTCTTCCTCCTCCATTACCGATTTAAGGTCAATGCCGAAATCGTCAGATGGCGGTTTTTCGGTTTTATGAATTTTCACGTTAACTTTTTTTCGTTTATTTTTTACGGGCATAAGGCTTAAATTTCTAAATTATGATTTCTAATTTCGGGAATTACAAATTCGTTGCCGCGAATTATCATTCTTGGTTATCGGCGGCGGCTATAATTTCCTTGGCGGAATTTCCGCTTATGTTAATTTCTGTTTTCCCGACATAAAAATGAAAACCCTTGATTTCGCTGTTTGCCTTCACTGTCCTGAAATTTTTAATTTCAAAATCGCCTGATCGCAAAACCGACATATCTTCTGGTCTTGGGTTACTGATGTCAAATTCCAATATTCCCGGCCGGCGCCGCAAATCAGTGGCAAAATATTTTTCAACGAATTTTTTTATCGGCCGCTCAAATTTTCCCATATAAACTTCCGGCCGCGATAATCCTTCAATGTTCTTCATATTATATGTTTTTTAGGCGACAAAATCTTCCGCGTAGGAAATTTTACCGCGCTAACGCGCTAAAAAATTATTTTTAATTTATAAATACTCGTAAATACTCGGCACATCCAGCGAGATTGACTTTTTCGCTCAAAATAACGGCAAATCAATAATCGCCGGAAATTTTTACTCCTCCGGTCGCCTGTTTTTATTATAATTTTATTATAATAAATATTCCGCTATCTGTCCACTATCGTAATCGCGTCTCCCAGTACATTGTTTATTGACTGAATCAAGGACTCGTTATTATTCACGCGGAAGCCTGTTTCCAAAATTTTGTCGCCGTCTCCATGCTTCACTTTAAAGTAAACCTTGCTCTCCCCCGAATACTTGATAAATAATTCTCGCAGTTTGTTGAGCATGGCTTTGTCAAGGTCTTGGTTGAGGACCAGTTTTAACGGCTTCGCCGGTGAATTTTTCAAAGCGCCCCCGTTAACCGAATTGCCGCCATTGCCGCCGGCGCGCGCGAACCGCGGCGGCGCGTCCCGTCCGCTTATCGCCTCAAAATTTTTTACGGACTTTTGAATATCCTCCAAGTCCAGCAAAACGGCCTTATCCGCCAATAACTTCGTTTCCTTGTCCTTGTCGGATAATTTTCCTTGGCAAAGGACCGCTCTCCCTTCCTGCCAAATTGATTTCGTTTCTTTGAGAAGGCGGGGGAAAACCAAAATTTCCATATTGCCGGCCGCGTCTTCAATTTTTACGAATAACATTGCCTCGTTATTGCGGGTATTGATTTTTTTAATGTTTGATATTATTCCGGCAATATTCACGGATTTCACGCCCGCTCGCGGGGCCAAACCGGCCAAAGGCTCAATTATGTTCTCCAAATGCTTCTTATACTCATTAAAAGGGTGCTCGCTAATGTAAACGCCCAGCAATTCCTTTTCCCACGCCAAGCTTTCCCGCCGATCGGCCGGCGGGGCGGGCCGTAATTTGATTTTGCGCTCCACGTTCAAGGCGGGGGCGTTGGAGAACAAACTTTCCTGCCCGTTTTCCCGCGACCTGCTTATTTCCTTGCTGAAATTAAGCAAATTTTCCATATTGGCCAAAAATTGCCCCCGTTCGGCGAATTTATCCAGCGCTCCGCTCTTAATCAAACTTTCCAACGACTTCTTGTTCAAGTCCTTGTTGGTTACGCGCTCCAAGAAATCGGTTATGTCTTTAAACGGGCCGTTTTCTTTTCGCTCCTTGATTATCGCGTCGGCGATATTTTCTCCCACATTCTTAATGGCTTTCAATCCGAATCGTATCGTCTTCACCTCCGCGTTTTTGTCCACCACTTCGTTTTTCTCGGTGCCGGCGGTTACTGCCGTAAACGAACCGAAGGATTGGTTTATGTCCGGGCTCTTCACCTCAATGCCCATTTTGCGGCACTCTTCAATCTCAACGGCGATTCTGTCTATGTTTTGTTGGTCGGCGGTCAGAAGCGCCGCCATAAACTCCGTGGGCCAATGCGCTTTCAAGTAGGCGGTCTGATAACCGATTAAAGCGTAGCAGGCGGCGTGGCTCCTGTTAAAGCCGTAGCCGGCGAACGGCTCAATGAAGGAGAAAATCTTTTCCGCCAAAGCGCTGGCAATGCCGTTCTTGACGCAACCGTCAACAAATTTTTCTTTTTGCTCCGCCAGCAGTTTGGGAATTTTTTTACCCATCGCCTTGCGTAAAACATCGGCCTCGGCCATGGTGAATCCGGCCAAATCGCGAGCCATGCGCATAACCTGCTCCTGATAAATCGCCACGCCGTATGTTTTATTCAAAATCGGCTCCAATTTGGGATGCAAATAACTCGGCTTTTTCTTGCCGTGCTTGCCGGCGATATAATCCGGTATCCATTCCATCGGCCCGGGGCGATACAAGGCGACCATGGCGATAATGTCCTCAAACTCCGTTGGCTTTAATTCGCGCATATAACGCTTCATACCGGATGATTCAAACTGAAACACGCCCGTGGTCTCTCCGTCCCTGAATAATTTGTATGTTTTTTCATCGTCCAGAGGAATTTTGTCAATATCAATATCAATGCCGCGCGTGTTTTTAACGATCTTAACGGCGCTCTCAATAATGGTTAAGTTCTTTAATCCCAAGAAATCCATTTTCAACAATCCCAAATCTTCAATCGGATGAAGGGAATACTGGGACACAATGCTTTTGTCGGATGACGAGGCGTGTTGCAGGGGCACATATTCGGTGAGGGGATCTTTGGCGATGACCACTCCGCAAGCGTGGGTGGAAGCGTGCCGCGCCACCCCCTCCAGCTTTTTGGCGAAATCCAATATTTTTTTGGCGGCGTCCTCTTTGTAAATTTCTTTCAGTTCGGGAACGGTTTTTAGGGCTTCGTCCAGCCCCATAAACATGGGAATCATTTTGGCGAGTTTATCGCAATAATCATACGGATAATCCAGCACGCGCCCCACGTCGCGCACGGCCGCTCTCGCCGCCATTGTTCCGAAAGTGATAATCTGCGCCACGCGATCTTGGCCGTATTTTTTTTCCACGTATTGTATGACTTCATCGCGGCGAGTATCGGCAAAGTCCAGATCAATATCAGGCATGGAAACGCGGTCGGGATTTAGGAACCGCTCAAACAACAAATCGTATTTTAACGGATCCAAATTGGTAATTCCGGTCAAATAGCACACCAAAGAACCGGCGGCCGATCCGCGGCCGGGCCCGACGACTATTCCGTTCTTTTTCGCCCAATTTACGAAATCGGCGACTATAAGAAAGTAAGACGGCCAGCCCATTTTTTTAATCACTTCCAATTCATAGTCCATTCTTTCCCTAACCTCTTTTAGGGCGGGCGCCCCATCGGCAACGGCCGATCGCGAAAACCCGTACCTTTTCTTTATCCCCTCCTCGCACCATTTCCTCAACAAGCTGTTCCCGTCTTCTCCGTCCGGCACCATAAAATACGGCAGTTGAATATTGCCGAGTTTAAGCTCCAAATCGCACTTATCCGCGATTTTGACCGTGTTTTCTATCGCCTCGGGGACATCCTTGAAAGCCTCCGCCATTTCCCTGCCCGGACGCAGAGAATAATCCACTCCGGTCATATTCATCCGGTCGCGGTCGTCTTTCTTTTTCTTGTTTTGCAGGCACAAAAGAACGTCTTGCGCTTCCGCGTCTTCCTTTTCCAAATAATGCGCGTCGTTGGTGGCCACCAACGGCACATCCAGCTCCCGCGAAAATTCTATCAATTTTTCGTTAACTTCGGTTTGGCCTTCCAGCTCCGGATGGTCCTGTATTTCCAAATAAAAATTCCCCCGGCCGAAAAGCCGATTATATTCCAAAATTTTTTCCTTCGCTTTTTCCGGCTTTCCGATTCGGATTAACCGCGGAATTTCCCCGCCAAGACAGGCGGTCATGGCGATTAACCCGCCGCTGTATTTCCGCAAAACCTCCCAATCAACGCGCGGCTTATAATAAAATCCTTCCAAATGGGCGATGCTCGTAAGCTTGATTAAATTTTTGTAACCATCATAATTTTTGGCAAGCAGTATCAAATGATAATAATTCTTTTCGTCCTCTTTGGTAATCTTGTCGTGCCTTGAATTTGGAGCCAAATACGCTTCCACCCCGATTATCGGCTTAATGCCGGCCTTTTTGCATTTCTGGTAAAATTCCACGCAACCATACATCACCCCGTGGTCGGTCAAAGCCAAAGCCGGCGCTCCGTCATTTTTGGCGCGCTCAACAAGCTCGTCAATTTTTGCGAGGCCGTCCAGCAGGGAGTAATGGGAATGGGTATGCAGGTGAACGAATTTTGACATAAAAATACGCGTAACTCAAAATAAACAATTTGGAGTTTAGAATATTTTAACGCGTTTCAAGTCGCATATTTTAAATTCCAAGCACATCTTTATAATATAACATTTTAAAACAAATTGGCAAACAAAAAAAAGCCGTAGGGGCGAACGGTGTTCGCCCCCAAACTTTGCTAACGTCACGGCTCGCGTTTTGGCTCCGCGGATCGCGGGCCTTTTTGTTTGCTTCTTATTTCTGGCATTTCGGACAATACCTTGTCCCCCGCCCGCTGATTTTTGTCTTTTTAATCAGCCGGCCGCATTCGCGGCATTTCTCCCCTTCCCGTCCGTACACTTTCAAAAATTTGGTAAAATTTCCCTTATTGCCTCCACTGTCCACGTAATCGGAAAAAGTGGTGCCGCGATACTTTATCGCTTGCTTTAATACGCTCTCCGCGGCTTTAAATATTTTCCTTAATTCGTTGTTCGCCAAGCTTCCCGCGGTTCTGTCCGGCCTTATGCCCGATTTGAACAATATTTCGTCCGCGTAAATATTCCCTATTCCCGCTACCAGCTTCTGATTCATTAACACGGATTTAACGGCCGCTGCTCTGCCTTTAAAAATATCTTTAAAATCCTTAAACTTAAAATCGCCGGACAGCGGCTCTATGCCGTATTCGCTTTTTATCGCTTTCAGCTCATTTTCGCCGACTATTTTCAAATAACCGAATTGCCGCATATCATTGAAGTACAACGCGGAGCCATCAACAAATCTGAAAATAATATGGCTGTATTTATTCGGAAATTCATCAATCATCCCCGGTATTTCATGGCCCCCTTTCACGTATCCGCGGCCGGCGTCATAAACCAGCTGGCCGGTCATTTTTAAATGAACCAATAAATATTTTCCGCCTTTTAAGTGAAAAATAATCAATTTGCCCACCCTGGAAATATCCTGAAAAGCGTTGCCTTTTAACACTTTTAAAAAATCTCCGTAATCGCCTTTGATTATTTTTTTCTTCCCAACCTCAACCTCGGCAATCCTTTTGTTCAGGACAACCTTTTTTAAGTCATTTTTAATTGTCTCCACCTCCGGAAGTTCCGGCATAATTTTGTTTCCTTGCTTAATGATTTTTATCTTGAAAATTCGCTCAAACAATTTTTAGC
>Ga0256830_1002632_pt1 | contig 11678 bp, 8 predicted proteins | sample 128326metaG_FD_190537 | JGI IMG/M metagenome (GOLD analysis project Ga0256830, IMG submission 190537) | Hydrothermal vent microbial communities from Lau Basin, Pacific Ocean - 128-326 | ecosystem: Environmental > Aquatic > Marine > Hydrothermal vents | place: Pacific Ocean: Lau Basin | collected...
TAGAAATATGAAGACAGCCGTAGAAGAAGAGACCTTTGAGTACCTTAAAAGGATAAGACGGAAACTCCATCAGTACCCGGAGCCATCCTTTCAGGAGTTCAAGACCTCGGAGATAATATCCGAGGAACTGAAAAGGCTTTCCATCTGGCACAAGAAGGGGATCGGGAAGACAGGCATAATCGCCAGGCTTGATTCACCCTACGAGAATGCACCCACTATAGCCCTGCGGGCTGACATGGATGCACTCCCCATTGAAGAAAAAACAGGACTGCCCTTCAGTTCCCGACACCCCGGCTATATGCATGCCTGTGGGCATGATGGCCATATGGCCATACTCCTGGGAGCTGCAAAACTTCTGAGGGATTCAGGGCCTGAAGGGAATGTGGTGTTCATCTTTCAACCTGCCGAAGAGGGTGGTGGTGGAGCAAGGGTAATGATAGAGGCAGGTGCTGTTGATGATGTGGATATGATATTTGGTGGACACATTGATATGCATTTCCCGATGGATACCATTGCAATCAGGCATTATATGGATTCCTCCTACACGGACAGCCTTGAGATCAGGATTGTTGGTAAAGGTGGACATGCTGCACGCCCTCATGAGACCGTAGATGCTGTGGTGGTAGGAAGTCTCTTCGTGACCTCACTGCAAACCATAATCTCACGCACTATAGATCCACTGAATCCAGCCGTGATAAGCATAGGGAGTTTCCATGCCGGCCGTGCCTATAATGCCATTGCTGATGATGCCGTTCTCAGGGGCACCATAAGAACAACGGAGAAGAAGACAAGAGAGATGATCATAAAGAGGATCAAACAGACAGCCTCCTCCTTTTCCTCTCTTTATGGTGCGGAGATATACGTCTCTGTACAGGAGGGTTATCCGCCTGTCATAAACCACCCTGTTGCCTACAGGATCGCAAGGGATGCGGCAAAGGCTGTTGTGGGAGAGGACAACTTCCTGAGGGTGGAACAGCCCAGCATGGGTGGAGAGGATTTCTCCTACTACCTGCTTGAGGTGCCAGGCTGTTTTGTCAGGTTTGGTGCCCAGAGAGGCCCTCACAGATCAGCACCTGCCCATAGCTGCCAGTTTGATTTTGACGAAGGGGTTTTGCTGACAGGAACACTTTTTTATACGGAGATCGTTAAAAGAGCAACAGCCTTTCTGAGGGAAAACAGTGCTTCTCTTCAAGAAAAGTAAGGGGCCCACCATCGGTGTAGAACTGGAATTACAGATTATTGATTGTGAAAGTTATGACCTCATAAACATGGCCCCCCAGGTATTGAAAAAGACAGACCCATCCTTCAGAAAAAGAATAAAGGAGGAGTTCCTGAAGTCAATGATAGAGCTTAACACAGATGTATGTGAGAACCTGCAGGAAGTGGAAGCTGATCTCAGGGCATCTCTCCATCATCTAAATGAAGTACTTAAACCTTTAAATGCAATTTTCTACTCAGCCAGTCTCCATCCCTTTGCAAGGGGCAACAAACAGCTGGTAAGTGAAAACCCACGATACTTAAAGATCATGGAGGAGCTACAGATCGTTGGAAGGAGGTTTATCACACAGGGGCTTCACGTACATATCGGCGTGGAGGGTCCTGAGAAGGCTGTAAACATAACAAACACAATCAGGATATACCTTCCCCTTCTGCTTGCATTGTCAACCTCGTCACCCTTTTATGAGGGCGAGTATACAGGCCTCTATTCCTACAGGACGAAACTCTTTGAAGCTCTCCCCAAGGCAGGCATGCCCGACTACATATATGGATGGGATGGTTTTACAAGGCTTGTTGATACACTCCTCAGGGCAGGGTATATTGATTCTGTAAAGGATCTATGGTGGGATGTGAGGCCCCATCCGGAATTTGGCACCGTGGAGGTGCGTATCTGTGATATTCCCTGCAGACTCCGTGACATATTGGCAATAACCGCACTGATTCAGGCACTTGTTGTATATACAGCGAAGATGCCTCCCCAGCCGGATACGAACATACAGATACTGAGGCTGAACAAATGGCAGGCAGCCAGATACGGGCTTGATGGTTTATTTGCAGACCCATCCACAGGGAGGCAATTACCAATCAGGCAGGCCATAGAGGATCTTCTTATCATGCTTGAAGCAGAGGCCACCACCCTTGGTTCAGGGGATTATCTGCAGTGCGTAAATGATATCCTCAGGGAGGGGACAGGTGCGGACCTGCAGATGAAATACTATGAAAAGACGGAGGATTTCAGAGAGGTTATCAAAATGCTCACCCTGGAGTTCTATAAATGAAGGGTGCCGTTGCTTCAGGGCACCACCTTACCACAGATGCGGCAATAGAGATCCTTGACAGGGGAGGAACCGCCTTTGATGCCCTGGTGGCTGCAGGGTTTGCCGCCACTGTCACAGAGCCGACCCTTACGAGCCTTGGCGGTGGCGGGTTCTGCCTGGTTCACAGGGCTGACAGGAGGGAAACGGTCCTTTATGATTTCTTTGTCAACACCCCCGGGCTGGGTCAGGACCTGACAAAAAAGCCTCAACTGATCCCTGTTGATCTTCAGTTCAGATCCACCCTGCAGAGGTTTTATATCGGGCCTGGTTCTGTTGCTGTGCCAGGTATGCTGAGAGGTCTGCTGGACTGTTACACCGGGCTCTGCAACATGGATATTGATGACATCATAGCACCTGCGATAAGATACCTGAACGAGGGTGTCACGCTTACAGCACAACAGTGTTATCAGCTACAGATCCTCAGACCAATCCTTAATTTCAGCAGCTATGGGAAAGAGATTTTCAGACCTGACCGCAGGGGAAGGATCTACAACCCCCTTCTCAAGGAGTTTCTCTCTCTGAGATCAATAAGCAGATGGCTTGATATATTTTATGGTTCAGGTGCTAAAAAACTCCAGGAAGAGATGCAAAAAGAGGGGGCATGGCTAAACCTCAGGGACATGCAGAGATATGAAACCGTGAAAAGAGCACCCCTGAGATGTAATTATCGCGGTTTTGAGATAATCACCAATCCGCCACCATCATCAGGAGGCTCACTAATCTGTGCTGCCCTGGGACATATGGACAGGCATGAATACAGTAACCTTTCCTTTGCTGAACGTATGCTCCTGAGGGTAAGGGCAATGGAAGAGATGATTCAACTGAAGGCCTCCTCAGCAGGCACCACGCACATAAGCATCATTGACTCCCGGGGGAATGCTGCATCAATGACCACATCAAATGGCACAGGCTCTGGCTGCTTCTTCCCGGATACGGGGATCATGCTCAACAACATGATGGGAGAGGATGATCTCCATCCAGAGGGCTTCTTCACCCTTCCTCCGGGTACAAGGATAGGCTCCATGATGTCGCCCACATTTATCAGGAAAGGAGACCTCATCCACGCCATCCTTGGCAGTGGCGGCAGCAAAAGGATTCGTACTGCCATACTACAGGTCATCTCAAACCTCATAGATGAGTCAATGGATGTCAGAGATGCTGTTAATTTCCCCCGGTTCCACCTTGATGACAAAGGTGTCCTCCAGGTGGAACCGGGCTTTCCTGATGAGATAATAAAAAGGCTTGAAGGGGATTACACCCTGAATGTCTGGACAGAGAAGGATCTCTACTTCGGGGGTGTCCACACTGTAACGGCTGATTTTTCAGGAGCAGGCGACCCCCGCAGGGATGGCTCATTCAGGAGGATATAATGGATTGATTTTATTTATTTTTATAGTTATAATATTGGAAACCTGAAGGGAACCGGTTTATATGGAGGGGAAGACAAAATACTGTCTCTGCTGTGACGAGGAGGTCCCCTACAATGTGATTGAAAGGCATGAAAGAAGGGAACTCACCTGTCAGTATTGCGGCTTCACCCTTGATGTGGAAAAACTCTGGGAGAAGAAGCAACCCCGTACGAACTCAATAGCATTAATAGCAGAGGATTCCCGGTTCATACGGACCCTCCTGAAGGAGATGTTGCTCAAGAAGTCCATAGTGAAGGAGGTCAATGATTCTGAAAATGGCCTTGATTTTGTCTCAGCCTATACCCGCTTGCTCAATGAAAAGAAAAGACCGGCCTTTGTAATACTTGACCTGAACATGCCGGTAATGGATGGCCTGACCGCTGCCAGAACCATGAGGGCACTTGAGAAGAAGATGTCCGTCCCCAATACACCGATCATATTCTTCTCTTCAATAAAGGCAGATGATGGGCTCAAGAAACAGATGGCACTCCTTGCACCTGCAAACTACATAAACAAAGGTTCATCACCTGAACCAGAGGCTCTTGCAAGGAGGGTGGGGTTTCTGCTGAATTTCATATTGGAGCAGAGACAGGGCGGTTCAGCTGTGTAGCAACTCCCTTATCACCACTGCAATATCCTTTATCTCAAAGGGTTTCGTAACGATCCTGTCAAAGCACTGGAGCATGTGCCGCTGGTCATCCGGCATCAGGGGGTATCCACTTACAGCAATGACCTTGACATCAGGCCTGATCTCCCTTACCCTGTTGCAGAATTCCATCCCGCCCATCTCAGGCATAACCAGGTCTGTCAGGATGAGCGCTATCTCATCGCTTTTCTGCCTGAACACATCCAGTGCCTCAACACCATTTGTAACACTAACAGTCCTGTACTGGAGCTCTCCAAGAAGTGTGGTGAGGAAGTTCCTCACCTCCTCATTGTCTTCAACAATCAGCAGGATCTCTCCCTGTCCCATGGGGTAGGGATGATGTTTTGTGGGCTTGGTGGAAACCTCAGCGTCTGTCTCGGGCAGATAAATGGTAAAGACCGTACCCTTGCCCACCTCTGAACGGACATCAATAAAACCACCGTGCTGGGTGATGATCCCGTAAACCTGGGAGAGGCCAAGCCCTGTGCCATGTCCAACGGGCTTTGTAGTATAGAAGGGTTCAAAGATGTGGGGAAGGCATTCATGAGGAATCCCGGAACCCGTGTCGGTGAAATCAATAACCACCCACCTTCCAGGGGGCATATCAGGAAAAGGAGGATGCTCCAGGTACTCCTTCCTGACCGTTATGTGTATCTTCCCGCCTTCCGGCATTGCATCCTTGGCATTCACAACAAGGTTCGTAAAGACCTGCTGCATCTTGGCAGGATCAGCACATACCTTGCACCTTTCAAGTTGTGTGGAAAATTCAATCCTGATCGTCTCGGGCACCACCCTGGCTGCAAACCTGACAAACTCCCTCATAAACGATACAAGATCAAAGACCGCCTCCTCGGATACGGATTTTCTTGAAAAGTCCAGTATCTGTTTCACCATATTTGCAGCCCTGATTCCGCTCTGTAGAATGATATCAATCCTTTTCTTCACATAGTAGGGTAGCCCCTCCTCTGACATCAACATCTCTGCATATCCGATTATCCCTGTGAGGATGTTATTAAAGTCATGGGCAATGCCTGCTGCCAGCTGTCCCACAGCGGCAAGCCTTTCCTGCGCAAGCAGTTTTTCTTCTGTTTTTCTCTCCTCTGTAACATCCCTTATGATAAAGACAATACCAAGCACCCTGCCGTCAGCCCTTACACGCCTGCCACCAATCTCAAAAATCCTTTCCACAGCACCCGATTTTCTTGACACCTCGTTCCAGATGATAGCGGGAGGGGAGATTATATACTCCTCAATGGGCTTACCCTGCAGGGCTGTTATTGTATCACCGGGTTTCAGCCCCTCAAGATAAGCCAGATATTCGGCAGCCAGTGGTGTGGCATGTGCAAGGGTATGATCGCTGTCAATAAAGAAGACCCCCACAGGAAGGTGCTCAAAGAGGGTGGAAAGAATGTTGTAAAGGCGGGTCTTCTCTTTTTCCGCCTCTACATGATCAGTAATATCATCAAGTATTCCATCCACATACTGGGGATTACCATGGATGTCACGTTTAAGGGTTGCATGGATCTCTGCATGGAAGGTGGATCCGTCAATGCGCTTCATCTCTGTCTTGAAGTCTGTAACAAAGCCTTTCCTGTTCAACTCTTCAACAAGATAATCCCTCTTCTCAGGATGAACGTAGAGGGATTTGAGGTTGTACTCTTTTATATCATCAAAGTTTAAACAGCCAAATATCTTCAGCCCTGAGGGGTTCATCTCTACAATCCTTCCGTCAATGGTTGACCGGTACACACAGACAGGCAATCTGTCAAAGAGGTCCTTGTATCTATGCTCAGCCTCTTTTGCCTTGATGGCAAGGGCTGTCTTCTGAAGCACACCCTTTACAGCTGCGGGAAGCCTCTTGAAGTGTTTTGGTGATTTAAGGATATAGTCATCAAGGCCGGACTTCATTGCCTCTACAGCAACCTCTTCGCTGCCGGTCCCTGTGAACATAAGCACAGGCTTTTCAGGATAAAGCTCCTTTACCCTTTTTACCACATCAAGACCGGAGGCCCACTTGAGCTGGTAGTCCGTTATTACAAGGTCAAATCTCCCCCTGGTGAGGATATCCTCAAACTCATCCCTGTCCAGCGCCTCCAGGTACTCAACGGACCTGAGCGACTCGTTGAGCACCATTTTCACCATCACTCTGTCATCAGGATTGTCGTCAACAAGAAGGATTCTCACTTATCTATCCCTTGATATCCGGTTTTTCATTCATTATCAGCCAGTACAGGTGAAGTTCTTTAACTATCCTTATAAGGTCCTCAAACCTTACGGGTTTGACCAGATAGGAGTTTGCGCCAAGTTCATAGGCACGGTTTATATCAGGGGATTCGCTGGATGATGTGAGTATCACCACTATAATCTTCTTCAGATCCGGTTCGTTCCGGAGCCATCTCAGGAACTCAAATCCATTCATCCTTGGCATCTTTAGGTCAAGCAGGATCAACACTGGAAGGGGGTTTTTCTTCCGGTCGCCGAACTCTCCCGTACCTTTCAGATAGGCTACAGCCTGCTCTCCGTCTGTGACGAACCTCAACGGATTAACCACCCCGCACTGCTGGAATGCCCTCTTTATCAGGAGAACATCATCGGTATTGTCTTCAACAATCAATATACTGTAGTCCTCCAAACTGACCTGCACATCAACTCCCGTGTCTAAGCCTTTTTAAGCTCTATCCAGAATCTACTGCCTTTACCGGGCTCTGAGACAAGCCCAACGGTGCCCCCGATCTTTTCAACTCCCCTTTTAACGATTGCAAGACCGATCCCGGTGCCAGGATACCTCTCTATTCCATGCAGACGCTCAAATATCTTGAAGATCCTTTCATGATATTCGCCGGCTATGCCGATACCGTTGTCTTGAATATTGACTCTGACGGTATCGCCTTTTTCTTCAGCCCAGATTCTGACCTCTGGTCGTGTCTCCTTTTTAACAAACTTTATTGCATTAGAAATAAGATTTAAAATAACCTGGTATAGTATGTTGCGGGCTGCTAACACTTTTGGGAGGGGCTTTTCTATCTGTATCAAGGCATCCCTCTCCTTTATCTCAACCTCCAGTGCCCTCCGCGCCTCGTTAAGGACATCCTCCAACGAGATAGGCCTGAGTGTAATCCTCTGCCTTGTTAATCTACTATATGCTAACAAATCCTGGATCAAATTGTCCATTCTCTGGGCAGCCATAAGAATCCGCCTTGCATACTCCCTGCCTGTCTCGTCAAGACTGTCACCATAGTCCTGAAGAAGCGCCTCTGAGAAGCCCTGCATCGCCCTTAGAGGTGCGCGCAGGTCATGGGATACGGAATACGCAAAGGCCTCAAGCTCCTGGTTTGACTCCTGAAGTCTTCTGGCAAGTCTCTCTGATTTCCTGTAGGCAGCCTGAAGATCCTCAAGGAGATTAAGCATCCCTCGGTTCAGAAGCTCTACCTCTTCAACCCTCTTCTTCAACTCCTCTGTCTTTTCCGCTACAATGCGTTCAAGCTCCTTCTGATACTCCCTCTGAAACCTCTCTGCCTCCTTCCTGTCTGTTATATCACGGATTATGGCCACCACCTCATCCTGGGTATACTGTTTAATCCTTGCCTCATAATACCTGAGCTTACCCTCAATGGTAAGCGAATACTCAAAGGACTGGATCTGGCCTGTCTCAAAGGTCTCCTTTATAGCCCTTTCTGCCTTTTCCGCCACATCCTGGGGCAGAACCTCCCGCATCTTCTTGCCAAGAAACGCCTCAGGTGGGGCGTATAAGGGATAAAGATAGGAGTCCTTGTAGTCAATGAATCTGCCATCCCTTGTTATCCTGAAGATGAGATCAGGGATGGCCTCCATGAGTGCACCAATTCTCTCCTGCTCTTCCTTAATCCTCTTTTCAGATTCCTTCTTCTCTGTTATATCCCTTACTATCGCAAGCACAGCCGGTGTTTCCCTGCCGTTTTTATGGGTGAATGTAATCCTCCTCAATCTGACCTCAACGGGAAACTCCGTACCATCCTTTCTCCGTGCCACCCATTCAAACTCCTGGGGGCTGCCTTCAAGGGCAAGCCTGATTTTATCAAGGGCCATCTCAAAATTACATCCACGGCCCATCATGTTCTCCGGTGAAAGGTTCTTGAACTCCTCAGGAGTATAGCCATAGCACTGCGTTACGCTGTCATTTACATCAAGAACACGGCCATCCACATCATGGATAAAGATCATGTCCGGTGTTGCATCATATATGGTCTTTATGTAGTTTCTTGACTGTTCAAGGTCATGGAGCCGTCTTGAAAGCTCCTCTGTCTTTCTCTTTACCTGGCTTCTGAGCCATAAACTTATCGCCAGGAACATCCCGATAAGAGATGATATTACCACCAGTGTCCATTTAACCCAACCGGGAAGCCTTGTGACCGGTTTTACACCTGTGTAGCGCTCAATGGATTTATGATAAACAGAGTCTTTGTCTTCCTTCAGGTTCTTTATGTAGGAATCAATCCGTTTGATATCATAAAACCCAAGCCTGCCCTTCTTGCTGAACGCCAGCCTGAGTTCAACAGGAGAGAACAAAATGGAGGTCTTTTTAATATTCTGGAACCTTGATTCTTTTATCAGACCGCAGAGCCTGTTCACAACACCCGCATCCACCTGACCGGAATTAACAGCCTTGAATACATCATCATAACTCTCCACCAGGGCAAGATGAACTGGCACACCAAAGGCCGAGACCATCTGCAAAAATTCATTCACATATATATCGTCCCTGAGCATGGCAATGCGTTTGTCCTTCAGGTCGGTAATGGAATCAATCTCCGAATCTTTGTTTGCATAGACCACTGCCCAGTTAATAAAGATATTTTCCTTGTTGTACAGGAATCGCTGTGCCCTCTCTTCTGAATAGGCCGTGGAGGTCTGGATATCAATCTCCCCTTCCTCAAGCTGCCTGAGACAATCATCCCAGTTGCATGGCACATACTCTACCTCCCAGTCCTCTCTTTTCGCAATATATTTCAGGATATCAATGTAGATACCTCCTGGCCTTTCAGGCTCTTCATAAAAGACAAGTGGTGGATTCTGGTAGATCCCGATTCTTACCTTTGTGGATGCCTCTGAAATGGAAATTACAAGAAGCACTGCCAGAAGGGCGTGCAAGAACATCCTGGGCACAGGCAGGAAACCCCTGAAAAAAGCTGTTCTCTTCACTTATATTCCCTGACAAATCTGTCCAAAAAAATCCCTATCAAGGCAGGGCACCTCATAAAAATAAGCCAACCACAGGATTAAACAATAAAGTAACCTCTTTTTTATCGTTATACACTAAATCAAGTAAAGAAACAAACCCTATAGGCCCAGAGGTGGTGAAGAATGCCATGTAGCAATACCTCATGTGTCTTACATCAAGATCCTTGTCTATACACTTAAGTCTTAAAAGACTCAGTCTTTTATTATTTAAATCCCATTGCATCAATGCCATGATGAACCACCTCTGGGCCTTTATTACTGCTCACTGCTTACTGCTCACTGCGAATAAGGTGTGGTGCTTATTTTTCTTCGGCACCCTGCCTTGTTTTATAAAAGTGAAATTGTTTTGGACACTACTGATTCCATGACAAATCTGTTTTTTTGAAACCTCTGAGGAATATAAAAGCTCTCTCTGTGTTGTATATTTACCGGCCCCCTGATATTCATTCCGGCTCCTCCAGGGGATCGTCTACCACAGGGGTAAGACCAGCTGCCCTTATCTGTTCTTTTAAGAGCCTGATTATCCTTTTCAACTCAGCTATCCGCACTTCACGGCCTGCCATGGCATTAACAACCCTCTGAAGCTCCTCCGTTCTTTTCAGAACCTCACGCTCAAGGTTCTCGTTAAGTTCCCTGAGCTGTTCATAGGCCCTGGCCTTATCTGTGATATCCCTGCCCACCTCAAGGCATCCTTTCAATTGGCCTTTATCATCATATACAGGCACAGCCCTCAATTCCCATACCCGACCGTCAGGGGTACGAACCTCTTCCATCTCTATCTTGCCGCTCCTCATGGCCCTCTGTACAGGGCATATCCTGCAGGGCTCTTTACGGGCATGCCATAGGCTGTAGCAGTACTGTCCTATAAGCTCATCAACATCCTTACCAAGCCCCTCTGCTGCCCCTCTGTTCGCCCACAACACCCTCAGGTCAGTACTCTGGTAGGTCAGATTGTCAGCAATCAGATCCAGCAGTCTTAAGAGGTCATCTTTCAGGTCAGAATGGGGGGTATTGTCCATTGCTCTACTCCTCAAGCAGTGTATCATCAACCAATGGCCGGAGGCCTGCGGTGATCAGCTGATTCTTCAACCTTTTGATCACCTCTTTCAGTTCAGCCATCCTCACTTCACGACCTGCCATAAGATTGACCATCCTCTGTAGTTCCTCCGTCCGCTCCCGGACACGCTCTTCAAGCTCTTCTGTCTGTCTCTTGAGCCTTTCCTCAAGTCTTTTCCTTTCTGTTACATCACGCTTGATCCCCACACAATGTGTTATCTCACCCTGACGATTCCTCACCGGATAGGCAACCAGCTCAACGATTCTTTCCTCTCCCTCTTTACTGACTGCCCTGTATATGCCCCTGCAGAACCCTTCCTTGAGAAAACGGCTATAAATCTCTGCATAGGTATCTTCCCCGAGAAAGATTGCAGGTGTCTTGCCAGCAATCTCTTCGTTGGTATACCCGATGAGCCTTCTATGGGCATCGTTCTGGATATGATAATATCCCTCGCTATCAAGGACAGCAATGGCATCCAGGGCATTGTCAAAGATGTTCTTGTAAAGAATCAGCTCTTCTTCTCTTTTCTTCAGTTCTGTTACATCATAGCCGGTTCCTATAATTGCCGGGGCACCCCTGTATATAATCCTGTTTGCTGTATAGTCTATCCACCTGATGGTTCCATCCTTTCTTACAATCCTGCATGTATAATGTAAGGGCAGATCTTCTCCAGCCATCCGTGCATAACCACGTTTTTTGATCACCTCTCTGTCGTCAGGATGGATAGGGTAATAGAAGGGTTTCCCTATAAGTTCATCTCTGCTGTAACCGGTAATTCTTTCAGTAGCTGGATTTACATAGAGGAATGTCTCCCTTGTAATAAATATGGCTGATGACGTGGCCTCAGCAAGTGCCCTGAAACGTTCCTCGCTTTCCCTTAATGCCTTCTCTGACTCCTTCCTCTGGGTTATGTCACGGGCCACGGCAATTATGTATTCCCTGTTGCCTCGTGCTACATAACGGAAGGCCGTCTCAACGGGGATGGTTGAGCCATCTTTCCTCTTGTTATTACCTTCAATCACCACATGGCCTTC
>Ga0256830_1002633_pt1 | contig 11670 bp, 13 predicted proteins | sample 128326metaG_FD_190537 | JGI IMG/M metagenome (GOLD analysis project Ga0256830, IMG submission 190537) | Hydrothermal vent microbial communities from Lau Basin, Pacific Ocean - 128-326 | ecosystem: Environmental > Aquatic > Marine > Hydrothermal vents | place: Pacific Ocean: Lau Basin | collected...
TAATTCTACTGGGCGTGGAGAGAATCAGAGATATTGCAGAGAGAGTCGGGAAAATAAGGGGGTTTGATGAGCCTGCTTTTGTTGTTTACCGGGCAAGCAGGAAAGATGAGATTGTGATTGAAGGGACGCTTGCTGATATAGCTGAGAGGGTTGAAAAAGCAAACATAAGAAAGACTGCTACAATAATAATTGGAAAAGCGGTGAAATCTGCAAGGAGGTCGGTATTATACGCATCGCGGTAGTTGGATTTGAAAAAGATCTTGAAAAATTGGAGAAAATATCAAATTTTTTGAAGGGAGAGGTAATAATCTACAGAAAAGATGTCTGGAAGGATTTGGAGGGTTACGACGGCATCGTTGCTTTGATGGCATCGGGAATTGTTGTTAGAGGTGTATGCTCTATTTTAAAAAACAAATGGACTGATCCTGCTGTGGTGATTGTTGACAAGGAAATGAGATATGCGATCCCAATCATCGGCGGACATCATGGAGGGAATGAGATAGCATTGAAGCTTGAAGGGCTTGGAATGAAGGCCGTGATAACAACCGCAATGGAGTTCGAGGACGGATTGAGCGTCGGGATTGGCTTTAAAAAAGATGTCAAGGCAAAGGAGATCATCAATGCGATCGAGCAGGCTTTGAAAGAAATCGGAGCCTCTAAAAATGAAATAAGAGTCATATCCACATGGAAAGGAAAAAGAGAAAGTGAAGAGCTTGTGAAAGCTGTTGACTACTTCAAAAGACCGCTGATGTTCTTAGATGAAAATGAGATAAACAAAATTGAGGTGGAATCTCATTCAAGGGCTCGGATTATAGGATTGAAAAGTGTTAGTGAGGCCTGTGCTCTCTATTTTTCCAGAAAAAAGGAGCTTGTTTTGAGAAAGAAAGTTTATGGAGGCGTTACAGTTGCAATCGCAAGGTAAACTTTATGTTGTTGGGATAGGGCCGGGATGCAGGGAGCTCTTAACAGTAAAGGCGAAGAACGTTCTTGAAACAGCAGATTATGTGATTGGGCATAAAAGGTACCTCGATTTCATCAGGGAAATTGTAAAAGGGCAGATAATGGAGAGCGGAATGGGTAGAGAAGTGGAAAGGGTAAAGATTGCAATCGAACTGGCTCAAAATGGGAATCAGGTCTGCTTAGTTAGTGGAGGAGATCCAAGCATATACGGTCTCGCTCCGTTGGTTGCCGAAATGATATACAGAAGTAAAGTTGAGGTGGACTGGGAAATAATTCCGGGTGTTTCAGCTCTAAGCTCTGCTTCGCCTTTGTTTGGGTCTGCAATAGCAGGAGATCATGCAGTTATAAGCTTGAGCGATCTCCTCACACCATGGGAAGTCATTGAAAGAAGGTTGAGAAAGGCACTTGAGGGTGATTTTGTTATAGCGATATACAATCCATCAAGCAGGAGGAGAAAACCCAATCTTGGAAAGGCATTGGAGATCATCAAAGAGTACAGAGGAAATTGCTACATTGGAGTTGCCAAAAACGTTTGCAGAGAAAATGAGGAGATAAAGATCGTGAAAGTTGATGAGGTTCTGGAATATGCGGATATGCACACCCTTCTGATTGTTCCAGCCAAGGAAACGATTGTTGATGGTGGTGTGATGATAACTCCAAGAGGTTATTCGAAAAAGTACGATCTGGAGGTGGGATGATGCAGGATATGGGTGATTTGACCTTTGATGCTAATGAGATCGTGAAGAGAAGCTATGAAATAGTCAGCAAGATCGTTCCGGGGAAAACTCCCGAAGAGAAAGTCATTCAGAGGTGTGTTATAGCAACGGGGGATTTCGGAATAAAGGATTTGATCGTTTTTAAAGGAGATGCTGTAAAAGAGGGAATAAAAGCGATTCTTGATGGCTCAAATTTGATCTGTGATGTTAAAATGGTGTCTGCGGGAATAAACAAGAGGAGATTTGATGGTGACGTTTTTGTTGCAGTAGAGCATGGAGATGATGAAAAGCTTACGAGGGCTATGAGCGGAATATACAGGCTAAAAGACAAAATGGATGGCGCGATTGCTGTAATAGGAAATGCTCCCTCATCCCTGATTGCAGTTTGCAATCTGATAAATGAGGGGGTAAAGCCCGGGATTGTCATAGGGACCCCTGTTGGATTTATCAATGCAGCAGAATCAAAAGAAATGCTGAGGGAGCTTGATGTGCCATCAATAACAACAAGAGGCACGAGAGGTGGTTCAACACTTGCAGTTGCGATCTTCAATGCCCTTGTAAATCTGGCCTATGAAGGACCCTGTTGAGCATTATCCCTATCCTGAGGATTGGGTGAAAAGGGAATCTGAGAGATTAGGAGCAAAAAGTGTGAGGAAGAGAGTAGAGTCCGGTCTTTACATCATAACCCATCGGGGATGGCTGAGAAGAGGAATAACAACAGGTACAGCCGCATCAGCCTCTGCAGCAGGAGCAATATCATCTCTTTTCGAGGACGTGAGCAGGGTAAAGGTATGGACTCCTGCTGGGATTGATGTTGAGGTGGATGTGAATGCCAGAAACGGGAATGCACATGTCAGAAAGTTTTCAGGGGACCACTCATTTGATGTGACAGATGGTATTGAAATCAGAGCAAAAATCTCAGAGAGCCCTGAGTTCGGTCATGGAGTTGGGAGGATTAACGGAAGGGCTTCTGTAAGCAGGTCTGCCATGGAACAGCTTCTGAAAAATCTTGAGGTTATGAAAAACAGATACGGATATGAGGGAGGTGTGAAGATATGGATCCCTGATGGGGAAAAAGTTTCACAAAGAACCGGCAACAGGAAATTCGGAATTAAAGGTGGCATATCCATTCTCGGAACAACGGGATTTGTTGAGCCGTGGTGTGATGAACTTGTCGAGAGTAAGATAAGGATTGCCAGGCAGTATGACCGTGTTGTTCTGACCACAGGAAGGAAGGGGTGGAGATGGGCAAGAGAGAACCTCCGGAATTTCATGCCTTTTGTCATGGGTCTTTATTTTGAAAGAGCTCTTGAAAGACTGGATGCTGACATCATCATAGCCGGTCTCCCATCTCTCCTTGTGAAGTGGGCGTTTCCTGAAATGAGGGGTACGATACTGAAAGGAAAGGATCTGAGCAGATTCAGAGATGGAATTCTCAGAAAGGCAAGACAGATAAATCCAAATGTGAGTGATGTTGTTCTTCTTGCTGATGATTAGGGAGAAATTTTATCCTGTTCAACAGTTTTGTTAAGTCAGTCTCATGAACGAAAGGCTTAAAAACATTTTACGATTAAATGACTTCAGCCAGTGGGCTTTTCTACAAAAAATCAGGAAGAGAAGGAGATGTTATGATGCCAGAAATATTGCAGGACAAGGTGTATAAAGGAACGACAACAGTTGGAGTGGTGTGTAAGGACGGAGTGGTACTTGCCACAGAAAAAAGAGCCACAATGGGTCATTTCATTGCCAGCAGAAAGGCAAAAAAGATTTACAGAATTTCAGACAGAATAGCGATGACAACTGCCGGAAGTGTTGGAGACGCTCAGTTTCTTGTGAGACTCATCAGGGTGGAGATGAACCTTTATGAGGTGCAGAAGGAGAAAAAGCCAAACGTGAGGGCTGTGGCAACCATAGTTTCAAATCTTCTGAATTCAACAAGGTACTTCCCCTACCTTGTCCAGCTTCTCGTAGGAGGAGTTGATGAGGAGGGAGGTAGCATATACTCCATCGATCCAATTGGAGGTGCAATTCAGGAGTCTGATATTGTAGCCACAGGATCCGGTTCACCAATGGCATACGGGCTCCTTGAGGATTCCTACAGTCCTGACATGAGTGTGGATGAGGCTGTGGAGCTTGCAGTCAGAGCGGTGTATTCTGCAACAAAGCGAGACTCGGCAAGCGGTGATGGGATGGATGTTGTGAAAATCACCCAGGAGGGATATTTCGAAATTTCAAAGGATGTGGTTGATGAAATAATATCCGGGCTCAGAAAGTAATCTTTTTTAAAGGTTGGAGGGTATGTCAAGCAAGGAATACATAAAACAGTTAAAGGAGAAAATTCTGGATCTGATTCCAAGAAACGTCAGGATAAAAAACATTGAGTTTGAGGGTCCACTTCTGGTTATTTATGTTGAGAACCCTCAGGAATTTGCAGACAGTGGAGATATAATCAAAAAGCTTGCAAAAGATCTGAGGAAGAGGATCATAGTCAGGCCTGATCCGAAAAGCCTGAAACCACCTGAAGAGGCTAAGGAGATAATCAGGCAGATAGTTCCAGATGAGGCCCAGATAACCGGATTTTTCTTTGACGAGGAGAATGGAGAGGTCATCATTGAAGCTGAGAAACCCGGAATAGTCATTGGAAAGAATGGAATTACCCTCAGAGAAATAATGAAGGCTGTTGGGTGGAGCCCAAGACCCGTAAGAACTGCTCCAATAAAATCAAAGACCATTGAGAATGTCAGAAATTTTCTGATCAATTTTAAGGATGAGAGAAAGGAGATTTTAAAGAGAATCGGTGAAAAGATCCACAGAGGTGCAATATATGAGGACAGATGGGTCAGGGTAACGTTTCTTGGAGGATCAAGGGAAGTTGGAAGAAGCTGCTATCTTCTGCAAACACCTGAGAGCAAAATTCTCATTGACTGTGGTGTGAACGCGGGGAACATTCAGCAGTCCCCCTATCTCTACATTCCGGAAATTCAGCCACTTGACAGCATAGATGCTGTTGTTATCACTCATGCACATCTTGACCACTGCGGTCTTCTGCCTGTTCTCTTCAAGTACGGCTACAGAGGGCCTGTGTACCTCACCCCTCCCACAAGAGATCTGATGGTCCTTCTTCAGATAGACTTCATTGAAGTTGCAGGAAGGGAGGGAAATCCGATTCCCTACGAGTCCCAGCACATAAGGGAAGCTTTGAAGCACACCATAACCCTTGATTACGGGGTTGTGACCGACATATCCCCAGATGTAAGGCTCACATTCTACAACGCAGGCCACATTCTCGGCTCCGCCATAGCTCACTTCCACATTGGAGAGGGGCTTTACAACATTGCTTTTACAGGAGACTTCAAATTTGAGAAAACAAGACTATTTGACAGGGCACAGACCAACTTTCCAAGGCTGGAAGGACTTGTAATTGAAGCAACCTATGGTGGTTCCGAAGATTATCAGCCATCAAGAAAGGAGGCTGAGGAGAGACTTCTTCAGATCATAAAGAGAACCATTGAGAGAGGAGGAAAGGTGCTGATTCCGACCTTTGCCGTAGGGAGAAGTCAGGAAGTCATGATTTCCCTGGAAGAAGCAATAAGAAACAGAGAAATTGAGGAGACTCCCGTCTATCTGGATGGAATGATCTATGAGGCAACCGCCATACACACAGCCTATCCTGAATACCTGAACTCCCATCTCAGGGATCTGATATTCCATCAGGGAATAAACCCCTTCATAAGCGACAGCTTCATCAGGGTTGATTCTCCAACCAAGAGAGAGGAGATCATCGAGGATTCATCTCCTGCTGTAATTCTCGCCACATCCGGCATGCTCAACGGAGGGCCTGTAATGGAGTATTTCAGAGCATTTGCCTGGGATGACAGGAACACGATCGTTTTTGTTGGTTATCAGGCTGAGGGGACACTGGGCAGAAGAATTCAGAAGGGATGGAAGGAGGTGCCACTTCCCTCTGCAGGAGGAAAGAGAGAGGTTATAGAGGTTAATATGGAGGTGGAGACTGTTGATGGCTTCTCAGGTCACTCAGACAGAAGACAGCTGATTAATTACGTCAGGGCTTTAAAGCAGAAACCCGAAAAGATACTGGCAGTGCATGGAGATGAGAGCAAATGCATAGATCTTGCATCATCCATATACAAAACATACAGGATCGAGACAAGAGCTCCTCTGAATCTTGAAACGGTGAGATTTCTATGACAAGGCTCATAAGCTTCGTCGGCACTTCAGACAGTGGAAAAACCACACTTCTGACTCAGATCATTCCAAGACTCAGAGAAAAGGGACTCAAAATTGCTGTTGTAAAGCACCATGCACACGGAGATTTTGACATTGATCGAGAGGGGAAGGATTCCTGGAAACTCTACAACAGCGGTGCAGATGTGCTGATCTCATCTCCAGTAAAAATGGCATTCATAAGGAGATCGGAAAACGACAGTCTTGACTGGATCTTTGAGAGGTATCTCAAAGGAGATTACGATCTTGTCCTGACAGAGGGTTTCAGCAGAGCAGGAAAAGACAGAATTGTGGTTCTGAATGATCCTGAAAAGCTCGACTACTTCAGACATGGAAAGATTCTTGCTGTGATATGTGATGAAAAAATAGAGGGTCACACCTGGTTCAGACGCGATGACGTTGAAAAAATTGCAAACTTTATTTTTGAACTGGTGAATCAATGAGGGCTGTTTTGTTCAGACCCATCCGGTACGCTCATGATACAGTAAAAAAATTCGAAGAAAATGGATTCTCAGCCGTTAATGTTCCCATGATCGAAATTCAGCCAAATGATGCCCGTGTAAGGGATGCACATTTTACCATTCTGACAAGCCAGACATCTGCCAGAATTGCAGTGGAAAAAGAACTGCTCAGAGGTGAGATTATTGCCATCGGTCCAAAAACCGCAGAAATCATTGAAAATACCGGTAAAAAGGCTTTAATTCCATCCAGATATGACTCCAGGACTCTTTACCATGAATTCAGAGATGTTCTTCAGGGTAAAAGGGTGAATCTGCTCAGGAGTGACAGAGGAGATCCTGTACTCAACAGACTTTCAGAGGTTTGTGATCTGGAAGAGTACATTCTTTACAGCATTAAAATTCTCGATGGTGAGAAGCAGAAAGAGATTGTCAGAGAAGTCTTAGCAGGAAAGTTTGATGCTGTCATCTTTACTTCATCGATGATAGTTGAGGGGTTCATGTCCAACTTGGAGAGCAGACACAACCTTTCAGAGGTCATAAAAAGATTTGAAGATGTGCATGTGATCGCCATAGGTAATCCAACCGCAAAGAAGCTTGAAAAATACGGAATCAAGGCCCATGTACCTTCTGAATACACACTCGATGGTGTAATAAATTTTCTGAAAAATCTGAGACAGGATGTTACAGAAATCTGATGGGGTTGAGATTTCAGGATGATTTAGCCAAAGAGAAAGCACATCACATTTATGATCTTTCTGGCAGCCAAACACACCCCTGCCAGCAACAGTCAAGCTGAACTGCAAAGACCTTAAATATTAAAATCCCAATAGCAGATTGATGTCCAGATTCAGACACCTTATCTCCATTGATGATCTATCAAAGGACGACATAGAGCACATTCTGAAAAAGACCGATGATTTTCTTGAAGCCGCGATGGGCAGAGAAAGGCCAAGAATCCTTGAAGGCAGGATCCTTGTCAATCTTTTCTTTGAGCCATCAACAAGGACGAGAATGAGCTTTGAATCTGCCATGAAGAGACTTGGAGGTGAGGTGATAAATCTCGGCAGTGTTGAGGCTTCAAGTGTTGCAAAGGGAGAGAGTCTTGCAGATACTGTCAGGGTGGTGTCGGGATATGGGGACTGCATTGTTATAAGGCATTACAGAGAGGGTTCAGCAAGATTTGCATCGATGGTTTCCGAGGTGCCCGTCATAAATGCAGGAGACGGTGCCGGACAGCATCCCACCCAAACACTGCTTGATCTGTACACCATAAGAAAAGAGGTTGGTCTCAGAGGTCTGAAGATAGCTCTGGTGGGGGACCTGAAATATTCAAGAACCGTTCACTCTCTTATCAAAGCTCTCACCCATTTTAAGGCCGAGATCCTGCTTGTGTCTCCCGAAGCACTTAGGCTTCCTGAAGAACTCAGGGAGAATGGAAGGTTTGCTGAGTGCAGTCTTGATTATGCGGTTGAAAATGCAGATGTCCTCTATGTTACAAGAATACAGAAAGAGAGATTTCCGGATGAGGATGAATACAGGAAGGTCGCAGGGAGTTACAGGATCACAGCCCGGATGGTTAGGGACAGCGATGTCCTGATAATGCACCCCCTTCCGAGAGTTGATGAGATAGCCTATGATGTTGACTCCTTGCCCAATGCCATCTATTTCAGGCAGGCATTTTACGGTGTGCCCGTGAGAATGGCAATTCTGAGTGAGGTGATGTTGTGAATGTTCTTACAATAAGCAAGATAAGAGACGGGACAGTTATAGACCACATCCCTTCAGGTAAGGCTTTAGAGGTCCTGAAAATTCTCGGAATAAAAAGGGGTAGCAGGGAAAGAGTAAGCATGGCAATGAACGTTGAAAGCCAAAAAATGGGAAGAAAAGACATAGTAAAGGTTGAGGGTAAGTTCATAAGCGAGGAAGAACTGAACAGAATTTCGCTGATAGCACCTGAAGCTACAATAAACATCATAGAGAACTTTGAGATAAAAAGGAAGTTCAGGGTGAGCATCCCTGAAAGTGTTGAAAAGCTGTTGAGATGCCCGAATATGAGCTGCATTTCCAACGATAATAAGGAGCCGGCAACACCCATATTCAGAATTGAAAAAACAGACAACCAGGTTGTTGCTGTCTGTGTTTATTGCGGGAAGAAGGTTTATGAGATAGAGGAGTACCTGGTGTGATCATGTGGGAAAGAATCCGTGAAAAATTTGAAAAGTATCCATCCCAGATTGCTGTTGCCAAGGAATTTTTAAGGCTCGGAATTTCAATCAGAGATGGGAGACCTTTTTGCGGAGACATAGAACTCGTTCCAACCAAAATTGCTGAGGCTGTAGGTGTCGACAGGAAGGTAGTTGTCATGGCAATTCAGAATATCGAAAGCGATGATGAGCTGAGAAAGGTGTTCTCGTCTCTCAAACCTGTTGCAAACATCTCAGAGGTGGCAAGAATTCTGGGATTTGGTGTTCTTGAAGTTTATGCCGACAGTCAGAAGCCCGGAATAGTGGCAGGTATAACGAATATCCTTGCAGGCGAGGGTATATCCATCAGATACCTTCTTGCTGAAGATCCTGAACTCAGTGTTGAAAGCAAGCTGACGGTTGTGACAGAAACTAAAATTCCTGGAAGACTTGTGGATGATTTTCTGAGAATACCGGGTGTTCAGAAAATAGTTATTAGCTAAAAATTTAGTACTTTGGATAGATTCTTCTGCTCGGATGTATCAGCCATCCGCAGTTGTAGCAGAAACACAGGTCCCCTGATAGCACAATCCTTTCTCCACACTCGCATATCATCTCATCTCACCCCGCCGTTCCTGAATATTTTCTTTAACTTTGTTATAATTGCTGTTTTTCTTATTTAAAGGTTTTTCAAGCTCTTTGACCCACATAAAAACTTTTTTACAAATTTTTTCACATTCGTTAACAATTAATAATTGCCTTGTTTATGTTCACCATTTCTCCCTCCAGAATGATGGAATGAAAAGGGAAAGAACTGTGAAGAGCTCAAGTCTGCCAACCCACATGTCAAATGCAAGAATGAGCTTGGCAATGCTGCTAAGCGAAGAATAGCTTTCAGATGCTCCAACAGATCCGAGTCCAGGACCAACATTGTTTATTGATGCGGAAACTGCTGAAATGGAGGATACGATATCGGGTCCGGTCAGGGAAACAGCAAAGGTTGAAAAGACGAAGACAAGTATGTAAAGTGTAAAAAAGGCCGTGATGTTGTGAAGTATCTCTTTTTCAACTATTTCGTTATTCAACCTTATCATTCTCACAGTTCTGGGCTCGGCACTCTTGAGAATCTGGGACAGAGAGTATACTGTTAGGAGATATATTCTCGCAACCTTTATTCCACCTCCTGTTGACCCTGTTGAACCGCCGATGAACATCAGCATCAGTATGAGCAGTCTTGCAGAATCTGTCCAGGTATCAAAATCTGCTGTTGTGTAACCTGTTGTGGTCATTATGCTTGCAGCCTGGAAAAATGAGAATCTTAATGAGTCGATCAATCCGTATCTCTCTGCGTTGAGAATGCTGAGTATCAGCCCGGCCAGAATCAGAAGTGAAAGGTAAAACCTGAATTCAGTATCTTTAAATATTTTTCTGTTTCCTTTCAGAAACAGGTAGAGCAGGGCGAAATTCGTCCCTCCAATTATCATGAAAACAAAAATGATGAGCTCGATTACAGGACTGTTGAAGTATGCTATGCTTTCAGTATGGGTGGAGAACCCGCCTGTTGAAAGGGTTGTGAAGGTATGATTGACGGCATCGAAAAGGGACAGACCCAGCATTCCGAGAATTGATATTTCAAGTACTGTCAGAATCATGTAGGTTGCATAGAGATGCAGAGCTGTGTCTTTGAGTCTTGGTCTTATCTTTTCAATTTTCAGGCCCGGAACTTCAGCCTGCAGAAGAGTTTCACCTTTTCTGGAAAGAGCTGGAAAAACGGCAACAAAAAGCACAACAATCCCCATCCCACCAAGCCACTGGGTTAAACTTCGCCATAGGAGGAGGGATTTTGGGAGCAACTCCACCCTGTCAAATATGGTGGCACCTGTTGTTGTAAACCCAGACATGGTTTCAAAAAAGGCATCAACCGGATCTACTGAGTAATACACGTATGGCAACGATCCAATGGAGGCAATGAGAAGCCATCCTATGCCAACAATGGCATAACCTTCCTTGTACTTTGCAGTATGGCTGTGGGGCTTTACGGTAAAATACAGAACGCCACCTGTTATGGCAGATATGGCCATGGGAATCAAAAAGGCAGTGATGTCTTCATGGTAGTAGATGGCCGTTGCGATCGGGAGGATGAAAACAAGGGAAAAATAAAGCACAATCTGTGAGAGGTAGTTTATAACCAGTCTGGTGTTCATCCTCTCAGCCTTCTCTGCACTTCCTCAACATTTTCCCATTTTGTGAGTACATAGAGCATATCTGATTTTCCTATGACCGTATCACCTTTGGCAACCTCAATCTCACCATCTCTCTTAACCGCAGCAACAATCGTGTTTCTTGGAAGCTTCAGGTCTGAGATTTTTCTGTTGTCGATTTCGGATTCAATTTCAAGAACAACCACTCCTTCTTTTATCTCACCCACCTCCTTTATTTTCATCAGTCTCAGTATTTTCATGACCTCCAAGTAGGTTGATTTTCTTGGTGAGAGAACAGCATCTATTCCGACCTTCTCAAAAAGGGGAATGTAGTCTTTCTTATCAACCCTGACAAAGGCCTTTCTGACTCCAAGGGACTTTCCAAGCAATCCTATGAGAAGATTCTTCTCATCGCTGTCTGTGCATGCTATTATTACATCTGCCTTTTCAATTTCCTCCTCCATCATCAGATTCAGGTCTGTGCCATCACCCTCAATTATCTTTGTTCTTCTAAGTTCCTTTGATGCTTCTTCAGCAATTTTCATGTCTCTCTCTATGAGTTTGATGTTGAGATTTGCCTTTTCGAGAAGTTTGGCAGTATACACTCCAACAGTTCCCGCTCCAACTATGACAACGCTCCTTGCTATGTGCTCACCTATGGCACCTCTCACAAGGTGAATCTCATCGCTTTTTCCCAGAACAGCAATTTTATCTCCAGGATTGAGAATCTCATTTCCTCCGGGAAGGATTATGTCGTCTCCTCTGTGGATTGCGGCGACTATCACGTTCTTGGGAAAATTTATTTCTGAGATTCTCCTGCCAGCAACAGCAGATTTGCTGTCAACAGAAAGTTCCACGAGAAGAAGATCCTCAAGTTCAGCAAACTCAATCGAACCTGGAAGAG
>Ga0256830_1002634_pt1 | contig 11663 bp, 9 predicted proteins | sample 128326metaG_FD_190537 | JGI IMG/M metagenome (GOLD analysis project Ga0256830, IMG submission 190537) | Hydrothermal vent microbial communities from Lau Basin, Pacific Ocean - 128-326 | ecosystem: Environmental > Aquatic > Marine > Hydrothermal vents | place: Pacific Ocean: Lau Basin | collected...
GGCAAAGTTGCCGTCGTCGGTGAACTGCGGCGCGTTCGGGTCGGGGTTGATCGCGAACAGGTGGGTCATCACGTCGCCCTCGAAGGGGCCGCGCTTGACCGCGGACTTGGAGACCTCGGGCATGTGGCAGTCCTCGCAGCGGAGGCCCGCCCGGTCCATCGCGCTGCCGGCGAACTCCGCCGCCTGCGCCGCGTGGCAGGTGGCACACGTCGTCCGGATGGAGAGCCCGCCGGTGGCGTGCGGGTCGTGGCAGGCGGCGCAGGTGAGGTCCTTGTGCGGGCTCTGGAGCAGCTCCTGGTACTGCTCGTGGTGGCGGATGAACCCGCCCTTGGCCGGGATGACGCTCATGTCGTCGCCGCGGCTGTGACACTGCCCGCACAGCGCCGCCGACTCGTCGATCTGGATGTTCCCCGCGCTCGGCGCTGCGACGTGCTCGCTCCCCGGTCCGTGGCAGGCCTCGCACTGGATGCCCTCGAAGGCCCACGTGCCCACCAGGCCCTCCAGCCCCATCTGGTTGCCCTCCGGGTTGTAGCCGGTGGTGTGGCAACGGCCGCAGTTGTAGGGCTTGACCTCGCCGGCGTGGTAATCCACGAACCGGCGCGTCTCCAAGTTGAACTGGTTCTGGCCCCGGATGGAGCCGTCGGCGCTCTGGGTGATGATGAAGCCGTCCTTCCCGACGTAGCGGGCCTTCCAGCGGTAGCCGCCGATCACGAAGAGGATGTCGTCCCACTCGACGTAGTCGGGCTTGGGGATCCCCGCCAATCGGGCCGCCTCGGCGGGGCGGAGCTTGTGCGCGTGGCCGGAGGCCATCCACTCGTCGAACTCCTCCCGGTGGCACTGCGCGCACGCCTCGGCCCCCACGTACTCGCCCTGGGCCAGCGCCGCCGGCGCCGTGGCGTTGGGGCTGAGCAGCCCCAGCCCGATCAGCAGCCCCACCAGCCCCAGCCCGGCCAGGCCGCCTACGATCCCTGGTCGCATCGATTACACCTCCCTTCGCGTGGGTTTTCGTCCCAAAGTAGCCGGAGCCCAAGGGAATGTCCATGACGGTTATCATAGACGGAATTGCTTTGGATCATAGTGGACGCGCGCGTCGAAATCCGACTCGGGGGTCTATACGCTGAAAACCCGCAAACGAGCAAACAACAAGCGAGCAAAAAGGGGAAAAAGGGAGCGGCGGGGCCGGTGAGGGCCCCGCCGGGAGGTCCGATGCGGGCCCGCGCGGAGGCGGATTACTGCCCCATCGGGATGAGGAGCTTCTGCATCTGCTCCTCGGTGAGCGGCTCGGCGTAGTAGAGCTGCATCACGTCCGCGCCGCTCTTGAGGAACTCCCACTTCTCCGGGTCGGTGGGCGCGGCGAGGTCTTCAGCCGTGTAGGTGACGAAGTCGATGAGCAGCGCCTCCTGCCAGTCGGGCGGGACAGGGATGACCCCCTGCGGCATGATGACCCGCCTCCGTTCGGGGTCCCAGCGCGTGAGCGTCATCGTGCCGGTCTCCCGGTACTGCTGGAGGTTGGCGTTGGCGTGGCACTCGTTGCACGCCCGCCCCTCCTTCTGGAGGGTGTGCGAGCGGAACGGGGCCAGGACGTAGAAGCTCTCGTCCCGGTAGGTGACGGCCATGAAGGTGCCGGAGTAGACCCGGGTCTCCCCGTTCTCGAGCTTGCGGTTGAGCAGGAGCTGGTAGCCGTGGACCGGGCCGTACATCCGCTTGACGTGGGCGGTGGCGATGCTCTCGAAGTGGCAGTTGAAGCAGGTTACGGTCGTCTGGGAGTGGCAGGCGGTGCAGTCGAGCTTCCCGCCGTGGACGGAGTGGGGGGTGCTCGCCGGGGGCGCGGGTGCCTCGCCGCCCTCCCTGTGGCAGCCGTCGCAGCTTACGTGGACCGCGCCCGGATCGAGGAACGACGCGTAGCGGGTTCCGTCGCCGTGGGCGTCGGCCGCCCCGTGGCAGTCCGTGCAGACCATGCCCGCGTCGCGGTGGACGTCGCCGTAGCCGAGCTTGATCTCCAGCCCCTGCCGGCCGTGACACTTGAGGCACTGCTCCTGCGACGGGGTGTCCCCGGCCTGGGCGTGGCAGTCCTTACAGCCCGGCTCATAGCCAGCCGGGTCGACTGCCGTGCCGTCCGCGTAGGTGCCGGGGTGGCACTTCAGGCAGCCGACCTCTTGAATGGGGATGCCGGTGATGAGCTCCGCGCCGCCGTTCTCCGCGCTGTAGGCGGTGATCTTGCCCTGCCGGGTGGCGTGCAGGCTGGTGGGGAAGTCCGCGGGCGACTGGAGCAGGCCGGCGAGGGCGCTGCTGAGGCTCAGCGCCACGAGCGCGACGACCCCGATACCCCAGAGCCAACGTCGCATGGGAATTCACCTCCTTCTTTCCTTTCCTTCCCTCCCCTTCCCTTGCGTCGGGATTGAGAGTGCGTTTCCACCCTAGCGGCGGGGGAGCGGGCGGGACAATGACGGCTATCAGAGAGCCCCCTGATCTTCATCAACCTTGACGGAGGGGTCGAAGTTCGACCCCCTCGTCCGGTCCTTCCCCCGCCTGATTCAGATCAGTCCCGCATCTGAGCCCCATCATTCCTCGCGTCCCCGGGGGAGGGGTAGCATGGGGGAGGAACGTCCGTCCCGAAGGGGAGGGGATGGTATGGCGCGCAAGACCCCGACGGTCGGGGGAGCGGACCGGACGGGGAGGGGAGAGGGAGCCTGCTTCGAGCGGCTCTTCGCCGACCTGCCGCCGGAAGCCCGGGAGGAGCTGCGCCGACTCGCCTGCCCGTTCCACCGCGAGGCCGGGGACCTCCTGTTCCAGGAGGGGATGCCCGCCAAGGGGATCTACGTCCTCAAGCGGGGCCGGGTCAAGCTCGTCCAGCAGACGCCGGACAAGCGCAAAAAGCAGATCCTGCGCATCCTGGGGCCCGGGGACCTCGTAGGGGAGGAAGCCTTCTTCGCCGGGGGGGCCTACACGGCCTACGCCCGGGCGCTCGAGCCGACGGATTACTGCTTCTTCCCCGGCCGGGACTTCGTGGAGTTCCTCCACCGGCACCCCGCCGCCGCGTTTCGGCTGCTGGAGCGGCTGGCCGAGGAGGTCAAGGGGTACCAGCGCCTGCTCGTGGAGGTCGCCTACGAGAAGGGGGAGGAGCGCCTGGCCCGGCTGCTGCTGGACCTCGCCCGCAAGGCCCCGCCGCCGGGGGGGCCGGAGCGCGGGCGGGTGATCGACCTGGGGCTCACCCGCACCGAGCTGGCGGAGCTTCTGGGCCTGCGGCCCGAGACGACGATCCGCATCCTCCACCGCTGGGAGGCCGAGGGCATCCTCGACATCGAGGGCCCCCGGCTCGTCCTCCTCGACGAGGAAAAGCTCTCCGCGTACGCACGGCCCGCCCCCGAGCCCGAGGCGGCAGGGGGGGAGGAACGGGCGGAGCAAGCGCGCCCCCGTCCGCGCGGCCCCCGGAGGGGCTCGTAGACCCGCAAATCCAATCAGTGCTGCAGGATCTGCGACAGGAAGAGCTTCGTGCGCTCGTGCTTCGGGTTGTGGAAGAACTCCTCCGGCGGGGCTTCTTCTACTAGGCGCCCCTCGTCGAAGAAGACGATCCGGTCTGCCACCTCGCGGGCGAACCCCATCTCGTGGGTGACGACGATCATGGTCATCCCCGAGCGGGCCAGCTCCCGCATCACGTCGAGCACCTCCTTGATCATCTCGGGGTCCAGGGCCGAGGTGGGCTCGTCGAACAACATGATCTTGGGCTGCATGGCCAGCGCCCGCGCGATCGCGACCCGCTGCTGCTGCCCGCCGGAGAGCTGCCCCGGGTACTTGTGGGCCTGTTCGGGGATCCCCACGCGCTCTAAGAGCTCCATGGCCAGCTTCTCCGCCTCGGAGCGGCGCATCTTGCGCACCCAGATCGGCGCGAGCGTGATGTTCTGCAGCACCGTCAGATGGGGGAAGAGATTGAACTGCTGGAAGACCATCCCGATCTCGCGGCGGATGGCCTCGATGTTCCTTAAGTCGTTGGTAAGCTCGATCCCGTCCACGACGATGCGCCCGCGCTGGTGCTCCTCGAGGCGGTTGATGGTGCGGATGAAGGTCGACTTCCCCGACCCCGAGGGGCCGCAGATCACCACGACCTCGCCGCGGCGCACGGTGAGCGAGATCCCCCGCAGCGCGTGGAAGTTCCCGAACCACTTGTGGACGTCCTCGGCAACGATGATCGGGTCCCTTTCGTTTTTCGCCATGATCGCTTGCCCTTCCCGACCCTCGATTGTAGTTTTGCGAGCCCCCTCGTGCCAGCCCTCTCGTCAGCGCTCGCCCACGCCGAGGGCCCGCTCGAGCCGGCGGCTCATGTGGCTCATAAAGTAGGTGAAGAACCAGTAGACGAGGGCCACGAACAGCAGCATCTCCCGGGCCGGGCCGCCCCACTTGGGGTTCTCGATGATGTCGAGGGCGATCCCCAGGAAGTCCATGAGCGGCACGATGAACACGAGCGAGGTGTCCTTAAACAGGCTGATGAACTGCCCCACGTTGGCGGGGATGACGGCCCGCAGCGCCTGGGGGAGCACGACGAGGAAGGTGGTAAGAACCGGTCCGAGGCCCAGGGCCTGGGCGGCCTCGATCTGCCCTTTCGGGATGGCCTGCAGGCCGCCGCGGACGTTCTCGGCGATGTACGCCGCGGTAAAGAGCGTAAAGGCCGTGATCGCCCGGATGATGTTGTCCACCCGCCAGCCGCTGGGCAGGAAGAGCGGCAGCATCAGCGAGGCCATGAAGAGCACCGTCACCAGGGGAACGCCGCGGATCACCTCGATGTAGAGGATGGCCGCCCAGCGGATCACGGGCAGCGAGCTCTGGCGCCCCAGCGCCAGGAGCACCCCCAGGGGGAAGCAGAGGACGATGCTCACGACCGCAAGCGCAAACGTGAGGAGCAGCCCCCCCCACTGGGTGCGGGGGACGCCCGCAAGGAGCCCGGAGCCGGGGATCCCCCCCAGGAGGAGCACGACGGCAACCGGCAGGAAGAACCAGCACAGGATCAAAACCCGCTTCCAGGGCCGCTGCCGGGGAGGGGCAACCCGGAGGCGCAGGAGCCACCCGAGCCCCATCCCCCCAAAGAGCGTGAGCGCAAGCCCCCCGACCCTCAAGCGCTCCCCCCAGTCCGCGAGCAGGAGCACCCCCAGGAGCACGAGCAGCGCGGAGCCCACGATGACGGCGGCCTCGCGCAGCAGCTTGCCCCAGAGCCCCGCGCTCAGGCCCAGGAGCCCCAACACGAGGAAGAGCACCGTCCAGACGCGCCACAGCTCCCCCTCGGGGTAGAAGCCCACCAGGAGCAGCTTCAGGGAGGCGGGGATGACCGCCCAGTCGGCCTCCGCAAGCGCCCAGGGGAGCACCCCCTTCCCCACGACGTAGAGGAGCGCCAGCGCCCCCACGGTGAGCAGGGAGTTCCACCAGGAGCTAAAGAGGTTTTCGCGGAGCCAGCGCAGCGGCCCCACCCGCACCGTCGGCGGCGGGAGGACCTCCCCCTCGTAGCTCTGGGCTCCTGCGTCCGCGCGCGCGTCGGTCATCGCGATCAGCGCTCCACCAGCTTAATGCGGCGGTTGTACCAGTTCATGAACAGCGAGGTGAGCAGGCTCATCGTGAGGTAGCTCCCCATGATGATGAGGATCATCTCCACCTCGCGCCCGGTCTTGTTGATGATCGTGTTCGCCACGCTGAAGAGGTCCGGGTAGCCGATGGCCACGGCCAAGCTGGAGTTCTTCGCCAGGTTGAGGTACTGGCTCGTCACGGGGGGGACGATCACCCGCAGGGCTTGGGGCAGGATCACCCAACGCAGGGTTTGGTAGCCGGTAAGGCCCAGGGCCAGGGCCGCCTCGCGCTGCCCCTTGGAGACGGCCAGGATCCCCCCGCGCACGATCTCGGCGATGAACGCCCCCGTGTAGACGACCAACCCCAGGAGCAAAGCGGCGAACTCGGGGCTGAGCTGGATCCCTCCCTGGAAGTTGAAGCGTCCCAGCTCCGCCACCTCCCAGGCCACGGGCGGGGAGGGGGCCGCAAACCACCCCACCAGGGCGAGGAGGGCAAAGACCCCCAGCCCCCAAAGCAGCGGCGACCCGGGTCGGTCCGCCCGCCGCAGGTGGGCGCGCCGGGCGAGGAAGACGGCCACGCCCGCCCCCAGCCCGACGAGGAGGAAGGTCTCCCACACCGGGGCCCCCTCGGTGAGGTAGGGCCGGGGCAGAACGAGTCCGCGCTGGCTCAGGAAGATCGACCCCGGCAGCTCCACGGCCTGGCGCACCGGCGGCAGCTTCAAAAACGTCGCGGTGTACCAGAAGAAGAGCTGCACCAGCAGCGGCGTGTTGCGGATCGTCTCCACGTAGACGGTGGCCATCTTCCGGATGAGCCAGTTGCGGGAGAGCCGCGCCACCCCCGCGATGAGGCCCAACAGCGACGCGAGCACGATCCCGACGAGAACGACCCGCAGCGTGTTCACCACGCCCACGAGGAAGAGCTTCCAGTTGGAATCGGTCCGCTCGTGGGGGATGCCCTCCGAGACCGTAAATCCGGCGGTGGTGGACAGGAAATCGTATCCGAAGCGGAGGCGCTCGGCGTTCGCGGTGTAGTTGGAGTAGAGCCCGTACGCGAGGAGCCCCACGAGGACCACGAAGACGATCTGGACGAGGGCTCGGAGGATGCGGACGTCCCGGAGGACTTTCCACAGGGGCGCGAGCGCGGCCGCCAGGAGCCCCCGCAGGAGGCGGAGGACCTTAGCGGCCCAAAGCCGCAGCCGGGGGGGAAACCTCTCGTAGATGTGCCTGAGCACTCTCCGCATGGCCGGGTCGCTTCCGGGCGTTGCCCATCGGGGTCCCGCCAGAACAAGCGAGGGCGCAGCCCGCCTGCAACTTGCCCGTGGGGCTGCGCCCTGCCCTTCTCGTCACCGTCTAAGTCGGGTTGCGTGCGCGACGGGCACGCGGCGCCCTTGCTTTGCTTACCGGAACGGGGGCGAGTAGATGAGGCCGCCGTCCGTCCAGAGGGCGTTGAGGCTCCCCTCGCGCGGCAGGCCCAGGGGGCTCAGGTTCCGGGCGTAGATCTCGCCGTAGTTGCCCAGGGTGCGGATGATGTTGGCGCACCAGTCGTTGCTGAGCCCCAGCTTCGCCCCGAACTCGCCCTCGACGCCCAGGAGGCGGCGGACCCGGGGATCGTCGCTCTGGAGCATCTGGTCGACGTTCCCAGAGTTGACGCCCAGCTCCTCGGCCTCCATGGTGCAGAAGACCGTCCACTTGACGATGTCGAACCAGTTGTCGTCGCCGTGGCGGACCACCGGGCCGAGGGGCTCCTTGGAGATGAGCTCGGGGAGGATCTTGTGCTCGTCGGGGTTGGAGAGCTTGGTGCGGATCGCCGCCAGCTGGGAGGCGTCGGAGGTGAGCGCGTCGCAGCGGCCCTCGTCGTACGCCTGGTCGCGCGCGGCCGTCTCCGCGAAGACCAAGGGGGTGTAGCTCAAGCCCCGCTTGGCGAACTCGTCCGCGAGGTTCTGCTCCGTGGTCGTCCCCTGGAGCACGCAGATGGTCGCCCCGTCGAGGTCGTCGATGGTGTTGATCCCGGAGTCCGCGCGGACCATGAAGCCCTGGCCGTCGTAGTACGTGGTGGGGGCGAAGTTCGCGGTCAGGTCCACGTCCCGGGTGAACGTCCAGGTGGTGTTGCGGATCAGGACGTCGATCTCGCCCGCGGCCAGCGCGGTAAACCGGGCCGCCGCCGTCAGGGGGCGGTACTCCACGGCGTTGGGGTCGTTGAAGATCGCCACCGCCAACGCCTTGCAGTAGTCGATGTCGAACCCCGAGAACGCCCCGGTCTCCTCGTCGAGGAACCCGAAGCCGGGCACGCCGGAGTTGACGCCGCAGATGAGCTTGCCGCGGTCCTGGACCGCGCCGAGGGTCCCGCCGCCCTGCCCGATGGAGGCCAACGGCACCAAGACGGCCGCCAGCACCAACACGCTAAGGATCTTGAGGCTTCTTCGCATATCCTACCCCTCCTGGGTTTTGGGATTGGCTGATTCTAGTGGCTCCTTTCTCCGCTTGTCAAATCCGCGGCGGGGGCGCGGGCGCCCCCGCGACTTGACAGGGGGGGATCGAGGGGTCTACATTGAACAACCTCCGATGGGAGGGAGATCGCTTGAGATTGAACTTGAATATCTCGAAGACCGCGGGGACGTCCACGTTGATTCGGGACCCACATCGAAATCAAGGGAAAGGGCAAGGGAAGGGGATTCGCGCGCACCTGAGCAAGGGACTCGTGCCCCTCGTCCTGCTCGTCCTCGGGGGAGCCGTTGCGGGATGCCCGCTGAACTCGTCACCGCCCCCTATCACCCTGGAGGTCGTGGGGAAGCTGCACATCCTCTGGGGGGACGGTCCGCCCGGCTCCGAGACCGCCCAGAGGGAGTACTGGCTCCTGGACGATCAAGGGCGCTGGTACCGCCTGCTTCTGGCGGAGGACTTGTTGGAACGCTGGGGAGGCCCGCTCGCCCTGGAGGGCAAGCGGGTCCGCATCCGGGCGGAGGCGCCGGAGCCCTCCTCCTCCGTGCTGCGCGTCCTCTCCCTGCAGGTCGAGAAACCGGCCCTCGCGCGCTCTGGGGGCCGTAATGGGAGGTGACGGGGGCGTGGCAACGACGCGACGACGACGTCGGCTCGGAGCGGCCCTCGGCCGGTGGCTCGGCCTCTCCGCGTGCGCGGGGGCGCTCGTCGCCCTGGCGGCCGGGACTCCCCCGATCGAAGCCCAAGCCCAAGGGGTGTCGCTCACGGGCCGACTCCACGTCCTCTGGGGCGATGGGGCTCCGGGCACCCCGATCTGGCGTCAGGAGTTCTGGCTTGTGGAGGATCGAGACCAGACGCATCTCCTGTCCATCCCGGAGGAGCTGCTGCGCCGCTGGGGTGGGGTCCTCCGGCTCAACCGCCAGCGGGTCACGGTCGTCGTCGACCCGACGGTCCGGCAAGGGGGCAGGCGGGTCGTACGGGCCCTCTCCCCCGCAAAGGGGACGGGAAGTGCCGACCCGGATTCGATCTACTCCGCCGCGGTGACCGGCTCCCAGCCGTGGGTGACGATCCTCTGCCGCTTCGGGGACTCCACGAACGTCACCCCCCACCCCAAGTCGTGGTTCGAGACGCTCATGGGGAGCGCCTATCCGGGGATGGACCACTATTGGCGGGAACTCTCTTACAACCAGATGAACCTCACAGGGAGCGTCGTGGTGGGATGGTACGACCTCCCGCAGCCGCGCTCGTACTACGTCTACGACCAAGACAACGACGGGAGCGAGGAACTCGACTTTGAGCGGGCCACCACGGACTGCACCGCCGTCGCGGACCCGGACGTCTACTTCCCCGACTTCGTGGGGATCAACCTCATGTTCAATGACACCCTCGGCTGCTGCGCCTGGGGCGGGGGCGCCACCCTCTCCCTCGACGGCCAGACGAAGACGTACTCCATGACCTGGATGCCCCCGTGGGGCTACGAGGATCAAGGCGTCCTGGGGCAGGAGATGGGCCACGGCTTCGGCCTTCCGCACTCGTCCGGCCCCTATAGCGCCACCTACGACTCCGCGTGGGACGTGATGAGCAACGCTTGGGGGATGTGCCAGAACCCGCACGCCGAGTACGGCTGCATCGGCGTGCACACCATCTCCTTCCACAAGGACCTTCTGGGATGGATCCCCCCCTCGCGCAAGTACGTCCCCTCCCCGGGGAGCACCCAGACGATCACCCTGGACCGCTTGGCGAACCCGCCCACGGCCACCCGCTACCTCATGGCCCAGATCCCCATCGTCGGGGAGACGCAGTTCTACACCGTGGAGCTGCGCACCTTCTCCGGGTACGACAACGAGACGCCCGGCCAAGCCGTGGTGATCCACAAGGTCAACACGACCCTGGGGGACCGCAACGCCCAGGTGGTCGACATCGACAACGACGGCGACCCCAACGACGTGGGGGCGATGTTTCTCAGCCGCCCCGTGGCCGTGCTGTGGAACCAGGGGGAGACCTTCACCGACGGGACGATCGGCCTGGAGGTCGAGGTGCTCAGCGAGAGCGCGGACGCGTTCGACGTGCGCCTAAGCTACAACCCCCCCAGCTGCGACGGCACCGTGGACGAGGACTTCGAGACGGGGAACCTCTCGAAGTACCCCTGGACCACGGGAGGGGATGGGAGCTGGGCGGTGGCCGACGATGCGGCCCACTCGGGGGCGTATTCCGCCAAGGCCCCCGAGGCCCTCACGAACAACCAGAGCGCCTATCTGGAGGTCACGCTCGACGTCCAGGGCGGGGCCATCTGCTTTGCCCGCAAGGTCTCCTCCGAGAGCGGCTATGACTTCTTAGAGTTTTACATCGACGGCCAAAAGGTGGCGTCCTGGTCCGGCGAGCTGGCCTTTGGGCCGGTGGGTCCCTTCGGGGTAAGCGCGGGCACGCACACCTTCCGCTGGGTCTACACCAAAGATGGGAGCGTCAGCACGGGGCAGGACACCGCCTGGATCGACGACATCGACTTCCCCCCGGCCGGGGCGTCCGATCCCACGGCGGCCGTCTTCTTGGTGAAGGGCGACGGAACCGTCCAGAGCGATCGCGCCTACTTCTGCGGCCTCGCGCAGAGCTGCTTCAACGCGGGAGTGGGTGCCGACCTGGCGGAGCGCATCGACGTCAGCGAGCCCGTCGAGCCCGGCGACGTCATCGAAATCGACCCCACACAGCCCCGACGCTACCGCAGGGCCCGCGAGCCCCTCAGCCCACGAGTGGTGGGGGTGGTGGCGACGGCTCCCGCCGTCACCCTAGCCAACTCCCCCGCGGAGCTTAGGGCCCTCATCGCGCGCGTTTCGGCCTCCGACGTCCAACGGCTGCGGGAGGCGGGCGTCGCCCCCCGGATCGCCGCGCTGGCCTCGCTGCCCCACGCGAAGGCCGGTCCCCGCGCGAGCGTGGGCGCCCTCCTGGGATGGGAGTCCTCATCCGCCGCCGCCCCCACCGTGCCGGTGGGATTGGCAGCCCTGCTCGAAGGCCAACGGGAAGAGCGGCTTGTGAGCAGGCGCGCGGTCATCCCGCGGCTGCCGGGGCGGCCCTTCTTAGCGCTCATGGGGCGGGTCTACGTCAAGGCCACGGCGGAGAACGGCCCCATTCGGCCGGGGGATCTGTTGGTCAGCGCCTCGCTTCCGGGGTACGCGATGCGCTGTTCCGAGCCCTCCCGGTGTGAGGGGGCGATCCTCGGGAAGGCGCTCGAGCCCTTGGAGGCGGGCACCGGTCGCATCCTCATGCTGCTCCTTAAGTGAAGGGAGGCCCTTAGCGACGACTCAACGACTCGGCTATCTCCCGGGCCCTCTCGTACTGCTCGACCGCAGCGCCCAGCTCGACGCCCCGCTCCCGGGCCAGCCGCTGAAGATCATAGACGCTCAAGTCCAAAAGCTCTGCCGCCCGCCCGATCGAGAGCTTCCCCTCCGAGATAAGCTTCAGCACGTACTCCTCCGCCCCCGCGTAGAGGAGCTGCCGCAGGGCAGTTGCCTTGTCCGTCCGGTCGATCTTGCTCTTCCATTCCGCAAGCTCCAGCAACCCCTTCGGGATGCGCAGCGAATAGGGTTTCGTGCTCATGACGCGCTCCTTTCTTTCCCCTCCTCGTCCGCGTTTTCCCCGTCATCTTCGTACTCGCGTTCGCGCCCGTCTCCGTCTCCGTTGAGG
>Ga0256830_1002635_pt1 | contig 11661 bp, 10 predicted proteins | sample 128326metaG_FD_190537 | JGI IMG/M metagenome (GOLD analysis project Ga0256830, IMG submission 190537) | Hydrothermal vent microbial communities from Lau Basin, Pacific Ocean - 128-326 | ecosystem: Environmental > Aquatic > Marine > Hydrothermal vents | place: Pacific Ocean: Lau Basin | collected...
TGTCGGCCGAGGTCTTCTCGCCGGTCACCACGTCGATGGCACCGGCCTGGCGCCGCTGCACGTAGGCCTGGGCCCGCATGGCGAAGGGCACCGAGGCCGGCAGCGCCAGCATGTCGTCGCCGCCGGAGACGGTGCCCGCCTTCCAGTTGGGCAGGCGATAGTTCATGGCCACGAACTGCTCGCCGAACTCGTTGAGGCGGGGGAAGGCGGCGTGGCAGGCGGCGCAGCTCATCTGGTACTGGCGGGCGAAGGCCGGAATGGCCGCGGCGGGACCCGGCGCCAGCCATGCCGCCGCCAGTGCCAGGGCGATGCCCGTGAAGCGGCGGAATGCACTCATCTCCTTTCTCCCTACTTTTCAGCGGCGCAAGGTTGCCCGGAGAACAGTCTATCCGCCCCATGCCTGCAGACCTTGATCCAGGGCAACAAGGCCGTTCGTTATCACCCCTCCTCCGGGACCCCGCGCCCCGCGCCGGCCAGCCACAGGCCGTAGATCACGGCGCCGGCACGCTTGCGCCGGTGCAGGATCCAGCCCGGCGGCGCCTCCGGCGTGGGCTCGTCTGCGGCGTGTTCGAAATAGACGTGGCCGCCGGGCGTGACCCAGCCCGCGGCCAGTGCCGAGACGGTGGGTGCCAGCAGGCCGGCGTGGTAGGGCGGGTCCAGGAACACGATGTCGAAGGGCCGGGGTTCGCTGCGCAGCCAGACCTCCACCGGTTGCTGCACCACACGGCCCCGGTCCTCCGCACCCAGCACCTGCAGATGGTGGCGCAGGGCCCCGGCCGCCTCGGCCTGCTGCTCCACGAACACCGCCTCGCGCGCACCGCGGGACAGGGCCTCCAGGCCCAGGGCCCCGCTGCCGGCGAAGAGATCCAGGCAGCGGCTGCCTGCGATGACGGGGGCGAGCCAGTTGAACAGGGTCTCCCGCACCCGGTCCGGTGTGGGCCGCAGGCCGGCCGCGTCGGGGAAGGCCAGGCGCCGCCCGCGCCAGTCCCCGCCGATGATGCGCAGGCGGTTGGACGGGCGCGGGTTCACTTGGCGGGGGGTGCCTGCGGTCCCACCACCACGGTGACGAAACGGTCCGGGTGCACGCGGCGCTGGAAGGCGTCCCGGATGGCCTCCACGGTGACCGCCTCCACCCGGGCGTTGAAGGTGGCGAGGTAGTCCAGCGGCAGGCCGTAGAAGCCGATCATGGCCACGTACTCGGCGATGTCGCTGTTGGAGTCGATGCGCAGCGGGAAGCCGCCGGTGATGTTCTTCTGCGCATGCGACAGCTCCTCCGCCGTGGGGCCCTCGTCGACGAACCGGCGCACGGTCTCCTCCAGCAGCTTCAGCGCCTCGCCGGCCTGCCCGGCCTTGGTCTGCATGCCCACCACGAACGGCCCCGCCACGCGCATGGGCGCAAAGTAGCTGTAGGCGCTGTAGGCCAGGCCGCGCTTCTCGCGCACCTCGGTGAGAATGCGCGAGGAAAACCCGGAGCCGCCCAGGATGTGGTTGCCCACGTAAAGGGCGAAGTAGTCGGGATCACCGCGCTTCATCCCCGCCTGCCCCATGAGAATGTGCACCTGGCTGGAGGGATGCTCCAGCCGCTGCATGCCGCCCCGGGTCGCGGGCACCGGCGGCAGCGGTGGCGCGGCCTCGCCCCGCGGCAGGCCGTCGGCCAGCTGCGCGGCCATGGCCTCGGCGCGGGCGCGGTCCACGTCGCCCACGATGACCAGCACCAGGTTGGCGGCCACGTAGTAGCGGCGGTGGAAGTCGCGCACCGCCTCCACCGTGAGCGCCCGCACCGATGCCTCGGTCCCGGTCACCGGGGAGGCATAGGGATGCCCGTCGTACAGGGCCCGGTAGAAGGCCCTGGCCGCCAGCTCGTCCGGCTGCTGCTTCTCGTCCGCCAGCACCACCAGGGTGCGCTCACGCTCGCGGGCGAACTCGGCCGGTTCGAAACGGGGATGCTGGACCACCGCCGCCAGGGTCTCCAGCGCCGGGGCCAGGTAGGCCGGATCGCTGAGGCTGCGCAGGCTCACCGTGGCCATGTCGCGGGCCACGCCGGCGCCATAGACGGCGCCCAGATCCTCGAACCGCTCCGCCACCGTGTTGGTGTCCCACTCCCCGGCGCCCTGGTCCAGCAGCAGGTTGGTCAGGCGCGCCAGGCCGGGCCGGTCGCCGTCGCGGGCGGCGCCGGCGTCGAACACCAGGCGCACGTCCACCATGGGGAGCTGCGGGGCGTGGACATACAGCACCCGCGCCCCCTTTTCGCTGCGCCAGGCCTGGATGGCGAGCCCCGTGCTCACCGCGCCGGCCTGCTCTTCGTGCACCGTGCGCGGCTTCAACAGGGCCAGCGCCAGCAGCACCGCCACCAGCGCCAGCACCACGAACAGAAAACGCCTGCTTCCCAACATGTCCCGTGCCTCAGTGGTGACGGCCGCGGGCCGGCGGCGCCGGTCCGGCCTCGTCCAGCGGCAGCGGCTCCAGCACCGCCACCACCAGCCGGTCGTCGGTGAAGTATTTCCGCGCCACCGCCTGGACCTGCTCCGCGGTGACGGCCTTGACCCGCGGCACGTACTCCGCCGCCCGCTGCCAGCCCAGGCCCACCGTCTCCAGCCGCCCCAGGCGCATGGCCTGGTAGAACACCGAGTCGCGCTCGAAGACGTCGCCCGCCACCACCTGGGCCTTGATGCGCGACAACTCGGCCGCGCTGATGGGCTCGTTCTTGAGGCGCTCGATCTGGGCGCGGATGGCGGCCTCCACCTCGGCCACGGTGCGGCCGTTGGCGGGCGTGGCATCGATGACGAAGCGCTGGTCCTGGCGCGAATACAGGTCGTAGCCGGCATCGGCGTCGGCGGCGATCTTCTGCGCCCGCACCAGCTCCCGCGGCAGGCGTGCGCTCTCGCCGCCGGCCAGCACGCCGGCCAGCACCTCCAGGGCATAGGCCTCCCAGTCGGGGCTGGCGGTGGCCAGCACCGGGGTCTGCCAGCCCATGACCAGGTAAGGCAGCCGTGCCGGCGCCTTGACCGTGATGCGGCGCAAGCCGCGCTGGGGCATCTCCACCCGCGGCTTGGGCGGGGCCGCGTCGCGCCGGGGCAGCGGCCCGAAGTGCTTGCGGGCCAGGGCCAGCACCTGCTGCGGGTCCACGTCGCCGGCCACCACCAGGGTGGCGTTGGCCGGCGTGTACCAGCGCCGGTACCAGTCCTGCAGGTCGGCCAGGGTCAGGTGTTCCAGGTCCACCATCCAACCGATGACCGGGTGCCGGTAGGGGCTGTTGAAGTAGGCCGCGGCGTTGAACTGCTCCCAGGTCAGGGCCCGCGGCCTGTCCTCGGTGCGCAGGCGGCGCTCCTCCATCACCACCTTGCGCTCCTTGTCGAACTCGGCCTCCTGCAGCAGCAGGTTGACCATGCGATCGGCCTCCAGCTCCAGCGCCACCGGCAGGCGCGAGCGCTCCAGCAACTGGAAGTAGGCGGTGTAGTCGGCGCCGGTGAAGGCGTTCTCGCGGCCGCCGTTCTCGGCGATGATGCGCGAGAACTCGCCCGGGCCATGGCGCCGGGTGCCCTTGAACATCATGTGCTCCAGCACGTGGGAAATGCCGGTGATGCCATCGTGCTCGTAGCTGGCCCCCACCTTGTACCAGACCTGGGACACCACCACCGGTGCCCGGTGATCCTCCTGCACCAGCACCTTCATGCCGTTGTCCAGCATGAACTCGTGCACGGTCTGGGCCAATGCCGGCGGCGCCAGCAGCATCAATGCGGACAACAGGCCCGCGCGCATGGTCATGGACGGGTTTCTCCTTGCTGGTTCTCCGGTCGCGGGCACACGCGCTCACGCGGCCGGACCGGGCGGTGGTAGGATAACGCATCCGGACCGGCGCCGCGCAGGTGCAGCGCCCCGTGCTGTGACCACTGCACAAGATGTTTGGTTTCAACAAATCGCGTCCCCGGGACGACGACGGCGACCGGCGCGGGCTGTTCGGCCGCCTGCTGGCCGGCCTGGCCCGCACCCGCCACGGCCTCACCGACGCCCTGGCCGCCCTGGTGCGCGGTCGCGGCGAGGTGGACGACGAGCTGCTGGAGGAGCTGGAGACCCTGCTGCTGGCCGCCGACGTGGGCGTGGACACCACCCGCCGCATCATGACCGGCCTGGAGCAGGAGATCGCGCGCGGCCGGGTGCGGGATCCCGGGGCACTCATGGAGGCCCTGCGCGCGGCGCTGGCGGAGATCCTCGCCCCCTGCAGCCGGCCGCTGACCATCGACGAGGCGCACCGGCCCTTCGTCATTCTCATGGTGGGCGTCAACGGGGCCGGCAAGACCACCACCATCGGCAAGCTGGCCCACCGCTTCAAGGCCGAGGGCCGCTCGGTGATGCTGGCCGCCGGCGACACCTTCCGCGCCGCGGCGGTGGAGCAGCTCCAGCAATGGGGCGAACGCAACGGTGTCCCGGTGGTGGCGCAGGCGCCGGGGGCCGACGCCGCCTCGGTGATCTACGACGCCCTGGCCTCGGCGCGGGCCCGCGGCGTGGACGTGCTCATTGCCGACACCGCCGGGCGCCTGCACACCCAGGCCCATCTCATGGAGGAGCTGAAAAAGATCCGGCGGGTCATGGCCAAGCTGGACGAAACCGCCCCCCACGAGGTGATGCTGGTGCTCGACGCCGGCACCGGCCAGAATGCCCTGGCCCAGGCCCGCCAGTTCCACGAGGCGGTGGGCGTGACCGGCATCACCCTGACCAAGCTGGACGGCACCGCCAAGGGCGGCATCATCTTCGCCATCGCCGACGCCCTGGGCCTGCCCATCCGCTTCGTGGGGGTGGGCGAGGCGGCCGAGGACCTGCGCCCCTTCGACGCCGGGGAGTTCATCGACGCCCTGTTCGCCGGCGGCGGGGCAGACGACGCAGGCACCGGATGATCCGCTTTTCCAACGTCACCAAGCGCTACCCCGGCGGGCAGGAGGCCCTGAGCGACGTGAGCCTGCACCTGGCGCCGGGGGAGATGGCCTTTCTCACCGGCCACTCGGGCGCAGGCAAGAGCACCCTGCTCAAGCTCATCGCCCTGCTGGAGCGCGCCACCCGCGGCCAGGTGGTGATCAACGGCCAGAACCTGGCCAAGCTGGGCCGCCGCCGGGTGCCCTTGCTCCGGCGCAACATCGGCATCATCTTCCAGGACCACCGCCTGCTGCTGGACCGCACCGTGTACGACAACGTGGCCCTGCCGCTCATCATCGCCGGCTTTCCCGCGCGCGAGATCGGCCGCCGCGTGCGCGCGGCGCTGGACAAGGTGGACCTGCTGGGCAAGGAGCGGGCCTACCCCATCACCCTGTCGGGCGGCGAGCAGCAGCGGGTGGGCATCGCCCGGGCCATCGTGACCAAGCCGCCCATCCTGCTGGCCGACGAGCCCACCGGCAACCTGGACCCGGATCTGTCGCGCGAGATCATGGGCCTGTTCGACCAGTTCAACCAGGTGGGGGTCACGGTGCTGGTGGCCAGCCACGATCTCGATCTCATCCGCACCATGAACAAGCGCATCCTGGTGCTCAGGCAGGGGAGGCTGGTGGATGACACCGCGGCCGCCGCCTGACGCCGACGGCGTGCGCGCCCCCGCCGCCCCCGGCGACCGCCGTCTCGCCACCCGGCTGGCCACCTGGGCCCTGCGCCACGCCCAGGTGTTCTTCGAGAGCCTGGGCCGCCTGAGCCGCACCCCGTTTTCCACCCTCATGACCGCGGCGGTCATCGGCATCGCCCTGGCCCTGCCCACGGGGCTGCACGTGATCCTCAAGAACCTGCAGCAGCTGGGCGGGGGCCTGGAGAGTGCCGCCCGCATCTCCCTGTTCCTGAAGAAGGACACCTCCGAGGCCGCGGCCCGGCGCATGGTGCGCGAGCTGTCCGCCCTGCCCGAGGTGGCGCGGGTGCGCTACATCTCCCGGGACGAGGCCCTGGCCGAGTTCAAGCGCCTGTCGGGTTTCGGCGCCGCCCTCGATGCCCTGGCCGAGAACCCCCTGCCCGCGGTCATCGTGGTCACCCCCGCCCTGCGCCAGGCCCCGGAGGCGGCCGCGCGCCTGCTGGCGCAGTTCAAGGCCTACCCGGCGGTGGACCTGGCCCAGCTCGACCAGCAGTGGATCCAGCGCCTCTACGCCCTCATGGACATCGCCGCCCGCGGGGTGCAGGTGCTGGCGGTCCTGCTGGCCCTGGGCGTGGTGCTGGTGGTGGGCAACACCATCCGCCTGGCCATCCAGAACCGCCGCGACGAGATCGTGATCATCAAGCTCATCGGCGGTACCGACGCCTTCATCCGCCGGCCGTTCCTCTACGCCGGCTTCTGGTACGGCCTCATGGGCGGCGCCGCCGCCTGGCTGTTCATCGCCCTGGCCCTGGGCGCCCTGGCCGGGCCGGTGGACCAGCTCGCCGCCCTCTACCACAGCGGCTTCAGCCTGCAGGGGCTGGGGGCGGAGGGGGCCGCGGTGCTCATGGGCCTGAGCGTGGTGCTGGGCCTGGCCGGATCCTGGCTGGCGGTGGGGCGCCACCTGCGGGAGATCGAGCCGCGCTGAGCGGGCCCGGCCGGGGGCAGTCCGGCTCAACATCTCCGGCCGTCGGTCGAAAACTACCGTTGGGGCCGGGAAAACCCCGTGCTTCCCGGGGAGACTGCTAGGATCAGGGCATGGCGCAGCAACACACCCGCATCATGGTCGTGGACGGATCCACCGTCTCGCGGGCCATCCTGTCCCGGATCCTGCGCCAGGAGATCGAGGGCGCCGAGGTCGTCGAGTGCAAGACCGGGGCCGAGGCGCTGGACCGGCTGGAAAGCGAGCCCTTCGATCTCGTCACCACCGCCCTGCTGCTGCCGGACATGGACGGCCTGGACCTGTCGCGCAAGCTGCGCAAGTCCCGCCGCCATCACTACACCCCGGTGGTGGTGGTCTCGGGCGACGCCGACGCCCGCCTGCTGCGCGAGGGCTTCAAGGCCGGCGTCACCGACTACTTCGACAAGTCGCAGGGCTACAAGGCCTTCGGCGGCTTCATCAAGTCCTTCATCACCCGCCACTCGGGCCTGGTGGGCCGCATCCTGTTCGTGGAGGACAGCCGCACCGCGGCCGCGGTCACCTGCGACATCCTGGAAAACCACGGCCTGCAGGTGGACCACTACACCTCCGCCGAGGCGGCGCTGGAGGCACTGGAGAACCTGGACTCCCAGCTCCGCGACAGCACCGACGGCGGCGGCTACGACCTGGTCATCACCGATTTCTACCTCAAGGGCAGCATGACCGGGGGCGACCTGCTGCACGCGGTGCGGGCCAAGATGCACTACTCCCAGCAGGAGCTGCCGCTGCTGGTGATCACGGGCACCGACGACTACCAGACCCAGGTGGAGGTGTTCCACGCCGGGGCCAACGACTTCGTGGCCAAGCCCATCGTGGAGGAGATCCTCATCGCCCGGGTCCGCGCCCTGCTGCTCATCAAGCACCAGTACGATGCCCTCAAGCAGCAGGCCGAGACCATGCGCTGGCTCGCGGCCACCGACTCCCTCACCGGGGTGCGCTCCAAGCGCTACCTGCTGGATCACGGCGAGGACTTCATCCGCGACCCGGCCAACCAGCCGGTGTGCGCCATGGTCATCGACATCGACCACTTCAAGCAGATCAACGACAGCCTCGGCCACATCACCGGCGACCACGTGCTGGCGGACCTGGGCGAGCTGCTGGACACCGAGTTCCGCGACGCCATGGTGGTGCGCTTCGGCGGCGAGGAGTTCTGCCTCCTGGTGCCCGCCACCCCCGCCGAGGAGATGCTGGAGCGGGCCGAGGCCCTGCGCCGCCGCGTCGCCGGCCTGCGCCCGGCCGGGGTGGACATCACCGTCTCCATCGGGCTCGCCTCCAGCGCCGACGCCGGCGGCGGCCTGACCCAGCTCATCTCCCGCGCCGACGAGGCCCTGTACGCGGCCAAGGACGCCGGCCGCAACCGCATCCACGTCCACCTGGGCGACGAGATCCTGCCCTCGCCCCTGGGGGACGCCCCCGCCCTGGCCCCCACGGGCAATTAAATATTCAATATTATCAATAACTTATGATTTTCAAGGGCGGCCGGGAACTCGCCCGCGGATTGGCACTCTAAGAGGTCGAGTGCTAATATTCGGGTATCACGATGGGGGATAAAGCCATGAAGAGGAACACGCAGCTCGCCCCGGCCGCACCGGGCCTGGCGGTGCCGGCCGGAACGCTGGAAGCCTACATTCAGGCGGTCAACAGCGTGCCCGTGCTCTCCGCCGAGGAGGAGCGGCGCCTGGCCTATCGCCTGCGCGATCACAACGACCTGGCCGCGGCACAGCAGCTCGTGTTGTCCAACCTGCGCTTCGTGGTCCACGTGGCCCGCGGCTACTCCGGCTACGGACTGCCCCAGGCCGACCTCATCCAGGAGGGCAACATCGGCCTGATGAAGGCGGTCAAGCGCTTCGATCCCGACGTGGGCGTGCGCCTCATCTCCTTCGCCGTGCACTGGATCCGGGCCGAGATCCACGAGTTCATCCTGCGCAACTGGCGCATCGTGAAGGTGGCCACCACCAAGGCCCAGCGCAAGCTGTTCTTCAACCTGCGCGGGGCCAAGAAGCGGCTGGGCTGGCTCAACCGCGAGGAGGTGGACGCGGTGGCCCGCGACCTGGGCGTGTCGCCCCGCGACGTGATGGAGATGGAGTCGCGCCTGGCGGGACAGGACGTGGGCTTCGACCCGCGCGAGGGCGACGATGACGACGACCGCGCCCTGCTGGCGCCCGCCACCTACCTGGGCGACGACAGCGAGGATCCCTCGCTGGTGCTGGAGGCCGAGGACTGGGCCGAGTTCAACCACGAGCGCCTGCATGCGGCGCTGGAAACCCTGGACGAGCGGAGCCGCGACATCCTCCAGAGCCGCTGGCTCAGCGAGCACAAGGTGACACTGCAGGAACTGGCGGACAAGTACGGTGTCTCGGCCGAGCGCATCCGCCAGCTCGAGGCCAACGCCATCCGCAAGCTGCGCCAGGCCATGACGGCGCCGCCGGCGCCCGGCGCCTGACAGCGGCGAAGGGTGTGATGGCTTCGCCATTACACCCCACGCTTATCTGTCCTCTGTCTTCTGTCCTCTGTCCTCTGGTTCGGTGAGCTCCGGCACTTCCAGCTCCGGGATCGCCTCCGCGTCCGCTTCCGGCGCTTCGCCGGCCGGGGCGGGACCGGAATGGATCCGCTCCTCGAGCTTCTCCATGTGCTCGCGCACCTGCTGCTCACCCTCGCGGCTGCCGCCGGCGAACATGGTGGCATACTCGCGCATCATGTTCTCCAGCGCCTCCCTGGTGGAGGCCAGCTCGGCCCGCACCGCTGCGGTCTCGTCCTTCTGCCGGGCCAGCTCCTCCTGCAGGTGGTCGCGCTCCTTGCGCAGGGTGGTGTAGGGCAGCCCCGCGGGGTGGCTGTCGTCACCAGCCTCAGCGTCCCGGGGCCCGCCCAGGAGGCTCTGGTATCCCCCGCACAGACCCTGGACATGGGCCTCCAGCGGCCCGATTCCTTCGCGCCGGTACAGGAACAGGCGCAGCACGTAACGGTACAGCCCCTTCTCCAGCTCGGCCAGGGCCTCGGCCCGGGCGGCGGCCTCCTCCTCCCCGAACCCCAGGGCCTCGTTGAGCAGGGTGCCCAGCCGCTGGCGCCGGTCCGGCGCTGCCTGGTGCAGGCGGGCCAGCACCTGCTGCACCTCGCCCCGGCGGCGGGAGCGGCCGCGGAAGTGCCACACCACCGCCGCCAGCACCGCCACCAGGAGCACCAGGGCCACCTCGCCGGTGATCACCAGCGCGGCCAGCAGCCACTCATTCATCTTCTTCCAGCTCCGCCTCCAGTGCCCCGGACTTGCGCCGGCCGAAGCGGCGCCACGCCAGCCAGCCGCCGGCACCTGCTGCCGCCAGCAACAGGTTCACCAACCCCACCCACATGAGCACCCGGCCCAGGGGGCTCCCTTCCTCCTGCTCCGGCTTCGGGGGGTGCGCCTCCCCGCCGGAATCCTTCGGCCCCGGCTTTCCGTCTTCGTCCCTTTCCTTTTCTTTCGGCCCGGGGGCGGGAGCGGGGGTGCCGCCCGGAATGCGCCGTTCCACACTCATCTCCAGGGTCCGGCCGTCATGGCGGCGGCCGGACAGCCTCACCTGCACGCGGGCCCCGGCATGCTCCGGGCCCAGGACGGCGGTGAACCGGCCGCCCTCCCCGCGGACCAGCGCCAGGGGACCGCCCGGCACCAGTTCCGCGGCCGCCTCCACGGTATCCGGCGCCAGCAGCCCGGGCACCGGCGTCACCACGATGCCGTCCCGGCGGACTTCCACCCGGGCGGGAGCATCCAGCACCTCCACGCGCAGGTGGCGCTGGCGCTCGAAGGTGGGCCCGCGGGCGATGAGCGCGATCTCGTGCATGCCCGCCTGCCGCAGCGGTGGCAGCTTCGCCTCGTGGCGGCCGGCCCCGCGGCGGGCCAGGGTCACGGTGCGGGGCCTCTCCCCCGGTGGTGCGTGCTCGGCGGAGAACGCCACCAGGCGCAGGAAGTCGGCCCGGGTCACGGTGCGCCCCCGCTGCTCCAGCCAGGCGGCCAGCGCCGGGGTGTCGCCGGCCAGCAGGGTGGCGGGCAGCGGCGCATGCTTCAGGCGCAGGTTGGTGAGCACCAGCACCCGGTTGTCCGGATCCGGGGCCGTCTCCAGGGTCCACTGGCCCGCCGCGGGGCGCGGCACGGTGACGAGGTCGTAGCCCTTCTCGCGGTACCAGCGCACCGGGTCGGGGTGGCGCTCCGCGGTCCACACCCCGCCTCCCGGCAGGTGCACCCGCAGCGGCGGGGCCTGGGGCTGGCGGAACACCAGCAGGGTCATGTCGGTCACGGCCCGGTCCACCTGGAAGCGGTTGCCGCGGATGGGCAGGCTGTCCGCCGGTGCCGCCTGCTCGAACAGGCGCAGGAACACCTTCTGCAGGCCCGCCACGTCGTTCACCTGCTCGAAGCGGCCGCCGCTGGCGCGCGAGAGCGTGGCCAGCAGCTCGGCATCGGCCTGGGGCGAGAGGGCGATGGTGTGGATCTTCACCCCCGCCCGGCGCAGGCGCGGCAGCAGGCGCTGCAGGATGCGCCGGCGCGAGGCGCGGTTGGCGGCGGGGTCCCTGGAGATGTCCACCATGCCGTCGGTGAGCAGCAGCAGGTGACGGCGGTAGCGGGGATCGGGCCGGGTCCAGCCGAAGGCCGCCTTCTCCAGCGCCTCCTCCATGTTGGTATACAGCCCGCGGGAGTGGATGCGCGCCGCCTCGCGCCGGGCCCGGGCCTTCCAGGCCGCGGTCACCGGGCCGTGGCGCACGTTCATGTTGACGTAGCGGCCGAAGGTCCAGACCCCGGCCCGGGTGCCCTCGGGCAGAAGGCCCACCAGCAGGCGCAGGGCCGGCGCGCGCAGGTTGCGGGGATCGTTGCGCTTCATGGAGCCGGAGACGTCGATGACCACCCGCAGGTCGGTCACCGGCTCCCCGGCAAGGGCACCGTTGGCCCACAGGCAAACGGCGGCCAGTGCCGCCGCGCCGAGGCGTCTCGCTGTTCCGTCCCGCATGACCCCAAGTCCCTGAAATTCCTTTCAGGGATAGCGGTTGCGGCGCGGCGTGACTTTAGAACCTATCTCAGAATTCCGCGCGTGTCGCGTTGTGAGTCCACGGCCGCGCCGGC